>Ga0164243_10001563_pt1 | contig 38760 bp, 43 predicted proteins | sample OricompcompostOP_FD_108781 | JGI IMG/M metagenome (GOLD analysis project Ga0164243, IMG submission 108781) | Organic Plus compost microbial communities from Emeryville, California, USA - Original compost - Organic plus compost (OP) | ecosystem: Engineered > Solid waste > Mixed feedstock >... | reverse complement strand
GGGCGCCCGCACGAAGCTGCCGCCGCCGCGGCCGCGACGGGTCTCGATCAGCCCCTCCTGGCGGAGCACGCTGAGCGCCTCGCGGATGGTGACCGTGGAGACGCCGAAGAGCTGGGCGAGGTCGGCCTCGCCGGGGAGCTGGCGGGAGTCCGGGAGCAGCCCGAGGGCGATCGCGTCGGTGAGCCGTCGGGCCACGAGCTCGGACCGGCTGGAGCTCTCGAGCGGCGCGAACACGGCAGCGGTGGCGCGGCCGTAGAACTGGATGGCCACCCGTCTCCCCTCGCTCGTCCCGTTCGACGGAAAGTCTGCCTCAGGCTCTTGCGGCTTGAAAACTAGTTTCATACGTTTTCGCCATGACGGGTGACAGGACGGTCCGCAACGTCGTCGACGGCAAGCCGTGCGACGCGGTCGCCGGCCGGCGCAGCGAGCTGGTCGAGCCGGTGCACGGGTCGGTGTTCGGCACCGCGCCGCTCTCCGACGCCGACGACGTCGCCAGGGCGTACGACGCGGCAGCGGCGGCACGGCACGAGTGGGGGCGCAGCACCCCGTCGCAGCGACAGCAGGCGCTGCTCCGGCTCGCCGACCTGATGACCGAGCACGCCGACGACCTCGTGGAGGCGGAGGCGCAGAACACCGGGAAGATCAAGTCCCTGACCCGGTCCGAGGAGCTCGACGTGATGGTCGACCAGGTCCGGTTCTTCGCCGGCGCCGCCCGGCTGCTCGAGGGCCGCGCCGCGGGCGAGTACATGGAGGGCTTCACCTCCTACGTGCGCCGCGAGCCGATCGGCGTGGTCGGGCAGGTCACCCCGTGGAACTACCCGCTGATGATGGCGATCTGGAAGATCGCGCCGGCGCTCGCCGCGGGCAACACGGTGGTGCTCAAGCCCAGCGACACCACCCCGGTGAGCACCGCTCTCCTCGCGGAGATCGCCCAGGAGGCGCTGCCGCCCGGGGTCCTCAACGTCGTCTGCGGCGACCGCGACGCCGGCCGTGCGCTGGTCGAGCACCCGGCCCCGGGGATGGTGAGCATCACCGGCTCGACCCGGGCCGGCGTCGAGGTGGCCCGGTCGGCCTCGGCCGACGTCAAGCGGACCCACCTCGAGCTCGGCGGCAAGGCCCCGGCGGTGGTCTTCGCCGACGCGGACCTCGGCGAGGCGGCCGAGGGCATCGGCGTCGCGGCCTTCTTCAACGCCGGCCAGGACTGCACCGCGGCCTGCCGGGTGCTCGTCGAGGAGTCGGCGCACGACGCCTTCGTCGAGCAGCTGGTCGGCTGGACCCGCGACAACGCGCGGCCGGGCCTGCCCGACGACGACGACGCGCTCTTCGGGCCGCTCAACAACCCGCGCCAGCTGGCCCGGGTGCAGGAGTTCCTCTCGACGCTGCCCGACCACGCCTCGGTCGCGCACGGCGGCGGTCGCCCGGCGGACCTGCCGGAGGACGGCTTCTACCACGAGCCCACCGTGGTGACCGGCGTCCGGCAGGACGACCGGATCATCCAGGAGGAGGTCTTCGGTCCGGTGCTGACCGTGCAGCCGTTCTCCTCGGAGGAGGAGGCGGTGCGGATGGCCAACGGCGTCCCCTACGGCCTGGCCTCCTCGGTGTGGACCTCCGACTTCGGCCGCGCCACGCGGCTCACCCAGGACCTCGACTTCGGCTGCGTCTGGGTCAACTGCCACATCCCGCTCGTCGCGGAGATGCCGCACGGCGGCTTCAAGATGTCCGGCCACGGCAAGGACCTGTCGGCGTACTCGCTCGAGGAGTACACGCGGGTCAAGCACGTGATGGCGGCGACGGGCCGGGGATGACCGAGATCGACACCGAGACCGAGCCCGAGGCCGGGTCCGAGCGACCCGCCGAGGCCCCCGCGGTCCGACTGCGGGGGCTGCGCAAGGTGTTCGGCGACGTCACCGCCGTCGACGGCATCGACCTCGACATCGCCAACGGCGAGTTCTTCTCGATGCTCGGGCCGTCCGGCTCGGGCAAGACCACGGTGCTCCGCATGGTCGCCGGGTTCGAGACGCCGACCGACGGCACCGTGGAGCTCGGTGGCGTCGACGTCACCGCGGAGCCGCCGTTCAACCGCGACGTCAACACCGTCTTCCAGGACTACGCGCTGTTCCCGCACATGTCGGTGCGGCAGAACGTCGAGTACGGGCTGCGGGTCAAGCGGGTGCCGAAGGCCGAGCGCCGCGAGCGCGCCGAGCAGGCGCTCGCGAGCGTCCGGCTCGCCGGCTTCGGCGACCGGCGGCCCAGCCAGCTGTCCGGCGGCCAGCGGCAGCGCGTCGCGCTGGCCCGGGCGCTGGTCAACCGGCCGCGGGTGCTGCTCCTCGACGAGCCCCTCGGTGCCCTCGACCTCAAGCTCCGCCGCGAGATGCAGGTCGAGCTCAAGGAGCTGCAGCGCGACATCGGGATCACCTTCCTGTTCGTGACGCACGACCAGGAGGAGGCCCTCACCATGAGCGACCGGATCGCCGTGTTCAACGACGGCCGGATCGAGCAGGTCGCCACCCCGCGCGACCTGTACGAGCAGCCGGCGACGGCGTTCGTCGCCGGCTTCGTCGGCACCTCCAACCTGTTCGACGGGGAGACCGCGCAGCGGCTCCTCGGAGAGCAGGGCACCTTCACCGTCCGACCGGAGAGGATCCATCTCCACCTCGACCCCGCGGGCATCCCGCCCTCCCACACGGTGACCACCCGTGGAGTGGTGCGCGAGGTCGTCTACCTGGGCTCTGCGACCCAGAGCATCGTCGATCTCGACGACGGCGGCTCGCTGATCGTCCTGCGGCAGAACCAGCAGGACCCGGCCGAGGGTGACGTCGCCTGCCGCGGCGCGCACGTGCACCTGAGCTGGCTGCGCGAGCACACCGTTCGCCTCGTCGGGCCCGACAGCTCCCCCCAACCCCCTCACGACAAGGACCAGACATGACCCACCGATGGACCAGGAGAACCCGCATCCTCGCGGCCTGTGCCGCGCTCACCCTGGCCGCCGCTGCCTGCGGCACGAGCGACGACGACGGCGACGGCGGAGGCGGGGGCACCAGCGGGGCCGGCTTCACCGCTCCCGACCTGCCGATGCTCGAGGAGCTCGGCGAGCCGGAGGGCGAGGTCAACATCCTGGCCTGGCCGGGCTACGCCGAGGACGGCTCCACCGACCCGTCCGTCGACTGGGTCACGCCGTTCGAGAAGGAGACCGGCTGCCAGGCCAACGTCAAGACGTTCAACACCTCCGACGAGGCCGTCAACCTGATGAAGACCGGCGAGTACGACGTGGTGTCGGCCTCCGGTGACGCCTCGCTGCGGATGATCGCCGCCGGCGACGTCGAGCCGGTCAACACCGACCTGATCCCGAACTACGCCGACGTCTACGACTTCCTCAAGGACCGCGACTGGAACTCGGTCGACGGGCAGCCGTACGGCGTGCCGCACGGGTACGGCGCGAACCTGCTGATGTACCGGAAGGACGTCGTGAAGCCGGCGCCGACCAGCTGGGGCGCGGTCTTCGACGAGAGCTCGCCGTACGCCGGCAAGATCACGGCGTACGACTCGCCGATCTACATCGCGGACGCGGCGCTGTACCTGATGAAGCACGAGCCGGATCTCGGCATCGAGCACCCGTACGCGCTCGACCAGGACCAGCTCGCGGCCGCGGTCGACCTGCTGAAGAAGCAGCGGTCGATGATCTCGGAGTACTGGTCGGACTACCTCAAGGAGGTCCAGGCGTTCGGCACCGGCGACTCCGTGCTCGGCACCACGTGGCAGGTGATCGTGAACGTCGCGAAGGACGAGGGCACGCCGGTCGAGGCGATCCTGCCGGAGGAGGGCTCCACCGGCTGGTCGGACACCTGGATGGTCGGTTCCAAGGCGGAGCACAAGAACTGCGCCTACCTCTGGATGAACCACATCGTCAGCCCGGAGGCGAACGCCGCCGTGTCGGAGTACTTCGGTGAGGCGCCCGCCAACCCGAAGGCCTGCGACGTCGCCAGCAAGGGTCACTGCGAGACCTACAACGCCGGTGACGAGGACTTCGCCGAGCAGCTCTGGTACTGGACCACGCCGATCGAGCAGTGCCTCGACGGTCGCGAGGACGTGAAGTGCACCGACTACGGCGACTGGACCCAGGCCTGGACCGAGATCAAGGGCTGACGCCGCACCGCCACTGACCGAGCCACGACCGAGAAGAAGCGATGACGACAACTGCCGTCGAAGGCGTCGAGGACGCCCCAGCGCGCCGGCGCGCACCCCTGGCCCGACGGGCCTGGCTGCGGCTGACCCTGCTGATCACCCCGCCCATGCTGTGGCTGGGGCTGGCGTACCTCGGCGCCCTCGCGGCGTTGTTCGTCACCGCCTTCTGGGATCAGGACCCGTTCACCGGGAACACGATCCGGCACTGGAACCTCGACAACTTCCGGCTCCTGTGGGAGTCCGAGGTCTACCGCACCATCGCCTTCCGCACGCTGTGGATCGCGGCGCTGGTCACGGTGGTCGACATCCTGATCGCGTTCCCGATCGCGCTCTACATGGCCAAGGTGGCCTCGCCGCGGCTGCAGAAGATCCTGGTGGTCGCGGTGCTCACCCCGCTCTGGGCGAGCTACCTGGTCAAGGCGTACGCCTGGCGGATCATGCTCTCGGAGAAAGGCATGATGCACGACGTGGGCCGCGCCCTCGGGGTCGACACCCCCGGCTACGGGCTCACCGCCACGGTGATCACGCTGGCCTACCTGTGGCTCCCGTACATGATCCTGCCGATCTACGCCGGGCTGGAGCGGCTCCCGGACTCGATGCTGGAGGCCTCGGCGGACCTCGGCGCCCGCGGCGGGCACTCGCTGCGCCGGGTGGTCCTCCCGGTGGTGTTCCCGGCGATCGTGGCCGGCTCGATCTTCACGTTCTCCCTGTCGCTCGGTGACTACATCACCGTGCGGATCGTCGGCGGCGCCAACCAGATGCTCGGGAACGTCGTCTACGACAACATCGGCGCGGCCAACAACCTGCCGTTCGCGGCGGCGGTCGCCACGATCCCGGTCGTCATCATGCTCGTCTACCTCGGCGCGGCCCGTCGTACCGGCGCGCTCGACAACGTCTAGGGGCACGTCGTGGTCATCTCGCCGGGCTTCAAGTGGGTGCTGCGGATCGCGACGTTCGTCGCGCTGGCCGTGATCTACGTGCCGCTGCTGCTGGTGGTGCTGAACTCCTTCAACGCCAGCCAGACCTTCGCGTGGCCGCCCGAGGACCTGACCCTCGAGTGGTGGCGGCGCGCCGCCGACAGCACCGGTGTGCGCGACGCGGTGCTCACCAGCATCCAGGTCGCGCTGCTCGCGACCCTGGTGGCGCTGGTGCTCGGCACCATGGCGGCGATGGCGCTGCAGCGCTACCGGTTCTTCGGCCGGGACGCGGTCTCGCTGCTGATCATCCTGCCGATCGCGCTGCCCGGCATCGTGACCGGGATCGCGCTCAACAACGCGTTCAAGACCGTCTTCGGCTGGAACCTGGGGTTCATCACGATCGTCGTCGCCCACGCGACGTTCTGCATCGTCACGGTGTTCAACAACGTGATCGCGCGGCTCCGGCGGCTCGGCATGAACCTCGAGGAGGCCTCGGCCGACCTGGGGGCCGGGACCTTCGCGACCTTCCGCCTGGTCACCTTCCCGATGCTGCGGTCGGCGCTGATCGCCGGCGCGCTGCTGGCGTTCGCGCTGTCCTTCGACGAGATCATCGTGACCACCTTCACCGCGGGCGCTGACCAGCAGACCCTCCCGCTGTGGATCTTCAACAACCTGTTCCGGCCCAACCAGGCCCCGGTGGTCAACGTGGTCGCCGTGGTGCTGATCCTCGCCTCGGTGATCCCGATCTGGATCTCGCAGCGGCTCGCCGGCACCACCGAGGGCCTGGCCGGTCGCTAGGTCCGTCGCTGGGCCCGTCGCTGGGCCGTCGCTGGGCCCGTCGCTGGGCCGGTCGTCAGGCGGCGGCGGCCGCGCGCTCGGCGTCGGCGGTCACCAGCTCGGCGTTGATGTGCGCGCCGGCGAGGGCGCCCGCCGCCGCGGCCGCGCCGACCTGGGCGCTGAGGTCGGTGACGTTGCCGGCCGCCCAGATGCCGGGGATCCCGGTGACGCCGGCCATTTCCGTCGGCACGTGCTCGCCCGCCCCGCCCGGGTGCGGCACCGCCTTCAGCCCGAGCGACTCGAGCGCGCCGAGCCGGGCGACCATCCGGGTCGCGACCGCGACCGCGCCCGCCGGGACGACCGACCCGTCGGTCAGCTCGAGGCCGGTGATCCGGTCGTCCTCGACGCGCACCCGTGCCGCGGTGCCCTCGACGATCCGCACCCCGCGCGCCTCGAGCAGCCGCGCCTGGTCGGGGTCCGGCCGGCCCTGGGTGTGGGTCAGGTAGGTGACGTCCTCGCTCAGCTGTGAGAAGAGCATCGCCTGGTGCACCGAGTTCGGGCCGCTGCCGAGCACCGCGATCGCCTGCTCGCGCACCTCCCAGCCGTGGCAGTAGGGGCAGTGCACCACGTCGCGGCCCCACCGCTCGCGCAGGCCGGGTACGTCGGGCAGCTCGTCGGCCAGGCCGGTCGCGACCAGCAGCCGGCGGGCGCGCAGGGTCCGGCCGTCGTCGAGGGCGAGCTCGAAGTCGTCACCGTCGCGCCGGGCCGCGACCACCTCGCCGACGGTGACCTCACAGCCGTACCGCTGCACCTCCTCGCGGCCGAGCGCGAGCAGCTCGCCGGGCGGCCGCCCGTCGTGGCCGAGCAGGCCGTGCACGCCGTCGGCCGGCGCGTTGCGCGGGGCGCCCGCGTCGACGACCAGCACCGAACGCCGGGAGCGGGCGAGCATCAGGGCTCCGTTGAGGCCGGCGGCACCGCCGCCGACCACGATCACGTCGTAGGTCTGTCGTTCGCTCATGCCTCGATGGTGCGGGTGTGGTCCAGGTATGACAACCCATGTTGCAGTAACGGCAACAACGATGAATCCTGCCGAGCCGACAGGTCGGTACCGGCATGGAAGGCGAAGAACCTGGCGGAGCTCTACGACTCCCCGCTGATGGACTGGGGACCCGGCGGGGACACAACCTGGAGCGGGACCCGCGCTGCCTCGTGGCGCTCAGCGTCCGGGAGTTCGACCTCGTGGTGGAAGGGCGTGCCGAGCGGGTCACCGACCCGGAGGAGGTGGCCCGCATCGCGCACCGCTACGCGACCGAGGAGTCCTGGCCCTGCGAGGTCGACGGGTCGGGCACCGCACTCACCGCGCCGTACAGCGCGCAGTCGGCCGGCCCACCGCCGTGGTGGGTGCACCGGGTCGTCGCGACCTCGGCGCACGCCGTCGAGACCGTCGAGCCTCACGGTGCGACGCGCTGGACCTTCTGACCCACCCCGGCGTCCGGTCGGATCGACAGCGAGAGCCCGGCCGCGACCAGGCAGAGCAGGGCCGCGGTCCAGAACGCGCCCGCGTAGTCGCCGGTGGCGTCCCGGATCGCGCCGGCACCGACCGCCGCGATCGCGGCACCGACCTGGTGCGCGGCGAACACCCAGCCGAAGACGATCGCGCCGACCTCGGCGCCGTACCGCTCGCGGCACAGCATCACGGTGGGCGGCACCGTGGCGACCCAGTCCAGGCCGTAGATGACGACGAAGACCAGGATGCTCGGCTGGGGGCTCGGACCGAGCAGCGTCGGCAGGGTCATCAGGCCGACGCCGCGCAGGCCGTAGTAGGCGACGAGCAGTGCCCGCGGGTCCCAGCGGTCGGTGAGCCACCCCGAGAAGATCGTGCCGGCGATGTCGAACACCCCGACCACCGCCAGCAGGCCGGCGGCGGTGGTCGTCGGCATCCCGTGGTCGTGCGCGGCGGGCACGAAGTGCGTGGCGATCAGACCGTTGGTGCTCATCCCGCAGATCGCGAAGCTGGCCGCGAGGAGCCAGAAGGTCCGGGTGCCCGCCGCGTCCTTCAGCACCGAGAGCGCGCGGCCGGCGCTCGAGCCGACCCGGGCGTACGGCGGCGGGCCGGGGTCCTCCGGCGTGGCGCCGTACGCCGTCAGCCCCATGTCGGCGGGGTGGTCGCGCATCAGCAGGAGCACGAGCGGGACCACGCCCAGCGCGACCGCCGCGGTGACCACCGATGCGGTGCGCCAGCCGTGGTCGGTCGCGACCCGCGCCACGATCGGGAGGAAGACGAGCTGGCCGGTCGCGCTGCCGGCGGTGAGCACGCCGCTGACCAGGCCGCGGCGGGCGACGAACCAGCGGCTGGTGACGGTCGCCATGAACGCCATCGACATCGACCCGGAGCCGACGCCGACGACCACGCCCCACAGCAGCACGAGCTGCCAGGGCTGCTCCATGAACACCGTCAGGCCGCTGCCCGCCGCGACGAGGACCAGCGCGGCCACCACGACCCGGCGGACCCCGAACCGGTCCATGAGCGCGGCCGCGAACGGCGCGAACAGCCCGAAGAGCACGAGGTTCACCGAGACCGCGAAGCCGATGGTGCCGTGGGACCAGCCGAACTCCTCGTGCAGCGGGTCCATCAGCACGCCCGGCACCGAGCGGAACGCGGCGGCGCCGACGAGGGTCAGGAAGGTGACGGCGGCGACCACCCACGCCCAGTGGAGGCGGGGCTCGGTGCGCGGCGCCGGTTCTGCCTGGCGGAGGTCGGGCTGGCTCACGCGGGTCATCGTGACCGCGCCGGCCGGCACAGACGAGTGGCTGATTCGCCAACATGTGCAAGAATCGGGCCATGCGTCCGCACCGCGTCGTCGTGCTCCTGCTCGAGCCGGTCATCGGCTACGACGCGGTGATCCCGCCGCAGGTGTTCGGCCAGGCGCACCGGCCGGACGGGACGCCGCTCTACGACGTCGCGATGGCGAGCCTCGACGGCCGGCCGGTGCCCGCGTCGCTCGGGTACGCGATCGCGCCGCACGGCAACGCCTCGCTGCTGGCCGGCGCCGACACGGTGGTCGTGCCGGGGACCCAGCTCCCGGGACCGAGGCAGGAGGGGAACCTGCCGGGCGAGCTCGCCGAGGCGCTGGCGACGATCCGACCCGGCGCGCGGGTGGTGTCGATCTGCACCGGGGCGTTCGTGCTCGGCGCGGCGGGGCTGCTCGACGGGCGGCCGGCCACCACGCACTGGAAGTACGTCGAGCAGTTCGAGCGCCTCTACCCCGCGGTCGACCTCGACCCGTCGGTGCTCTTCACCGACGACGGCGACGTGCTCACCTCGGCCGGCCTGAGCGCCGGCGTCGACCTCTGCCTGCACCTGCTCCGGCGCGACCACGGCACGACGATCGCCAACGCGGTCGCCCGGCACCTCGTCGTACCCCCGTGGCGCGACGGCGGCCAGGCGCAGTTCATCGAGCGGCAGGTGCCGGAGCGGCCCGAGCAGTCGACCGCGGCCGCGCGGACCTGGGCGCTGGAGCGGCTGGAGGAGCAGATCCGGATCGCCGACCTGGCCGAGGTCGTGGGGATGTCGGTGCGCACGTTCACGCGGCGGTTCCGCGCCGAGACCGGGGAGTCGCCGACGACCTGGCTGATCCGGCAGCGGGTGCGGCACGCCCAGCGGCTGCTGGAGACCACCGACCTGCCGGTCGACGCGGTGGCGGTCCGCTCCGGGCTGGGCACGGCCGCCTCGCTCCGCGCCCACCTGCGCACCGTGGCCGGGGTCTCCCCGAGCGCCTACCGACGCACGTTCAGGGTCGACGTGGAGGAGGCGTCATGAGGTACGCGGTGCTCGGCACCGGTCCGGCGGGCCGCACCATGGCCGCCCGGCTCGACGAGCTCGGCCACGACGTCGCGGTCGGCACCCGCGACCCGGCGGCGACCCGGACCCGCGAGGACGTCGCCGAGTGGACGAGCGGCCACCCGGCAGTGCGGCTGGCGACGTACGCCGACGCCGCGTCCGACGCCGAGGTGGTGCTGAACATGACCAACGGCGACGGGGCGCTGGACGCGGTCGCCGCCGTGGGCACCAGCTGGTCGGCAAGGTGCTGCTCGACGTGTCGAACCCGCTCGACTTCTCCCGCGGCTTCCCGCCCAGGCTGTCGGTCAAGGACACCGACTCGCTGGCCGAGCAGATCCAGCGCGCCCACCCCGACGTCATCGACCTCGGGGACCTCTCAACGGCTCGGGGCGCCGAGATGCTCCTGCCGCTCTGGGTCCGGCTCATGAGGCGGCTCGGGACCGCCCGGTTCAACGTCAAGATCGTCCGCTGACCGCGCCCTCCATCGCTCCCACGTCGTCCAGCCGACGAGCACCAGCGCGGCGCAGACGCCGCCGGCGACGATGTCGATGACGTAGTGCTCGGCGTAGTAGACGAGCATGAACGACATCGCGCAGGGATAGAGCACCAGCAGCCACCGCCACGGGCTGCGCAGCCGGCTGATCAGGTAGGCCGCGACCAGGATCGCGATGCCGGCGTGCAGGGACGGCATGGCCGCGACCTGGTTGCCGACGGCGGAGAACTTGTCGTGCGTGCCGCCGCCGCTGTGCCCGCCGCCACCGCGGCCGAACTCCCACCAGCCGCGGCCGGTGATCCGGGAGATGTCCTCGGTGATGTAGCCGTCGCGCGAGGCCATCCACGGCGGCGCCATCGGGTAGACGACGTAGATGACCAGCGCGAGGAAGTTCAGCGACAGGTAGCGGCGCATCCAGCGGACCCACTCGGGCCGGTTGCGCATCCACAGCACCGCGGCGATCGTCAGGCCGACGAAGAAGTGGGAGTAGTAGACGGTCGTCAGCAGCACGTCGTACCAGTTCGGCGACGTGGCGCGGATGCACGGGTCGCCGCACAGGTGCGCCTGCAGCCACTCGGTGGGCAGGGTGCCGCCGAACATCCACCGGTCGGCGGTGATCGGCTCGGTGATGTGCACCTCGACGAACCCGAGGTCGTCGGAGATGCCCCGGCTGTAGAGGTAGACCAGCAGCAGCACGACCGGGATCGACCAGTCGCGCAGGAACGCGAGGTGCTCGCGCACCGGCTTGCGCACGTCCCACGCGATGGTGAGCAGCCACAGCCAGATGACCGCGACCCAGGACTGCTTGGGGATCCCGATCAGCAGCGTGTACGCCGTGATGGCGGCGACGTAGGTGCCGAGGGAGAGCAGCCGCACCTGGGTCCCGGTCAGCCGGCTCGATCTCACGACGGTCTCTGTCACTCGCACCTCCGGCGGAAGGCTACCTGTGCGGGCCCCGGGTCCGCCGGTCAATAACGGGCCGGCGGACACCGGGGCGGGTCACCGGTCAGGCCGGCCCGTAGTCGAGGTGGACGACGCCGTTGTCGTAGACGTCGGTCGCGTTGAGCCGGAGCTTCGTCGGGTCGGCGCCGTCACCCCAGAAGCGTGCCCCGGAGCCGAGGGCGATCGGGTACACGAAGAGGTGGAGGTTGTCGACGAGCCCCTCCTTGAGCAGGGCGCGCACCAGCTGACCGCTGCCCGAGACGAAGATCGCCCCCTCGCGCTCGTCCTTGAGCCTCCTGATCTTGTCCGGGTCGTAGCCGCCGATCGAGGTGGTGTTGTTCCACTCCTCGGTGAGCTCGCGGGTGTGCACCACGAGCTTCTCGGTCTCGTTGAAGAACGGCGCGCCCGGGTCGTCCTCGACGGTCCGCTCCCGCCACGCCGGCGCGAACATCTGGTGGGTGGTACGTCCCAGCAGGATCGTGCTCGAGGCGTTCGTGATCGCCCCGATGGTCTCCCCCATCTTGGGGTCGAAGCCGAACTCGAAGGTCCAGCTCGGGTCCTCGAAGACGCCGTCGAGGGAGATGAACTCGTGGACTGCGATGGTGGCCATGCCCAGATCCTTTCGGAGGAGATGAGGTCCTTCCACCCCCACCACGAACGGCGTGCCGCCGACACGACATCCGGCCCCGCGCAATTTCCCGGGAACCGTCGGCCGGGTCGGCCCGTGGGGTCCGGGCGAGACATCGCCGCGTCCTCACTACCCTCGGCCTGTGGCCATGGAGGCGTCCGCGCGCGAGGTGCGGATCGAGCACTCGGTCGCCGACCAGCGCGCGGTGACGAACGGCTTCCTGGTCTTCTACGTCCTGATCGCCGCGGCCGCCTTCGTCGCGGCGCTGTTCCGGCCGGAGCTGCTGCTCGGCGCGGTCGCCTTCTCCCTGTTCCTCGTCTACTGGACCTGGCAGGTCCGGCACGCCCAGGCCGACGCGGTCCCCTGGCTGGTCGTGCTCCGACCCGCGGAGCTCCGGCACTCCGCGGCCGGGGTCGACGTGCGGATCACCCGCGCCGAGGCGGGTCGGGTGCGGTTGCGGAACCGGCCGGGCGGGCGAACCAGGACGCTGTACGTGCTCGACGTCCGCGGTCGCGACGGCCGCAAGCTGCTGCAGATCAGCCTCCCGGGGCCCGACGAGTCGACGATGCTCGAGGCGGCCTTCGAGCAGTGGGGCTGGCCGGTGGACTGAGCCCGCGCCTCCGGGCCCGAGGGCTCACGGCCGCCAGGGACGCAGCCGCGGGACCCACCGGTGGACGGCGGCGGCGTACTCGTCGTACGCGGCGCCGTAGGTGCTCCGGAGCGTGGGCTCCTCGTAGAGGACCACGAACGTCGTGACCGCGGCCACGAAGGCCACGAACCACAGCGCGACACCGGCGCTGGCGAACCACACGGCCTGGCCTGCGATCGCGCCGGCGACGCCGACGTACATCGGGTTGCGCACCCAGCGGTAGAGGCCGCCGACGACCAGCGTCTCGGTCGGGGCGACCGGCGCCGGGGTGCCCCGGCCCTCGACGACGAACTGCACGAACGCGGCGACCACGAGCAGCGTGCCGGCGAGGGTCACGACCGCGCCCGGCGCCTGGGCCCAGCTCGGGGCGTCGCCGCGCCAGCGGGTGATCAGCCACGGCACCAGTCCGGCGGTCGTGCCCGGGGCGAGCACGAAGAACACGACGGACCCGACCGCCGCCCGGCCCCGCTCAGCCACCGAAGTACTCCAGCAGCTCGTGGTGCTTCGCGCCGTACCGCTCGACCGCGTCGAGCACCGGGCGCAGGTCGCGGCCGGCGCGGGTGAGCGTGTACTCGACGCGCACCGGCGGCCCCTCGCTGACCTCGCGGGTGACCAGCCCGGCCGCGCAGAGCTCGCGCAGCCGGGTGGTGAGCACCGGGTCGGTGATGCCGGGCACGGCGTCCCGGATCTCGCCGAACCGGCGCGCCCCTCCGAGCAGGGCGCGCACGACGCCGCCGGCCCAGCGGCGGCCGAGCAGCCGCATCGCCGCCTCGAACGGCTGGCACGGGTCGGTCACGCTGCCCTCCCGGGGCTCGGAATATCTCGATCACTTGCTTGTTCATAGTAACTACTGTTGGACAAGCGAAGGAGGCGCCGTGCAGCACTTCTACGACCGGTACCGCTGGGCCGAGGACCTCTTCGCCCGCGACTACTTCGCGGCGGCCAGGGTCCTCGAGGAGCTGCTCTCCGAGGCGACCGAGCGGCACGACGAGGCCGGCACCGCCTTCCGGGTCGCCGAGGCCCTCGGAGCGGTGGCATGAGCGACTTCGGCCACGAGCTCGAGTTCGGCGTCTTCCTGACGCCGGACGCGGCGAGCCTGCCCCAGCTCTTCGAGAACGCCCAGCTGGCCGACGTGCTCGGCCTCGACCTGGTGACGCTGCAGGACCACCCGTACCAGCGGAGGTTCGGCGACACCTGGACGCTGCTGTCCGTCATCGCGGCCCGCACCAGCTCGGTGCGGGTCTCGCCCAACGTGGCGAGCCTGCCGCTGCGCCCGCCGGTGGTGCTGGCCAAGGCCGCCGCGACCCTCGACGTCGTCACCGGCGGGCGGGTCGACCTGGCGCTGGGGGCGGGCGCGTTCTGGGACGCGATCGTCGCGGCCGGCGGGCCGCGCCGCACCCCGAAGGAGTCGGTGGACGCGCTGGTCGAGGCGGTCCGGCTGATCCGGGAGCTCTGGGCCGGTGGCACGGTGCGGTTCGAGGGCGAGCACTACGTCGCCCAGGGGCTGAAGGCCGGCCCGGTGCCGGCACACGACATCCCGATCTGGATCGGCGCGTACGGCCCGCGGATGCTGCGGGTCACCGGGGAGCTGGCCGACGGCTGGGTGCCGAGCATGGGGTACGCCGACCCGGACCGGCTGAAGGAGATGAACGCGCGCGTCGACGAGGGCGCCGAGGCCGCGGGGCGCGCGCCGGAGCAGGTGCGCCGGATCTACAACATCTCCGGTCGGTTCGGCACCGGCGGCGGACCGCTGCAGGGCACCCCGGCGGACTGGGCGGAGCAGCTGGCCGGGCTTACCCTCGAGCACGGGATGAGCACCTACATCCTGGCGACCGACGACCCGGACACGATCCGGCGGTTCGCCGAAGAGGTCGCGCCCGCGGTGCGGGAGCTGGTCACGGCCGAGCGCGGGCGTCCCGGTGGGGGGCGCGCCCCGACGCCGGCCGACGCCCCCACCGCGGGCGCGCTGACGGTGCGCCCGACCCCCGACCCCGGCCGGCGGCTCTCGGCCGAGCTGCCGTGGGACGAGGCGAGCCGCCCGACCCACGCCGAGCCGGAGGGGACGACGTACACGGCCGCGCAGCAGGCGCTGCCGCAGCACCTGGTCGACATCCACGACGGGCTGCGCGCGGAGCTCGAGCAGGTCCGCGACATCGTCGCGCAGGTGCGCCGCGGCACCCGCAGCGTCGGTGACGCGCGGTCGGTCATCAACACGATGACGATGCGTCAGAACAACTGGACGCTCGGCGCCTACTGCGAGTCCTACTGCCGGATCGTCACCACCCACCACAGCCTCGAGGACCACAGCGTCTTCCCGCACCTGCGCCGCTCCGAGAGGGGTCTCGGCCCGGTCCTCGACCGGCTGCAGGAGGAGCACGAGGTGATCCACGAGGTGCTCGAGGGCGTGGACCGGGCGCTGGTCGCGCTGGTGGGCGCCGACGACGGGGCCGCCGCGCTCGACGACCTGCAGCGGCAGGTCGACCTGCTCACCGACACCCTGCTCTCGCACCTGTCCTACGAGGAGCGGGAGCTCATCGGGCCGCTGGCCCGCCACGGCTTCGGCTGAGGTCGGCCGGAACGACCGGGTGACAGCCGCTCCCTGGTCCAGGCAGTGCTCGGGGCCGTCGGTGACCGGTCAGCGGAAGGCCGACTCCCCGGTCACCGCCTGGCCGATGATCAGCTGGTGCACCTCGGAGGTGCCCTCGTAGGTGAGCACCGACTCGAGGTTGTTCGCGTGCCGCATCACCGGGTACTCGAGCGTGATGCCGGCGGCGCCCAGGATCGTGCGGCACTCGCGGGCGATCGCGATCGCGGTCCGGCAGCTGTTGAGCTTGCCGAGGCTGACCTGGCGGTGGTCGAGCCGGCCCTGCTCCTTGAGCCGGGTCAGGTGGAGCGCGAGCAGCATCCCCTTGCCGAGCTCGAGCGTCATGTCCGCGAGCTTCGCCTGGGTGAGCTGGTACGACGAGAGGCGGCGGTCGAAGATCTCGCGCTCCCGGGCGTAGCCGATCGCGGTCTCGAGGCAGTCCCGGGCGGCGCCGAGGCTGCCGTAGACGATGCCCATCCGCGCCTCGGTGAGGCAGGACAGCGGGCCGGACAGCCCGGTCACCTCGGGCAGCACCGCGTCCGCCGGCAGCCGCACCCCGTCGAGCACGAGCTCGCTGGTGACCGAGGCGCGCAGCGACATCTTGCGCTTGACCTCCGAGGCCGAGAACCCCGGCGTGTCCGTCGGCACGACGAAGCCGCGGATGCCCTCCTCGGCCCGCGCCCACACGACCGCGACGTCGGCGACCGAGCCGTTGGTGATCCACATCTTGGTGCCGTCGAGCACCCAGTCCGTGCCGTCGCGCCGCGCGCGGGTTCGCATCCCGCCCGGGTCGGAGCCGAAGTCCGCCTCGGTCAGCCCGAAGCAGCCGATCGCCTCGCCCGCGGCCATCCGCGGCAGCCACTCCTGCTTCTGCTCCTCGGAGCCGTGCCTCCAGATCGCGTACATCGCCAGCGACCCCTGCACCGAGACCAGGGAGCGGATGCCGGAGTCACCCGCCTCCAGCTCGTGGCAGGCGAGGCCGTACGCCGTCGCCCCGGCGCCGGCGCAGCCGTAGCCCTCCAGGTGCATGCCCAGCAGACCGAGCTCGCCGAGCTCCCGCGAGAGCTCACGCGCCGGCACCGACCCGGCGTCGTACCACTCCGCGACGTGCGGGCGGACCCGGTCGTCGACCCAGCGCCGCACCAGGTCGCGGGTGTCCCGCTCCTCGTCGTCGAGCAGGTCGTCGACCGCGAAGAGCTCGAGCGGGCGGTACGGCGGGGCAGCCATGCCACGATCCTCACATGGCTGACACCCGCTTGCGCACCCTGCGCTACGACGTCGACGGGCGGATCGCCCGGATCACCCTGGACCGCCCCGAGCGCGGCAACGGCATCACCCTGGACACCCCGCGCGAGCTCGCCGAGTGCGTCGAGCGGGCCAACCTCGACCCGGGCGTGCACGTGATCGCGCTCAGCGGTGCCGGCAGCGGGTTCTGCGGCGGCTACGACCTCGTGTCCGCGGCCGAGGGGCGGCCCGACGAGGACGAGGCCTCGACCGCGCCGCCGGGGTCGCCCCTGGACCTGCAGGTGCTCGCCGCCAACCACGACCCCGACGCGGTGTGGGACCCGGTGACCGACTACCAGATGATGTCGCGCAACCTGCGCGGCTTCATGTCGCTCTTCCACTCCGACAAGCCGGTGGTCGTGAAGATCCACGGCTTCTGCGTCGCGGGCGGCACCGACATGGCGCTCTGCTCCGACCTGATCGTGGCCGCCGAGGACGCCAAGATCGGCTACCCGCCCGCGCGCGTGTGGGGCGTGCCGACGTCGATGCTGTGGGCGCACCGGATCGGCCTCGAGCGGGCCCGCCGGCTGCTGCTCACCGGCGACTGCATCGACGGGCGCACGGCGAAGGAGTGGGGGCTGGCCAGCGAGGCGGTGCCGGCCGACGAGCTCGACGCGTGCTTCGAGGACCTGCTCGCCCGGGTGGCGCGGGTGCCGGTCAACCAGCTGGTCATGCACAAGGCGGCGATCAACCAGGCCCTCTACGCCCAGGGGCTGCACGCCACCCAGATGCTCAGCGTCTTCCTCGACGGCATCGCGCGGCACACGCCCGAGGGCTACGCCTTCCAGGCGCGGGCGGCCGAGGCCGGGTTCAAGCAGGCGGTGCGCGAGCGGGACGAACCGTTCGGCGACTTCGGGCTGCGCACCAGCCTCCAGGTCTAGGCCAGCGTGTGCACCAGGCCGACCGCCGCGCCCGCGGCGATCAGCCAGGCGCTGTTGAGCCGGGTGCGCCACAGCAGCACGAGGGTCGCGACCGCGAGCGCCACGGTGAGCAGGTCGACCAGCGCCGCCTCGCCGAGATCGAGGGTCACCCCCGCCATCAGGGCGAGCGCAGTGGCGTTGAGGCCGTCGAGCAGCGCCGAGGTCCAGGCGCGGGAGCGCAGCCGGTCGGTCAGCCAGGTGAGCAGGCCGACGAACACGAACGACGGCAGGAAGATCGCCACCGTCGCGAGGAACGCGCCGAGCGGGCCGGCGACGACGTACCCGACGAACGTGGCGGTGGTGAACACCGGGCCCGGCGTGACCTGGCCGACCGAGACCGCGTCCAGGAGCTGCTCCTGGGTGAGCCAGCCGAGCCGCTCGACGAGCTCGCCCTGCAGGAACGCCAGCAGCACGTAGCCGCTGCCGTAGAGCACCGCGCCGATCTTCAGCAAGGTGAGGAAGAGCTGGGTCAGCTGCCCGGCGGTCGGGTCGGAGAAGACCGGCAGCCCGGTGGCGGCGACCAGCGGCACGCCGAGCAGGCCGGGTCCGTCGGCGGGCCGCAGCGACCGCACGGTGTGGACGGCCGCGGCGACCAGCGCCCCGGAGGCCAGGACGACGAGCTCGTTGGCGCCGGCGAGGTACGCCGTCAGCGCGGCCGCGGCGAGCAGCGCGAGCCAGACGTTCTTGACGACCGTGCCGAGCAGCCCGACGAGCGCCCAGACGATGATCGCGATGACCACCGGGAGGATCCCGTAGAGCACCGCCTCGACCGCCGGGGTGTCGCCGTACCGGACGTAGCCCCAGGCCAGGGCGGTCACCATCAGCGCCGCCGGCACGATGAAGCAGACCCCGGCGGTGACCAGGCCGCGCCAGCGGCCGCGGTCGAACCCCAGGTGGATCGCCAGCTCGGTGGAGTTGGGGCCGGGGATCAGGTTGGTGGCGCCCATCAGGTCGACGAACCGCTGGTCGCTCACCCACGCCCGGCGACGCACGAGCTCCTCGCGCATCATCGCGGTGTGCGCGGCCGGCCCCCCGAACGCGATCGTCCCCAGCCGGAGGAAGACGAACGCGATCTCCCGCACCCGGCTACCGGTCCAGGAAGGCGAGGAGGCGCTCCCTGAGCAGCGCCGCGGCCTCGGCGTCGTACCCCGCGGTGCTGGAGTCGGCGAACAGGTGCTCGTCGCCCGGGTAGAGGTAGAGCTCGGCGCCGTCGACGTCGGCCGCGAGCTTCTCGGCCGCGGCCCGGTCCTCCTCGCCGAACCACGGGTCGTCCTGCTTGCCGTGGATCTGGAGCCGGACACCGTCGGGCCAGCTGCCGAACTCCTCGGCGGGCACCGCCGCGTCGACGAGCACCGCGGCGCGGGCGCCCGGGCGGGTCTGCGCGAGTCGCTGGGCCGGCATCACGCCGAGCGAGAACCCGATGTAGACGAGCTCGGCGGGCAGGTCGTCCGCGGCCGTGACCGCGCGGTCGACGACGGTGCCGAACCCGAGCGACCGCGCGTGCTCGACGCCCGCCTCGACGGTGTCGAACGTGCGTCCGTCGTAGAAGTCGGGGACGTGCACGGTGTGACCCGCGGCGCGCAGGTCGTCGGCGAAGGCGTGCATGCCGGGCGTCAGTCCCTGGGCGTGGTGGAAGAGCAGTATCTCGGCCATCCGACATACCTACCCGGTGCCGCCGACAACCGAAAAGCCCGGGAGCGAAGGGGTTGTGCCGGGGGGCCGACAGGAGCAGCGTGGGCCCATGGCAGACAAGTCCGGCGCACGAACGGTTCAGCACGACCTCGAAGCGTCCGGGCCCGACGGGATCCGCAACGTCGTCCTCGTCGGGCCCAGCTCCGCAGGCAAGACCACTCTTCTCGAGGCGTTGCTCGCGACCGCGGGGGCCGTCCCGCGCGCCGGCTCGGTGACCGACGGCACGACGGTCAGCGACTGGGACGACGCCGAGAAGGCGCACGGCCGCTCGATGAACCTCACCGTCGCGCCGGTGCGCCACAACGGCACCAAGATCAACTTCGTCGACACCCCCGGGTACGCCGACTTCGTCGGTGAGCTGCGGGCCGGCCTGCGCGCCGCCGACGCCGCGGTCTTCGTGATCCCCGCCAACGAGGGGGTCGACCACGCGACCGCGATGCTGTGGCACGAGTGCGCCGAGGTGGCGATGCCCCGCGCGGTCGTCGTGACCAAGCTGGACCACGCCCGGGCCGACTACCCGGGCGTTGTCATGCAGGTGCAGGCCGCGTTCGGCGCGAAGGTGCTGCCGGTGTTCCTCCCGGTCGTCGAGGGTGGGCAGGTCAGCGCCCTCGAGTCCCTCATCGACGGCAAGGACGTCGAGGGCGCCGCGCTCGAGCACCGCGGCACGCTGATCGAGGGCATCATCGAGGAGTCCGAGGACGAGACCCTCATGGACCGGTACCTCGCCGGCGAGGACATCGCCGCGGACGTGCTCGTCGCGGACCTCGAGCGGGCCATGGAGCGGGCGTCGTTCCACCCGATCCTCCCGGTCTGCGGCGCGACCGGTGTCGGCTGCCAGGAGCTGCTCGACCTCGTGGTGAGCGGCTTCCCGCCGCCGTCCACCCACCCGAGCCCGGAGGTGTTCACCCCGAGCGGCGCGGCCGCCGACGCGCTGACCTGCGACCCGGGCGGGCCGCTGGTGGCCGAGGTCGTGAAGACCACGAGCGACCCGTACGTCGGCCGGGTCAGCCTGGTCCGGGTCTTCTCGGGGACGCTCGAGGCCGACAGCCCCGTGCACGTGTCCGGGCACTTCTCGTCGTTCTTCGGTGCCGAGGCGGGGCACGACGACCACGACGACGACGAGCGGATCGGGTCGCTGGCCTACCCGTTCGGCCTGGCCCAGGAGCCCGCGAAGCGGGTGGTCGCCGGTGACATCGCGGTGATCGGCAAGCTCAGTCGGGCCGAGACCGGCGACACCCTCTCCGCGGTCGACGCGCCGCGGGTGCTCAAGCCGTGGAGCCTGCCCCAGCCGCTGCACCCGGTGGCGATCGAGGCGAGCACCAAGTCCGACGAGGACAAGCTCTCGACCGCGCTCGGCCGGCTGGCGGCGGAGGACCCGTCGCTGCGGATCGTCAACGACCCGGAGACCCACCAGCTGGTGATGTGGACGATGGGCGAGGCGCACGCCGACGCCGCGCTGGAGCGGCTGCGGGACCGGTTCGGGGTGTCGGTGGGCACGGTCGACGTGATCGTGCCGCTGCGCGAGACGTTCGGCGGCAAGGCGCAGGGCCTCGGCCGGCACGTCAAGCAGTCCGGCGGCCACGGTCAGTACGCCGTGTGCGAGATCGAGGTCGAGCCGCTGCCGCAGGGGTCCGGGTTCGAGTTCCAGGAGCGCGTCGTCGGGGGCGCCGTGCCCCGGCAGTTCATCCCGTCGGTCGAGAAGGGCGTGCGCGCGCAGATGGAGAAGGGCGTCCGCAACGGCTACCCGGTCGTCGACATCCGGGTCACGCTCGTGGGCGGCAAGGCGCACAGCGTGGACTCCTCCGACATGGCCTTCCAGAGCGCGGGCGCCCTGGCGCTGCGCGAAGCGGCGAACGCCACCTCGATCACGATGCTGGAGCCGTACGACGAGATCGCGGTGATGGTGCCCGACGACATGGTCGGCACGGTCATGAGCGACCTGTCGGCCCGGCGCGGCCGGCCGCTCGGCACCGACCAGGTCGGCGACCGGTGCGTGATCCGGGCGCACGTGCCGGCGAGCTCGCTGGTGCGCTACGCCGTGGACCTGCGCTCGCAGACGCACGGTGCGGGCAGCTTCACGCGCACCTTCGCGCACTACGAGCCGATGTCGGAGGACCTGGCCCGGTCGGTGGTGCCGCGGGGCGGCTAGCTCACATCTCCTCGTGGGTCTCGGGGTCGCCGCCGAACAGCCGGCCGTCGGGACGCCCGAGCGCGGTGATCGCGGCCATCTCGTCGTCGGTGAGCTCGAAGCCGAGGACGTCGAGGTTGGTGCGCTGCCGCTCCGGGGTCGCGGACTTCGGGATCGGCAGGCAGCCCAGCTGCAGCTGCCAGCGCAGGATGACCTGGGCGGGCTCCACGCCGTGCGCCTCGGCCGCCTCGGCCACCGGCGGCTCGGAGAACGGCGCCCGGCGCTTGCCCAGCGGGCTCCACGACTCGGTCACGATGCCGAGCTCGGCGTTGGTTTCCCGCATCTCCGGCTGCGGGAAGTACGGGTGCAGCTCGATCTGGTTGACCGCCGGCGTGACCCCGGTCCGGTCGATGATCCGGCGCAGGTGGGTGCCGTTGAAGTTGGAGACGCCGATGCTGGTCACCAGCCCGTCGCGCTGCAGGTCCACGAGTGCCTGCCACGCCTCGACGTACTTGTCGACGCTCGGGTTGGGCCAGTGGATGAGGTGCAGGTCGAGCCTGGCCAGGCCCAGCCGCTCGAGCGACTCGTGGGTCGAGCGGATCGCGTCGTCGTACGCGTGGTGCCGGCCGGGCAGCTTGCTGCACACCTTGATCTCGTCGCGCGGGATCCCGGACCGCCGGATCGCCTCGCCGACCTCGCGCTCGTTCTCGTAGTTCACCGCGGTGTCGAGCAGCCGGTACCCCGCCTCCAGCGCCGAGACGATCGCGGCGATGCCCTCCTCGCCGCGCAGCATGTAGGTGCCGAGCCCGATCACGGGCAGCTGCTCGCCGTCGTTCAGCCGGTACGTCGGGATCGCGTCGGTCATGCCGTTCAACGTACCCACGGGGTTGCTCGGCAGATCGTCAGCGGGCTGCGGCGCTGGGTTGCGACCGATAGGCAGTGATGGCGGGACGAGGTGGGCGGGTGGTGGCGGTCCGCTGCCGGATCGGTGGAGCCGCCACTGACCTAGTCTGGGCGCAGGTACCTACCGGGGAGGACCTCATGAAGTTCGTCCAGTCGCTGTTCATCTGCTCCGTCTGCGCGGCCTTCACCATCGTCAGCGACGTCGTGTTCTTCGGCGACCACTGGCCGGACCACAGCGCGTCGGGCTGGGCGGTGTTCGCGGCGGGGCTCATCGTGATCGCCCTCGCGTTCACGATCGCCGAGAGCCTCGTCGAGCGTCGGAGGCGCGCCCGCGCCGCGGAAGGGTGACCGAGCTCGCCGCCGCGATCACCGAGCGGCTGACCGAGATCGCCGACCCGGAGCAGGCGCCGGCGATGGCGGCGTACATGAAGGTGGCGGAGAACGGCACGCTGCCGTTCCTCGGCGTCCGCCGTCCGGAGGTACGACGGACCGTCCGGGCGCTCGCCAGGGGCCAGGACCCCGACACCCTGCTCGCCGCCGTCGAGTCCCTGTGGGACGACGCGACCCATCGTGAGCAGCGGTACGCCGCCCAGGACCTGCTCGCGCTCAGGTGGACGCACGGACGCATCGACCTGCTCGACCTGCACCGCCATCACGTCGTCACCGGCCGCTGGTGGGACCACGTCGACGAGACCGCGCACCGGGTCGCCGACCTCGTCGACACCCACCCCGACGAGCTGGGCGGCACGCTCCGGGAGTGGAGCACCGACCCCGACCTGTGGCTGCGCCGGGTCGCGATCATCGGCCAGCTCGGCCGCCGCGACCGGGTCGACCTCGACCTGCTCGCCGACGTCGTCGAGCCCAACCGCGCCGACCCGGAGTTCTTCATCCGCAAGGCGATCGGGTGGGCGCTGCGCGAGGTGGCCCGCTGGAACCCCGACTGGGTGCGGACGTACGTCGAGCAGCACGAGCTCAGCCCGCTCTCCCGCCGCGAGGCGCTCAAGCACCTCTGAGCCCTAGGGGATCCGCACCGCCCGGCCGGACACCCGCACCGTCGGGTCGGCGGGGTCGACGTCGACGAGCAGCTCGCTGCGCCGGCCCATGTCCTCGCCCTGGACCACCAGGAGCCGGGTCGGCTCGGTGACCCGCCCCAGGTCGCGGAGGTAACCGCCGAGCGCGGCCGCCGCGGCGCCGGTCGCCGGGTCCTCGACCACGCCGCCGACCGGGAACGGGTCCCGGGCGTGGATGGTCCGCTCATCCGCGGTCCAGAACAGCTGCACCGTGGTCCAGCCGGACTCGGTCATCAGCGCCAGCAGGGCGTCGTCGTCGTAGTCGAGGTCTGTGAGGCGCTCGCGGCTTCCGGCGGCGAGCACCGGGTGGTGGACGCCGGCGAACGCCACGTGCGGAGGGTAGGCGGGGTCCAGGTCCTCCCGGCTCCAGCGCAGCGCGGCCAGGGTCGTCGACAGCTCGTCGTCCGACAGCGGGCGGGTGCTCGTCGGCACGCTGCGCAGCGTCGCGACCGGGCCGGTGTCTCCGTCGACGACCTCCACGTCGATCCGACCCGCCGGGGTGTCCAGCACGACCGGGCCGGGCCCGACGCGCTCGGCTCGGGCGACCGCCGAGGCGATCGTCGCGTGCCCGCAGAAGTCGACCTCCGCCCGGGGGCTGAAGTACCGGGTGGGGACCGGGTCGCCGGGCAGCAGGAAGGCCGTCTCCGAGTAGCCGACCTCGGCGGCGATCCGTTGCATCTCGTCGTCGCTCAGCCCGGTGGCGTCGAGGACGACGCCGGCCGGGTTGCCCGTGGCGGGGTCCTCGGTGAAGGCGGCGTAGCGCAGGACCTCGGTCACGACCTCCAGTGTGTCAGGGGGCGCTCAGGGCAGGATCTCCTGCGCCTTGGTCTTGATGCCCTCCTTGATCACGCCGAGCGCGCTCGGGTCGCCCTTGATCAGCGCCTTCGCCACGTCGGTCATCTGCTCGAGCGTGGCGTGCGGCGGGATCGGCGGTACGTCGGGGTCGCAGTGCACGTCGAGGACGTGCGGGCGGTCCGCGGCGAGGGCGGCGTCCCAGGCGGGACCGAGCTGGTCGGGGTCGGTCACCGTGGTCGCGCCCAGGCCGAGGCTCGCGGCGAAGTCGGCGTAGCCGACCGACGGCAGCGCCTGCGACTGCAGGAACTCGGGGGTGCCGCCCATCGCCCGCAGCTCCCAGGTCACCTGGTTGAGGTCGTTGTTGTGCAGCACGACGACGACCAGCCGCGGGTCGCTCCACTCGCTCCAGTACCGCGCGACCGTGATCAGCTCGGCGAGCCCGTTCATCTGCATCGCGCCGTCGCCCTCGAACGCGATCGCCGGCCGGTCCGGGTGGGCGAACTTGGCGCCGATGGCGTACGGCACCGCGTTGCCCATCGTGGCCAGCGTGCCGGAGAGCGAGCCGCGCATCCGGCCACGCATCCGCACGTGCCGGGCGTACCAGTCGGCCGACGACCCGCTGTCGGCGGTCACGATCGCGTCCTCCGGCGCCCGGGCGGAGAACTCGCTGAAGATCTTCATCGGGTTCACCGGGTCGGCGGAGACGTCCTCCTGCTTGGCCATGGTCCGCCACCACTCGGCGACGTCGTCGACGATCTTCTCCTGCCACGCGCGGTCCGTCTTGCGCTCCAGCAGCGGCACCAGCGCGCGCAGCGTGGTGGCGGCGTCGCCCACCAGGTTGACCTCGTAGGGGTAGCGCATCCCGATCATCGAGCCGTCGAGGTCGACCTGCACCGCTCGGGCCCGGCCGGGCTCCGGCAGGAACTGCGAGTACGGGAAGCTCGAGCCGATGGTGAGCAGCGTGTCGCAGTCGCGCATCATCTCGTAGCTCGGCCGGGTGCCGAGCAGCCCGATCGAGCCGGTGACCCACGGCAGCTCGTCGCTGAGCACGTCCTTGCCGAGCAGCGCCTTCGCCACCCCGGCGCCCAGCAGGTCCGCCACCTCGGTGATCTCCCGTACGGCGCCCCGCGCACCCTGGCCGACCAGGATCGCGACCTTCTCGCCGGCGTTGAGCACTTCGGCCGCGCGCTGCACGCCCCGGTCCTCGGCGGCGACGCGGGGCCAGGTGATGCCGAGGCTCGACGGCACCATCTTGAACTCGTGGGTGGGCGGGGAGTAGTCCAGCTCCTGCACGTCGTTCGGCACGATGATCGCTGTCGGCGCGCGCCGGGACATCGCGGTGCGGAACGCGCGGTCGACCACGTTCGGCAGCTGCTCGGGCACGGTGACCATCTGCACGTAGTCGCTCGCCACGTCCTTGAACAGCGACAGCAGGTCGACCTCCTGCTGGTAGGACCCGCCGATCGCGGTGCGGTTGGTCTGGCCGACGATCGCCACGACCGGCACGTGGTCGAGCTTGGCGTCGTACAGCCCGTTGAGCAGGTGGATCGCGCCGGGACCGGAGGTCGCCAGGCAGACGCCGGGCCGGCCGCTGAACTTCGCGTAGCCGACCGCCTCGAACGCGCTCATCTCCTCGTGCCGGGACTGGATGAACGGCGGGTCGTTGTCGGCCCGGGAGAGCGCGCCGAGGATGCCGTTGATGCCGTCGCCGGGGTAGCCGAACAGCTGCTGGACCTCCCACTCCCGGAGTCGCTCCACCAGCCTGTCCGCCACCGTTGACATGCCGACGGGGTACCCAAGTGGCGGGGTCCTCCCACCTGAGCGGACAATTCGTGCATGTCAGCCACCGATGACCTCGACCAGCTCGCTGCTGCGTTCGTGACCGCCAGCCGGGCTCTGATCGGGATCGCGATCAGGTCGGTGCAGGCCGCGCCCGTGGAGGTGACCGTGCCGCAGCACCGCGTCCTGGTGCTGCTGGCCAGCAAGGGCACCCAGTCCGTGGGCACCATCGCCCAGCAGCTCGGGGTCAACCCGTCCAACGCGACCCGGGTGTGCGACCGGCTGCAGCGGCTCGGGCTCATCGCGCGGTCCCGGTCCGCGCGCGACGGGCGCGCGGTCGAGGTCTCGATCACCGCTGACGGACAGGCCCTGGTCGAGACGGTCAACGCGCACCGGGTGGCCGAGGTCTCCCGGCTGCTGCAGGACATGCCGCCGGACCTCCGGCCCGCCGCGCTGACCGCGATGCGCGAGTTCAGCCGCGCGGCCGAGGAGCGGCCCGAGATCGACGGCACCGCGGCCGCGTCCTGGTGACATGCCGGACGACCACACTGCAGGGATGCGCACGATCGGGCTGGTCGGCGGCCTGAGCTGGTACTCCACCGTCGGCTACTACACGGTGATCAACGAGGAGGTGCAGCGCCGCCGCGGCGGTCACGCCTCGGCGTCGATCGCGCTGCAGTCGCTCGACTTCTCCCTGGTCCGCGAGATGCAGGAGCGCGACGCCTGGGACGAGGCGGGTGCGCTGCTGGCCGAGGCCGGCCGGCACTGCGAGGCGGCCGGCGCGGACCTGCTGGTGATCTGCTCCAACCTGATGCACCGGGTCGCCGACGACGTCCGCGCGGGCATCGGCATCCCGCTGCTCCCGATCACGGACGCGATCGCCGACCGGGCCCGGGCCGGCGGTCACCGGCGGCTCGGCGTGCTGGGCACCCGCTGGACGATGGAGGAGGACTTCTACGTCGGCCGGCTCGCCGAGGCGGGGCTCGACGTCGTCGTCCCCGGTGCCCAGGACCGGGCGATGGTCGACCGGGTGATCTTCGAGGAGCTCACCCAGGGGCACGTCGTCGAGGAGTCGCGGGCGGCGTACGCCCGGGTGGCCGCCGACCTCGTGGACCGGGGCGCGGAGGCGATCCTGCTCGCGTGCACCGAGATCGAGCTGCTGCTGGGGCCGGACGACGTCCCGGTGCCGCTGCTGGACTCGATGCGGGTGCACGCCGAGGCCGCGGTCGACGCGGCGCTCGGCTGACCCGGCCGCCCGCTCACTCGCTGCGGGCGGTCACGCAGCAGCGGTCCGGAGCCGGGTCGAGGCGGGCGGTCGCACCACAGCGCAGGCCGTCGGCGACGCCCTGGACGAACGAGCGGTTGAGCCCGCAGACGAGCTCGGTGTGCCGGCGGGCGAGCGCGTCGAACGGGCAGTTGCCGAGCACCACCTGCTCCTCGTCGAGGCGCGGCTCGTAGCCCTGCCCGGCGAGCACCTCGGCCAGCGCCTCGAGCGAGTCGCCGACCTCGGCGCCCTCGGTGCCGACGGCCAGGCCCTCCTCGCGCGCGCACTCGTCGAGCGCGCGCTCCAGCGCGGCGCCGCCGGTGGCTCGCGTGACGGCAGCGGCCAGGATGTCGCCGACCAGGTCGTAGCGACGCTCCGGGAGGGAGACCGCGATCTCGGCGGCCGCCCGCCGGTAGAGCTTGCTCGGCCGCCCGGCGCCCGGCCCGGTGCGGCCGCTCAGCCGGCGGTACTCCACCTCGAGCAGGCCCTCGGCGACCAGCCGGTCGAGGTGGAAGCTCGCGCGGTGCAGCGGCAGGTCGACGGCGGTCGCGGCCCGTTCGCGGCTGACCGGCTCGCGTTGACCCACGACGTACTCGTAGAGCGCCCGGCGGGTGTCGTCGGCGAGGGCCCCGATGCCCGCCGCCCGTCGGCCCAGCTCCACGCGCTCGTCCTTTCCCCTCGGCCGCTCTCTAAATCAGAGATTCCTTGACATTAGACATCAGCGAGGTCTAAAACCAAGAGAAGTATGAAATAGAAAGGACGCTCGCCATGGTCACCACCAGCAGCTCCGCACCCACCGCGGCCGCCGGCACCGCCGGCTCGGACCGCGCGTTCCTCCTCCTGCGGACGGTCTTCACGATCGCCCCGATCGCCTTCGGGCTCGACAAGTTCCTCGAGGTGCTCACCGACCACTGGGAGGCCTACCTCGCCGGCTGGGTCAACGACCTCGTCCCCGGCGACGCCCATGACGCGATGCTGGTCGTCGGGGTCATCGAGATCGTCGCGGGGATCGTGGTCGCCGTCGTCCCGCGCTTCGGCGGGCTCCTCGTCGCCGCCTGGCTCGCGGGGATCATCGTGAACCTGGTCAGCACCGGCGACTACTACGACGTCGCGCTGCGCGACTTCGGCCTGCTGGTCGCCGCGGTGGCGCTCAGCGTCCTCGCCTTCGACCGGCACCGGGCCGGCCGGTGACCGCCGTACCGCTCCGGCCCCGGGTGGCGCACCCCGCGCCCGGGGCGGACCGGGACGCGGCGGAGCGGGCCGCGGCCGAGCTGCTGGTCGCGCTCGGCATCGACGTGACCGGCGAGCACCTCGCCGAGACCCCGCGCCGGATGGCCAACGCGCTGCTCGAGATGACCACGCCGCGGGAGTTCGACCTGACCACCTTCCCCAACGACGAGGGGTACGACGAGCTGGTGCTGGTCGAGGACATCCCGGTCCACTCCCTGTGCGAGCACCACATGCTGCCGTTCTCCGGGGTGGCGCACGTCGGCTACCTGCCCGGCCGCCGGATCCTCGGGCTGTCGAAGCTCGCCCGGCTCGTCGAGTTCCACGCCCGCCGGCCGCAGACCCAGGAGCGGCTCACCCAGGGGGTCGCTCGGCACCTCCACGAGCTCGTCGACCCGCACGGCGTCGGCGTCGTCGTCGAGGCCGACCACACCTGCATGAGCCTGCGCGGTGCGAGGGCTCCCGGCACGCGTACCGTGACGTCGACGCTGCTCGGCCAGCTCCGCGACGACCCGCGCAGCCGCGCCGAGTTCCTCTCCCTGGCGAAGGGACACCGATGAACATCGTGGTGGTCGGCGGCGGGCTGGCCGCCGCGAACGCGGTCGAGGAGCTGCGGGCCCAGGGCTACTCCGGCGACCTCACGCTGGTGGCCGCCGAGCCGCACCTGCCCTACGAGCGGCCGCCGCTCTCGAAGGGACTGCTGCTCGGCTCCGCCGAGCCCGAGTCGGTGTTCGCCCACGGTGCGGACTGGTACGACGAGCAGCAGGTCGACCTCCGGCTCGGCCGGCCGGTCGACCGGATCGACCTCGAGAGAGGGCGGGCCCACGTCGGCGACGAGGCGATCGCCTACGACCGGCTGCTGCTGGCCACCGGCGCGAGCCCGCGCCGGCTCCGGGTGGCCGACGAGGCGGGGGTCCCGGTCGCCTACCTGCGCACCCTCGACGACTCGCTCGCGCTCAAGGAGCGGCTGGGGGGCCGGGTGGTGGTCGTCGGGGCCGGCTGGATCGGGCTCGAGGTGGCCGCCGCGGCCCGCGAGGCCGGCGCCGACGTGACCGTGGTCGAGCAGGCGGTTCAGCCGCTGGAGGCGGTGCTCGGCCCGGAGCTGGGCGAGGTGTTCGCCGACCTGCACCGCGAGCACGGGGTCGACCTGCGGCTCGGGGCCGGCGTCGACGCGGAGACGCTCGCCGGCGCGGACCTGGTCGTCGTCGGCATCGGGGCGGCACCTGCTGACGAGCTGGCCCGCGAGGCCGGTCTGGAGTGCGACGACGGCGTGCTCGTCGACGCCCGGCTGCGCGCCAGCGACCCGCACGTGTACGCCGCCGGCGACGTCGCGCGGCACGACCACCCGACCCTCGGCCGGCTCCGCGTCGAGCACTGGGACGCCGCCATCCACCAGGGCCGGGCCGCGGCCCGGGCGATGCTCGGTGACGACGCGCCGTACGACCGGCTGCCGTACTTCTTCACCGACCAGTACGACCTCGGCATGGAGTACGTCGGTCACGTCGGCCCGGAGGGGTACGACGAGGTCGTCGTCCGCGGCGACAAGGCCGCACGGCGACTGGTCGCGTACTGGCTGCGCGGTGGCACCGTCGTCGCGGGCATGCACCTCAACGAGTGGGACGCGACCGACGGGATCCGCGCGGCGGTCGGGGGGCCGCTTCCCGCCGAGTAGGGCCGACCCGCGCCGGCAGCAGGCCCCCAGCCTGGGCTTGCGCGTCAGCTCACGACGCCTGGGCCGTCAGTGGTGCCGGTGACCGTCGTGGTGCTGCATGGTGAGCGCGTGGCCCTTGCCCCGGTCGATGAGCCAGCGGTTGACCGGGAACGCGACGACGTACGCCGCGGCCAGCGCGACCGCGAGGCTGACCCAGAAGAGGACGTCGAGGAGCCCGGCGTCCATGGCGCCCGGGAAGACCACGACCACCAGGTTGTCGACCACCTCCATGGTGGCGATGGACAGGGTGTCCGCGGCGAGCACCAGCGTCAGCGCTGCCTTCGCGGCCATGCCCGCGCGGAACAGCGGGAGCGTCGACAGCCCGTAGCCGAAGACGAAGGCCAGCGCGATGGCCAGGACGATCGTCGTGGCGTTCGAGAGGCCCGCGGCGGTGCCGATCATCAGGCCGAGGATCTCGCCGATCGCACACCCGGTGAGGCAGTGGAGGGTGGCGCTGGCGGCCATGGCGTTGCGGGGGTTCATGGTGCCTCCGATCTCGGGTCTTGCAGAAGGTACCATACAGGGGTATGGTACTGCCATGACGGAGCACCAGCAGCACGGCTACCACGCCGCTCAGCACAAGGACGACGTCCTCAAGCGTCTGCGCCGGATCGAGGGCCAGGCCCGCGGTCTGCAGCGGATGGTGGAGGAGGACAAGTACTGCATCGACGTCCTCACCCAGGTCTCCGCGATGACCAAGGCGCTGCAGGCGGTCGCCCTCACCCTGCTCGACGACCACCTCGCGCACTGCGTGGTGGACGCCGCGCAGGCCGGCGGCCCCGACGCCGAGGTCAAGCTCAAGGAGGCGTCGGACGCGATCGCGCGCCTGGTCCGCTCCTGACCCGGCTCAGCACCAGCAGCACCCACCTGCACCTCACTCACCCACCACTCACCCACAAGGAGAGATCCCCATGAGCGACACCCGCACCTACACCGTGACCGGCATGACCTGCTCCCACTGCGTCGCCTCGGTGACCGAGGAGGTCCAGGAGATCCCGGGTGTCGAGGACGTCGACGTCGTCCTCGAGACCGGGGCGCTCACCGTCACGAGCAGCCACCCCCTCGACGACGCCGCCGTGCGCGCCGCCGTCGAGGAGGCCGGCTACCAGGTGGCATGAAGATCGACGGCCTGTCGGGGCCGACCCGGTTCGCCGCCTTCGTCGGTGGCCTGGCCGTGGTGTTCGCCGCCGCCCTGGGCGTCGGAAACGCCGTCGGCCCGGTGGCCGACGAGCCGGCGGGCCACGACGAGATGACCGACGACATGACCGGCGACATGGCCGACGGCCACTCCGACGAGGGTGGGCACGGCGGCCACGCCGAGTCCGCCGCCCAGCTGCCCGGCGGACTGATGGTGTCCCAGGACGGCTACACCCTGGAGCTCGCCGAGGACGCGCTGCGGCCCGGCCGCGGCGTCCCGCTGTCGTTCACGGTCACCGGCCCCGACGGGCACCCGGTCACCGAGTACGACGTCGAGCACGAGAAGCGGTTGCACCTCATCGCCGTACGGCGGGACTTCAGCGGCTTCCAGCACGTGCACCCCGAGCTCGGCCCCGACGGCGCGTGGACCACCGACCTGGACCTGACGCCGGGCGAGTGGCGGGTGTTCGCCGACTTCAAGCCGACCGACGGTGAGGCGCTGACGCTCGGCACCGACCTGACGGTCGCCGGCGACTACCGTCCCGCTGCCCCGGTCGGCGAGGTGCGCACCGCCCACGTCGACGGCTACACGGTCACGCTGGAGGGCACGCTGACCCCCGGCGCGGACTCGACGCTGACGCTCTCGGTCAGCAGGGACGGCCGCCCGGTCACCGACCTGGAGCCGTACCTCGGCGCGGCCGGGCACCTGGTCGCGCTCCGCGAGGGTGACCTGGCCTACCTGCACGTGCACCCGGAGGAGGAGGACCAGCTCGTCTTCGCCGCCGCGGTGCCGAGCCCCGGGGGCTACCGGCTGTTCCTCGACTTCAAGCACGATGGGGTCGTCCGCACCGCCGCGTTCGCGCTCGTGACGGACGGAACGGAGGTGGGTCATGACGACCACTGACCTGGAGCTGCAGATCACCGGCATGACCTGCGCGTCGTGCGCCAACCGGATCGAGCGCAAGCTCAACAAGCTCGAGGGCGTCACCGCCACGGTCAACTACGCGACCGAGAAGGCGAAGGTCACCTTCCCGCCGACGGTCACCCCGGAGGCGCTCGTCGACACGGTCCGCCAGGCCGGGTACGACGCGTCGCTGCCGGCCGAGGAGCCCGAGGCCGGGACCGAGGCAGCCGACCCGGTGCGCGCGCTGCGCGACCGGCTGGTCATCTCGGCCGTGCTCACCGTCCCGGTGATCGCGATGGCGATGGTGCCGGCGCTGCAGTTCACGAACTGGCAGTGGCTCTCGCTCACCCTGGCCGCGCCGGTCGTGGTCTGGGGCGCCTGGCCGTTCCACAAGGCCGCGTGGACCAACCTGCGGCACGGCACCTCGACGATGGACACCCTCATCTCGATGGGCACGCTGGCCGCGATGGGCTGGTCGCTCTACGCGCTGTTCTGGGGCACGGCGGGCGAGGCCGGCATGAAGCACCCGTTCGAGCTGACCGTCGAGCGCACCGACGGCGCCGGCAACATCTACTTCGAGGCCGCGGCGGGCGTCACGACGTTCATCCTCGCCGGGCGCTTCTTCGAGGCCCGCTCCAAGCGCCGGGCCGGCTCCGCGCTGCGGGCGCTGCTCGAGCTCGGCGCCAAGGACGTCGCGGTGCTGCGCGAGGGGCCCGACGGACGGCAGACCGAGACCCGCATCCCCACCGACCAGCTCGCCGTGGGCGACCTCTTCGTCGTCCGGCCCGGGGAGAAGGTGGCCACCGACGGCGAGGTCGTCGAGGGCTCCTCCGCGGTGGACGCGTCGATGCTCACCGGCGAGAGCGTGCCGGTCGAGGTCGGGGTCGGCGACACGGTCGTCGGCGCCACGGTCAACGCCGGCGGCCGCCTGGTGGTCCGCGCCACCCGGGTCGGCTCGGACACCCAGCTCGCGCAGATGGCGCGACTGGTCGAGGCCGCCCAGAACGGCAAGGCCGAGGTCCAGCGGCTGGCCGACCGGATCTCCGGCATCTTCGTGCCGATCGTGATCGCGCTGGCCGTCGGGACCCTCGGGTTCTGGGTCGGCACCGGCGACGGGTTGTCCGCGGCGTTCACCGCGGCGGTGGCGGTGCTGATCATCGCCTGCCCGTGCGCGCTCGGTCTGGCCACGCCCACCGCGCTCATGGTCGGCACCGGCCGCGGCGCCCAGCTGGGCATCCTGATCAAGGGCCCCGAGGTGCTCGAGTCCACCCGTCGCGTCGACACGATCGTGCTCGACAAGACCGGCACGGTGACCACCGGCCGGATGGGGCTGCGCGAGGTCGTGGCCGCCGAGGGCGAGGACGCCGACGAGGTGCTCCGCCTCGCGGGTGCGCTGGAGGACGCCTCCGAGCACCCGATCGCCCGGGCGGTCGCCGAGGCGGCCCGCGCGGCGGGTCCGCTGCCGCCCGTGGAGGACTTCGCCAACGTCCCGGGCCTCGGGGTGCAGGGCGTCGTCGACGGGCACGCCGTGCTCGCCGGGCGGCCCCGCCTGCTGGCCGAGTGGTCGCAGCACCTCGGCCCCGACCTGGAGCGGGCGATGTCGGAGGCCCAGGCCCGCGGCGGCACCGCGATCGCGGTCGGCTGGGACGGCCGGGCGCGCGGCGTGGTCGTCGTGGCCGACGAGGTGAAGCCGACCTCGGCCGAGGCGATCGAGCGGTTCCGGTCGCTCGGGCTGACGCCGGTGCTGCTCACCGGCGACAACGAGGCCACCGCCCGGGCGGTCGCCGCCGAGGTGGGGATCGACCCCGAGCGGGTCACCGCCGAGGTGCTGCCGGCCGACAAGGTCGACGTGGTGAAGCGGCTGCAGGACGAGGGCCGGGTCGTGGCGATGGTCGGCGACGGCGTCAACGACGCGGCCGCGCTCGCCCAGGCCGACCTCGGCCTGGCGATGGGCACCGGCACCGACGTCGCGATCGAGGCCGGCGACCTGACCCTGGTGCGCGGGGACCTCCGGGTCGCCGCCGACGCGATCCAGCTGTCCCGGCGCACGCTGAGCACCATCAAGGGCAACCTGTTCTGGGCCTTCGGCTACAACGTCGCGGCGCTGCCGCTGGCCGCGGCCGGGCTGCTGAACCCGATGCTCGCCGGTGCGGCGATGGCGTTCTCGTCGGTGTTCGTGGTCAGCAACAGCCTGCGGCTGCGGCGCTGGCAGCCCACCTGAGCCACGGAGGGGTGCGGGTCAGGGTCGACGGAGCTTGACCCGCACCGCCTTGGTCCAGGTCACGGCCTCCTGCGAGTAGTGCGACCAGGTGAGCCGGCCCTTGACCTTGTAGCGGCCGGGCCGCACCTGCAGGGAGCAGAACACCAGGCGGCCCTTGCCCTTCGCGGCGTCACCTCCCGACGCCTTGTACGACGACGCGACCCGGCGGCCCTTCTTGTCGATCAGGAACACCTCGAGGGCCCAGGAGTCGCCCTTCGGCGACGTCACGCCGTACCGGAAGCGGTGGCCGCGGCAGCCCTTCTTGAGCAGGCCGTGGTGCGGGCTGCGCACCCAGGCGGTCGCCTTGCTGTCGGTCGCCGCCCCCACGGTCGCCGCCGGCGGCGCCGGTGCCGCCGAGGCAGGGAGGCCGGTGAGCGGCAGGAGCAGGGCGAGGAGGGGGACCGCGAGCAGGGTCTTGCGCAGCATGCCCTCGACGGTATGCCGCAACCGGTGGGCGGACATCGGTCCGGGGTGTGACATTCGTCTAGCGCTGCGTCCTCCAGGGGAGCGGCTACGGACCATCCCTTGGGCGACTCAGGGCGATTCCGGATAGGCCCGGGGGTACGAGTTCTGCTGAGATGAGGGCATGCGCCTCCTGACCTCGGTCACGACGTCGGTCAAGCAGCGGCTGGCGGTGCGCGTCCTCGAACGCACCATGAAGGACGGGCTCGACCTGCGCCGGCTGCGGTTCTTCCCGGACTCCTTCAAGGTCCCGTTCAAGCGGGACGGGCTGGACCCGAACCCCGAGCTCACCGCGCTCCGCGAGACCGAGCCGGTCACGAAGCTGACCGAGCTCTTCGGTCGCGGCATCTGGCTGGTGACCGGGTACGACGAGGCGCGCACCGTGCTGGCCTCGGGCGACGACTTCTCCAACGACCTGGCCCAGTTCGTGCCCCAGGAGGGGCGGGACCCGAAGGACCACGTCGGCGGCCTCGGGATGACCGACCCGCCCAGGCACACCCGGCTGCGCCGCTACCTCACCCCGGAGTTCACCAAGAAGCGGCTGGCCCGGATGCAGCCGGTGATCGAGCGGGTCGTCGACGAGCGGCTCGACGCGATGGAGGAGGCGGGCCCCGAGGCCGACCTGGTCCAGGACTTCGCGTTCCCCGTGCCGTTCGAGGTGATCTGCGAGCTGCTCGGCCTGCCGGTCGAGGACCGGGCCACCTTCCACCGGCTCGGCGTCGCCCGCTTCGACCTCAGCACCGGCTCGTCGGGGTCGTTCGACGCCGCCGGTCAGTCCCGCGACTTCCTGATCCGCGCGGTCGCCCGGCAGCGCGAGGAGCCCGGCCCCGGGCTGATCGGTGCGCTGCTCCGCGACCACGGCGACGAGCTCGACGACGTGACCCTCGGCGGCCTTGCCGACGGCGTCTTCCTCGGCGGGTACGAGACCTCCGCGAGCATGCTCGCGCTCGGCGCCTACCTGCTCGCCGACAACCCCGAGGCGATGGATCTGGTCCGCGGCGACGACGAGACCGTCGACCGGGTCGTCGAGGAGCTGCTGCGCCACCTGACCGTCGTCCAGCTCGCGTTCGTGCGCTTCGCCCGCCGCGACGTCGAGATCGGCGGCCGGCAGCTGCGTGCGGGTGACGCCGTCGGAGTGTCCCTGCTCGCCGCGAACCGGGACCCGGCGCTCGGCCCCGACCTCGACCGGTTCGACCCGCACCGCGCACCCACCCGACACCTGGCCTTCGGCCACGGCCTGCACCGGTGCGTGGGCTCGGAGCTGGCCCGGATGGAGCTGCGGATCGCGCTCCGCGCGCTGGCCACCCGCTTCCCGGACCTGCGGGTCACCGTGGACCCCGCGGAGCTCGAGTTCCGCAAGATGTCGGCGGTGTACGGCGTGGCGGCGCTGCCGGTCAGCCTGTACGCCGAGGAGACGCAGCAGGCGTCATGACCCGCGGAGCGCGCGCAGCGCCCCGCGGCCCACGCCGGTCAGCACGTTGCCGAGCGCGAAGTGGTCGTCCCAGAGCGTGATCCGGCCGTCCTCGACCCGGAACGTGCCGCACACCCAGAAGTCGGCGGCGAACCGGCCGCGGCCCAGGTAGTCGGTGCGCTCGGTGAGCACGACCGGCCCGCTGGCCGCGACGTGGTGGAGGTCGGCGCTGAAGCTGATCGCCCGGCGCTCCATGTCGCGGAGCAGCCCGCCCACCCGGCGGGCGCCGCGGACCGTCGGCAGCCCGGTGTTGCGCCACACCACGTCGTCGGCCAGCAGCTCGGCCGCCTCCGCCGCCCGCCGGTCGACCAGCAGGTCGAAGAAGCTGCGGACGACGGCCTCGGGAGTCGTCACCCGGCCAGCCTATGTGCGGGGGGTCCCGACCCGCCGTCGCGAGCTCACTTCTTCGCCGACAGCCGGTACTGGCGCACCGAGAGCGGCGCGAAGACGGCCACGATCGCCGCGGCCCACAGCAGCGTGTAGGCCTCCGGGTGCTGCATCGCCCACGAGTCCGGCACCGGCACGCCGGGAGCGGTGTTGCCGAACAGCTCGCGGCAGGCCTGGGTCACCGCCGACACCGGGTTCCACTCCACGAACGTCTTCAGCACGCCGTCGAACGACTCCTGCGGCACGAACGCGTTGGAGACGAACGTCAGCGGCATGATCACGATGAACGAGGCGTTGTTGACCACCTCGACGCTCGGCACGATCAGGCCGACGTAGGCCATGATCCAGCTGATCGCGTAGGCGAACACGAGCAGGAGCAGGAACCCGAGCAGGGCGTCGAGGACCCCCTCCCGGATCCGCCACCCGACCACCAGCCCGGTGATCGACATGATCACCAGCGTGATGACGTTGTAGGCGACGTCGGAGGTGGTCCGGCCGACCAGCACCGCGGACTGCGACATCGGCAGCGACCGGAACCGGTCGATGATGCCCTTCTGCATGTCGTCGGCCAGCCCGTAGCCGGTGAACGTCGCGCCGAAGACCACGGTCTGGGCGAAGATGCCCGGGACCAGGAACTCCTTGTAGTCGATGTCGCCCGGGACGTCGATCGCGCCGCCGAACACGTAGGCGAACAGCAGCACGAACATGATCGGCGAGATCAGGACGAACACGAGGATGTCGGGCACCCGCTTGATCTTGATCAGGTTGCGCTTGGCCATCACCCAGCCGTCGTTGACCATCCCGGTCACGCCACCCCGGCGGACCGTCGGCTCGGTCGTCGTCATGCCGGCACCTCCTCGGGGACCTCGGGCTCGGGGCTGTCGTCGGCCTCGGCGACGTGGCCGGTGAGCGCGAGGAAGACGTCGTCGAGCGTCGGCCGGCGCAGCCCGACGTCGAGGACGTCGATGCCCGCGGCCTCGAAGTCCTGCAGCACCCGCATCAGCGCCGCGGCGCCACCGTCGACGCGGACGTGCAGCGAGCGGCCGCTCTCGTCGGCACCGATCTCGCCCCTGGCGACGTCGGCGAGCACGCCGCGCGCGGTCTCGTGCTGGGCCGGGTCGGCGAGCACGACCTCGATCCGCTCCCCGCCGGTCTGCGCCTTCAGCTCGTCGGCGGTGCCGCGGGCGATCGCCCGGCCGTGGTCGATCACCAGGATGTCGTGGGCGAGGCGGTCGGCCTCCTCGAGGTACTGCGTGGTCAGCAGCAGCGTGGCACCCGAGGCGACCAGGTCGCGGATCACCTCCCACATCTGCTGGCGGGCCCGGACGTCGAGACCCGTGGTCGGCTCGTCGAGGACGAGCACGGGCGGCTGGGCCACCAGGGCGCCGGCCAGGTCGAGCCGGCGGCGCATGCCACCGGAGTAGGTCTTCGACGGGCGGTCCGCCGCGTCGACCAGGTCGAACCGCTCGAGCAGCTCACGGGCGCGCTCGCGGGAGCGGGCCTTGCCGAGGCCGTAGAGCCGACCGACCATCTCGAGGTTCTCGTAGCCGGTCAGGTGCTCGTCGACCGCGGCGTACTGACCGGACAGGCCGATCCGCGCGCGCACGCCGGCGGGATCGGCCAGCACGTCGACCCCGGCCACGGTGGCGGTGCCTTCATCGGGGCGGATCAGCGTGGTCAGCACCCGGACCGCGGTGGTCTTGCCGGCGCCGTTGGGGCCGAGCAGGGCCAGCACCTTGCCCTCGGGCACGGAGAGGTCGAGCCCCGCGAGTGCCTCGACCTGCTTGTAGCGCTTCACCAGGCCTTGCGCCCGGATCACGTCTGTCATCTACGCACCTCCCCAGTGCTGGTGCAGGCTAGAGACCTGCGCCGACAACATCCCCCACCGAGGATCGATTCCGCTAGTACGTTTCGGCCATGAGGGGGAGGACCGGCGCCGTGGTCGTCGGCGGCGCCAACATGGACCTGAAGGCGCGCAGCGACGGACCTCTGGTGGCCGGGACCAGCAACCCCGGCCGGGTGCTGCGCGCCCCGGGCGGGGTGGGCCGCAACGTGGCCGAGAACCTCGCCCGCCTGGGCACGCCCACGTCGCTGGTCGCCGCGGTCGGCGCCGACGCCCTCGGTGACGAGGTGCTGGCGGCCACGGCCGGGGCCGGCGTCGACGTGGCGCACGTCCGCCGTACCTCGCTGCCGACCGGGACCTACGCCGCGGTGCTCGACGACGCCGGCGAGATGTCGGTCGCGGTCTCCGACATGGCCGCCACCGAGGCGCTGTCCGCGGACGACGTCCACGCGGCGGCGGAGGCGGTGGCCGGGGCCGGCCTCGTGGTGCTCGACGGCAACCTCCCGCGCG
>Ga0164243_10001562_pt1 | contig 38798 bp, 17 predicted proteins | sample OricompcompostOP_FD_108781 | JGI IMG/M metagenome (GOLD analysis project Ga0164243, IMG submission 108781) | Organic Plus compost microbial communities from Emeryville, California, USA - Original compost - Organic plus compost (OP) | ecosystem: Engineered > Solid waste > Mixed feedstock >... | reverse complement strand
GAAGGGGGGGGTACGGTGTTAAACACCCCCCCCCAAAAGGGGAAAGGAATTTTTTTGGGTTTTTTCCGTACATGGTCTTTTGGGGCGGGGGTGGGGGGGGGGGGGGGGGGAGGGGTGCGCGCGGTCTTCCATCCGCCTCGCTCGTTCCTCGCTCGGCTTCCCGCCCACCCAGCCACGACCGCGCGCACCCCTCCCACCCCACCCTTCGCGGTTCCGTCACCTCCACATAAGCTCGCCCACCCAGACCCGCAGCACTGGGTTCGCCAGTTCGCCGACGGTGACGTCGCGTTCGCCGACGGTGACGTTCCGTTCGCCGACGGTGACGTCGCGTTCGCCGACGGTGACGCTGGGTTCGCCGACGGTGACGTTGCGCTCGCCGACGGTGACGTCGCGTTCGCCGACCATGACGTTGGGCCCCCTCGCGACGCCGAAACAGTGGCCCACCCCCTGGTCGCCACTAGCCGAGGCGCCAAGCGCATGCTCGGCGAGGCACCGGCGCGCCACCACGTGCTCGACGGACGGGAGGTGCGCCACCCCGAGCTCGTGGGCACCGAGGGGGCACGATCTGCAGTGTTTCAGCGCGCTCGGTGCCGATGGTGACCGCTCACGCCACGGATGCCGAGCGTCGGAAAGGTGGGCCGACGACCGAGCGAGCGGGTGCGGGGAGGTGTCGAAGGACGTCAAGGAGTGCGCACGGCCCCCAGGGCCGAAGCACGACAGTCCGAGCCGGCTCGCCGCACCCGCCCGCGCACCCAGCCACCCCCGCCCAACGTCACCCTCGGCGAACCGAGCGTCACCGTCGGCGAACGGAACGTCACCATCGGCGAACCGCGAGTCGCCATCGGCCGACCTCCGGGCGTGCTTCAGCTCGTCGGGGTCGTCGACCCGCGCACCATGAGCCGGCACGGCAGCTTCTCCACGCCGCGCGTCGGGGAACCGCCGATCGCGTCGAACAGCATGCCCGCGGCACGGCGTCCGAGCTCCTGCAGGTTCATGTCGATCGTCGAGAGCGGCGGCCGCGCGTTCGTCGCGAGGACCTCCCAGTTGTCGTGGCCGATGACGGCGACGTCGTCGGGAACCTCGCGGCCGAGCTCGCGCAGGGCATCCATGGCGCCGCGAGCCACCTGGTCGCTGCCGCAGATCAGCCCGTCGAGGTCGGGGTGCGCCTCGAGCAGGACCCGAGCCGCGCCACGACCCCACCCCTCGGACCAGGAGCCGAAGAGCGCGTCCTGCACCGGCTCGATCCCGGCGTCGTGCAGCGCCGACAGGGCGCCGGCGAGCCGGTCGTGCGCGGCGCCGTAGCCGCGGTCGCCGGTGATGATGCCGATGGACCGGCGCCCGGTGCTGAGCAGGTGCTCGGCGGCGAGCCGGCCGCCCTGGACGTTGTCGCTGGTCACGGACGAGTCCTCGGGGTCCTCGGAGGGGGCGTACGCGTAGACGACCGGCACGTTGATCTCCCCGGCGAGCGGCAGGCGCGGGTCGGGGCGCGCGCCCACGACGATCAGCCCGTCGACGTGCCGCGACAGCAGGGCCCGGACCTGGTGCTGCTCACGGATGGCGTCGCCGCGCGCGTCGCACAGGAACACCGACGTCGAGCCGGCTCCGAACGCGTCCTCCGCACCCATCATGATCGGGATCGAGAAGCGGCCCTCGAGGTCGGACGTCAGGAGGCCGACCGTCCCGGTCTGCCCGGAGAGCAGGCCGCGGGCGAGCGGGTTGGGGACGAAGGCCAGCGCCTCGGCCGAGCGCATGACCTTCTCGCGCGTCGAGTCGCGGACCTGAGCCCGCCCGTTCAGCGCCTTCGAGGCGGTCGCGATCGACACCCCTGCCAGCCGGGCGACGTCGCCCAGCGTCGCCGGCTTGCTCTTCTCCACCATCTCCGCGCTCCCGCCGTCCGATGTGAGTGACCTTGGTTGTGCAAGGTTTTCGCCGAGGTTAACAGACCGAATCCCCTTGTCACGCTTGACGTGCTCTGGGCACGATGCTAGCGTCCGCGAAAAGCATTTCGGTAGTTTCGAGATGCACCCGGTCGCGTGGAGCAGGCGGGCGACGCGGCCCGATGGCCAGCCGGATCTCAGAGTCGAGAAGTGAGAGGCACACGATGAAGCACAGCGCACACGGGCGGCGCCACGGACGGTTCGCCCTCGGAGCGGTCGCCGCGGCCACCGGCGTCGCACTCACGCTCGCCGGCTGCGGCAGCAGCAGCGGCGGCGGTGACGACGACAGGGCCGCGTCATCCATCCCCACCGGTGGCACCGACGACGGCACCTCGCTCACGATGTGGTCGCGCGCGCCGCTCGAGAAGCAGGCGACGAACGCGGTCACCGAGTACAACAAGACCCACAAGAACCAGGTCAAGCTCGAGCTCCTCCCCAACGACGACGTCGAGGGCAAGGTCGGGGCGGCCGTCCAGACGGACAGCCTGCCCGACATCCTCGCAGGCGACGTCGTCCGCGTCCCGTACTGGACGCAGGAGGGCATCTTCATGGACCTCACCGAGCAGATCGACTCCCTCCCCGAGAAGGACGAGCTGCAGTCCGGCCACATCAAGGCCGGCACGGTCGACGGCAAGGAGCACACCCTGCCGTTCGTCACCGACATCTCGGTCATGGTCTGGAACAAGGACCTCTACAAGGAGGCCGGGCTCGACCCCGACAAGGGCCCCACCACCCTCCAGGAGTTCGAGGACCAGGCCACCGCCGTCGCGAAGCTCGGCAAGAAGGACGTCGCCGGGACGTACCTCGCGGGCCAGTCCGGCGGCGCGCTCGTCTTCACGCTCTTCCCCATGATCTGGGGGAACGGCGAGAAGGCCATCAACGACGAGGGCACCGAGTCGCTCATGGCCAGCGACTCCGCGAAGAAGATCTACGCCGCCTACGCCGACCTCGCGAAGACGCCGAACGGCCTCGGCGCCGGCTCGAAGGAGGAGACGGGAGCGACCTGGACCGCGCCGTTCCAGAACGGGAAGGTCGGCGTGATGCAGTACCCGTTCACGGCTGTGAGCGCGCTCTTCGACACCGCGAAGTTCGACATCGGCGTCGCCCCCATCCCGGGCGTCGACGGCGGCTCCTCCACGTTCCTCGGCGGCGACGCGATCGGCGTCTCCAAGGACTCGAAGCACGCCGCCCAGGCGTGGAACTTCCTGTCGTGGCTCATGACCGAGGACGCGCAGCAGAAGGTCTTCGCCGACAACAACGACACGGCGTCGAACCTCGAGGTCCTCGCGAACGGGTACCAGGACGCCGACCCGCGCACGATCGTCGCGAACAGCACGATCAAGGACGGCCAGACCCCGATCGCCGTGAACTTCAACGAGGCGTTCAACGCGGCCGGCAGCCCCTGGCAGATCCTCGTGCAGGACGGCGTCTGGGGCGACGCGTCGAAGGTCGACACCGACAACGACGCGATCACGTCCACGCTCGGCCAGTAGCCGGGAGAGCGCGCCGGGCACTCCCGGCGCGAGCCCCGGACCACAGCACGCGCGCGGCGGGCAGGCGCCCCGACGTCCTGCCCGCCGCGCACCCCGCCCAACGGAGGGTCCCCCATGAGCCAGTCCACCTTCGCGGAGCCGGTGATCGCGCCGTCGCCGCCCGCGCCGCCGTCGCCCGGACGGCGACGCCGCACCGCGAGCCAGCTCGAGAACCGTCGCGGGTGGCTCTTCGCCTCCCCCACGGCGCTCCTGCTCGTCGTCCTGTTCGTCGCACCGATCATCGTGGTCGTGGTGATGGCGTGCTCGCACTGGACGCTGCTGGGGGGCGCCCAGGGCGGCAACTTCCCCGACAACTTCACCAAGCTGTTCGCCGACCCGCTGCTCGGCAAGTCGATCGCCTTCACGCTGAAGTACACGGCGCTGACGACCGTGATCCTCATGCCGATCGCCTACGGGCTCGCGCTGCTGGTCCAGGAGTCGCGCCGGTGGAACACGTTCCTGCGGACGGCGATCCTCGTCCCTTCGGCGCTCGGCATCGCGTCCGCGTCGCTGCTCTTCTACGCGATCTACTCCCCGCAGGTCGGCCCCCTCAACGGCACCCTCGAGAAGGTCGCCGGAACCGAGGCGGGCGCCTCGATCCTCGGCACCCCGGGCGGTGCGCTCTGGGCCACGGTGGTGCTCGTCGTCTGGCGGTTCGCGGGCTACTACATGCTCCTCACGATGGTGGGCCTGCAGGCCATCCCGACCGAGGTCTACGAGGCGGCGCGCATCGACGGCGCCGGCCGCCTGCGGACCCTGCGCTCCGTCACGCTGCCGCTCCTGCGGCCCACGATCGCCATGACGATGATCCTGTCGATCACGGGCTCCCTGCTCGCGTTCGACCAGTTCTACATCCTCACCAAGGGCGGCCCGAACAACTCGACGCTCACGATCGTCCAGCTCATCTACCGCGACGCGTTCGAGACGCGCAAGGACCTCGGCCTCGCGGCCGCGCTGTCGGTGCTGCTGCTGCTCGCGCTCGTGATCATCAACATGATCCAGCTCCGGGCCCTGCGGCTCGACGCGGACGAGAAGTAGGGGGCGACGATGACGAGGTCGAACGTCGCGGCGCGCTCCGCGACCTACACGCTCACGACCGTCATGGCCGTGGTCTTCCTGCTCCCGCTCGTCTGGGCCGTCGTGAGCTCGGTGTCCCCGAGCCCGGGCACCGCGCAGACCGAGGGTTTCGGGTTCGGGAACTACACGACGATGTTCGAGTACGGGCTCGGGCTTCCGACGTACCTGAAGAACTCGCTCGTGGTCTCGGTCGGCGCGACGGTCGTCACGATCCTCATCGCGGCGACGGGCGGCTACGCGTTCGCACGCTTCCGGTTCCGGGGCAAGAACGCGCTGTTCGTCATGGTCCTGTCGGTCATGATGATCCCGTACGCGGCCCTGCTCATCCCGCTGATCGTCTGGATGAAGGACCTGCACCTCCAGAACTCCCTGATCGGCGTCGCGCTCGTCCTCACGCTGTTCCAGGTGCCGTTCTCGATCTTCATGATGCGGAACTCGTTCTCGACGATCCCGCGCGAGCTCGAGGAGGCCGCCTACATCGACGGCTGCAACTCGTTCCAGGCGTTCTACCGGATCATGCTTCCCGCGGTGCGCCCCGGGATCGTCACCGTCGGCCTGTTCACCTACCTGGCCGCCTGGAACGACTTTATGGTGTCGCTGTACCTCCTCAGCACCGAGAAGGCGCCGCTCCCCCTCGCCCTCGTCAACATGCGCCAGCAGACCATGGGCGTCATCGACTACGGCTCGACGACGGCCGGCGTGGTCGTGCTCACGCTCCCGGCGATCGTCCTGTTCCTCGCTCTCCAGCGCTATTACATCCGCGGCTTCACGTCAGGCGCGGTGAAGGGATGACCAGCAACGTGACCCCTCTGACCACGTCGAGCCCTCGCCCCACCGGGTCCCGGCACCGTCAGGTGATCGCCCCCGTCTCCCCCGGCTCCGGGACGCTGCGACCGCTCGGCATCGACGACGTCCGCATCGACCGCGGGTTCTGGGCCGACCGCCAGGCGCTCAACCACGACGCGATCGTCCCCCACATCGCCGCCTGGCAGGAGCGCACGGGCTGGACCGGCAACTTCGACCACGTCGCCCGTGGCACGGTCGCCGACCGCCGCCGCGGCCGCGAGTTCTCCGACTCGGAGATCTACAAGCTGCTCGAGGCCATGGCCTGGGAGATCGCGCGCACCGGTGACGAGGCGCTCGAGGAGCAGTACCGCGAGATCGTGGGGCGCGTGGCTGCCGCGCAGCACTCCGACGGCTACCTCAACACGCGCTTCGGGAACCCCGGCCAGCCGCCGCGCTACACGCAGCTCGACTGGGGGCACGAGCTCTACTGCTACGGCCACCTGTTCCAGGCCGCGGTCGCGCGGCTGCGCACCGGCCACCACGACGAGCTCGTCGACGTCGCGCTGCGCGCCGCCGACCATGTGTGCGACGCGTTCGGCCCCGAGGGTATCCAGGGCGTGTGCGGCCACGCGGAGATCGAGCCGGCGCTCGTCGAGCTGTACCGGGCGACCGGCGTGGAGCGCTACCTCGCGCAGGCGCGCCTGTTCCTCGACCGGCGCGGGCACCGCACGCTCCCCGACATCGAGTTCGGGCGCGCCTACTTCCAGGACGACGTGCCCATCCGTGAGGCCACGGACCTGCGCGGGCACGCTGTCCGGGCGCTGTACCTGTCCGCGGGGGCCGTGGACGCCGCCGTCGAGCAGGCCGACGACGCCCTCGCCGACGCCGTCGAGCGCCAGTACGTGCGGGCGCTCGAACGACGCACGTACCTCACCGGCGGGATGGGCTCGCACCACCAGGACGAGGCGTTCGGAGACGACTACGAGCTGCCGCCCGACCGCGCCTACTGCGAGACCTGCGCGGGCGTCGCGTCGATCATGGTCGCCTGGCGGCTCCTGCTGCGGACGGGCGACCTGCGCTACGCGGACGTCGTCGAGCGGACGCTCTACAACGTCGTCGCCGCGTCGCCCCGCGAGGACGGCAAGGCGTTCTTCTACACGAACCCGCTCCAGCAGCGCGTCGCCGCGCAGGAGACCGACCCCGACGCCGTGAGCCCCCGCGCCCAGGCACAGCTCCGGGCGCCCTGGTTCGAGGTGTCGTGCTGCCCGCCCAACGTCGCCCGCACGCTCGCGCAGCTCGCGGCGTACGTCGCGACCACGTCCGACGACGGCGTCCAGCTCCTCCAGTACGCCGAGGGCGAGGTCGTCGCCCGGCTCGACGACGGCGCCACCGTGCGGCTCGCCGTGGCCACCCGCTACCCCGACGACGGCGTCGTCGCGGTGACGGTCGTCGAAGCGCCTGACCGGCCGTGGGACCTCACGCTCCGGGTGCCCGCGTGGGCGTCGGGAGCGACGGTCGAGGTGCACGGCGCGGTGACGCCCGCGCAGCGGCCGGGGCACGTCGTCGAGGGGCTCGCCGCCGGCGACGTCGTGGTGCTCCGGCTTCCCATGACGCCCCGCTGGACCCATCCGGACCCCCGGATCGACGCGGTCCGCGGCACCGTCGCGGTCGAGCGCGGGCCGCTGGTGCTGTGCGCCGAGTCCGTCGACCTGCCCGACGGCGTCCCGCTCGACTCGCTGTGCGTCGACCCGATGCTGCCACCGCGGGCCGAGGGGGACGGCGCGGTCGTCGAGGGGACGAGCGTCGTGTTCGCCGACCCCGTCGGCACCCCGTACGGGCCTCCCCCGGTGCCGAGCTCCGTCAGGTCCGTCGCGTGCCGGCTCGTGCCCTACCACCGGTGGGCGAACCGCGGCCCGAGCACCATGCGCGTCTGGCTGCCCACGGTCTGAACCCGGACGACGACGAGCCCCGCCGAGGATCACCTCGGCGGGGCTCGCGTGCGTCACCGTGCGGCTACCGACGAACCGTGAGGGCGGTCGTCGCGCCCGACGCCGTCGCGGTCGCCGAGCCGCCGTACGTCACCGTCACGCGGTAGGCGCCCTTGGCGAGCTTCGGGAGCCGCAGGGTCGCGGTCCCGTTCTTCGACAGGGCGACCTTCTTCGACACGACCGTCCTCGTCGTCGTGGTCGTGACCTTCTTCCCGTGCGTGACGACGGTCTTCTTCACCGTCGTGGTGAGCTTGACCGTGACGGTGCCCGTGGGCTGGACGGTCTTCACCGTGGCCGTGACCGTCGCGCGCTGGGTGTGCGTCGGGGCCTTCGGGTTGACCTTCACCAACGTGCGCGAGCTCGTCTTGGTGACGTTGACGTTCACCGTGTCCGACGACGCAGCGAACGCCTTGTCACCCGAGTAGGTCACGGTCAGCGTGTGCGAACCGACGCTCAGGTCCTTCGCGAGCGTCACGGTCGCCCGGCCGCCGGCGAGCTTCGCCGAACCCACCAGCCGCTTCCCGTCCGTCACCCGCACCGACCCGGACGGCGTCCCACCAGCACCGGTGACCCTGATGGTCACCTTCGCGGCCGTCCCGAACGTCACCGTCGACGGCGACACCACCGCAGCAGTCGACGTGCTCTTCAGCACGACACCGGCGGCAGGAACGGACGCGGCGTTCGTGGCCTCCACGTTCCCCGCCACGTCCACCGCCCGGTACTGCACCGTCGCCGCAGCCGACCCGACCTTCACCGGAGCCGAGTACGCCTTCCACGCACCCGACGTCCCGACCCGGTACTCGACCCGCGCCACACCCGACGTGGTGTCCTGCGCTCGCAGGGTGACGGTCCTCGCCTTGGTGTCGACCGCCGCGTTCGACACCGCCGGTGCCGAGTCGACCAGCACCGCCCGTGACACGAGCTGCGCCACGTTACCAGCAGCGTCCGTCGCCCGCCCCTGCACCACGTGGCGGCCGTCGGCCAGGGACGCGACCGCGGTCGACGCCGAGGCCCCCGCCACCCACGCCCCGCCGTCGACGGAGATCTCCGTCGACGCCAGCGCCTTGTCGTCGGCGCCCGTCGCCGTCACCGTGACCGGCGACGACACGAACCACCCCGCGGACCCGTCGGGCTTCGCCGGCGACGTCGTGAGCGCCACGGTCGGGCGCGTGACGTCGCCCGGCAGCACGGTGACCGTCGCGGTGACGTCCCGGTTCGCGGGCAGCACCTGACGGTCGGCCGTCATGTCGAGGACGAGGTTGCCGTCGACGCCCCAGTGGACGGCCCTGATCCCGGCCTGGCGGCCGTTGCCCCGCGCGTGGAACGCCATGATCAGCGTGCCGTCGGTGTCCGTGAAGAACGCGTTGTGGCCGGGCCCGGCCTGCCCGCTCACGTTCGCCGACGACAGGACCGGCGCGTTGCTCTTGGTCCAGGACGCCGGGTCGAGGAGGTCGGCGTCGGCGTCGGCCGTGAGCGTCCCCAGGACGTAGGTCGTGTCGACCCCGGAACCCGAGAACGTCACGACGACCTTGCCGTCGTGGACCAGGGCGTTCGGCCCCTCGTCGACAGGCGAGGTGTTGTTGTCCCAGCCCGTGTCCGGCCGCGAGACGACGACCGGTGCCGACGTGAGCACCGACGGGTCGGCAGGGTCGAACGTCGCGATCTCGAGGTTCGCGGACTCGAGGCTCGGCGTGATGACCCGGTCGGACCACATGGCGTACCAGGTGCCGCCGACCTCGAAGTACGTCATGTCGAGCGTGATGCCGTCGGGCTGGATCGGCGTCGCCGACCCGTCCGCGGCCCGGAGCCGGACCTCCTTCTGGTTCGCCCAGTCCCAGTCGTCGGCGTTCGTCGGGTCGCCGCCGTCCTTGAGCCGGACGACGGTCGACTTCACCTGGTTCCACACGGAGCCACGGGCGTAGTTGAGGTACCAGTGCCCGCCGATCTCGTGGACCTCAGGCGCCCACGCGAGGTTGCCGTCGTTCTGGATCAGGTGCGGCGTCGCGCTGCCGAGACCGTCAAGCGTGTCCGACTCGTACATGTAGAGCTTCTTCTGGCCCTCGCTCTCGGTGGTCGCGACGAAGTAGTACTTCCCGTCGTAGAGGAACACGTCCGGGTCGGCACGTGCCGCGTCGAAGAGCGGGAAGGTGTCGACCGTCCGCACCGTGCCTGACACTGGGTAGGTGCCGGGCTTCGACGTGTCGACCTTCGCGAGGTCGTCCGCGTCCCAGGCGACCGAGAGCTGCGCCGTCGAGCCGTCCGAGTAGCGGGCCGTGACCTTTCCGAGGTCCGTCGCCGCGGGTGTCGGTGCACCCTGGGCGATGTCGACGCCGGCCGGGGCGTCGACCGTCGTGTTGGTCACCTGGGTGAGCCGCTTGCGCAGCGCCTCGCCCTCGGCGCGCGTGAGCACGACGCCGTCGCGGACCTTCGCGCCGTCCACGCCGGTGGCGGGCACGGTGGACAGTGCACGCGCCGACCGCTCCGGCGTGCTCACCGACGAGAGGTCCGTCGTCGTCGCGCCCCAGACGGTGCCGTCGGGGTCCGACCACGTGACCCGGTAGACCCCGGCCTCCGCGTCGTACTCGGCCGCCGGCTTCGACACGGCCGCGTCGGCGCCGAGGTCGAGCAGCCCCTTCTCCGTGTAGGTGACCAGGTCCGGCGACGTGAAGACGAGCGCCTTGGTCGAGTCCGTCGGGTCGGCTGCCTCGCCCGCGTTCGTCTGCGTGGCGATCACCCCGAACGTCCCGTCCTTCAGCCGGAACACGTACGGGTCGACGAGCTGCTTGGAGACGCCGTTCTTCGGGTCCGCACCGAAGTCCGAGCGCGCGAACAGGACGCCCTCGTTCTGGTTGAGCGCGGTGTACTTCTTTCCGTCAGTGCTCAGGGCGAGGTGCAGGCTCGAGTTGAGCTTGCCGGCGGGCGTGCGCGTGTAGCTCGCCGCGAGCGCCGGGTGCTGCTCCGAGACCTTCACCTGGAACGGCTTGGTCACGGATGCGTCGCCGAGCGTCACCGTGGCGGTGACGGTCGCGTCGGCCAGGCCCTCGCCGTCGGCGTTCCCGAGGACGGCGCCGTCGGCGGCCACCAGGCCGGCGTCGCTGCTCTTCCAGGTGACCGAGGCACCCGCGACGTCGGCGGGGAGGGTCGTTCCCGCCTGGAGGACGTACGGGAGCGCGAGCTGCGCCGCCGCCTGCTCCGCGGTCGCGGCATCGTCCGGCTCGTCGACCGGCAGGGTGCCCGTCGTGCCGACGGTGGCCTTCTGCACCGCCGCGAGCTCCGCGGACGTGATCGGGAGGATCGTGCCGTGCCGCTTCTTGAGACCGCCGAAGTTCACGTCGGAGGCCGTCGACCAGCTGCTCGTCGAGGCGTCGGCGATGTTCGTGGTCCGGAACGGGAGGTACCCCTTGCCCTGGGCGTACTGGTCCGCCATGAGCCCCCAGGTGGGGACGTCCGACGCCGACCAGTCGTCCTGGTTGTACTGGAAGAGCTCGGGGCCCTCGAGGTAGCTGCCGCTGTAGGCGCTCGAGCCGAAGATGCTGCTGAGCGTGCCGACGAGCGACCAGTGGTCGTCGTCGGTGTACGGCTCGGCGGTGGCCGCGGTCGAGGTCGCGTACAGGTTCTTCGACCGCTCGATCGTGATCTGCCCGTCGCCCGACGCCCGGTAGTACCAGTCCCCGACCTTGATCATCGTCGTGTCGATGATCGAGCCGGTCCGGTCGATCCACTTCACGGGCGTCGAGAACGTCCGGAAGTCGCGCGTCGTCGCGTAGTAGACGTCCGTGACGTCACCGAGCTCGTTCGCCTGGGACGACGCCGTCGCCCAGTAGACGACGTACTGCTGCTTCGCGGCGTCCCAGAAGGCCTCGGGAGCCCACGCCATGCCCGCGCCCGGGATCTTCGACGCGACGTCCGTGAGCCGGGGCTCGGTCCAGTGCACGAGGTCGTGCGACTCCCACACGACGAGCTTGAGGCTGCCCGTCGTGGTGGCCTGGGCAGCTCCCCAGCCGCCCCGGTGGTAGATGCTCAGGTCGGTCGCGATCAGGTAGAACGTGTCGCCCTCGGGCGAGCGCACGAGGTACGGGTCCCGCACGCCCTTGTCACCGACCTGGGACGACAGGACCGGGTCGCCGTTCGCGCGGGTGTCGGTCCAGCTCGCACCGTCGCTGCTCGTCGCGAAGTAGATCTGCTCGTCGGTCGCGCTGCCCTCCGTCCCCGTGAAGTGGGCGAACAGGTAGTCCGTCGTCTTCGGGGTCGCGACCTTCGTGCGCACGACGGCGGTGAGCTCGCGGCTCTTGCCGAGGACGGTCGCCGTCAGCGTCACGGTCCGGTCGGTCGTCCCGCGGACGACGACGCCGGGGGCGACGCCGTCGACGGTGCTGTCCGAGATCACGGCGGGGTCGGACGACCGCCACGCGATGTCGAGGCCGTACTTCCCGGTCGTCGGCAGGGTCAGGCTCGTGCGCACGTCGTCCAGGCCGGGGACGTCGATCGCGTCCAGAGCCTGCTGAGCCTTCTCGTCGTCGCTCGGCGGTGCGGTGATCGTCACCTCGACCTGCTTGGTGAGCGTCGTTCCGCCGAGGCTGACGGAAGCCGTCAGCGTGCCCGTCGTGGCGGGCGAGCCGGGCGCCGGGCGCGTCACCCGGGCGGTGCGGCCGTCGTCGGCGATCACGACGGCGTCCGTCTGGGACGTCCAGGTCACCAGGCCCTTCGCGCCGGGGAGCACGTAGGACGTGTCCTCGATCGTGAGGGCGGCGGGGAGCTGCTCGTACGCGCGGCGCGCCGCGGCCTCCTGGATCGCCGCCTGGCTCAGCGCCGAGCTGCGGATCTCGAGGTTGTCGAGGAGCCCGCTGAAGTACTCGCCGCTCGTCCAGTTGGCCTTGCCGACCTGCAGGACGCCACCCGACGCCCCGAGGATCGTGGACAGGTTCTTGCCCGTGGTGCTCGTGGCAGCCAGCGCACCGTCGACGTAGAGCTTCCCGGTCGCACCCGACAGGACCAGGTCGACGTGCTTCCAGCCGGTGTTGGCTGCCGTGGTCGCGAGGTTCCCGGTCGTGTCACGCGTGCCCGCGTTGTCGTACCGCTCGACCGTCACGCCGGACGTCTTGTCCATGACCCCCAGGTAGTGCTCCTTCTGGTAGGTCTGGGTCGCCGTCGACGGGGCCGCGAAGACGGACCAGCCGGTGTTCCCGGTCGCGTCGGGCTTCGAGTCGTAGGAGATCGTCACGTCGTCGAGCCCGGCCAGCAACGGCGAGCCGTCCTGCTTCGTGACGTTCAGCCAGTCCGTGCTGCCGAGCCGCACGGCCTTCGTGCCGTCAGGGCCGTCCTCCTGCGCGAAGGTCCCGTTCACGGTGGCCTTCGCGCCGGCGCCGGCGAGGCCGGAGGCCTCGTCGTCGAACGAGAGGTCCGCGACCAGGTCGGCGTCCGCGTCGCCGCCGTCACCGACGACGACGTCCGCGGCGACCGTGAGCGGCGTCGACGCCTCGAGCCCCCAGCCGCCGGCCGGCGCCTGCATGCTCGTCTCGGCAGAGCCGAGACCGTTGAGCTGCGTCGGGTAGCCCTCGGCCACGTGGCCCTCGACCGTGAAGCGGCCGTCGTGGGCGTAGCTCGCCGCGTCGACGTCGTCCCACGTGACCGCCGCCTGCCGTGTGGCGCCGTCGGACGTGGTCACCTCGACCGTGGCGGGGAGCGTCGGGGCGGTGCCCGGCTGCGTCGTGACGGCGGACGGGTCCGTCGCGCCGACGACGTCGGCGGCGCGGACGCGGTCGTAGGCCGCCTTCGTCAGCGGCAGCACGCCGCCGTGCTTCGTGTTGGTCTTCATACCAGCCATCGCGCCGGCGCCCAAGGACGTCCACTGCCCGCCGGCGATGTCGTCGGTCCGGTACGGGCGGTAGCCCTGGGCGCTGCCGCCGTACTGGTCCACGTACAGGTACCAGCGGTCCGCGCCGTTCTCCTTGAAGAAGAGCGGCGCCTCGACGCTGCCGTACTCGGCGCTCCCGATCCCGGTCGAGAGGACCTTCCAGGAGGTGCCCTCCTTCCACCAGTCGGACGCCGTCGTCGAGGTGAACGTGATGCCCGTCGGGTTACCGGCGTCACCGCCGTTCTGCTTGTAGGCGCGGTAGGTGACGAGCTCGCCGTCGGCGTCCGGGTACTGATGGATCGACGTGTCGATCACGTCCCCGGTGGACGCCTCGTACATCACCTGCGCACCGTCGGGGTTCTTCGCGTCGAAGTCGCCCTGCGTGAAGTCGGAGGTGAACCCGTAGAGCGTGTCGCTCTTCGCGGCCCCCGTGTGGGCGGTGTCGGACGGGTCGAAGACGTTCGACGACCAGTAGACGACGAACGAGCCGTGGCCGGCGCCGTCGTAGTCGTCGACCCAGGTCGCCTCGGGCGCCCAGGCGCGGCCCGCCGTGTCGCCCGCCACGCGCAGCGTCCGCGGCTTGCTCCAGCTCACGAGGTCGTCCGACTGCCAGACCACGAGGTCACGGCTCAGGTGCTTGTACGAGTACCAGGGGCAGTAGCCCTGCGGCGCGTACGACGGGCAGTCCGTCACCTTCGCGCCGTCCTGGTTGAACACCCGGAGGTCTGTCCCGAGGATGTAGTACGTGCCGGTCTCGGGGTTCTGGACGAGGTAGGGGTCACGGACGCCCGACGAGCCCAGGTCGTTCGCGAGGATCGGCTTGCCGCCGTTGAGCGGCGTCCACGACGTCGCGTCGTCGCCGTTCGAGACGTCGAGGTAGATCTTCTCGGCGTACCCCGCGCTGTCCTCGAGGAAGTGCACCATGAGGTAGCCGTAGGGGTCGGCGGCGGCGCCGGCCGCCGCGGAGAGGTCGGTGCGCGCGGCCGAGGCCGGGGTCGCGGTCAGTGCCGTGGCGGTGAGCGCCGCGGCGACCAGCGACGCCGCTGGTCCTGCCCATCGTCGGGTCGTTCTGTTCATCTTCTCGCTCAGCTTCCTGTCGTGCCGTCGGCGGCGCCGCCTCTGCGGCGCCGCCGACGGCCGTGGATGGTGTGCTACGTGCGAACGGTCAGGGCGGTCGACGCCGACGACGACGTCGCGGTCGCCGACCCGCCGTAGGTCACCGCGACCTGGTAGGTGCCCTTGGCGAGCTTCGGGAGCCGCAGCGTCGCGGTCCCCTTGCTCGAGAGCGCGACCTTCCTCGTCACGGCGGTCGTGGTCTTGCCCGCGACCTTGCGGGTCACCTTCACCGTGACCACGCCCCTCGGCTGGACGGTCGTCACCGTCGCCGTGACGGTCGCCCGCTGAGCGTGCGTCGGGTTCTTCGGGGTGACCTTCACCGACGTCCGCGACCTGGTCTTGGTCACCGTGACCTTGACCGTGTCGGACGACGCCTTGAACGCCTTGTCACCCGAGTACGCCACCGTCAGGGTGTGCGAGCCGACCGTCAGGTCCCTCGCGACCGTCACCGACGCGCGACCGCCCGACAGCGTCGCCGAACCGACCAGACGCTTCCCGTCGGTGACCCTCACCGTCCCGGTCGGGGTGCCACCGGCGCCCGTGACCTTCACGGTCACCTTCGGGGCGGTCCCGAACGCCACCGTCGACGGCGCGACCACCGCAGCGGTCGACGTCGCCTTCAGCACGACGCCCGCAGCCGGAACCGCAGCCGTGTTCGTGACCTCCACGTTCCCGGCCACGTCCACGGCCCGGTACTGCACCGTCGCCGCAGCCGAGCCCACCTTCACCGGCGAGACGTACGTCGACCACGCGCCCGACGTCCCGACCCGGTACTCGACCCGCCCGGGCCCGGATCCGCCGTCGGCGGACCGGAGCGTCACCGTGCGGGCCGTGGCGTCGACGACGGCGTTGGACACGGGTGCCGTCGAGTCGACGAGCACCGCGGCCGACGCGAGGGCCGAGACGTTGCCGGCGGCGTCGGTCGCCCGGGCCTGCACGAGGTGCCGCCCGTCGGACAGCGAGGCCGACACCGACGAGGCGGCCGAGCCCGCGACCCACGCCCCGCCGTCGACGGACAGCTCCGTCGAGGCGACACCCCGGTCATCGGCGCCCGTCGCCGTCACCGTGACCGGCGACGACACGAACCACCCCGCCGACCCGTCGGCCTTCGCCGGCGACGTCGCGAGCGACACCGTCGGAGCGGTCGTGTCGGGGACCGGCTCGGGGTCGACGCCCGTGAGCGTCGGGACGACCGGGTTCATCAGACCGTCGGCCGTGAACGTGACCCGGTCGATCGTGGTCTCGCGGTGCGTCCCGTCACCGCCGGGGATGCCGAACCGGTGGTACGCGATGTACCAGTCGTCGGTGCCGGGCACCTGGACGATCGACGAGTGACCGGTGCCGAGGATGCCCTGCGACGGGTCCTTGGCGAGCAGCGTCCCACGGTTGGTCCACGGCCCCGTCACGCTCGACGACGTCGCGTAGTTGACGTGGTAGTTCTCGCTGCCGGTGTCGTCGACGGACCACGTGAGGTAGTACGTGTCCTGCCGCTTGTTGACGAACAGGCCCTCCCGGAAGTCCGTGAGCCCGCTGATCGTCTTGACCTTGGCCGGGTCGTAGGAGACCAGGTCGGCGTTCAGGGGGACCAGGTACGCGGTGCCGTTGCCCCAGAACAGGTAGGTCGTCCCGTCGGTGTCCGTGAACACGGCCGGGTCGATCTGCTGCCGGCCACCGAAGTCGGCCTTGTGGACGAGCGGCTCACCGAGCGCGTCGGTGAAGTGTCCCGTCGGCGAGTCGGACACCGCGACGCCGATCTGCTGGTCGGCGACGAAGTAGAAGTAGTACGTCCCGTCCTTCTCGGTGATGGTCGGCGCCCACGCGTGGCCGTCGGCCCAGCTCACGTCGTCGTGCCCGGTGTCGGCGCCGCCGACGTCGAGGATCACACCGTGGTCGGTCCAGTCGACGAGGTCCTGGCTCGACCAGACCTTGAACGACGTGCTCCCCCAGCCCGGGGCGCCGTCGGTCGTCGCGTAGATGTAGTAGGTGTCGCCGAACACGACGATGTTCGGGTCGGCGTTGTAGCCCGGCAGGACGGGACTCCGCATGACGAGCGCCTTGACCGTCCAGGTCTTCGTCGCGCCGTCGGCCCCCGTCACGGTGTACGTCACGGGGTCGGTGAAGTCCTGCGCCGAGCCGTTGGCCGGCGCCACCGTCGCACCGGGCACGACCGTGAGCGTCGGGGCGAGCGCCGTCAGGTCGGTCCCGGGCTTCACGGGCAGCGTGACGGTGCTGCTCGCGCTGTCGATGATCGCGGGCACCTTGAGCGCGGGGAGCTCGACGCCCACGACGCCGGTCGTGTTGCCCGACGACGCGAGCACCTCGGCCGGCGTCAGCGCCCGGGAGTAGACGCGGAAGTCGCGCACCGAGCCCTTGAGCGTGTGGTCCGCGGTGTAGACGGACCGGCCGATGTAGTCGGCGAGCGTCGAACCGTTCCCGATCGAGCCCGGGGTCAGCGTGATCCCGGTGTTCTGGGCCACGCGGACGCCGTCCTCGTAGAGCGTCCCGGTCTTCGTGGCCGCGTCGAGGGTGTACGTCAGGTGCTTCCAGACGCCACGGGCGAGGTTCGAGCCCTTGCTCGTGTTCTGCTCGGTCGTCCAGTTCCCGGAGGCGATCGCCGTCCGGTACGCGTCGCCCGTCGTGAAGAGGTAGCCGTTGCCGGTACCTGCGCTCGTGTTGCCGAGCCCGTAGACGAAGTAGGGCGTCTGCTGCGTGGGGTCGATCTTCACGTCGATGGACACGGTGGCCGACGTGAGCCCCGCGAGCAGGTCGTCGGGCAGGTCGACGTAGTCGTCCGTGCCGTCGAGCGTGACGCCGTCCACGGAGGGCACGGCGCCGTTCATGAGCTGGGCGTCCAACCCGTGGCCCGACGCGTCGTGCGCGACCGTCCCGCTGGTCTCGTCGAACGGGTAGGCGACGACGAGGTCGGGGTCGACCGTCGACTCGCCGACGGTGAGCGTGGCCTGGCCCGTGCTCCCGCCGACGACGCCGTAGCCCGCGTAGGACGCCGCGACCTGGGTCTGGCCGACGGGAAGGTCGGCCGGCAGGTCCACGGTCGCGGTGCCGTCGGCACCGAGGTGCGCGGTGGTGTGCCAGTCCCCGGCGGAGACGGTCACGTCGCCCGCGACCTGGCCCTGGTCGGACGCCTTCACGCTGACCGTGGCCGACGTGCTGTGCCCGGCCTCGACCGTCGCGTCGGCGAGCTTCACCTTCGTGGTCGAGGTGACGCCCGCCGTCGTCGCTCCCGTGAGCGCGTCCCACTCGGCCTGCGTGAGGTTCATGACCGTGCCGTGGCGCGGGCTCGCGGGGAGCGACCAGCTCGCCGGCAGCTTCCAGTCCGGGTTCTCGAGGCTGTCCGAGTGGAGCGGGAGGTACTTGCGGTAGCCGTACTCGTCCACGAACAGGTAGTACCCGCCGCCGTTGACGTCACCCGCGTTGGCCTTGAAGATCGACGGCCCCTCGGCGCGCACGAGGCCGGCCTTGGTCGCGATGCAGGTGTCCTGGACCGTCCAGTCCTCGGCCGGGGCGAGGAGGTCGGTCGACTTGTCCTGGAAGATGTCGGTGCAGCCGCCCGCGCTCGCCTCATCCTTGGTGAACCGGTAGTAGGTGTCACCCTCCTTGTAGACGGTCGTGTCGATGCGGGACTTGCCCGTGTCCTGCCAGACCTTCGCGGGCGTGAACGTCACGAAGTCGCGCGTCGTGGCGTACATCATCCGGTGGTAGCTCGTGCCGGTGTGGTTCGGGTCGTCGTCGCCGTAGAGCGACGAGGCCCAGAACACGACGTACGCGCCGATCTCGTCGTCCCAGTACGCCTCGGGCGCCCACGTGTTACCCGCGTTGTCGGGTGCGACCTGCACCTGGCGCTGGTCGGACCAGTGCACGAGGTCGGTCGACTGCCAGACCTCGATGCTCTTCGAGCCCGTGCGCACCGAGTCGCCCCACGACGTCCCGGACCCGATCGAGAGGTCGGTCGCGATGAGGTAGAACGTGTCGCCGTCGTGCGAGCGGATGATGAACGGGTCGCGCAGGCCCTTGGTCCCCAGCGTCGACGTGAGCACGGGCTGGCCGCCGTTGAGCTCGGTCCACTTCAGCGCGTCGTTGCCCTGGCTGGCGGCGAAGTAGATCTTCTCCCCTGCGAGGGAGTCGCCCGTGAAGTAGGCGTACATGTAGCTCGTCGTCGGGACGTGGCGCGGCATCGGCTCGACGTGCGCGGTGTACGTGCGGGACGCCGACTCGTCGCCGAGCGCCGCGGTGGCGGTGAGCGTCACGTCGACGGCGTCCCGGCCGTACGCCGGCCGGGTCACCTCGCCGGTCGCGGACACCATCTGCGGATCGGACGACGCCCAGGTGATCGCCGAGCCGTAGCGCCCGGATGTCGGCAGGGTGAGGTTCCCCCGCACGGCGCCGAGGTTCGCGACCGTGACGTGCTCGGCGTCGTACGCGACCTTGTCCGACGCCGCGGGGTCGGGCAGGACGGTCGCCGTGAAGGTCTTCGTGCGCGTCGCCGTGCCGTTGGTGACGGACGCGGTTAGCGTGACCGTGGCGGCCGGCTCCCCCACGGCCGGTCGCGTCACGGACCCGTCGGCGGCGATCACCGACGGGTCGGACGACGACCACGTCACCGTCGCGCCCTTCGACGTCTTCGGGAGCGCGAGGTCGTCGGTCACGGCCGACAGGTCGCCGAGGTCGAGCGCGGCGAGCGCCGCGTCGGCGCCGGCCTCGGCCGTGTCTCGGGCGAGCGTGGCGGCCTCGTCCGCGTCGAGCGTCCGGTCGTAGACGCGGAAGTCGCGGATCTTGCCCTTGAACGACGGGTCGGCGGTGTAGGCCGAGCGTCCGAGGTAGTTGCGCGTGCTGGTGCCGTCGGGCTCGCCGATCTGCGCCGGCGTCTGCGTGATCGCGTCGTTCGACCCGACGAGCGCGCCGTCCTCGTAGAGCCGGGCCGAGCCGGGGTCGGCCTCCGTGCCGCCGTCGACGACGTAGGTGACGTGCTTCCACGTGCCGGTCGCGAGGCCGCCGGACTTCTTGGCGCTCTGCTCGGTCGTGTAGCCCGCGGAGGCGAGGGTCCCGCGGAAGGTGCCGCCCGCGCCCGTGGTGAAGAGGTATCCCGTGCCGTTCGGGTACACCGTCGGGTTCCCGAAGGTGAACATGAACCAGCTGCCCGTCAGGGTCGGGTCGACGTACACGTCGAAGTCGACGGTGACGTCGTCCTGGCCCGCGAGGAGGTCGTTCGGCAGCCTGATCGCGTTGCCGCTGCCGGACGCTCCGCCGCCGAACGTGAAGCCGTCGCCCGCGTTCCAGGACGCGGTCCCCTCGACGGTCCCGTCGTGGCCGTGACCCGACGCGTCGTGGGCCGTCGTGCCGCTCGTCTCGTCGAGCGGGTAGTAGGCGATCAACCCGGTCGTGAGGTCGTCGGGCGTGGGCGCGTCGGCCGCGTGCGCGACCGACGGCGCCATCGCCGCCGTCAGCGCCGCGGCCGTGACGGCCGCCAGCGTTCTTCTCGTCGTTCTCATCGTTCCCCTTCTCATCGGGTCCCCCTGCGTCGAGCCGCACGATGGCAACGTCACCATCCGTGCGAGAAGCTGCCGGGCGCGGCGCACTCGGACGCCGCGCCCGGCAGTCGTGGACGGCCGCTACCTCGTGACGCGGACCGTCGTGGCTGCGGACGACGACGTCGCCGTCGCCGATCCGCCGTACGTGACCTTGACCGTGTAGGTGCCCTTCGCGAGCTTCGGGAGCCGCAGGCTCGCGGTCCCGTTCTTCGAGAGGGCGACCTTCGTCGACACGACGGTCTTCGTGACCGTGGTTGTGACCTTCTTCCCGTGCTTCACGACCGTCTTCTTCACGGCGCGCGTGACCTTGACGGTCACCGTGCCCGACGGCTGGACGGTCTTCACCGTCGCCGTCACCGTGGCCCGCTGGGCGTGAGTCGGCGGCTTCGGGGAGACCGTCACGGACGTGCGCGAGGTCGTCTTGGTCACCGTGAGCTTGACCGTGTCGGACGACGCCGCGAACGCCTTGTCACCCGAGGAGGTCACCGTCAGCGTGTGCGACCCGACCGCGAGGTCGTCCGCCAGGCTCACCGTGGCCTTGCCGCCGGACAGCGTCGCCGAGCCGACCAGACGCTTGCCGTCGGTCACGCGCACGGTCCCCGTCGGAGTCCCGCCCGCACCGGTCACCCGGACCGTCACCTTTGCCGACTTCCCGAAGGTCACCGTCGACGGCGACACGACCGCGGCGGTCGACGTCGCCTTGAGGACCACGCCCGCAGCAGGAACCGCCGCCGTGTTGGTGACCTCCACGTTCCCCGCCACGTCGACGGCCCGGTACTGCACCGTCGCCGCGGCCGAGCCGACCTTCACCGGCGCGGTGTAGGCCGACCACGCCCCCGACGTCCCGACCCGGTACTCGAGCCGCGCCACACCCGACCACTCGTCGGCCGCAGCGAGCGAGACGGACCGCTCGGTCGTGGACACGGTCGCCTTCGAGACCGGCGCACCGGTGTCGACGAGGACGGCACGCGACACGATCGCGGACACGTTCCCCGACGCGTCGGTCGCGCGCGCCTGCACCAGGTGCCTGCCGTCGGCGGGCACGGTCACATGGGCCGTGGCGCCGTCGGCGGTGACCCAGGAGCCGCCGTCGAGCGAGGTGTCCACCGTGGCGACCGTGCCGTCGTCGGTGGCGGTCACGTCGACCGTCACCGGTGCGGTCGCGAACCAGCCGGACGACGGCTGGCCGGGCGTGGTGGAGAGCGTGACGACGGGGTCGACGGCGTCGGTCACGGTGACCGTCGCGACGGCCTGGACGTCGGCCCCGGGCACCACGTCGGCGCGGACCTCGAACGTCCCCGGCTGCGCGTACTGCGCGGCGTCGACCTCGGGCCACGTGACGGCGACCTGCTTCGAGGAGCCGTCGTGGTACCGGACGGTCACCGTGGACGGCAGCACGGGCGGCTCGCCCATGCGGGTCGTCACCGTGACCGGGTCGACCGCGTCGACGAGCAGGTCCGGTTGGTACGCCGCGAGCACCCGCTCGTACTCGGCCTGCGTGACCGGCAGGACGGTGCCGTGCCGCGGACTCGTCGGGAGCTCGGACTGCGCCGCGACGGACGCGAACTGGCCCGAGTCGAGGTCGGTCGTCACGAACGGCACGTAGCCCTTGCCGCCGTGGTAGCTCGGCTGGTCGACGAACAGGTACCAGGTGTCCTTGCCGCCCGTGTTGACGTCGCCCGCGTTGGCCTTGAACACCGTCGGGCCCTCGCCCGCCGTGAACGTCCCGCCCCACTGGTTGGGCTGGCCGAACGCGACCTTCTCCTTGACGAGCTGCCACGGCGTGGAGGTCGTCGTCGGGAGCGAACCGGACACCGGCGCCAGGAGGTCGGTCGACCTCTCCTCGCGCGGGATCATGTACTGCTCGTCCTTGACGAAGCGGTAGTACTGGTCGCCGTCCTTGATGACGGTCGCGTCGATCATGCCGAGGCCGCTGCCCCGCTTGACGTCGACCCACGGCTTCGGGTCGCTGAACGTCACGAAGTCGCGCGTGGTGGCGTACATCATGCGGTTGTACGTCGTCGTGTTGTCGCGGCCGGTCGTGTCGGTCGTGTCGTACAGGTTCGACGCCCAGTAGACGACGTAGCTGCCGAGCTCCTCGTCGTAGTACGCCTCCGGCGCCCAGGTGTTGCCCGCGAAGTCCGAGGAGACCTTGACGTGCCGCTGGTCCGACCAGTGCACGAGGTCGTCGGACTCCCAGATCTCGAGAGACGTCGAGCCGGTGCGCTGCGCGGTCGCGAAGTTCCCGGACGGGTAGATCTTGAGGTCCGTCGCGAGAAGGTAGAACTTGTCTCCGTCGTGGGAGCGGATGATGAACGGGTCCCGCAGCCCCTTCGTGCCGAGCGTCGAGGTGAAGAGCGCGTTGCCGTCGTTGAGGTCGTTCCAGTGCAGCGCGTCGTCGCCCTGGCTCGCGCCGAAGTAGACGGACTCGCCGGCGTCGGTGCTCTCGCCCTCGAAGTACGCGAACAGGTAGGCGGTGGTGTCCTCCTGCGCCGGCAGCGGCTGGACGGTCAGCGGGACCGAGCGCGTGGCGGTGGCACCGCCCTTCGTGACCGTGGCCGTGAGCGTCACGGTCGCCGGGTCCGTGCCGTGCGCGGGCCGGGTGACCTCGCCCGTCGTCGAGACGACGGCCGGGTCCGACGACGTCCATGCGATCGTCGTACCGTGGTCGCCCGAGGTCGGCAGGGTGACGTTGCCGCGCACGTCGTCGGCGTCGGGGACGGTCAGCGCCGCGGCAGCCCCGTCGACGGCGTCCTGGTCGGTGGGTGCGACGCCCGCGAGCGTCGCGACCTCGGCCTCGTCGAGGGTGCGGTCGTAGATGCGGACGTCCTTGAGCTGGCCCTTGAACGACGCGTCGCCCGCGTACGCGGACCGCCCCAGGTAGTTCCGGGTGCTCGTCACGATGCTCGCGGGCGAGCTCGTGACGTTGACCCGCTGTGCGACGAGCGCCCCGTCCTCGTACAGCGAGATGCTGCCGGGCGCGCCCGCGGTGCCGCCGTCGACGACCAGCGTGACGTGCTTCCACGTCCCGGTCGCCAGGGCGCCGGGGCGCGCGGCGCTCTGCTCGGTGGCGAACCCGCCGGTCGCGAACGTGCCCCGGTAGCGGCTGGACGAGTCCTTGCCCGTGACGAACAGGTAGCCGGTGCCGTCCGGGTAGGTGGCCGCGTTGCCCAGGTTGAACAGGAACCAGTTCCCGCTCAGCGTCGGGTCGACCTTGACGTCGAGGTCGACGGTCACGTCGTCGTCGCCGGCGACCAGGTCGTCGGGAAGCTTGATGGCGTTGCCCGAGCCCGAGGCGCCGCCGCTGAACGTGAAGCCCTCGCCGCCGTTCCAGGAGGCGGCTCCCTCGACGCTGCCGTCCTTGCCGTGGCCGGACGCGTCGTGCGCCGTGGTGCCCGACGTCTCGTCGAGCGGGTAGGAGGCGACGAGGCCGTCGTCGAGCGTCGTCGCGGGTGCGGGATCGGCGGCCGCGGCCGGGACCGGCGGCGCTGCCTGGGCGGTGGCGGGCAGGGCGGCGCCGAGCCCGCCGACGACCAGCGCGAGCGCGGTCGCCGACGCGGACCGTCGGGTCCGTGCGTGGGTTGACATGGGTGGTTCTCCTTCGAGGAAGTCCAGAGGGAGGGTGGGGCGCCCGGCACGGGCGCCCCACCCGGCTAGCGCACGGTGAGAGTCGTGGCCGCGGACGACGACGTCGCGGTCGCCGAGCCGCCATAGGTCACGGCGAGGTGGTAGGTGCCCTGGGCCAGCTTCGGGAGGCGCAGGGTCGCGACCCCCTTGCTCGAGAGGGCGACCTTCGTCGACACCACGGTCTTCGTGACCGTGGTCGTGACCTTCTTCCCGTGCGTGACCACCGTCTTCTTCACGGCGTGCGTCACCTTCACGGTCACGGACCCCTTGGGCTGGACGGTCTTGACCGTCGCCGTGACCGTCGCCCGCTGAGTGTGCGTCGGGTTCTTCGGGCTGACCTTCACCGACGTCCGCGACGACCTCTTGGTCACCGTGACCTTGACCGTGTCGTTCGACGACTTGAAGGCCTTGTCACCCGAATAGCTCACCGTCAGGGTGTGCGACCCGACCCTCAGGTCGCTGGCGACCGTCACCGTGGCCCTGCCACCGGACAGCGTCGCCGAGCCCACCAGACGCTTGCCGTCGGTGACCCGCACGGTCCCGGTCGGCGTCCCGCCCGCACCGGTCACCCGGACCGTCACCTTCGCCGACGTCCCGAACGCCACCGTCGACGGCGCCACCACCGCAGCGGTCGACGTCGCCTTGAGGACGACCCCGGCCGCCGGCACGACGACCGTGTTCGCCGTCTCGACGTTGCCGACGGCGTCGACCGCGCGGTACTGCACCGTGGTCGCCGCAGCGCCGACCTTCACCGGCGTCGTGTACGTCGACCAGGCGCCGGACGCCCCGACCCGGTACTCGATCCGGGCCGTCCCCGCGCCCGAGTCCGCGGCCCGAACCGTGACGGTGCGGGTCCGGAGGTCGACGGTCGCGTTGGAGATCGGCGGGGTCGCGTCGATCGCGAACGTCACCGGGCGGACCTCGGAGACGTTGCCGTCGGCGTCGGTCGCGCGCACCTCGACGGTGTGCTCGCCCTGCCCCGAGACCTGGACCGATGCCGTCGACACGGACGACGACGTCACCCACGCGCCGCCGTCGACGCGGGTCTCGAGGCTCGCCACGCCACGGTCGTCCGACGCGGTCGCCGTCACCGTGACCGGGTCGGCGTGCCAGCCGCGCACGCCGTCGGACGACAGGTCGAGCGAGTCGACCGTCGGCGCGACGGCATCCACGGTGTGCAGGCGCAGGAACGTCACCGAGTAGGGCTGGAAGTCGTAGCTGAAGTCGCCCGAGAGCCCGGTGAGCTCGCGCTCGACGGGCACGACCTTCGTCTTCTTCGCCTTGGTGTTGGTGTCGTCGCGCTGCCCGGTCAGGACGGTGGCGGTGCCGGTCGGCCGGATCCCGACGTCGGAGACGTGGACGGCGGTACGGCGCGTCGTGTCGGAGGTGTTGACCACCTTGACGACGAGGTCGCCGGTGGACGCGTCGCGCGTGACGTCCTGGAAGACGTCCTGCGTCGCGACGACGTCCTCGTAGTCCATCTGGAGCTCGCCGTCGAGGTAGAGCTTGATGTCACGGCCGGAGACGACGACCTTGAGGTGGTACGTCTTGCCGGTCGTGATGGTGCTGCCCTCGACCGCGTCGACCTCGCCGGCCGACCCGCCGTCCGCCTTCTGCAGAGCCTGACGCGTGTTCGACCACCCGCCCAGGTTCCACCAGAAGAAGTTGTTCACGCCCGTGGCCGCGAACCCGACGAGAAAGCCCTCCGACCCGGCCGTCTTGGTGGCGTCCAGCTCGAGCGTGTAGTTCGACCAGTCCTTCGTGTAGGCGTCGGGGCTGATCGAGCGGGCGTCGGTGACCGAGGTGCTCGTCTGCGTGTATGCGCCGTTCGACACCGCCCACGTGCCGGACTGCGGCGACCACGTCGACGGGCCAGAGAAGTCGTCCGAGAACAGGGTGTCGCCGGTGTCGTTGGACGTGACCTTGACATTGTCGTAGGACGCCGCCGTGCTCCACGTCGAGAGGAACACCCCGCCACCGAGCGGCTCGGGCGTGACCTGCGGACCCGTGTACGTGCTCGGGACGACGTGGTCGCCCGCGTCCAAGTTGTTCGAGAACATCTTCTGGACGTAGTAGTTCGGGCTTCCCCACGACTCGTCGTTGTCGAACCAGATCGCGTCCGGGGACCACTGCACGTAGTCCTCGTTGGACAGCAGCGGCGCGTACGACGCGAGCTGCACGACGTCCGAGTTCCGCTCGAGGCTCGTCATGTACGCGGCCTCGGTGATCGAGTTCCACAGCGTGTTGCCCTGGGACGCGTACTCGCCGAGGAAGACCTGGGGGCCGCTCCGGTCGTAGGAGTCGTACCGGTCGGCGTTCGCGAGGAACCAGTCGGGGCTGTTGTAGTAGTGCTCGTCGACCATGGCGACCTTCTGCTGCTTGTTGAAGGCCCAGAGGGTGTCGAAGCGCGAGCCGGAGTCGTCCGGACCCGAGTTGGAGATCACCGTGACGCCCGGGAACGCCGCCTCGACCGCCGCGCGGAACGTCGGGAAGTTCTTCTCGAACTCCGTGTTGTTCTCCTCGTTGCCGAGCTCGATGTACTTCACGCCGAACGGCTTCGGGTGGCCCAGCGCGGCGCGCTTCGCCCCCCACTCGGTCGTGACGTCGCCGTTGGCGAACTCGAGCAGGTCGACCGTGTCCTGGACGTAACGCTTCACGGTGGCGGCATCGGTCGTCCCGGCGAGCGACGAGCCGCAGCCCTGCGCGCCGACCGTGACGACGGGCAGCGGCGTCGCGCCGAGGTCCTCGGCGAACTCGAAGTACTCGAGGTACCCGATCCCGTAGGACTGGTTGTAGCCCCAGAAGTTGGCGTTCGTCGGGCGCTCCTCGACCGGCCCGATCGTCTCCTTCCACTGGTACATGCGCTTGCGGTCCACGCCGCCCGACTCGGCGTACGACGGGAACGTGCCGACGTCCGTCACGCAGCCGCCCGGGAAGCGGAGGAACTTCGGCTTGAGGTCGGCGATCTTCTGCGCGAGGTCCTTGCGCAGCACCGACTTCCCGTTGACGGGACCGACCCACGTGTCCTCGGGGAACAGCGAGACCATGTCGAGGCGCACCGTCGACGCCGCGCCGGCGAGGACGGCGAGCCGCGCGGCGTCGGTGGTCGCGTCGGCGGTCAGCGTGACGGTGTACTTCTTCCAGGTGTCCGAGCCGTCCACCGCCACCGTGCCGGTCGCGTAGGCGGTGGTCCCGTCCTTGCTCTCGAGGCGGACCGTGAGGTCCTGCGCCGTGGCCGAGCGCGCCCACACCGAGAAGTCGTACGCCGCGTCCTTCTCGATCGCGATCCCGGAGTTGTAGCCGGCGTTCTGGATCCCGGCGCCCGCGCCCGTGGCCGTGAGGGTGAGGAAGTAGCGGTTGTCGTCGTTCAGGCGCGCGTCGCCCGTCCCGACGGTCGCGGTCGAGCCGGCGCCCTGGCCCCGCGTGAGCGTGCTCCACGCCGTCATGCCGGTGAAGCCGCTGTTGTCCGCGCTGTTGAACTCGAAGGACCGGTTGCGCACCAGCTCGGCGTAGAGGCCGCCGTCGGCCGCGTAGTTGATGTCCTCGTAGAAGATGCCGTAGAGGTCGTCGGCGACCTGGATGCTCGTCGCGTCGCCGTCGATGTCGAGGCTCGACCCGTCGGAGACCTTGACCTGCTGCACGGTGAGCTTCACGGCGTCGGCCTTCGCACCGACCACCAGGAGCCCGTCGGCCAGGCCGACGTACCCGTCGTCCCCGGCCGAGTCGGCGGTCCGCAGGTAGACCTTCCCGCCGCCCGCGTCCGTGATCCGCAGGGGCTCCGGCTCCTGGCCGACGCTCCCCATCGCGAGCGTGCCGCCCGTCCCCAGGACCACGGGGACCTCGCCGGACGCCAACGTGACCGCGCCCTCCGAGACCTCCGTCGCGGTGAACGCGAGGGTGTTCGTCGGGCGGGTGGACGTCAGGCCGAGCCGCCCGTCCTCGGTCTGCAGGTACTGGTCGCCGTCGCCGCCCAGGAGGGTGAACGTCCCGGTCGGCACGACGTCCTTCCCGTCCGCGGCGTCGTACGCGAAGTCGTCGAAGACCGCGGGGAACGTCGTGCCGTCCTGCGCCGCGAGGGCGTACAGGCCGAGGTGCGTGATGTCGAACGACACCGTGACCGAGCCCGTCTGGACCCATGTGCCGGTGGCCGCGTCCCAGTAGCTCGTCGTGACGACGTCGCCCGTGCGCTGCAGGCGCAGCGTCTCGGCCTGCGAGCCCGGCCGGTCGCCGAAGCTCGCGGCCGTGAAGGACGCGCCGGTCTCGATGTCGTTCTCGATCGCGATGCCCGACGGCGCGAGGCTCCCGACGTAGGTCAGCCCGGACCGGACGTAGTTGTCCAGGTCGTCGAACGCGATCAGGCCGGCGCCCTGGTAGACCTTCGCGACCGGGGCGTGGACCGTCGTGACGGCCGTGAAGTCGCCGTCGGGGACGTCGACCGAGAACACGTTCTTCGCCGTGTTCGTGGTCTGGTAGGTGTCGCCGGGCTGGGCCGTCAACGTGAGCGAGCCCGGGTTGGTCGCCAGCGACCAGGCGGAGGGCGCCTCGGCCAGGATCGACCACTGGCTGCCGAGCGTGGTGTCGTCGAACGAGTCGACGACACCGGGCAGCGCGGGTCCGGTGGCCTCGGCGGCGGCGTCGGCGGGTCCGGCCGGCGTCGCGACGGTGCCGAGGACGACGGCGAGCGCCACCCCGAGCCCGAGCGCGGTGCCCGGCCCTCGGTGACGTGAACGGTGGTGTGACACGATCATCGTGCTCCTTGCGCGTGTATGGACGTGCGGAGCGTCGAGCTCGGGTCCCGCTGCTCCGTTGCAGGGTGCGCCCCGGCTCGAGGACCCCGTCTCGCGGAGGTTCCCTGGTGGCAGCCAGGGTCCGTGAGGCGGGGTCCCCTTCGTCGGGGGTGGTGCGTCCGGTCGTCCGTCCGAGGGCGGGCGACCGGGGGTCAGGCGGCCGGCAGCGGTGCCGCGTCCGGTGGTGAAGCCGGGCTCTCGTCCCGGTTCTTCTTGCGGCGCCGCTTCTGGCCGGTGGTGAGCGCGCGCTGGAGCAGCACGAAGAGCAGCAGCACGGCGCCGATGAACACCTTCGTCCACCACGAGTCGAGGCCCTCGCGCGCGATGAGCACCTGGATGAGCCCGTAGACGAGCACGCCGGCGACCGACCCGAGGACGAAGCCGCTGCCGCCCGTGAGCATCGCCCCGCCGATGACGACCGAGGCGATGGCGTCGAGCTCCATGCCGATGCCCGTGAGGTTGAACCCGGACCGGGTGTAGAACGCGAACAGGATGCCGGCGATCCCTGCGCACGTCCCGGAGATGACGTACACCCACACCTTGGTGCGGGCCGCACGCAGGCCCATCAGCCCCACGGCCTGGCCGCCGTCGCCGGCGCCGAGCCCGTACACCGTGCGGCCGAAGCGCGTGTAGTGGAGCAGGTAGACGGCGACGAGGATCACGACGAGCGCCACGATCATCGACAGGTTGATGTACCAGATGCTCGGCCCGTGCCCGAACTTGATCCGCCACGACGCGAGGTCGGTGAAGCCCTTGTCCTCGATCGCGAGCGACTCGACGCTCACGACGTTGCAGAGACCGCGCGCGAGGAACATCGCGGCGAGCGACGCGATGAACGGCTGGATCGAGAAGTACTGCACGAGCACGCCGATCAGCAGCCCGAACACGGTGCCCACCAGGACCCCGGCGAGGAGGACCAGCGGCAGCGGGACCCCGACGATGAGCAGCTTCGCGACGACGAGGCCGACGAGCGCGACGACCGCGCCCACCGAGAGGTCGATGCCACCCGTGAGAATGACGAAAGTCATGCCCACGGCGAGGACCAGCAGGTAGGAGTTGTCCACGAGCAGGTTGGAGAACAGCCGCATGTTGACGAAGCTGCGGGTGTCCGTGGAGTAGCGCGCCTGACCGATCACGAGGATCAGCACGAGCGTGAGCAGGGTGCCCGCGACCGGCAGGAAGCGCCGGTCCGCGATGCGCCTGCCCCACCGGCGGGCGACGTCCGCCACGCCGCCCGAGCGGCCGGTGCCGGCGGCGCCGCCGGAAGCGCGACGCGACGTCGTCGCCGGGGCGGGGGTCTGGGTGCTGGTCATGCGGCCACCTCCACGGGGGCAGCGGGCGTCCGGCGTGCACGACGCACGAGCCCGGCTCGAGCACGCAGGCGGTCCGAGCCGGCGATGCAGACGACGATGAGGATGAGGGCCTTGAAGAGCGGCGTGACCTGCGTCGGCAGGTGGAAGATGACGACCGCACGCTCGAGCGTCGACAGGATCAGCGCGCCCACGACGCAGCCCGCGAGCGAGAACTTCCCGCCCTCGAGCTTGGTCCCACCGAGCACGACGACCATGATCGCGTCGAGCTCCTTCATGAGGCCGACGTTGTTGGCGTCGGCGGCCATGGTCGGCGCGCCGTAGACGATGCCCGCGAGCCCGGCGAGCAGGCCGCAGAGCGCGTAGACGAACCAGGTGATGTTCCGCGACTTCACGCCCGCGAGGCGGCTGGCCTCCCGGTTGATGCCGATGGACTCGAGCAGCATGCCGAGCGCCGTGCCGCGGACCAGCAGGGCGACGAGCGTGAAGACGCCGCCCGCGATGATCACCGGCATGGGGATGCCGAACAGGTAGCCCGCGCCGATCGCCTTGAAGGGCGGGCTCGTGACGGTCGTGATCTGGCCCTTGGTGATGAGCATCGCGATCCCGCGTCCGGCGATCATGAGGATCAGGGTCGCGATGAACGGCTGGATGCCGAGGACGGTCACGAGGAACCCGTTGAACAGGCCGATGGCCAACGCCACGACGAGACCCAGCGCGAGGCCGGTCAGGGCGGTCGCGACGGTCGTTCCGCTGCCCGACTCGGCGATGTAGGTCAGCGACACTGCGAGCGAGATCGCCATGACCGCGCCCACGGAGAGGTCGATGCCGCCGGTCGCGATGACGAGGCACATGCCGATCGCGAGCAGCAGCGGCGTCGCGCTCTGCCGGAGGATGTCGACGACCTGCCCGAAGAGGTGGCCGTCGCGGACGGTCACGTCGAGGAAGCCGGGGCTCACGATCCCGCACGCGAGGAGCAGCACGACGAGCGCGACGACCGGCCAGAACAGGCCGTGCCGGCTGAGCCGGGTGAACGTCTCGCGCAGCCGCGCGGACGGTGAGGTGGTGGTCTCGGTGGCGACGGTGCCGGTCATGAGGCGCTCCCGCTGGCGGCGATGGTCTCGAGGACGGTGGTGGCCGTGACGTCCGGCCCGTTGGTGAGCTCGCCGACCTTCTGGCGGTCACGCATGACGACGACGCGGTGCGACAGGCGCAGCACCTCCTCGAGCTCGGAGGAGATGAACACGACGCTCATGCCCTCGCTCGCGAGCTCCGCGACGAGCCGCTGGATCTCCGCCTTCGCGCCGACGTCGATGCCGCGCGTCGGCTCGTCGAGCAGGAGGAGCTTGGGGGCGGTCGCGAGCCACCGTGCGAGCAGGACCTTCTGCTGGTTGCCGCCCGACAGGTTCCGGATCAGCGCGTCGGGGTTCGCGGGGTGGATCGACAGCGCCTCGATGTAGCGCGCGACCGTCGCGTCGAGCTCCTTCGCGGGCACCTTGCGCCACGCGCCGCGCTCGGCCTGCATCGCGAGGGCGATGTTCTCGCGGACCGTGAGGTCCCCGATGATGCCCTCCTTCTTGCGGTCCTCGGAGGCGAGGGCGACGCCACGCTGCAGGGAGCCCAGCGGGGTCGCGGACCGGACGGCTGCGCCCCGGACGGTGAGCGTCCCGTGGTCGGCGCGGTCCGCGCCGTAGAGCAGGCGCGCGACCTCGGTGCGCCCGGAGCCGAGCAGACCCGCGACGCCCACGATCTCGCCCTCGTAGAGCTCGAGGTCGAACGGCTCGACGGTGCCGTCACGGCCCAGGCCGAGCGCCTGCAGGACGGGCTGACGGCCCTCGAGGTCGTGGGTCGTGGTGCGCCGGGCCGCCTTCTCGATGTCCGCGAGGTCCTCGCTCGCCCGGCCGACCATCTTCGAGACGAGCTCGAGGCGCGGGAGCTCCGCGGTGAGGTACTCGCCGACGAGGCGCCCGTTGCGCAGGACCGTGAGCCGGTCCGTGATCTCGTAGATCTGGTCGAGGAAGTGCGACACGAAGAGGATCGCGACGCCGTCCGCGCGGAGCTGGCGCATCACGTCGAAGAGCTGCGCGACCTCGGCCTTGTCGAGGCTCGACGTCGGCTCGTCGAGGATGAGCACCTTGGCGTCGACCACCATGGCCCGGGCGATCGCGCAGAGCTGCTGGATGGCGATCGAGTGCGAGCCGAGCATCGACATCGGGTCGAGGTCGAGCCCCAGTCGCGCGAGGTGCGTGCGGGCGGCGCGGCGGGTCGCGGGCCAGTTGACGAACGGCCCCAGCCGGACCTCGTGCCCCAGCATGATGTTCTCCGCGACGGAGAGGTTGGGGGCGAGGTTCACCTCCTGGTAGACCGTGCTGACCCCGGCGTCCTGCGCGTCGGCGGGGCCGTCGAAGCGGCGGCCGACGTCCGCCACGGTGATCTCGCCGGCGTCGATCCGGTAGACCCCCGTCAGGGCCTTGATGAGCGTCGACTTGCCGGCACCGTTCTCGCCCATGAGCGCGTGGACCTCGCCGGGTCGCAGCGTGAGATCGACCCCGTCGAGGGCCTTGACGCCGGGGAACTCGATGGTGATCCCGGTCATCCGGACGACTGGCTCGGTGGCCGTCGTGGACGTGGTGGACATCTGTGTCTTCCGTCCTGCGGTGGTGAGCTGAGGTGTGGCGGCGGGGCCCGTCGTGCCCGGTCCCCGCCGCCGACGGCGCCCCGCACGGCTGCCGTGCGGGGCGCCCTGCGCGTCAGTACTTGCGCGCGTCGATGGTCTCCTGCGTGATCGTCTGGTCGAACGCCTCGTCCGGGACGATCGTGCGGGTGGGGACGTCCTCGCCGCCCACGACCTTCTTCACCAGGTCGGCGATCTGGTCGCCGTAGACCGGGTTGCACTCGACGATGTAGTTGATCTTCTTGTCGTGCAGCGCCTGGAGGCCGTCGCGCACGCCGTCGAACGACACGATCTTGATGTCGGTCCCCGGCTTCTTGCCGGCGGCCTCGATGGCCTCGATGGCGCCGAGGGCCATGTCGTCGTTGTGCGAGACGATCATCGTCATGTCGGGGTAGGCCTGGAGCGCCGCCTCGGTCGCGGCCTTGCCCTCGGCGCGCGTGAAGTTGCCGGACGCCTTGCCGATGATCTGGCTGCCGAGCTCGGCGTCGACCGGCTTCTCGCGGTCGACCTGGGCCGACGAGCCGAGCGTGCCCTGGAGCTCGAAGATCTTCGCGTCGGCCGCGTTCTTCTTGATCCAGGCGACGGCGGTCTCGCCCTCCTTGGTGAAGTCGTTGCCGATGTAGGTCGCGTAGGGGTCCGAGACGCTCGTCTTGACCGTGCGGTCGACGAGGACGACGGGGATCTCGGCGTCCTTGGCCTCCTGGAGGACCTGGTCCCAGCCGGTCTCGACGACGGGCGAGAAGGCGATCGCGTCGACGCCCTGGTCGATGAAGTCGCGGATCGCCTTGATCTGGTTCTCCTGCTTCTGCTGCGCGTCCACGAACGTGAGGTCGAAGCCCTTGTCCTTGGTGAACGCGGCCTTGACCGACTCCGTGTTGGCGGTGCGCCAGCCGGACTCCGCGCCGAGCTGCGAGAACCCGACGGAGATGGTGCCGCTGTCGCCACTCCCCTTGGTGTCGTCCGAGCCGGACGAGCCGCCGCTGCACGCGGCGAGGCTCAGAGCGGCGAACGCCGCCACTGCTCCGACGACCCACCGGCGGGTGCTCTTGGTCTTCATGTCTCCTCCTTGAGATCTGCCGGCCCCCTCTGGCCGGCTGACGGTCGTCGAGCATCCGCCTCCGTTGGCGGCGCTTTGTTAGCGCTCACATGCGCCTGAGGAGAGATGTTAGCGCTCACACAGACAGGGGTGTCAAGGGCGAGACCAAACTGTGACCCGTCGGCCAGCGGGCACCGACGGTGACGTTCGGTTCGCCGACGGTGACGCCCCGTTCGCCGATGGTGACGCCCCGTTCGCTGATGGTGACGTTCGGTTCGCCGATGGTGACGCTGGTCGGGTTCGCGGGCGGGTGCGGTGAGCTGGTTCGGGCTGTCGTGCTTCGGCCCTGGGGGCCGTGCGCACTCCTTGACGCCCTTCACCACCTCCCCGCACCCGCCCGCTCGACCGGTTCGTCACCGACACGTCGCCTCCCCGCGCGTCGTGAGCGGTCACGTTCGGCATCCAACGCGCTCCAACGCTGCAGATCGTGCCCTCTCACCGCCGCCAGCTCGGCTTGCGCACCGCCCGCCCGTCGAGCACCGGGGTTGCGCCCCGTGCGCCTCGCCGAGCATGCACGCGGTCACCTCGCCCGGTGGCGCCCAGGGGGTTGGCCACCGGTTCGACGCCGAGAAGGAGCGCAACGTCATGGACGGCGACGCCCCGGGTGTCAGATCGCATGCTCGACCAACGGCGCGTCACCCTCGGCGAACCCGGCGTCACCCCCGGCGAACCCGGCGTCACCGTCGACAAACGGGACGTCACCATCGGCGGACCGGGCGTCGCCGTCGGTGAACCCGGCGCCGCGGGCGTGGTGGGCGGGCGAGCACCTGCGGAGGCGACGTCACCGCGAAGGGTGGGGCGGGAGGGGTGCGCGCGGTCGTGGCGGGTCTGGCGGGAGCCGAGCGAGGAACGAGCGAGGCGGATGGAAGACCGCGCGCACCCCTCCCGCCCCTCCCGCCCCAGCCACGTCACCGTCGGCGCACACAGCGTCACCGTCGGCGCACACAGCGTCACCGTCGGCGCACACAGCGTCACCGTCGGCGAACCCCACGTCACCGTCGGCGAACACAGCGTCACCGTCGAGAGACGAGATGAACCGGGCCGCCGACGGCTCAGACCCCGTCGGCGACCCGGTGAACCGTGCCCGTGGTGCGTCAGATGCCGTCGGCCACCCGGTGGTAGACGGCGTTCCACCGCAGCTCACGCTCGAACCCGCGCTGCGTCGTCGTGCTGTCGATGGTGAGCAGCTCGGTCTGCGACATCCGCGCGAGGTCCTCGAAGACCTCGACGTCGAGCGCCGTCGTCATGACGGTGTGGTGCGCGGCCCCGGCGAGGAGCCAGGCCCCCGCGGACGTGGCGAGGTCCGGCTGCGGCGCCCACAGCGCGTGCCCGACGGGCAGGCGGGGCAGGTCGTGCGGCGCCTCGACGACGTCGACGACGTTGGCGACGAGGCGGAACCGGTCCCGCATGTCGCTCATCGCGACGACGAGCGCGGGTCCGGGGTCGGCCTCGAACACGAGGCGCACGGGGTCCTCGCGGTCGCCGATGCCGAGGGGGTGGATCTCGAGGCGGGGGCGCTTGGTGGTGAGCGTGGGGCAGACCTCGAGCATGTGGGCGCCGAGGATGAGCTCGGCGCCGGGTACGAGGTCGTAGGTGTAGTCCTCCATGAGGGAGGCACCGCCGGGGAGCCCGTAGCCCATGACCTTGGCGACGCGGACGAGCACCGCCGTCTTCCAGTCGCCCTCGGCGCCGAAGCCGTACCCGTCGGCCATGAGGCGCTGGACGGCGAGCCCGGGGAGCTGACGGAGACCGCCGAGGTCTTCGAAGCTCGTGGTGAACGCGGAGAACCCGCCTTCCTCGAGGAACGAGCGCAGGCCCACCTCGATGCGTGCCCCGTAGCGCAGCGACTCGTGCCGCTCGCCCCCGGCCCGCAGCTCGGGCACGACGTCGTACAGCTCCTCGTACTCCTTGACGAGCAGGTCGACGTCGGCGTCGGAGACGGCGTCGACGCGGGCCACGAGGTCGTTGACCCCCCACGTGTTGACCGAGACGCCGAAGTGCACCTCGGCCTCGGTCTTGTCGCCCTCGGTGACCGCGACGTTGCGCATGTTGTCGCCGAAGCGGGCGAGCCGCATGCCGCGCAGCTCCCCGTAGCCGGCGGCGGCGCGGGCCCACGTGCCGACCTGGGCCTGGACGCGCGGGTCGGTGGTGTGCCCGACGACGACCTTGCGCGGCACGTTCATCCGGCTGAGGACGTACCCGAACTCGCGGTCGCCGTGGGCGGCCTGGTTGAGGTTCATGAAGTCCATGTCGATGCTGTCGTACGGCAGCTCGACGTTGGCCTGCGTGTGGAGCTGGAGGAGCGGCGTCGAGAGGACGTCGAGGCCGCGGATCCACATCTTGGCGGGGCTGAACGTGTGCATCCAGGCCACGAGGCCGAGGCAGGCGTCGTCGGCGTTCGCGTCCAGGACGGCGCGCCGGATGGACTCGCTGTCCTTGAGCACGGGCTTCCAGACGACGCGCACCGGCACCGCGGACGCGCTGTCGAGCGCGGCCGCGACCTGCTGGGACTGCGCGGCGACCTGAGCGAGGACGTCCTCGCCGTAGAGGTCCTGCGACCCGGTGAGGAACCAGATCTCCTTGCCCTCGAACGGGTTGCGGGGGTCGGTGGTGCCGCTGGTCATGCTCGTGCCTCCTCGGCGTTCGTGGCGGGGTCGGTGGCGTCGTCGCCGCCCGCGGGTCCCTGGCCGTAGACGTTCTGGTACCGGTCGTAGAGCCGGTCGACGTCGACCGGGTCGATGGGGAGCGGCTCACCGAGCTGCCGCGAGACGTGGATGGTCCGCGCCACCTCCTCCAGCATGACGGCTGCCTTGACCGCCGCCCGGGCGTCGCGCCCGACGGTGAACGGGCCGTGGTTGCGCATGAGCACCGCGGGCGACCGGGAGCCCGCGAGCGTCTCGACGATCCCGCGCCCGATCGAGTCGTCGCCGATGATCGCGAACGGTCCGACGGGGATCGGGCCGCCGAACTCGTCGGCCATCATGGTGAGCACGCAGGGGATCTCCTCGCCGCGCGCGGCCCAGGCCGTCGCGTAGGTCGAGTGCGTGTGCACGACGCCGCCGACGTCGGGCCGGTTCCGGTAGACGTACGCGTGCGCGGCGGTGTCCGACGACGGGCTCCGCTCCCCCTCGAGGAGGTTGCCGTCGAGGTCGCACACGACCATGGCGTCGGGGGTGAGCTCGTCGTAGGTGACCCCGGAGGGCTTGATGACGAGGAGGTCGCCGGTGCCGGGGCCCGCGTCGGGGTCGACGACGACGCGCTGCGAGACGTTGCCGGCGGTCCACACCACGAGGTCCCAGCGCGGGAGCTCGGCGTGCAGCGCGGCGACCTGCACGCGCGCGGCGTCGACCGCGGCACGGACGGCCTCGGAGAAGGGGGGCCGCGTGGGCTCGGGCGTCATCGGGTTTCCTCCAGCGTGACGGTCGGAGCGGTCGGGGGTCCGGCGGGGACGCCGGGGCGGGGTTCAGAGCACATCGGTGGCCGCCCGCTCGACGACGAGTCCCGCCGCGTAGCGGTCGAGGAACGTCGCGTACCCGGCGAGGTCGCCCGGGTCCGGCTCGACGACGTCCACCGCGGCGTCCGCGAACACGTGCTCGTCGAGGTAGCCGGCGAGGTCGAGCCCGGACTCGTCGCCGAGGTAGGACGCGAGCACCGCGATCCCCCAGGCGCCCCCCTCGCCGGCCGAGCTCCCGACGGCGACGGGCGCGCCGAGCGCGGCGGCGAGCAGGCGCTGGGCCACGCCGCGGGTCCGGAAGAGCCCCCCGTGCGCGACCATCGTGTCGAGCCGGACGCCCTCGGCGTCGAGCACGCGCATGCCCAGGCTGAGCGCGCCGAACGCCGCGTACACCTGGGCGCGCACGAGGTTGGCGAGCGTGAAGGTGCTGCCGGGCCCGCGGACGAGCAGCGGTCGCCCCTCGGCGAGGCCCGTCACGGGCTCGCCGGACAGGTAGTTGTACGCCGTGAGGCCACCGGCGTCGGGCTCGCCCTCGAGCGCCTCGCGGAGCAGGAGCCCGAAGACGGTGTCGGGGTCGGGCGCCTCGCCGGGCGCGCTCAGCTCGGCGAACCGCCCGAACAGGCCCGCCCACGCGCCGAGCTCGCTCGCCCCGTTGTTGCAGTGCACCATCGCGACGAGGTCGCCCGCGGGCGTCGTCACGAGGTCGAGCTCGGGGTGCACGCGCTCGAGCGGCTTCTCGAGCACGACCATCGCGAAGATGCTGGTGCCGACGCTGACGTTGCCGGTGCGCGGCGCGACGGCGTGCGTCGCGACCATGCCCGTCCCCGCGTCGCCCTCGGGCGGGCAGAGCGGGACGCCCGCCTGCAGGGCGCCCGACGGGTCGAGCAGCGCGGCGCCGTCGGCGGTGAGCGTGCCGGCCTCGTGGCCGGCGAGGAGCACCTCGGGCAGCAGCTCCTCGAGCGCGCGCGCCTGGAGCCCGGGCCGGCGCTCCGCGACGAGCCGGTCGAACTGGTCGAGCATGCGGCGGTCGTAGGTCTTGAGCGCGGGGTCGACGGGGAACATGCCCGACGCGTCCCCGATCCCGAGCACGTTGCGCCCCGTCAGCCGGCGGTGCACGTACCCGGCGAGCGTCGTGAGCGAGCGGACCTGCGCGACGTGGGGCTCGTCGTCGAGGACGGCCTGGTAGAAGTGCGCGACCGACCACCGCAGCGGCACGTTGTACCCGAGCAGCTCGGTCAGCTCGCCGGCGGCGCGCTCGGTCGTGGTGTTGCGCCAGGTGCGGAACGGGACGAGCAGCTCGCCCTCGGCGTCGAACGCGAGGTAGCCGTGCATCATGGCGGACACGCCGAGCGCGCGGTAGGTGGTGGGACGCACGCCGTGGCGGCGCTCCGCGTCGTCGACGAGCGCGGCGTAGCAGGCCTGCAGGCCCGACCAGACGTCGTCGAGCGCGTAGGTCCAGTACCCGTCCTCGAGGCGGTTCTCCCAGGCGTGGTCACCGCTCGCGAGCGGCGTGCCGTCGGGTCCGACGAGGCACGCCTTGATGCGGGTCGAGCCGAGCTCGATCCCGAGCGTGGTGCGGCCTGAGGCAAGGGCCTCGCGCGCCTCCGGGACGGTGCCGGCCGCCGCCTGCGCCGACGGGTCGGGCGTCTGTGCCATCCGAGCGTCCTCTCGCGTACCGCCGCGGCGACCGTGCCGTGGCGTTCCCCGCCGGGGAGCACCTGTTAGCGCTCACATTCCGGCAGCAGGAAGATGTTAGCGCTCACACAGGGCGCCCTGTCAACAAGGTCCCCGGCCCCTGCCGTCACGACGCGCGCGGCGGCCCGCTGCTCGCCCGGAGCACCAGCATCGGCTCGATCAGCAGACGCCCCACCGTCGCGCCCTCGATGGCCTTCGTCAACGCCTGGAGGCACCGGCGCCCGAGCGACACGAACGGCTGGCTCACGGTCGTCAGCGACGGCACGAAGTACGCCGCGCCGTCGATGTCGTCGAAGCCGACCACCGACACGTCGCCCGG
>Ga0164243_10001561_pt1 | contig 38828 bp, 29 predicted proteins | sample OricompcompostOP_FD_108781 | JGI IMG/M metagenome (GOLD analysis project Ga0164243, IMG submission 108781) | Organic Plus compost microbial communities from Emeryville, California, USA - Original compost - Organic plus compost (OP) | ecosystem: Engineered > Solid waste > Mixed feedstock >... | reverse complement strand
GTCCACTGCGCATCGCTCAATTCGTATCGCTTGATCCCCATCGTTCGCTCCGCCTCACAACGCGGAGCCCTATGAATCAGTGATCAGCCCTTTTGGGAATCCTGAATGTCGATCGGCCCTAGAGCCTGTTCCGATGGGATTGAATCGGAACAGGCTCTATTTTGCTTCGTTTTCCGCGATTTCCGAGTCGTCAGATGTTCCATCTGACTTGAAATCGCACTGATGCGGGCGCTCACAAATGTCTTGATCGTCTTGGTCGTGGTTGCGGTACGGAAGAAGTCGAGATGTCTGGACTGATAGTAGCGATGCTTTCGATGGCCTTTGCCGTCTGGAGCGTTGCTGCGGAAACCATTCCGGCGGTATGGCCGATGCGAACCATCAAGAGGGCGGAAGATCCGACCGCCTTCTGGGCTATCGTGACCGCCTATGCTGTGACCGCCCTGGGAGGTGTGATCTACAGCTTCTTCCACTGACCGGTCCCTGCGTCGCCATCCATGGCAGCCGACCCATGGGCCGTCAGTCCCGCATAATCGAGCCTGCGCGTTTGTCCTGCTCCGCCTGCGCATGAATCCTTTGGCCTGCCTGCCCGAAGGTCTAGCAATGTCAAACAAGCGCGGTCGCGAAAGACCACGCGCCACCGGACAGACGGCGAAGAGAGGATGCTCCCATGAGCGACAAGATAATGGGTTTCCCGTTGCCCAGTTCGCTGAGCGTCGTGCCGGGCACCGAGGCGGCGCAGGCGGCCTATCCCTATTACACCCAGTTCCATGAGGGCGACGACGATCGCTTCTGGTTCTACAATTCCATGCACTTCCCCGAGCCGATGCATCATTTCGACATGATCACGGCGGAAGCGGCCTATTGCGCGCTGGGCAGCTTCAACACGCGCGTGCATGTGCTCCCCACAACCAAGGGCATCGATCATCGCATCATCAATGGCCGCGTGTTCATCGGCGGCGTGGCGGTGACCGATCCGGACGAGATCGCGGCGCGCACGGCCGAATTCCAGAGCCGCGCCTTCTATTATTACGAGCATTGGGAAGAGCTTTACGCCCGGTGGAAGGACAAGATGCGCGCGCTGATCGCCGACGCGCAGGCGCTCCCCGTGCCCTCGCTGCCCGATCTGGAACCGATCGAGACGACGCACACCGGCAAGGGCATCGCCGCCAACCATGCGCTGATCGACACCTACCGGAAGACGCTCGAGGGCTATTTCCGGATGTGGCACCATCATTTCGAGTTCCTGCTGCTCGGCTATGGCGCCTATCTGACCTTCTTCGACTTCTGCAAGAAGGCCTTCCCCGAGATCAGCGATCAGGCGATCAGCCGCATGGTCGCGGGCATGGAGGCCGAGATCTTCCGCCCGGACGAGGAAGTGAAGCGGCTCGCCCGCCGCGCGGTCGAGCTGGGCGTGGACGCGCATTTCACGGACGGGATGGACATCGAGGCGGTGCTCGCCGGGCTCGATGCGCTGGGCAACAACGGCAAGGCCTGGCTGGCCGAGCTGGAGACCAGCCGCGATCCCTGGTTCAACGTGAATGTGGGCGACGGCTTCTACCATTATCACCGCTCATGGAACGACGATCTCTCCATGCCCTTCGCGGCGCTGCCGGGCTATATCGCCAAGGTGAAGGCCGGCGAGACGATCGAGCGGCCGATGGAGAAGCTGATCGCGGAGCGGCAGCAGCTCATCGAGGATTATCGCGACCTGCTCGACACCGATGAGGACCGGGCGACCTACGACCAGCTCATCACGCTGGCCCACAGGGTCTTCCCCTATGTGGAAGGGCATAAATTCTACTGCGAGCACTGGTACACCAATCTCTTCTTCAACAAGATCCGCGAGTTCGGCGACCTGCTCTGCGCCCATGGCTTCTTCCCCGAGCCGGCGGACGTGTTCAACCTCACCCATTATGAGCTGGAAAGCGCCATCATCGACCTGATGCTGAGCTGGTCGAGCGGATCGGCGCCGGTCGGCCCGCGCGCGTGGCCGGCCAGGGTCGCCGAGCGCAAGGCGGCGATCAGGGTCTGGGCGCAGCACAATGTGCCGCCCGCGCTCGGCGTCGTGCCGGACGTGATCGACGATCCGGCGATCGTCATGCTCTGGGGCATCACGCGCGAGAGCCTGGACGTCTGGCTGTCGGACGGCGACGGGGACAGCCGGGAACTCAAGGGCTTCGCGGCCTCCTCCGGCGTGGTCGAGGGCACGGCGCGGGTGGTGAAGTCCGTCGAGGAGATCAGCCGGCTGCGGCAGGGCGACATCCTCGTCTGTCAGGTGACGAACCCCACATGGGCGCCGATCTTCCAGAAGATCGCGGCGGCCGTCTCCGACATTGGCGGATCGATGAGCCACATGGCCATCGTGGCGCGCGAATATGGCCTGCCCGCCGTGGTCGGCACCGGCTCGGCCACGCAGAAGATCCGGGACGGCCAGCGCATCCGCGTGGATGGCGGACGGGGCGTCGTGCAAATCCTCGATGAAGAGCCCGTGCTGGAGGAGGCATGACGACGCGCGCTGGCCTGCAAAAGCGGTCCTTCCCCCGTCGCGCAACACGTCATGATGGAAAGGGGAGCCGTGGATGACCACGCCCGCCATCGCCTGGTTCGCGGACCTGCGCATCACCGATCGCCCGACCGTGGGCGGCAAGGGCGCGAGTCTGGGCGAACTCACCCATGCGGGGATCGAGGTGCCGCCCGGCTTCGTGGTCACCACCCGTGCCTTCGAGCAGTTCCTCGCGGCGCTGGAGGCGCGCGCGCCGGTGCGGGCGGCGGTCGCGGCGCTCGATGCGGCGAACCTCGACGCCGTGACGACCCTCTCCCGCGCGCTGCGCCGGCGCATCGAGGAGGAGCCGCTGCCCGCGCCGGTCGAGACGGCCATCGTCCATGCCCATGCGCGGCTGGACGCCGCCACCGTGGCCGTGCGCTCCTCCGCCACCACCGAGGATGCGGAGGACGCCAGCTTCGCGGGGCTCCAGGACACTTTCCTCCGGGTGCCGGGTGCCGGCGAGACGGTGCGCCGCGTGCGCGAATGCTGGGGCAGCCTCTATTCGGTCGAGTCGATCATCTATCGCCGCAAGCATGGCCTGCCCGAAGACGGCGTCGCCATGGCCGTGGTGGTGCAGGCCATGGTCGATGCGCGCACGGCGGGCGTCATGTTCACCCGCTCGCCCACGACCGGCGACAAGTCGGTCATCACCATCGAGGGCGCCTGGGGCCTCGGCAGCGCGGTCGTCTCCGGCGAGGTGACGCCCGACCGCTGGGTGGTGGGCAAGATCACCGGCGAGATCAGCGTGCGCGACATATCGGACAAGCATATCCGGCAGGTGCCGGCGCCGGGCGGCGGGATCGTCGACGAGGAACTGCCCGCCGACATGCGCACCGCTCCCGCCCTCTCGGACGAAGAGTTGCAGGCGCTGCGCGCCGTCGGCCGGCGGGTCGAGAAACATTATGGCCGCCCGCAGGACATCGAGTGGGCGATCGACAAGACGGGCCGGCTGCTGCTGCTCCAGAGCCGGCCGGAGACGGTCTGGTCCGCGAAGGACGCGAAACCCGTGGCGGCCGCCAGCGCCGACCCGCTCAGGCATGTGATGAATATCTTCGGAGGGCGCAAATGAATCTCACGGCAAAGGATGTCGAGGAGATCATGAAGCTGCTCGAGGGATCGGCCTTCGACCGCCTCTCGCTCGAGATCGACGGCATGAAGCTGGAGCTGGAGCGCGGCGGCGCGGGCGCGCCCCGGCCGCCGCGCGCGCCGGTCACGAAGGCGGAACCGGCGGTGCCTACGGCTCCGCCGTCGCCGCCCGCCGGTGACCGGGTATCCACGCAAGCGGGGCTGGTCGAGGTCCGATCGCCGCTGCTCGGCATCTATTATCGCGCGCCGAAGCCGGGCGAACCGCCTTTCGTGGAAGTCGGCGGCAAGGTCGATGTCGAGACGGTGATCGGCATCGTCGAGGTGATGAAGCTGATGAACAGCGTGCCCGCCGGTGTGAAGGGCGAGGTCGTCGAGATCATCGGGCGCAATGGCGAACTGGTCGAGCATGGCGAGGTGCTGCTGCTGGTGCGGCCGGAGTCGTGAGCACAATGCCCCGCCCGGACAGGAGCCCGATCGAGGCCCGGTCATGACCATCCGCCGCATCCTCATCGCCAACCGGGGCGAGATCGCCGTGCGCATCATCCGCACCGCGCGGGCGCTGGGCATCGAGACGGTGCTGGCCGTCTCGGAGGCCGATCGCGGCTCGCTCGGCGCGCGCATGGCGGACCGGGCGCTGTGCATCGGCCCGGCGCGCCCATCGGACAGCTACCTGCGGGTGGAGACGATCGTGCAGGCCGCGCTGGGCTCGGGCTGCGACGCCATCCATCCCGGCTATGGCTTCCTTTCCGAGCGCGCGGCACTGGCGCAGATGTGCGAGGATGAGGGGCTGATCTTCATCGGCCCCACGGCGGCGCAGATCGAGGCGGTGGGCGACAAGCTGCGCGCCCGCGCCGAGGCGATCGCCGCCGATGTGCCGGTCGTGCCCGGCGGGCCGGTCGAAAGCACGGCTGACGCACAGGCGCTCGCCGGCGAGATCGGCGCGCCGCTGCTGGTCAAGGCCGTGGGCGGCGGCGGTGGGCGCGGCATGAAGCGGGTGGAGCGGCTGGAGGATCTGCCCGCGATTCTGGCCATGGCCTCGGCGGAAGCCGGCGCGGCGTTCGGCGACGCGCGCGTCTATCTGGAGCGCTATGTGGCGCGGGGCCGCCATGTCGAGGTGCAGTTGCTCGGCGACGGGCAAGGCCATGTCATCCATCTGGGCGAGCGGGACTGCTCGGTGCAGCGCCGCTACCAGAAGCTGATCGAGGAAACCCCTGCCCCGCACCTGCCGGCGGACATGCGCGCGGCGATGCACGCGGCCGCCCTGCGCTTCGCCGCCCGCCTCTCCTATCGCGGAGCGGGCACCGTGGAATTTCTCTACGACATCGCCCACAACCAGTTCTATTTCCTGGAAATGAATGCGCGCATCCAGGTCGAGCATCCGGTCACCGAGATGGTCACGGGCATCGATCTGGTCGCGGAGCAGATCGCCATCGCCAATGGCAAGGGGCTGCGGCGCGCGCAGGAGGATGTGCGGATCGACGGTGCGGCAATCGAGGTGCGGATCAACGCGGAGGACCCGGCGCGCGATTTCATGCCCGCGCCCGGCACCGTGAGCGCCGTGCGCTGGCCGGCGGGGCAAGGCATCCGCGTCGACAGCCATATCGTCGACGGCGCCAGCATTCCGCCTTTCTATGACAGCATGATCGCCAAGATCATCGCCCATGGGCCGGACCGCGCCGCCGCGCTCGCCCGGCTGAGGCGGGCGCTGGGTGAAACCCGCATCGAAGGCGTCTCGACCAATCTCGCCTTTCAGGCCGATAATCTGGCCGACCCGGATTTCGCGGAGGGGGGAGTCGATACGGGGTTCCTTGCGGGACGGGCCACGCTCGCGTCGGCGGATTAGGATGACAAGGCCGAGCGGAAGCTGTGCTCCTGCGCAGGCAGGAGCCCAGGGCGCAAGGGCACGGCGGCTGGGCCCTGGGCTCCTGCCTGCGCAGGAGCACGGTGTCGCGCTGTACGGATAGGATGGATCAACGCATCATGGCCGACATCAAGCTCGTCGAAACCTCCCTGCGGGATGGCAACCAGTGCCTCTGGGGCGCGCTGGGCGTGGACACCGCACGCACCCTCTCCGTCGCGCCCATTCTGGAGCGCGTCGGCTTCAAGGCGATCGACTTCACCACCTCCACCCATATGGGCGTGGCCGTGCGGTACAAGCAGGAGGACCCCTGGGAGCGCATCCGCCTGATGAAGCAGGCGATGCCCACCACGCCGCTCCAGTTCCTCTCGACCGGCTTCCGCTTCATCGCATGGGAGACCGCCGCGCCGGATTTCATGGCGCTCGCCTTCGCCACGCTGATGAAGAACGGCATCGGCCGCTTCGCCCTGGCCGACCCGATGAACGATGCCGACGCCAATGTGGCGGTCGCGCGGATGATCCGGCGCGATGGCGATGCCTATGTGGTCGGCGCGCTGGTCTTCACGCTCAGCCCCATCCATGACGATGCCCATTATGCGGCGGCGGCGCGCAGGATGGCGGCGAGCCCGGACATCGACGCGCTTTACATCAAGGATCCGGGCGGGCTGCTCTCGCCGAAGCGCGCGCGCACGCTGATCCCCGCCATCCTCGCGGAGATCGGTGACAAGCCGCTGGAACTCCATGCCCATTGCACGATCGGGCTGGGCGAGCAGAGCTATTATGAGGCCGCCGATCTCGGCATCGAGACGCTGCAGGGCGCGAGCGGCGCGCTGGGCGACGGCACCTCCAACCCGCCGCTGGAGCGCGTCGTCGCCAATCTGCGCGCGCTCGGGCACAATGTGGACATCGATGATGCGGCGCTGGCCGAGGCCGGCCACTATTTCACCGCGCTGGCCGATGCGGAAGGCCTGCCCAGGGGCGCGCCCATGGCCTTCGACGCCGCCTATCTCCGCCACCAGTTGCCCGGCGGCATGGTGGGGACGATGCGGCGGCATCTGGCCGACCATCGCGTGCCGCATCTGGAAGGCGCGGTGGTCGAGGAACTGGGCCGCGTGCGCGAGGAACTGGGCTGGCCCATCGTCATGACGCCCTTCGCCCAGATGGTGATGACGCAGGCGGTGATGAACGTGACGGGCACGGAGCGCTACAGCGTCATCCCCGATGAAGTGATCCGCTATGCGCTCGGCCGCTTCGGTCGGCCCAACCAGCCGATCGCGCCCGATGTGCTGGACCGGATCATGGCCCTGCCCCGCGCGAAGGAACTGGCCGACGAGCCCGGCATGGCGGACCTGCCGACCCTGCGCAAGCGCATCGGCACGACCCTGCCGGACGAGGAATTCCTGCTGCGCGCGACCATGCCGGCCGGTCAGGTCGACGCCATGGCGGCCGCCGGCCCCGCCCCGCGCCGCTATGACCCCGCGCCGCGCCCGGCGATGGACCTCATCCGCAAGCTCGTCGCGCGGACGGACGTGACGCGGCTCAGCGTGGAGAAGGCGGGATTCAGGCTGGAACTGGAGCGCCATGCCGATGCCTAGCGCCACATTTGTGCGCCCGCGCAGGCAGGAGCCCAGGGCGCAAGGACCCTTCGGCTGGGCCCCCGGGTCCTGCCCGCGCAGGCGCACAAGCCAGCCTTTCGGGCGCGCCCGTCCTCCAGGGCGTCGCGCCTGCTGAGCCCGTCGACACATCCCTTCCCCAGAACGTCCAATCCGAGGCCCCATCTCATGACCGCGCCCTTCACCGAGCCGCTGCGCCCCGCGGGCGGCTTCATGTTCGATCTCGACGGCACGCTCATCCTGAGCGATCGCAATCTGGGCGGCTATACGCTGCTCCCCGGCGCGGTCGACCTGCTGAACGAGCTGGCGGCACGCGGCATCCCCTTCCTCGCGCTCACCAACGGCAGCGCCTATCCCGCCCGCGAGCAGGGCCCGCGCCTGCGCGCGCTGGGCCTGCCGATCCCGGACGACCGGCTGTTCACGCCGAACAGCGTGGCGGGCATGGTCATGCGGGATCGCGGCTTCGATCGCGTGCTGGTGCTGGGCACGGAGGGAGTGGCGGCGGCGCTGGGAGACGAAGGCGTGACCATCGTGCGTCCCGGCGAGCCGGACGCGGCGCGCGCCGACGCCGTCTATGTGGCCTGGTATCCCGAATGCGGGATGCCGGACATTCATGTGGCCTGCGAGGCGGTGTTGGGCGGAGCGGCGCTGTTCAGCGCCTCGGACGTGCCTTTCTTCGCCTCGAAGGGCGGACGCGCCTTCGGCTATAGCTGCGCGATCGGCGGCGCCATCGCGCGGGTGACCGGCAGGGAACCGGAAGTGACCGGCAAGCCTTCCATCCACGCCATGAACTTCGTGGCGGCAAAGCTGGGCGTGCCGGGCGAGGCCGTGGTCGTGATCGGCGACGATCCCCGGGTGGAGACCGAAATGGCGCGGCTGGGCGACGCCATGGGCATCGGCGTCACCACCGGCACGACCCCGGCGGCGGAATGGGCCGCCCAGCCGCCCGGGCGCCGCCCGCACCGGGTGATCGACAGCCTCGCGCAGTTGCGCGATCTCGGCCTGCTGGACTGACGCGGGGCGGCGGGACAGGTTCGGCCGGCATGGGGAGGCGGCGCGCATGCCGGAAGGCGGCGCGTGGACGCATACCCGGTGCTGCTAAGATTGATCCGAGTGGAACAGACCCCGTGCTCCTGCGAAAGCAGGAGCCCAGGACGCAAGGGCACTTCGGCCGGGCCCTGGGCTCCTGCCTGCGCAGGAGCACGGCTTGGTTCGGCTGGACGGCGAGGTTTTCCCTGAAGGGATGCGAGGCGCGTTCGGCTGGCGGGCTCGATCCAGACCGACGGCCGGCCTTCAGCCGTGCTGCAGGTCGCAGTCGATCGGCAGGGCCTGACCGGAAATCGAGCGGCCGGCGGGCGTGGTGAGGAACAAGGCGAGATCCGCGACATGGGCGGGATCGACCACGCGCTTCAGAGACTGGGACGCAAGGCCGAGCCGCATTTCCTCCTCGGCCGACCGGCCGGAGATGGCGGCGCGTCCCGCGATCACCCGGTCGTAGCGCTCGCCGCCCACCGCGCCGGGCAGGATGGCGTTTGCGGTCACGTCGAACGGGCCCAGTTCCATCGCCAGCGTCTTGGCGAAGCCGACCAGCCCCCATTTGCTCGTCGCATAGGCGATGCGGTTGGGGTAGCCGTAGCGCCCCGCCGCCGAGGACATGATGATGATCGTGCCGCCACCGCTTGCCTTGAGCAGCGGGATGGCGCGGCGCGTCACCTCGAACGTGCCGGTCAGGTTGATATCCAGCACGCGCTGCCAATCCGCGCCCGGCAGTTCGTCGGTCGGCAGCGTGGGGCCGCCGATGCCGACATTGGCGACCAGCACGTCGAGCCCGCCCAGATCGCGCTCGACCGCACCGAACAGCGTCTCGACCTCGGCCGCCCGCGAGACGTCGCAGCGCAGCGTCTCGAGGCCCGGCATCTCCGCCGCGGCGCGGGCCAGCCCGGCCTCGTCGACATCGCAGGTCAGCAGCCTCATGCCCGCGGCATGGAAGCGCCGGACGATCGCGAGGCCGATCCCCGCCGCACCGCCTGTCACGAGGGCACGGATCATGATCGCGCGCGCCTCATCCCTGCGCCGCCGGGGCGGGCGCGGTGAAGGCGACGTCCAGCTTCACCTCGCGCCAGCGGCCATAGCGATAATAGAGCCAGGCCAGCAGCAGCGCGACCATGGTGCTGAGCGGAAAGCTCATCCACAGCGCATCGACGCCGAGGACCGGATAGGCGACATGATAGAAGCCGATCCGCACGCCGAACAGCGTGAAGGTGAGGATCACCAGCGGCGCCAGCACCACGCCGTTGGCGCGCATCGTGGCGAACATCACCATGGCCACGCCGAAGATGAGATAGGTCCAGTTGACATAGCGCATGATGTGCCGGCCGATCTCGATCGCCTCGCCGCTATGCTCCAGGAACAGGGCGAGGATCTGCCGGTCGAACAGCATCACGAGCGCGATGAGCCCGCCGCTCAGCAGCAGGTTGACGAGCATCGCGACCCGCGTGGTCCGCTCCACCCGGTCCCACTTGCCCGCGCCGATATTCTGCGCGGCCATGGCGGACACCGCGCCTCCCACGGCCATGGCGGGCATCTGGATATAGTTCCAGAGCTGCTGGGCGGCGGCGAAGGCGGCGACCGTCATCGTCCCCTCGCGATTGACGAAGCCGATGATGACCAGCGTGGACAGCGACATGATGACCATCTGCAGCCCCATCGGCACGCCGCGCCCGGCGACGACGCGCAGCAGCTTCCAGTCCGGCATCAGATAGCGCAGTTCCGCGCCGCGCAGGCGCAGCGGCAGGTCGCGCCAGTAGATATAGACGATGAGCGCGGCGAGACTGATATAGGCGGCGAGCGCGCTGGCGAAGGCCGAGCCGCCGATGCCCATGCGCGGGGCCGGACCGAGCCCGAGGATGAACACCGGGTTGAGCGCGATGTCCAGCGCGACCAGCAGGATCATGAACCAGAGCGGCGTCATGGCATCGCCCCCGCCGCGCAGGCCCATCATCACCATCACGAACATCATGCCCGGCGGCAGGCCGAGGAAAGTGTAGTGAAGATAGAGCTTGGCGAGGCGGAAGACTTCCGCGGGCGTGGAAAGCGTCGCCAGGATATGCTCGGACCAGAGGAAGCCGGCGAGCGCGATCAGGATGGTGAGGCCGAGGCAGAAGCCGATGGCGGAGCCGAAGGCGTGGCGCGCCGTATTGAGGTCGCCGCGCCCGAAGGCCTGGCCGACCACGACATTGGCCGCCATGCCGAAGCCGAAGATGACCGAGAACATGAGGAACATGATGATGTTCGCGTTCGCGGTCGCGGCCAGCGCCGATTCACCGAGGAAATGCGCGACCCAGATGGAGTTGACCGAGCCGTTGAGCGACTGGAGCACATTGGCGACCAGAGTCGGCAGGGTGAACATCAGCAGGGTCGAGAAGATCGGCCCCTGCGTCAGGTCCCGGCCGCCCCGCAGCACGCGCGGTTCGCCCGGCTCGACGAGCACCTCCTCTTCCCAGGATTGTTCCTCGCTCATCGCCTGCGTTCAGCGCCTCACCCCAATCGCGCCAGAGCCGCCGCGAGGCGCGCCGCTTCGGCCACCTTCTCGGCATGATCGGCACGCGCCTTCTCGACCGCTTCCGGCTTGGCCTTCTCGACAAATGCGGGATTGGCGAGGCGTGCTTCGAGCGACTGGGCTTCCTTCTGCGCGGCATGAAGGGACTTTGTCAACCGAGCCTTTTCGGCGGCGATGTCGATAATGCCTTCGAGCGGCAGGATGATGGTCGCCTCGTCCACGACCACCTGTGCCGCGCCGCCCTCGGCCGTGCCGTCGAACGACCAGTCGTCGATGCGCGCCAAACGGGCGAGCGTCGGCGCGAGGCGACGGATCGCCGCCTTCGTCTCCTCCGCCGCGTCGTTGACGATGGCGGGCAGCCGGGCGCCGGGCGGAACGCCAAGCTCGGCGCGCACGGCGCGCACCTGGCTCACCAGCCGGATCAGCCAGCCGATCTCGGCACTGGCGCGCGGATCGAGCTGCGCGCGCGGCGCCGGCCATTTGGCGACGATCAGGTCGTAATCGCGCTGGCCCTGCGCATGCCACAGCTCTTCCGTGATGAAGGGCATGAAGGGATGGAGCATGACGAGGATCTGGTCGATCACCCAGCCGGCGACCTTGCGGGTCTCCTCGGCCTCCGCGACGACGCCGCCCTCGCCCAGCACCGGCTTCACCAGCTCCAGATACCAGTCGCAGAACTGGTCCCAGACGAAATGATAGATGGCATGGGCGGCGGCGTCGAAGCGCAGCTCGGCCATGGCCTTGTCCAGCTCGGCCAGCGTGGCGGCCACCTCGCCGATGATCCACGTGTTGACCGCGAGGCCGGCGGGCGGCGCGGCGAGCGTGTCGCTGGCGCCGATGCCGTTGGCCTGCGCGAAGCGGACCGCGTTCCACAGCTTGGTGGCGAAGTTGCGATAGCCCTCGACGCGCTTCTCATCCATCTTCACGTCGCGACCCTGGCTCTCCATGGCCGCCATGAAGAAGCGCAGCGCGTCCGCGCCATATGTGTCGATAAGGCCCAGCGGATCGACCACATTGCCCTTGGACTTGGACATTTTCTGCCCGTCGGCCGCGCGCACCAGCCCATGGAGATAGAGCCGCCTCCACGGGACTTCCTTCATGAAATGAATGCCCTGCATCGCCATCCTCGCATCCCAGAAGAAGAGGATGTCGAAGCCGGAAATCAGCAGGTCGTTGGGATAGTGCTTGGCCAGCAGGCTCTGCTCCCCCTGCCGCTGGCGGGAGGGAGCCGGGGGGTGGGCTTCTGCCGCACCGTCCACGCCCACCCCTGGCCCCTCCCGCACGCGGGAGGGGGACTGGTCGGCCCCATCCGGCCAGCCCAGCGTCGCGAAGGGCCAGAGGGCGGAGGAGAACCATGTGTCGAGAACGTCGGTGTCTTGCCAGACAACTGCCTTGGTATCAGCATCAAAGTCCGGGCTGAGAAGAACGGACACCGCTTCAGCCTGCGAGTCGCATAGCACCAGCTCTTTAACCCCGGCTGGCCCATATTGGTCCGAGAATAGATTCAGTGCCTCTGCCGCGGTTGGACAAACCACCACATTGTCGGAAATGCTTGAACCGCTTGGGAAATTCGGGTCGTTCAAGAAGCTATAAACAAGCTTCTCCTCACCTGCGATTTTGGCAATTCTGGGCCCAAACCACGCCGGTATCCGGTGCCCCCACCAGAGCTGGCGGGAGACGCACCAGGGCTGGATATTCTCCAGCCAGTTGAACCAGGTCTTTTCCCATGTCGCCGGCACGATCTCGATCTTGCCCGAGCGCACCGCCTCGATGGCGGGCTTCGCCAGCGTGGCCGCGTCGACATACCACTGGTCGGTCAGCCAGGGCTCGATGACCACGCCGCCGCGATCGCCATAGGGCGTCTGGATGGTGCGCGGCTCGGCGTCCTGTTCGACGAGGTTGCCGTCCTTGTCCTTCGTCACATGGAGGATGAGGAAGCCGCCTTCCTTCATCCGCTGCACGACCAGCCCGCGCGCCTCGAAGCGCTCCATGCCGAGGAACTCGGCCGGCACCAGCCCGTCCGCCGTCTGCACCACATGCGCCTCGGCATCGAACATGTTGAGCATGTCCCCGGCCGCGATGCCGGCGCGCCGGCCGACATCGAAGTCGTTGAAATCATGCCCCGGCGTGATCTTGACTGCGCCCGAACCCAGGTCCGGGTCGGCATGTTCGTCCGCCACGATGCGCAGGCGCCGCCCGGTGAGTGGCTGGAGGATCTCCTTGCCGACGACCGAGCGGTAGCGCTCGTCTTCCGGGTTCACGGCCACCGCCATGTCCGCCAGCATCGTCTCGGGGCGCGTGGTGGCGACCTCGATATAGTCCTGCCCTTCCACGCCGGGACCATCGAGCGTCACGCCATCCGCCAGCGGATAGCGGAAGTGCCAGAAGCTGCCCTTCACCTCGCGCGTCTCGACCTCCAGGTCGCTGATCGCGGTCTTGAGCCGGGGGTCCCAGTTCACCAGCCGCTTGTCGCGATAGATGAGGCCTTCGTTGTAAAGGTCCACGAACACCTTCACGACCGCCTTCGTGAAATGCGGGTCCATGGTGAACTGCTCGCGGCTCCAGTCCATCGAGCAGCCCAGCCGCCGGAGCTGGCGCGTGATCTGCCCGCCGCTCTCCGCCTTCCATTCCCAGACCTTCTCGACGAAGCCCTCGCGCGTGTAATTGGTGCGCTTGTCCTGCCGCGCTTCCAGTTGCCGCTCGACCACCATCTGCGTGGCGATGCCGGCATGATCGGTGCCGACCACCCAGAGCGCATCCTTGCCGCGCAGCCGCTCGTAGCGGACGACGACATCCTGCAGCGTATTGTCCAGCGCATGGCCGATATGCAGCGATCCGGTGACGTTGGGCGGCGGATTGACGATGGTGAAGGGCGCGGCGTCCGGGCGATCAGGGCGGAACTGGCCCGTGCCTTCCCAATGCGCATACCATTTCGCCTCGATGGCGGCGGGATCGAAAGTCTTCGCGAGTTCGGTCATGGGCGGTGCCTTAGTGATTCTCTCTCGCGCGCGCCAGCCTGCGGCGGCGGCGCGGCGATCGGTCGATGAGGGGGCGGATGGACGACGAAGCCGCCGGAAGCTTCAGGGCCGGCGACGGGGCGCTCGAAACGGCCGGGCTGCGCGCGCGGGCCGCAGCCCGGCCGTCATACTCGGCCGGTGATCCGGTCGATCTCGCGCTTGACCATGGCTTCGACCATGTTCGGCAGGCGCGCGTCGAGCCATTCCTTGAGCATGGGGCGCAGCATCTCGCGCACCAGCCCTTCCAGCGTGTTGGACGTGCCGTCCTCGGGACGGACCAGCAACTGGGAAAGGGCGATCAGGGATTCGCGGGCGGCGTTGGCCGGCGCGTCGGACATGACGGTCGCCGGCGCTCCGTCCTCCATCGGGGGCGCGGCCGGCGGCGGCGCGGCAGCGCGCGCGCGCGCGGCGCCGCCCTTGCTTTCGGCCTTCTGCCGGGCCGGAGCCGGTGCGGGGGTCGGCGCGGGCGTGGGGGTTGGCGCGGCGGCCATGGCCGGCTCCTCTTCCTCGGCTGCGCTCTCGCCGGGCAGCGCGTCGGTCAGTTCGAGAACCTGATCGTCGGCGGCGTCGATCGCGGCCCCGGCCGCCTCGGTCCGGGCGGGCGGAACGATAGAGACGGCCGCGCGGCGCGGCGCGCGCGGCGGCTGGCCGGGGCTATCCTCCTCGGCGATGATCCGCTTGATGGAAGACAGGATTTCTTCCATCGACGGCTCGTTCGGCATGGCCCCCATCCAGATCCCCGACGATCAAGGGTTGACGTCACCCTCTACTGTCGCGTTTTGGGTCACCGAGTCAACCGTGCGCGATGCGACGGGGGCCGGGGCGGGATCATCGTCCCAGTCGAACCACTTGCCGCGCACGCGATGATAATTGGTCTCCGGATCATAGACATCGCCCTGCGCGATGCCGAGATCGGCCGGGCTCACCTGCCCCATCGCGGCCAGCAGCGAGAAGGCCGCGACATAGGCATTGCGCTGCGCCGTCACGAGCTGCACCCGCGCGGAGAAATTCTCCTGCTCGGCATTGAGGATGTCGAGGATGGTCCGCGTGCCCACGCTGTTCTCCGCGCGCACGCCGCGCAGCGACAGCGCGGAGGCGTCCACGGCGACGCGGCTGGAGGCAATCACCTCGTTGCTGGCCTGCCAGCTCGAATAGAGCGACCGCGTCTGCGCGATCACATCCCGCTCGGTGGCGGTTTCCAGCTCCATCGCCTGCTGCTCGCGCGCCTGGCTCTGGCGCACCTGCGCGCCCGGTCCGCCGCCCTGATAGAGCGGAATCGAAAGCGTCGCGCCGACGATCACGGAGGTGCCGTCCGTCGCGCCGGATACGCCCTGCGTCGTCGCCAGATCCGTGTCGTGATTGCCCGAGGCGAAGCCGGACAGGGTCGGCAGGCGCAGGCCCCGCGCCGCACGCACGTCATAGCGGCTCGCCTCGCGCGCCTTGCGGGCCGAGGCCAGGTCCGGATTGCTGGCGAGCGCCACCTCGACCGCCGCATCCGCGCTGGCCGGCAGGTCGGGCAGCGGCGGCGGCTCCTGCAAATCGACCGGCGCGTGGCCGACAAGCTGGATATAGCGCTCGCGCGCCTCGATCAGCGTCGCTTCCGCCGTGCGCAGGTCGCCCTTGGCGAGCGCGAGGCGCGATTCGGACTGGGCGACGTCCGTGCGCGTGAGATCGCCGACCTGGAACCGGTTGTTGGTCGCCTGAAGATTGACTTCCAGAACCTGCACATTGTTCTGGCTGAGCTGCACGACCGACTGGCCGCGGATCACGTCCATATAGGCCGCGACGACCTGGCTGAAGACGGACAGCTCCACGGCGCGCAGGTCGAACTGACCCGCCTCGACGCGCCGCTCCGCGCCGGCGACGCCATTGCGGACGCGGCCCCCGGAATAGACCGGCACGGACAATTGCAGCGTGGTCGCCAGGTCGCTGCCGGGCGCCAGCGGATTGAGCGGCCGCGTGCGCGCATAGCGCGAATAGGTGCTGGTCAGCCCAAGATCGGGCAGGCCGTTCGCCTTTTCGAGATTGACCGACTCATCCGTAGCCCGCTGCCCGGCGCGCGCCGCGGTGAGCGTCGGGTTGTCGCGATAGGCGGCCGCGAGCGCTTCCTGCAGGGTCTCGGCCCTGGCCGGCAGCGCGGCGCCGCACAGCATCGCCGCAAGCAGCGCGAAACGCGGGGTCGATCGTCTGAGCATCGATTCGGGTCCGGTCTCGATCAGAAAGTGAATGTCTTGGGCCTGGCGAATCCGGGCAGCACCACGGCCTCGCTGTCGACCAGCACGCGGGCGCCGAAGCCGCCGGCCGTCCGCACGCCGGCGCACAGCCGCGTGACGCCGCGCTCGCTGCTCGCGAAGACCGCCCTGCCGCCCGGCCTGAGCTGCTCGACGAGCGCATCGCCCAGCGCCTCGACCGCGCCGTCGACGAACAGCAGGTCATAGGGCGCGCCTTCGGGATGCCCCGCCGCCAGCGGACCCCTGACGAGCGTGATGCCCGGCCGCTCGCCGACCAGCGCCTGCGCGGTGTCCGCCAGCGCGGCCGATTCCTCGACGGCCACGACCGTGCAGCCCAGCCGCGCGAGCAGCGCCGCGGCATAGCCCGTCGCCGCGCCGATCAGCAGCACGCGCTCGCTCGGCTGCGGCGCGGCCTCGACGATGAGGCGCGCGGTCGCCAGCGGCGGATTGAGCGCCCGCCCCTCGCCCAGCGGCACGGCACGATCGATATAGGCCGCGCTGCGCCGTGCCTCGGGCACGTACAGCTCGCGCGGCTCGGACAGGATCGCCTCGATGATCACGGGATCGTTGACGTCATTGGTCCGCAACTGGCTCTCGACCATCGCGCGGCGCATCGCCTTGAAATTCTGTTCGCTCATGGGGCCCCTGATGACACAACTGTATTGCGCTTGCAATACACTATATGAGGTGCAACTCCTCTAATCATTTTGCGATGCACAGTGAAAGGCTTTTTGGACGGGCGCGCGCGCGATGCCGATTGCGTCCCGTCGCAAATTCCGCTAGCCGCCCTCCCTCGCACCGCACAGGGGCCCGTTGGCGGAGTGGTGACGCAGCGGACTGCAAATCCGTATACGCCGGTTCGATTCCGGCACGGGCCTCCAGGCAAGCGTGCCTTTTCCAGCCGGGCATCCTTGCAGACTCCCGTGGCATCAAATGGCTTCTCCGACGCAACGCCCGCAATGGGTGGATCAGAAAGTCTCGCCGCAGCCGTCCGGCGCGGTGAGCCGACGCGGCGGATGCGCCTGCAGGAACGGCACGACATCGCCTTCGTCATCCGTCAGCGTGAGCCCGGCCGAATAATCGCCGGCCGGGCTCTGCGCGGCATAGCGGCGGACGAGGGCGAACAGGCCGCTGTCCCCGAAAGTGCGGCGGCCGAGGAAGATCATGGGGCGCTGGCGGCAATAGGTGGCGAAATGATTCTGGGCGGCGTCCTGGAAGATTTCCTGGCGCATGCCCGCGCTGCCTTCCAGATAGACGACGCCCTCCGTCCCCACCGCGAGCAATATATCCTCACGGATGGCATTGGAGAAATATTTGGCAACGCCGCTCGCAAAGACATTGGGCGGCTCATGGCCGTAGAACCATGTGGGGACGCCGATATTCGCCCGCCCGTCCGGGAAGGCCGCGCGCACCGCCTGCGCGGCCACATCATAGGCGAAGTGGTCCGCATAGCCGCAGGTCTTCGGGTCGGCCGTCTGCCTCAGCAGGGCAAGCGCGCGCTCGACATCGGCCTCGCCACGATCGGCCAGCCATGCGCCGAGATTGGCCGCTTCCATCAGCCCGGGGCCGCCGCCCGTGACGACCAGATAACCCGCGCGGGTGAGCAGCCGCCCCAGCCGGACGGCCCGTGCATAATCCCCCGAACAGCGCAGATGCTCATTGGCGTTGCCCATGATCGAGACCACACCGCGATGGCCAGGCCGGGCCCGCCACGCGCCGATCCATGCCAGCAGGGCCTGCGTCATGCCGTCGTCATGCAGGGCCCGCGCCCGGCTCATCCCGGCCTCGGGACGATATTTGCCGGCACGGACATATTGATCGTAGACGCGCTGGTCCCAGCCCGGTGTCCGCGCCGGCGCATCGAACCCGCGCCAGATCTCGTCCTGCGTGTAGAGCGTCCCGCGTGCGGCATCGAACAGCGGGGCCTCCTCCCGTGCCGGTCGTGCCGGGCCCATGCTGGCGGCGCAGGCCAGCGCGAGCATGATGAACCGGCCGGCCCGGCGGAACGGAAGACCGGCCGGCTCACGCATCACAGCGCCGCCAGTTCCTTCCGGCGCGACTTCATGAGCGGCTGGATCCGCGTGCCGAATTTCTCCACGCCTTCCACGAAGTCGTCGAAGGTGAGGAGCACGCCGCCTGTGCCGGGCACCTCGCCCATCTCGTCGAGCATCCGGGCGACCGTCTCATAGGAGCCGATCAGCGTGCCCATGTTGATGTTCATGGCGCCGGCGCTGTCGGCAAGCTGGCGGACGTTGGTGGTCTTGGAGACATTATCCTTGCTGCCCTGATCCTGCAGCCAGGCGATCGCCTCGACGTCGAGCCCGTCCAGATAATGCTGCCACTTGGCCTGCGCCGCCTCGTCCGTCTCCTCGGCGATCACCATCATCAGCACGAAGGTCTCGACCTTGCGCCCGGTCAGGGCCGTCGCTTTCGCCAGTCGCTCATTGACCGAGGAGAAAGCCGTCGGCGTATTGATGCCCTTGCCGAGGCAGAAGGAATAATCGGCATATCTGGCGGAGAAGGCCAGGCCCTCGTCCGAGCTGCCGGCGCAGATGATCTTCATGCCTTCGGTGGGCTGCGGCTTCACGCGGCAATCCTCCATCTGGTAGAAATCGCCCTTGAAATCGGAGACGCCGGTGTCCCACAGGTCGCGCAGCACCTGCGCATATTCGGAGAGCATGTCGTAGCGCCGCGCGAAATGCTCGTCGCCCGGCCACAGGCCCATCTGGTCATATTCGGCGCGCTGCCAGCCGGTCACCAGATTGACGCCGAACCGGCCCGGCGCGATGGAATCGATGGTCGCCGCCATGCGTGCCACGATGGCGGGGGGAATGGTGAGGGTCGCGGCGGTCGCGAAGATCTGGATCTTGCTGGTGACTGCGGCGAGGCCGGACATCAGCGTGAAGCTCTCCAGATTATGCTCCCAGAACTGGGTCTTGCCGCCGAAGCCGCGCAGCTTGATCATGGAGAGCGCAAAATCCATGCCGTAATGTTCGGCCTTCTGCACGATGGTCTTGTTCAGTTCGAAGCTCGGCAGATATTGTGGCGCATTTTCGGAAATGAGCCAGCCATTGTTGCCGATCGGAATGAAGACACCAACTTTCATTGCACCAATCCTGTTCAAGAGGTCTGTTTTGTGGCGGCGGTGGCGAGGAACGCGTCGAGCGTCTCCTCGAACCAGGCGGCCCGGGTGATGTTGACGGCGTGGCCGCCCCGCTCGCTGACGGCGAGCGTGACCGGGGCCCTGGCAAGCGCGTCACGCAATGCGCGGGAGCGGCCGGCAGGCACGAGCATGTCGTCCTCCGCCACCACGAGCAGCACGGGCGCGCGGACATTGGCGAGGCCGGCGCGCAGGTCGGCTCCGGTGAGCGCGTCCATGCGCGCGAAGAGCACGTCCTGCGACTGGAAATCGGCGGCATGCGCATCCGTCTGCCGGTCCAGCGCATCGAGATGTGCGGAAATCCAGTCTGCGGGGAAGAGGAACAGCGGCTGCGCCGTGAGATAGGCGCGCGCGCCCTGCGTCTCCATGATCGCGCGACGGATCGCCATGCAGCGCACGAAATGCGGATCGGGCGCATCCCAGCCGTTGACGACCGTGATGGACTTCACGCGCGCGGGCGCCGCGAGCGCGAGTTGCAGTGCCGCCATGCCGCCGGCCGCATGGCCCACGACATGCGCCGCGCAGATCGACAGACCATCCAGGATCCGCAGCAGATCGTCCGCCATATAGCCGAGGCCATAGGGTTGCGGGATGGCGCGATCGCTCTCGCCGGTGCCGCGCTGGTCGTAGAGAATGACGCGATGGCGTGCCGCCAGCGCGGGGAGATGCGGCATCCAGTAGCCGCCCGCCCCGCCGAGGCCGGAGGACATGAGCAGCGGCGGACCATCCTCCGGCCCGAACAGCCGCACCGAGAGGCCCGCGATCCTGCGCCGTTCGCCCTCGATTTCAGGCTTTGCCGACATGCGCGACGCTCGCGATCTCGATGAGGCAATCGGGCTTCACCAGGCCGCACTGGATGCAGTAGCGCGCCGGCTTGTCGCCCGGGAAATATTCGGCATAGACCGCGTTCACGGCGGCATAGTTGGCCCAGTCGGTGATGAAGATGTGGTTGAAGGTCACATCGTCCATCGTACCGCCGGCCGCCTCGATCACGGCCTTGATCGTGTCGAGCACCAGCCGCGTCTGCGCCCCGGCATCGCCGACATGACCCACACTGCCATCCGGCAGGAAAGGCAATGTGCCCGAGACATAGACGACCCCGTCCGCCATGGTGCCGGAGGAATAGGGGGCGAGAGGCGGCGCGAAGCCGGGCGGGTTGATGGCAGTCCGGGGCATGATCTTTCTCCTTGGCGGCTGAAACGCCACGACCATGCCAGATCGGGAACAATTTCAGCAGATGATCTTCGCGTGTTGATATGGGCGACCCGAAGATCCCGGTAAATTCCGGCAAAGCGGCGGGCGAACAACCTGTTTTCCGGACATGCCGTGCATAGTCCATTATGCGTTGTCCGCCCGCCTGCTCCTCCTGATTATTCCATTTTCAAGTCCAATTTCCTGTCAGAACGAGAATTTGACGCCGATGCGCACGCCCCACAGCGAATAGCGCGTCTGGTTGGCGACCGCGGGATCGGCGAAGGACGAATAGAGATATTGCGTGCAATCGTTGCCCGAGTAGCTGGCGCAGGCGACATTGACGACACTTGCGAGATAGGGCGAGTTGAGCTGTCGCAGCGCGCCCCAGTTCGGGTTGATGAAATTGAGGACATTTTCCATGTCGGCGAAGATTTTCACCTTCGCTTCATTCACCACGAACGGAATTTCCTGCTCGACGTGGAGGTCGACCTTGAAGAAGCTTGGCGAGCGCTCGCTGTTCTTCTGGACGATCTTGCCCTGCGTGAGCCCGCGCTCCTCGATGAACTTCGCCACCGCGTCATAGGTCGCCTGGCTGTCATAGCTCACCAGCGGATCGCCATTCATGCCCCCGCTGACGTTCGGCACATACCACAGCATGTTCGAATAGGAGGAAATGACGCCGAAGATGTTGCGCGTGTAACTGCCCGCCACATTGTCCGTCATGGTGAGGCTGTAGGGCCGGCCGGTGCGCCATTCGCCGAACAGGTTGATGCGCGTGGAGAGATCGCCGAAGAAATCATGCTCATAGTCGAGCGCCAGCTTCACCGAATGCTTCACCTCGTAGATCGAGGTGCCATAGGCCGAGCCATTGGGATCGACAGTCGCCTGCCCGCTGTACGAACCGCCGACCGTGGTCCCCAGGATGGGGTTGAGATCGTTGATGTCCTGGAAAGTATAGGCGAGGTTGGCGTGGACATCGCCGAACTGCTTGTCGACATGCGCCACCAGGATGAAGCTGCGCCCCTTGCTGGTGTTGGACATCATCATGTCCTGATTGTTGGTCGCCACCCCGTCGAGCGGGCCGTAGCGCGTGCGGCCGTCCGGCATGGTGCCGATCGCCACGGAGCGCAGGTCCGTATAGACGAAGGCATTGTCGACCTTGCTGAACAGCAGGTCCGCGCCGAACCGCCAATGATTGCCCAGCGCGCCAAGATCGGCGTCATATTCCGCCGACAGCGCCGCCTTCCAGCTTGACGCGGGCTTGATGCCCGGTGCCAGCGTGTTGGTCGCCGCCATGTTGAGCGCGCCGGTGTTGGTCCGCACATAGTCATAGACTTCGGTCGGGATGCCATTCTGCACGCCGAGCAGCGCCGCATCGCACAGGCTCGCCGAGACATTGCAGCTTCCATCGGGATTGCGCGTGAAGGTCACGACATTGCTGGCGACGCCAGTGTTGGAGAAGGTGTTGGAGAGGAACACTTCCGGCGTGCCGCCGCCATATTTGCCGGCGCTGCCGCGCACGGTCAGCCGGTCCGTCGCCCGCCAGGTAAGACCCAGGCGCGGCTGAATGATCCCCTGCCCATCGAAAGTCTGCACGTTCGAGAAGCCGTAGCGATCGAAATAATATTCATTGTAGGTCTGGCGGCTCGGCGACTTCAGCAGATCGTAGCGCAGGCCGTAGGTCAGGTTGAGATCGGGCGTGACGTCCCATGCGTCCTGCAGCGCGGCGACATAGGTGTTCGTCTTGTAGCGCGCGGCGGCATCGTCCTCGTTGCCGGTCACGGAGCTGCGCAGGGTGAGTTGCGACGCATTGCCGGCGGCGAACGCCTCAAGGGAGTCGAAATAATAATAGCCGAGCGATGCCGGAAGGAAGAGATTATAGACGTCGAAATGCTGATAGGAGAGATAGGCCTTCAGCGAATGATCACCCATCGCATAGCGCAGGGTGAGATCGGCGCCATAATTCTTGTAACGCAGTGAATTCGAGTGGCGATACTGGTCGCCGCCGAAGGAAATGGTGCCGGTGCCGGGCGTGCAGGCCGTGCTCGACCCGGCAGCCAGTTCGTCCAGGCAGACGTTGAAACTGCCAAGCGTGCGGCCGCCCACCGGATCCTGCGAACGCTTGGTGTCGCGATAATTGACGCGCAGTTCGCTCGAGAAGTCCGACGTCCAGTCCGAGTTCAGCGACATGACGCCCGAGTCCACCGTCTCGCCCAGCATGTAGAAGGCGGAGAGCAGGCCGAGCGTCGGCGCGGTGGGGGAGATGCTGGCGCCGGTGGGCAGCATCTGGCTGCCCTTGTTGTGGATATAGGTGAAGGACAGGCGCTGGCCGTCCGTTACGTTCCAGTCGATCTTGGCGGTGTATTTCTCGTCCTTCTCCGCACTGTTGGATGCGATGCCCATCGTGTCGTAATTGTAGAGGCTCTGGGCGATCTGCGAGACGTCATCGACCTGTTGCTGCGTGATGTTGGGCACCACGTTGGAGAAGCCGGCAAGGCCGGTCGTCACTGGCGAGGTCTGCTTGAGATGTTCGTAGGAAACCGCGAAGAAGAGCTTGTCCTTGATGATCGGCCCGGAGAGGAAGCCACCATAGTTCCGGCTGTCGAAGTCCAGCAGCACGTCCGTGCCCTTGGACTTGTCGCCGGTCAGGCCGTCGCTCGAATAGGTGTAGAAGCCCGCGCCGTGGAAGCGGTTGCCACCCGAGCGCAGGATGACGTTGATGGCGCCGCCCTGGAAATCACCCTCGGTGATGTCGAACGGCGCGACCTTGACCGCGAGCTGCTCGATCGCGTCGAGCGGCACGGGGCCGCGCGTGGTGGGCAGGCCGCCTTCATTGAGGCCGAAACTGTCGGTGAACCGCACGCCATCCACCGAGAATTTGTTGAGGCGGCCATTCTGGCCGGCGATGTTGACCGCGCGGCTGTTGGCCGGATCGACCGTCACGAAGGGATCGCGCCGCGTGAGGTCGCGCACGTCGCGGTTGATCGTGGTGATCGCCTCGATATCGTTGCGGCCGACCGATGTGACCGGCCCGCCCGTCATGTCCGTCGCGCCGCGCGAGCCGGTGACGACGATGTCCTGCGGCTGCTCGTCCAGCGTGAGCGCGAGGCGCAGCGGCTGGCCGGCCGTCAGGTTGATGTCCGTGACCGTGGTCTCGCCTGCATCGCCGCTCACCGAGACCGTGAACGGACCGCCGGGACGAAGCCCGGAGACCGAGAAAGTGCCGTCCGCGCCGGTCACCGTCGTGGCGGTGGTGCCGGAGGGGATATGGACGATGCGCACCGTGGCGCCCGCCACCGGCGCGCCCGCGGATGTCACGTCGCCACGAATGCTCGATGTCGTTTCCTGCGCATAAGCGGCGCTTGTCGTCAGCGCGACCGCCGCGCACCCAATCAAGAATCTGTTCACGCCCGTTTCCCCTTTTGTCCAGATGACGCGGCGACCGCGCAGGGCGGGCCGCTCCGGAAAGGCGCCTGCCCATCCGGTGAGGTGTCGGCGGTTCGCTGATCCGACCGCCTGTCATTATTTTTCGAGAGCCACGCCTCTCTTCGTGACAGGCCGGCCCGACCATGGCATCCCTGTCGTCCGGAGATGGCCTGAATGGTCTGCCCGACTGAGGTGCTTTTCTGTTCTGGAGCCCAAGGTCTTGCAGCCGCAAATCCCCGAGTAAAGGGTGAAAGTGCGGACTAAACCATTGACATAGGCCGGTAGAGAGTCTCGCCAAGAACGCCCGCCGCGCTAGTCTTCCAGTCACGGTCAACCGACCTTCGCGGAGACTCCGGACGCATGACGAACATAGTTGCCAGCACGCTCAACAATGCCGATCTGGCGCCCACGACCCTCAGCCAGCGCACATGGCGCTGGTATCATTTCGCGGCGCTCTGGGTCGGCATGGTGGTGTCCATCCCCGCCTATATGCTGGCGGCCGGCCTCATCGATCAGGGCATGACGCCGCTGCAGGCGACGCTCACCATCCTGCTCGGCAACATGATCGTGCTCGTGCCCATGCTGCTCATCGGCCATGCCGGCGCGCGCTACGGCATCCCCTATGCGGTGCTCGTGCGCAGCGCCTTCGGCACGGCCGGCGCGCGCGTTCCCGCGCTGGCCCGCGCGCTCGTCGCCTGCGGCTGGTACGGCATCCAGACCTGGGTGGGCGGCAACACGCTGCTGGCGCTCGTCACCGTGCTGACCGGCTGGCGCGATTTTGGGCCGGCGCTGCCGCTGCTCGGCATCAGCGCGCCGCATTTCGCCGCCTTCCTCGCCTTCTGGGCCATCCAGCTCGCCTTCGTGACCAAGGGGCTGGACATGGTGCGCAAGCTCGAGACCTGGACGGCGCCGATCAAGATCGCCATCTGCCTCGCGCTGCTCGCCTGGGCGATGCGGCACACCGGCGGCCTCACGCCGCTGATCGAGGCCGCGCCGCGCCCCGGCGCGACGGCTTTCGGGCAGATCTTCTGGCCGAGCCTCACCGCCATGGTCGGCTTCTGGGCCACGCTCGCGCTCAACATCCCGGATTTCACGCGCTTCGCCCATAGCCAGAAGGACCAGATCGTCGGCCAGACGATCGGCCTGCCCATTCCCATGGCGCTGCTCGCGGTCATTGCCGTCGTGGCGACGGCGGCCACGCAGATCGTCTTCGGCCGGGCCATCTGGGACCCGGTGGAACTGGCCAGCAACCTGCCGAGCGCGGGCGTGCTGATCGGCCTGCTCATCATCTCGGTGGATACGGTGTCCTGCAACATCGCCGCCAACATGGTCGGCCCGGCCTATGACTTCGCGGCGCTCTCCCCCCGCCGCATCAGCTACAGGCGCGGTGCCTATATCACTGCCGGCCTCGCCATCGTCGTCATGCCCTGGAAACTCATCGAGAGCAGCGGGGGCTACATCTTCACCTGGCTGGTGGGCTATTCCGCCCTGCTCGGCCCCATCGCCGGCATCATGATCACCGATTACTGGCTGATCCGCCGCACCCGGCTGGACGTGGACGCGCTGTTCGATCCGCGGGGCATCTATGCGTATCGCGGCGGCTGGAACCCGGCCGCGATCCTCGCCCTTCTGGTGGGCGTCGCGCCCACCCTGCCCGGCTTCCTCGCCGCTGCCTTCCCCGATCGCTTCGGCGGCCTGCCGGCCCTGTTCACGATGCTCTATCCCTATGCCTGGTTCGTGGGGGCGGCGCTGGCCTCCGCGAGCTACTATCTCGCCATGGCGCGGGGCGGCGCCACCGCCCGGCTCGCGGCTGAAACGGCAGCGTGATGCCCATGATCGCCGCCGGAACCAAGGTCGCGATGCTGCCGACCACGCCGATCGAGCGGATCGACGAATTCTGGACCTCGCCGGACGAACATGGGCGCACCATGCTCCAGCTCGTCGCGACGGGCGCCAATGACGGCATCTGGGGCTGGGATGTGCCGACCGGCCGCTCCTTCTATTCGCCGCGCTGGTGGGAACTGATCGGCGAGGCGCCCGACGCCTATGAGCCGCATATCGACATCTTCTACAATCTGCTCCACCCGGACGACCGCGACCGGGTGCTTGAGGAGATCGATCGCTTCATCGTCGGCAAGGTCACGGACTATCGCATCGAGTTCCGCCTGCGTCATCGCAACGGCGGCTATCGGTGGATCCTCTCGCGCGGGTCCGCGGTGCGCGATGCCGAGGGGCGGGCCACGCGCATCGCCGGGACGCATACGGACATCACCGAGCGTGTCGATGCCGCCGTCCGGCTCGAAGCGCTGGTCGCGGAGCGCACGCGCGATCTGGTCGCCGCGCGGGACCGTGCTGAGCTGTCCGCCGCCTCCACGACGAAGTTCCTTTCCGCCACCAGCCATGATGTGCGCCAGCCGCTGCAGGCCATGGCGCTGCTGCTCGGCAGCCTGCAGGGCGAAACGCTGAGCGATGCCGGCAAGAAGACGCTGGACGGCGTGCGGCGCTCCTTGATCGCGAGCATGGAGCTGCTGGACGACCTGCTGGAATATAGCCGCCTGGACGCCGGCGCGCTGCGCCCGGTCATCGGTCCTGTCGACCTGCAGAATATCCTTCCCGCCGTCGTCGACGGCTTCGCCATCGATGCACGCCAGCGCGGCATCCGGCTCGTCGTGCGTCCCACCCGGCTGGTCGGGCGGACCGATGCGCAGCTCCTCGCGCGCATCCTGCGCAATCTCGTCTCCAACGGCCTCAAATTCACCAGCGAGGGGACCGTCCTGCTGGCGGCGCGCTCGCGCGGGGACATGATCCGCCTCGAGGTGTGGGACAGCGGCACCGGCATCGCGCCGGACATGCAGCGCCAGATCTTCTGGGAATTCGTACAGGGCCGGTCGACACCGGGCGGCCGGGAGGGACAGGGCGTCAAGGGCCTGGGCCTGGGCCTCGCCATCGTCGAGCGGCTGAGCAAGCTGCTCGGCCACCGCATCGGCCTGCGCTCCCAGCCGGGCCGGGGCTCGGTCTTCTGGATCGAGATTCCCAAACAGCCCGCCCTCTCGCACCCGACGACGGACGATCCCGCGGGCGGGCTTCAGATGCCGGGCCTGCCGGACGACTGCCGGGTCGCCCTGATCGAGAATGATCCGGATATTTCCAACGCCTTTGTCGGTCTGCTGCGCGGCTGGGGTTGCCGGGTCGTGTGGGCCCGCACGGTCGAGCAGCTCCTGTCCCAGATCGCGACCGAGGCGCCGGACCTGCTCATCGCCGATTGCCATCTGGACAGCATGGCGGACGGGTTCCAGGCCTTCGACCGGCTGGAGGAGCGCTTCGGGCGCGCGATCCCCGGCGTGGTGCTGACCGGGGATTGCGACTTCCGCGAGATCAGCAAGCGCAATCATGCGGGCCGCAAGGTGCTGCACAAGCCGATCCTGCCCGATGTGCTCAACGCCGTGCTGCGCGCCGGATTGAAGGCCGCCGGTCAGGACGCCTGAGCGCTCCCGCCGGCCGCGGCGGGATGGCGCCGGTGCCAGATCGGCTCGGGATGTTCCGCATAGAAGCGCTGGACCGCGTCCCATGCCGCCCACGCGTCCGGAACGAAGCTGATCAGCGACAGGTCGCGCTGCGCGATCATGCCGCGCGCCACCAGCGCGTCGAAATCGACAACCTCGCGCCAGAAGGGCTCGTCGAACAGCAGGAGCGGAATGATCGCCATCTTGCCCGTCTGCATGAGGGTCAGCAGGTCGAACAGCTCGTCGAGCGTGCCGAAGCCGCCCGGAAAGACGGCGACGGCCTTGGCGCGCAGGATGAAGTGCATCTTGCGCAGCGCGAAATAATGGAACTGGAAGCACAGCTCCGGCGTCACGAAATCATTGGGCACCTGCTCCATGGGCAGGACGATGTTGAGGCCGACCGAGGTCTGGCCGGCATCCGCCGCGCCCCGGTTCGCCGCTTCCATGATCGAGGGCCCGCCACCGGAGCAGACCACGAAATGCCGCCGCCCGTCGCTCTCGGCCGGAAAGGCGCTCGCCAGCCGGGCGAGCGCGCGCGCCTGCGCGTAATGATGCGCCAGCGGATGCGGCGCGCCTTCCGTGGTGCAGGCATCCGCGCGCGGGATGCGGGCCGAGCCGTAGATCACGAAGGTGGAGAGGATGCCGGCCTCCTCCAGCAGCATGTCCGGCTTGAGCAGTTCGAGCTGGAAGCGCACGGCGCGCATATTGTCGCGCAGCAGGAAATCGGGGTCGCGATAGGCCAGCCGATAGCTGGGGCTGAGCGTCTGGCTGGTCTGCCGCCGCGCATCCGCATGCAGCAGGTCGGCCAGCGCATCGTCGAGCGGCGTGCCGCTGAAGGGCGCGGCCGGCGGAGGCGCCGCCCGGCTCACGGTCGTCTCTCCCGGAACCGGCCGCCGGCGGAAAGGCGCTGAACATGTCTCATGCGTCAGCCTCCTGCGAAAGAGGGGAGAGACGAGGAAAGGGAGCCGGACGAACTGGGGTGGAGCGATTGCCCGTCCTTGACGGACAGTCACGTTCCGTCCGGCTCCCTCCCCGTCTTCAGCCCGCGTGGATAGCCCGAGTTTTCACGCTTGCTGGAGGGTCCGGAAGAGAAGCTGCTTGAACTTCCCGTTATTGGCTTTCGTGCAGAGATTGGCGTTGGCCGGCGGCGTGGGCGCGAGCGAATAGCGGTTCTCGCCATAGAGGATGGCGCCGCGCGTATATTCGCCTTCCAGTTCCACGCGCGCATAGATGGCCTTGAACTGCTCGCCGATCGACGGATCGATGATCAGCGCGGTGGCCATGGGATCGCCATTGACCGCGCCGGGCGCGTTGCGGGCGGACATCTCGAAGGTCAGGCGCAGTTCGTTCGAAGCCATGAAGAAGCGGCTGCGCGCGGTATTGAAGGTCTTGATGTGGTCGAAATCCGCCGGGGTGAGGATCGTGTCGTTGGGCCCGCCGAGACCCAGCACGAACGGCACGCCGGACGTGAGCACGATATGGGCGGCTTCCGGATCGGCCAGCACGTTGAAGCCCGGCACGGCGCCGCCGGCCCCCGCCACGAACTGCACGCCCTTGATCATCGTGGCGATCTCCGGGTCCATGAGGATCGCCGTCGCCACATTGGTGAGCCCGCCCAGCGCGAGGATGACGACCTCGCCCGGATATTGCCGCACGATGCGGATGATCGCGTTCACCGCATGCTCGGGATCGGGCTTCTGGGCGACTTCGGGCACATCAAGATTGCCCAGCCCATATTTGCCGTGGATGAAATTGGCGTGCGGATAGGTGATGTTGAGGAGCGGCCGCCGCACGCCGGCATGGACGGGCACGCGATTGGCCTGGCCGCACACCTGCACGGTGTAGAGCGCGTTGCGAAGCTCCTGATCATAATCGAGATTGCCCGGGCAGACGGTGATCGCCTCCACCTTCAGGTTGGGCGCGCTCAGCGCCATCATGATGGCGATCGCATCGTCATTGCCGGGATCGGTGTCGACGATCACCCGGTGATTGTCGAGCAGGCGCGGCAGCGGCGTGTCCGAGACGCCGGGCTCCGCCGCGCCGGCGCTGCCCGCCACGGCCATGGCGCCACCGGCGATCATCCCGCCCAGCAGCAATCTGCGATCGATGTCCATAGTCCGGCCCCGTTTCTGTTTCTGGTGAGCACCCAGACAATCGAAGCGGACGATCGAAAGCAAGCCACGATCAACGACATAAACCATTGGGCTAGGCCGTCCCCGGGCGGGCCGGGCCGATCTGCACTTTCGGGCTAGACCCCTTGCCTCCCCTCGCGCCGGACTGCTGAAACCCCGCCTCACGCAGCAACGCAAAGGCGATGGGGTCATGCGGGCGATACTCTGGCTGGTCCTTCTCCTCGCCCTCCCGGCACCGGCCCTTGCGGGCCCGGAGGAAATCGTGCTGGCAGCCGCCAGCCAGCGCCCCGGCATGAGCCTCGCCGGCGCCTGGCACTATTCGCTCGACCCCTATCGCGCGGGCATGGCCGGCATCCACGGCGAGCCGCCCTACGAGAATCAGCGCCGTTATGCCGACATCGACGTGGCGCGGGAAATGGCGCGCGATCCGCAGCGCTTCTACGAGTTCGACATGGACCGGGCACCGGTCGCCCTGCTGCCATCCTCCTGGCTGACCCACACGCCGGAGATGCGCCATTATCAGGGGCTGGTCTGGTATCAGCGCCATTTCGATGCGGCCCCCGGGGCCGGCAAGCGACTGTTCCTGCGGTTCGAGGCCGCCAATCGCAGCGCCATCGTGTATCTGAACGGCCGGCTGGTCGGGCGGCACGAGGGCGGTTTCACGCCCTTCACCTTCGACGTGACGGAGATCGTCCGCCCCAGCGACAACCAGATCACGGTGGGCGTGGATTCCACGCCCTCGCCCCACGCCATCCCGGCCGCGACGACGGACTGGGAGAATTATGGCGGCATCACCCGCGACGTCCGCCTGATCGAGACGCCGGCAACCTGGATCGACGATAGCTGGGTGCGCATGACACGCGACGGGCGGATCGCGGTGGACATGCGCCTGCGCGGACCGGAGGCGGCGAACAGGCCGGTCAGCCTGCGGATCGCCGCGCTCGACCTGACCCTGCGCGGCCGCACCGACGGGACCGGCCGCTGGCACGGGCAAGTGGACGCGCCGCCCGGCCTGCGCCGCTGGTCGCCCGAGGCGCCGCAACTCTACGATGTGAAGATCCGCGCCGGCGAGGATCTGTGGCAGGACCGGATCGGCTTCCGCACCCTGCGCATCGAAGGCACGCACATCCTGCTCAACGACAGGCCGGTCTTCCTGCGCGGCATCTGCCTGCATGAAGAAGAATTCGGCCCCTCGCCCTCCCGCACGATCACGCCGCAGACCGCCCGCGCCCTGCTGCTCGCCGCGCGCGATGGATTGCATGCCAATTATGTCCGTCTCGCCCATTATCCGCATTCGGAGGTGATGACGCGCCTTGCCGACGAACTCGGCCTCATCGTCTGGAGCGAGATCCCGGTCTATTGGCAGGTTGCGTTCGACGATCCCGACGCCCTGCAATCCGCGCGGACGATGCAGCGCGAGGCGATCCTGCGCGACCGCAACCGCGCCGCCATCGCGATCTGGAGCATCGCCAACGAAACGCCGGTCATGCCGGCGCGCAACCTCTTCCTCCGGACGCTGGCCGCCGATGCGCGCACGCTCGACGACAGCCGGCTGATCTCGGCCGCCCTCCTCGCGAGCCGCAGCGATGAGGGCGGGCATCCGGTGCTGACCATGGCGGACCCGATGCGCGACCTGCTCGATATCGTCTCGGTCAACAGCTATATCGGCTGGTATGAGGGCGATCCGCTCGATGTGGTGCCGCGCATCGAATGGCGCGGCCTGCCGGACAAGCCCGTCATCCTCTCCGAGTTCGGCGCCGGCGCGCTGGCCGGCTTCCACGATCCGGCCCATGGCAAATTCTCGGAGGAGTTCCAGGCGAATTATTACCGCGCAACGCTGGCCATGGCGCAGGCCATGCCCTCGCTGGCGGGCATGTCGCCCTGGGTTCTCAAGGATTTCCGCTCGCCCCGCCGCCAGCATCCGGTTTACCAGCAGGGCTGGAACCGCAAGGGACTGCTGTCCGAAACCGGCGCGCGCAAGGCCGCCTTCGACGTGCTGGCGGACTGGTATCGGGAGCGCGCGGCGCAGGCGTCGTCAATGCCCTGACTGGCCGCTGGCCAAAGATCAGCCGACAAGGAATCTCGTGACCGGCAGAATCGTTCCGCCGATCACGCGGGGCGCCCGACATCATCTAAACTATTCGCCTAGAGGGCATGGCCGCCGGCCTCCGCAATTGGTTTAGGCCCGTCGTTCGCGGTTGCAGAAAGGTCCGGCCGGGTCATTATCGCCCGCCTGTTGGACGAGCGACACGCCAGACATGAGACGCCTTTCCGGACGATGCACATCACACCTCAAGGCCCTGCTGGGCCTGACCGGGCTTGCGCTGGGCGGCGCGCCTGCGCTGGCGGCCGCCTGCACCGTGACGCCCGGTCCGGGCGGCGACGTGCTGATCCGCGCCGTGGTGCTCACGGCGGACCGCGCGATCACGCCCGGCGAGGTTCTTGTGGACGGCGAGGGCATGATCGCCTGTGTCGGCGCGACATGCAGCGCCGGCGCGCCGGACGCGACGCGCATCGACTGCCCGGACGCCATCCTGTCGCCGGGTTTCGTCAATCCGCACGAGCATCTCGCCTTCGGCAATATTCCGCCGGTGCCCGACGAGGGCATACGCTACACCCACCGGCACGACTGGCGGAAAGGTCTCAACGGCTATGCGCCGGCGGAAACCTTCGCGCCCGCCACGGATCCGGACCTGATCGCCTGGATGGAACTGCGCCACCTGCTGGCGGGCGAGACCGCCATCATCGGTGGCGACATGGCGCCGGGCCTTGCCCGCAATCTCGATCATTTCGCGGGGCTGGAGGGGCTGGAGACGCCGCGCGCCACCTATTCGGTCTTCCCGCTGGACGACGCGGCCGGCATCGAGCGGACGCGGGATTGCGATTATGGTCCGCTTGCCGCCACGGCCGAGCAGGTCGCCGGGCTCCACGTCTTCGTCGTGCATCTGGCCGAAGGCGTGAGCGAAGCGGCGCGCAACGAATATCGCTGCACGACCGATCCCGACTATGACGCGACGCCGCTGGCGACCGGCGGCGGTGTCGCGCAGGACATATTGCACGAGAATGTCACCGTGCTGCATGGCGTGGGGCTGGACAAGGCCATGCTGGCCGACCTGGCCCGTCGCCATGTCGCGCTGGTCTGGTCGCCGCGCTCCAACCTCGCCCTTTATGGCAGGACGCTCGACATCGTCGAGGCGCAACGGCTCGGCATGCCCATCGCGCTGGGAACGGACTGGCTGTTCACCGGCTCGATGACATTGGTGCGCGAGGCCGATTGCGCGCGGCGCTATTCCGAAAGCATCGGCCATCCGCTGGACGGCAGGACGCTCTGGACGATGATGACGGCAGCGGGCGCCCGGGCGGCCCGCATGAGCGGCCTCATCGGCACGATCGCGCCCGGCGCGGCGGCCGACCTGATCCTCGTCGACGAACCCGACGCCGGGGGCGACCCCTATCTGGCGGCGGCCACGGCGCGCCCGGCGCAGCTGCGCCTCATCATGCGCGGCGGCCATGTCCTTTCCGGCGATGCCGGGCTGGTCGCGGCGCTGAAGGTGCCCGGCTGCGAGTCGGTGGACATGGCCGGCCGGTCCAAATGGCTCTGCCTCGCCACCGCCGGCGCGAAAGGCTATACCGCGCTCAAGGCGCGCGCCGACGCAGCCGGACTCTGGCCTGCCTTCTTCGCGGATGCGCCGCCGGTCGAGCCGGTGTGCCGGACCGCGCGGACCACGAAACCGGACGGCCGCCCCCTCCCTCTTTCCAACGACGAATCGCGAGACCGCACAGAATGAATTTCCCAGCCATGACGGACGTTGCGCCTGTTCCCCATTTCATGTCCGGCGCATCCTTCGCCGGAGAAGGGGCGCGCAGCGGTCCGGTGTTCGATCCCTCGACCGGCATCGTGTCCGCGAAGGTCGGCTTCGCCACGCCGGCCGAGATCGACCGTGCCGTCGCGGCGGCGGCCGCGGCCCAGCCGGCCTGGGCCGCGCTCAATCCCCAGCGGCGCGCGCGCGTCATGTTCCGCTTCAAGGAATTGCTGGAGCGGGAGATGGATTCGCTCGCCCGCATGCTCAGTGCCGAGCATGGCAAGGTGCTGGCCGATGCGCGCGGCGACATCCAGCGCGGGCTGGACGTGATCGAGTTCGCCTGCGGCATCCCGCATCTCATGAAGGGCGAGTATAGCGAGGGCGCCGGGCCGGGCATCGACGTCTATTCGCTGCGCCAGCCGCTCGGCGTGGTGGCGGGCATCACGCCGTTCAACTTCCCCGCCATGATCCCCATGTGGATGTTCGGCCCGGCCATCGCTGCGGGCAATGCCTTCATCCTCAAGCCATCGGAGCGCGATCCGTCCGTGCCGGTGCGCCTTGCCGAGCTGATGATCGAGGCGGGCCTGCCGGCGGACATCCTCAATGTCGTCCATGGCGACAAGGAGGCGGTCGACGCCCTGCTCGATCATCCCGGCATCTCGGCGATCAGCTTTGTGGGCAGCTCGGATATCGCGCAATATGTCTATGCGCGCGCCGCCGCGACCGGCAAGCGCGTGCAGGCAATGGGCGGCGCCAAGAATCACGGCATCGTGCTGCCCGACGCGGACATGGACAAGGCCGTGGCCGACATCATCGGCGCGGCCTATGGCTCGGCGGGCGAGCGCTGCATGGCGCTGCCCGTGGTCGTGCCGGTGGGCGACGAGACGGCCGAGCGGCTGATCGACAAGCTGTTCCCCGCCATCGCCGGCCTGCGCGTGGGCGTGCCCACCGACCCCGATGCCGATTACGGCCCGGTCGTCTCCGCCGCGCACCGCCAGCGCATCGCCGACTATATCCAGCTCGGCGTCGACGAAGGCGCGAAGCTGCTCATCGACGGGCGCGGCTTTTCCCTGCAGGGCCATGAGGACGGCTTCTACATGGGGCCGACGCTGTTCGACCGGGTGACGCCCGCCATGCGCAGCTATCGGGAGGAGATTTTCGGCCCCGTCCTCCAGATCGTGCGCGCGCGGAGCCTCGATGAAGCCATCGGTTTCGCCAGCGACCATCCCTATGGCAACGGCGTGGCATTGTTCACCGGCAATGGCGCGGCGGCCCGCGACTTCGCGGCGCGCGTGAATGTCGGCATGGTCGGCATCAACGTGCCCATCCCCGTGCCGGTCGCCTATCACAGCTTCGGCGGCTGGAAGCGCTCGGGCTTCGGCGACCATAATCAATATGGGATGGACGGCGTGCGCTTCTACACCAAGGTCAAGACCGTCACCCAGCGCTGGCCCGCGCCGGAGAGCGAGGCGCAATCCTCCTTCATCATGCCGACGGCCTGACGCGCCGTGCTCGACCGCTCCTTGCTCCAGACCGAAAGACAGACAGGACGCCACCCATGACCGACGAAGCCTCCATGTTCACGCTTCCCGCGCGCCCCGAGACGCTGCGTCTGGCCGCCGACGAAACCGCCGTGATCGTCATCGACATGCAGAATGCCTATGCGTCCCTGGGCGGCTATGTGGACACGGCCGGTTTCGATATCAGCGGCGCGTCGGCTACCATCGACAATATCGCGCAGGTGCTGGCCTCCGCCCGCCGCGCCGGCATCCAGATCGTCTTCCTGCAGAATGGCTGGGACCCCGACTATGTCGAGGCAGGCACCGCGCTTTCGCCCAACTATCACAAGTCGAACGCCCTCAAGACCATGCGCAAGCGGCCGGAACTGCAGGGCAAATTCCTGGCGCGCGGGAGCTGGGACTATGAGATCGTCGAGGCGCTCCAGCCGCAGCCGGGCGACATCAAGGTGGCCAAGACGCGCTATTCCGCCTTCTTCAACTCGCAGCTCGATTCGATCCTGCGCGCGCGCGGCATCCGCAATCTCGTCTTCGTGGGGATCGCCACCAATGTCTGCGTCGAATCCACCCTGCGGGATGGCTTCCATCTCGAATATTTCGGCGTGATGCTGGAAGATGCGACCCACCAGCTCGGGCCGGACTTCATCCAGCAGGCCAGCATCTACAATATCGAGACCTTCTTCGGCTGGGTCTCCACCGTCGCCGATTTCCGCGCCGCGGTCGACCAGCTTCCCGGATCGGCCGGCATGTGAAAGTGTCATGCTGCATTGCGGAAATGAAATGCAGGCGCGGCTTGACCGCTCCGGGAAGGCAGCATAGCTTTCCCGGGAAAGCCGGTGATGATGATGGCGGCCCCGCACATGCTGCATGGCGATACGTCTGGACGCAGGACGGACACCATGGGTCCGCCACCGCCGGGCCGATGAACCCACCGCGCGGCAGGAGGCCCATATTCTGAACGAGGCGGTGACACCCGGCGACTTTCCGACGAGCCATGGCCATGAGCGCATGCGGCTGCTGATCGCCGACGATCATGCGATATTCCGCGCTGGCCTGCGTCTCGCGCTCGAGGCGAGCGAGGCGGTGGCGGCGGTCATCGAGGCGGCGAGCTTCACGGAGCTGCTCGCCATGGCCGAGGCCGCCGCACCCGACGTGCTGATCCTGGACCTGCAGATGCCCGGCCTCGCCATGCCGGACGGCCTCAGGCTGCTGCGCCGGCGCTTCCCTCACACGCCCGTGCTGATGCTCTCCGCCTCCACCAATGCCGAGGACATGATCCTGTGCCTGGGCGCGGGCGCTTCCGGCTATGTCACCAAGGCATCGGACATCGACATATTGTTCGACGCGATCCAGCGTATCCGGGCTGGCGGCATCCATGTGCCGGCCGACGTGGTGGCCGGACGCGCCGAGGCCATCGGCCCGCAGCCCGCGCCCCTCTCCGCCGCGGTGCCGCGCCTGACCCGCCGTCAGGCGCAGGTGCTGGAGCTGGTGCTGGAAGGCCATGCCAACAAGGAAATCGCCTACCGCCTCAACATGAGCGAAGGCACGGTGAAGACCCATCTCGCCTCGGTCATGCGCATGTATGACGTCAACAACCGCGTCCAGCTTCTGCGGCAGGTGGAGCGGATCGGCTTCCGGCACTGAACCGGGCTCGCGCCGTGCCGGGATGCGTCAGCGCGGTTGCAACGCCTGTCGGGTTCAGATCGTCCATCACATCCCTGCCGTTTCGGCTCTTATAATGACGGGAAGGCTGTCTCCGCTGTTCGGCAGGGTCGCCCGGGCGGGGATGGATGATCCATCCGGCCCTTCCCGTTCGGATCGGGAGCAGGATCTTGGCCTCCGGCCGGGACCCATGGCGCTTTCGGACCGTCCAGCGGCCGCAGCGTCGAACGCCGGACGGCCGGACGCAGGGGCTTCACGCCAGCCTCATCGACCCCACCCGCTGCCGGCGCAGCGCGCCGCCCAGCGCACCGAAGCCCGCCAGCATCATCGCCCATGTCGCAGGCTCGGGAACCGCGCCGGGAAAGTTGATGACCAGGTCATCGACGGCAAAATAGTCGCCACCGCCGACATGGGCGTTGTTGATGAGCTCGGTGTTCGGTGTGCCGCCGCTGATCGAGAATTCGACCCGATCAACCCCCATGAAGTAGAACGTCCTTGCCCATGGCGTCGTGCGGAGAAAAATCTGGCTTCCATAGACTAGCGTGCCGTCCCGATAGCCATAAACCGTGAACAGGGCGTCCTCGTTCCAGGCCGATGCGAAAACGCCACCGATAAAGTCGAAGGGCGTATCCGAGCTGATCGACGAGACTGTCTCGCCATAATCGCTCGCGCAACCGCAGGCGACCTGGTTCCCCGATGTCAGGACGTGCGTATATCCGCTCTCGGGGAAATTGGTCGCGTTGATCGTCTTGAAATATTGAAATGTCAGGCCGGGATAAGGGCCCACGAAATTCTCGAAATAGTCCGTGACGGGTGTCTCGAACGTCAGGACCGTCGCCTGAGCAGCGCTCGCGGCCATGAAGGACAGGCCCGCCGCCATGGCCGTCAGAAGTTTACGCATATCGCCTCCCACATGGCTTGCCCCGGGTGCGCGGGGCGTCATTGCCCTGCGCGATGGACATCGAGCCAGAGGCGCGATTTTAAGGGTGCCGCCAACCGCGCTCAATGCGCCCACGTTCCAAAGACTTGTCGTGGCATTCCTGTCTTCTTCCGGGACGCTTGCCATGCGATGATGCGGCCGGGAGGGAACCGGGATGGATCAGTTGCTGTTCGATGCCCAGGACTATCCCGTCACCGAGCGGCTGGCACGCTGGTGCGCGGGCATCACCGACTTCGAGGTGGAGATGGTCGTGCCGGGCGAGCCCTTCGACGGCTGTTCGGTCGTGACCGGCCTCGGGCCATTGCCGATCAGCGAATCCCGCCTCCCGGCCATGCGCTTCCGTCGCACGCCGGCCCTGATCCGGGCAGGGCGGCGCGACCATGTCTCCATGTCGCTCATCGTTGCCGGCACGGTGTCGGGTCATGCCGATGGCGTGCCTTTCCATCTCGGCCCGGGCGGCGTCCTGCTGCTCGATCTGGCGCGGCCGGCCGAGGTGGTGAGCACGCGCGGCGCCTCGATGGTCGTGCTGCTGCCGCGCAACCTGCTGGGGATCGGCTGGCCGGGGCAGATGCATGGGCCCTTGCCGGACAGCGCCGAAACGCGGTTGCTGGTCGCCTGTCTGCGGGGTCTCTCCGTCGCGATGCCCGCCATGGACCCCGGGGCGGCGCGCGGCGTCGCGCGGGCGCTGTGCGAACTGGTGGCGACCTGCCTTCCGCCCGCCGCGCGAGCGAACGGCGCGCGCCGGGCCGACGATGTGCGCGAGCGGCTGGCCGCCTATGTCGACGCCAATCTCGATCGCGCGCTGACGGTCGAGGGCCTGTGCGGCGCGCTGGCCGTCTCACGCTCCGCGCTCTATCGGGCGACCGTCAAGGAAGGCGGCGTCAAGGGCCTGATCCGGACGATGCGGCTGGAAGCCGCGCACAGGCTGATCGCCGAGCGGACCGAACGGCGCGGGGTCCAGGAGATCGCGCGGTCGATCGGCTTCGTGGATCTGGCGCAGTTCAGCCGCCAGTTCCGCGCCGCCTTCGGCTACACGGCCGCGCAGCTCCGCCGCGAGGCGGTGGCAAGCTCGGCCCTGCCAGCCCGGCCCGAGGACCCCGCCATGGCCTTCCGGCAGGCCGTGGATCGCCTGGCGAGCGGCCCGAATGCGGGATAGGCCTCACCTCCGCCATCCATCCGATCGACGCCAGGGCTGCACCCCGTGTGCACAAGCGCGATCACAACGCCGCCCAGCCCGCGCTTCCAGCCCGTCATGCCTTTCGATCAGGATGGGCTCCGAGGCTGGCCGGCGTGCCGCCCCCGCCTCGCGCGCTGCATCAGCCACATGCCAAGCAGGGCCAGCGCGACGATGGCCGGGCTTGCCGCGAGCAGCGCGAAGATATGCTTCACCGGAAAGCGCGTCGCCAGGATGAAGCCGCCGATCAGGGGGCCGGCGATCGAACCGATCTTCGCGACGGAGGTCGCCCAGGCCGCGCCGTTCGCGCGGAAGCGGCTGGGATAATAGAGGCCGGACAGGCTGTGCATGCCGTAATGCACGCCGCCCAGCACGATGTTGGTCAGGAAGTTGATGATGAGGAAGGCC
>Ga0164243_10001560_pt1 | contig 38879 bp, 45 predicted proteins | sample OricompcompostOP_FD_108781 | JGI IMG/M metagenome (GOLD analysis project Ga0164243, IMG submission 108781) | Organic Plus compost microbial communities from Emeryville, California, USA - Original compost - Organic plus compost (OP) | ecosystem: Engineered > Solid waste > Mixed feedstock >... | reverse complement strand
TCGAACGCGAACCGGGCCAGCTCCCGCACGGCCTCGACCGAGTGCACGGTGACCACCGCGTCGGGCAGGGTGCGCGGGATGCTGCCGTGAATGATCGGCGACACCCAGGAGAAGTCCTTGGTCGCGGCCTTGCGGGCGGCCTCGCCGGCGCTGACCTCGGCGGAGTCGCGCAGCGCCGCGCGCAGTTCGGTGGCGAGCACGGTCACCATCCCTTCGGCGCGGTGAAGCCGATCAGCCCGGCCTGTTCGGCGAGTTCCGCGACCTTCAGCGGGGTGCGGTCGTCGAGGTAGCGGCCCAGCAGCTGGGCGCCGACCGGCAGGCCCGAGGTGTGCCCGGCGCCGAGCGGAACGACCGTGGCGGGGCCGCGGCCGAGGCTGGAGATGCGGCTCCACGCGCCGACCGCCTCCGCCGCGGGCACCTCGGCACCGTCGAGGTTCAGCGTGCGGATATCGGCAGGGATGTCGGAGTGCGGTGGTGCGGCGCACGGCGCGGCCGGGCAGAGCACCACGTCGTACCGTTCGTGTATCTCCGCCCAGCGAACCGCGATCGCGCGCTGCGCCTCGAAATCCCGCAGCGCGTCGCGCAGGGACTGCAGATGCCCGCGAGCCATCGCGCTCTCCCGCGCGAGGCTGACGCTGCGGGCGTAGGCCTCGTCGTCCAGTCCGTGCACGACCTCTCCGGCCTGCAGGCGCACGAACAGATCGAGCGCCTCCTGGCCGCGTACCGGCGGGTCGGTGAGTTCCTCGACGTGTGCCCCGGTGTGGTCGAGCGCGTCGGCGAACGCGCGGATCGCGGTGCGGGTTTCGCTGTCGACGGGGCACGCGGGATCGTCCAGCCAGACCGCGACCCTGGTGCCGGCCAGCGACTCGACGCGCGGGGGCGGCAGTTCCAGTCGCCAGGCGCAGGAGTCGAGGCCCTCGGCGCCGGCGATCGCGTCGAGGAATCGCGCGGTGTCGGCGGCCGAGCGGGTCATCGGCCCGACGGCCGACACCATCGGCTCGAGCAGCCCGCCTTCCGGCCATGGCATGTGCCCGAGCTTGGACACGATGCCGTTGGACGGGCGGTGACCGAACAGCCCGCACCACGCGGCGGGCACCCGCAGCGAACCGGCGAGATCGCTGCCGAAGTCGGCCACCGCGAGCCCGGCGGCGACCGCGGCGCCGGAGCCACCGGAGGATCCGCCGGGTGAGCGGCCGGGGTCGAACGGGTTGCGGGTGCGGCCGAAATCGGCGTTCACCGACTGGTGGTCGGCGAGGTAGACCGGCACGTTCGTCTTGCCGACGACGATCGCGCCCGCCTCCCGCAGCCGCCGCACCAGTGGCGCGTCGACGGTCGCCTGGCGCGCGTCGGACAGGCGGCCGTGCGAGGTGCGCATGCCCTTGGCGTCGAAGGCGTCCTTGATAGTGACCGGCAGGCCCGCGAGCGGCCCGAGCGTTTCACCCGCCGCGCGTTGGGCGTCCACGGCTTGCGCCGCCGCGCGTGCGCCCTCGCGGTCGGTGTCGACGACCGCGTTCAGCTCGGCGCCGGAACCGTCGAGCAGGGTGAGGTGGGCTTCGAGCAGTTCGGCCGCGGTGATCGCCCCGGCTTCGAGGTCGGCGAGCATCCTGGTGCCGTCGAGAGCCGCCAGTGACGATGCCACGGCGGTCATGCGGCCGCCTCGAGCGCGCGCTGCCCGTCCCCGGACATCTCGATGCCGAGCCGGGGCGCGACCTCGACGGCGAACATGCGCAGCTGGTCCTGGTGCTGCTCCGGAGTCAGGCCCAGCGCGTCCATCGCGACCGACAGCCTGCGCAGGCCCAGCAGTTCGCGGTACTCGGCGATCTGGGCGGCGACCTCGTCGAAGTCGCCGACGAGGTAGATCCGCTGCCGCATCGACTCCTCCAGTGTCGGGGCGTAGTCGAACGGCGTGGCGTCCATCCCGGGCGGCGGGTCGTAGGTGGCGAAACGTCCGTACGGGGCGAGCAGTTTCACCAGTTCGTCGTGTCCCGGCCTGGCGAGCGCGACGGCTTCCTCGTGCGTGGGCGCGACGTTGACGTGCAGGACGAGCATCTGCTCCTCCCCCACCTCGGTCGGGCGGCCGTACTTGGCGGTGAGTTCCGCGTGCGCCGCCCACGCCTTCGCCAGCCGGGCCGGCGACTGTCGCGTGTAGACACCGATGTGCCCGTGCTCGGCGACGTAGTCCATGGTGCGTGGCGAGGTGCAGGCCTGGTAGATCTGCACCGGGCGGGTCACGTTCGGCACCAGCGCGAGCTCGGTGACGAACCCGCCACGGTCCGGGATTCCCTCGGGCGGGAACGCGAAATGCTTGCCATGGTGGGAAAAGCGGTCCTCGGCGAATGCGGTGCGGATCGCCGTCATCGCCTCGGCGAAGTGCTCGCGGTTGGCCTGTTCGGCGGAGGCGTCCATGGCGTTGTCACCGGATTCGATGCGGGCGCCCAGCGTCTGCATCTCCCGCGGGACGGTGCCGCGGCCGACGCCGAAGCGCATCCGGCCGCCGGTGAGGATGTCGGCGGCGGCGAAGTCCTCGGCCAGCCGCAGCGGATTCCACTGCGGCACGATGTTGAACATCTGCCCGAAGTTGAGCCGTTTGGTGACCGCGGCCGAGTACAGCCCGAGCAGGATCTGGTTCGGGATGACCTCGTAGCCCTCGTGCTGGAAGTGGTGCTCGGTGTACCAGAAGGTGTCGAACCCGGCCTCGTCGGCCACAGTGGACAGTGCCACGAAGTCGCCGAACGCGTCCGCGTAGTCCTGCCGACCGTAGCGGCGGGAGGTGGCCGCGGGACCGCCGGCGCCCGCGTCCGGCATTCGGACCGCGCCGAGGATGTTGGTGTCGATACGCATGACTTCTCTCCAGATCAGTCGTCTTGGGACATGGCGGACTCGTGCCAGCGGCGCAGTGTGAGCACCTCCACGGCGCGCACGATCCCGAACAGCAGCAGCGAGACGCAGCTGGCCGCGATGACCGCGAGGAACAGGCGTGCCATCAGCAGCTGCTGCGCGGTCGAGGTGATCACGTAGCCCAGCCCGCCCTGGCCGCCGCCGATCCCGGCCACGAACTCGCCCACGATGGCGCCGATGACCGATGAGCCCGCGGCGATCCGCAGCCCGGTCAGCACGTACGGCAGCGCGTAGGGAATCCGCAGCACGCCCATCTCGTAGCGTTTGGTCGCACCGGCCATCGCGAACAACTGCACGAGGCTGCGGTCGGTGGACTTGAGCCCGGTCAGCGTGTTCGCGGTGACCGGGAAGACCGCGATCATCGCCGCCACCACCGTGTTCGTGGCGGCGCCGGGACCGAGCCACACCACCAGGATGGGTGCGACCGCGATGATCGGGATGGTCTGCAGCAGCACCATGTACGGGTAGAGGCCGCGCTCGGCGACGTTCCAGCGGGCCATCACGAACGCCACCGCGAACCCGAGCACGGCGGCGAGCGCGAAGCCGCCGTAGGCCTCCTGCATGGTGACCAGGGTCGGCTCCACCAGGCCACCGACCGAGGAGCCGATCGCGGACAGCACGTCGGCCGGGGCCGGCACCAGGAACGTCGGCACCCCGAACGCACTGATCGCCAGCTGCCACAAGGCGATCACGACGACGAGCACGACCAGCGGTGGCAGCACGAAGAACAGCACGGTCCGGGCCGAGAGCCGTTTTCGCGCCGTCTTCGGCCGGGGCGCCGGCTGCTGGGACGCGGGTTCGGTGGTCACGGTCTCGCGGGTGTCGATGCTCATACCGCCGCCAATCGCGCGCCGATGTACTTCACGGTCTCCTCCAGCGCGCCGGTGTCGCGCGCGTCCGGGTGCTCGCCCGGCGGGCTCGGTGATTCGACGATCTCCACGACGCGGCCGGGTCCCGAGGCCATCACCACCACCTCGTGCGCGATCTTGACCGCCTCCCGGATCGAGTGCGTGATGAACAGGACGCCGAACCGCCGTTCCCGCCACAGCCGGATCAGCTCGTCGGCCATCCGGTCGCGGGTGAACTCGTCCAGCGCCGCGAACGGCTCGTCCATGAGCATCAGATCCGGTTCGGAGGCCAGCGCCCTGGCGAGCGACACGCGCATCTTCATGCCGCCGGAAAGCTCGCGGGGCAACGACTTCTGCACGTTCTCCAGGCCTACCAGGCGCAGGGCGTCGATCGCGCGGCGGCGGCATTCGGCGCGCGGCACCTTGCGGATGCGCGACACCAGCTCGGTGTTGGCGAGCACGCTGCGCCACGCCATGAGGGTCGGGTCCTGGAAGACGTAGGAGTTCCGCGCCGAGCGGATCGCCAGCTCGCCCGTGGTGGGCGCTGACAACCCGCCCGCCATGCGCAGCAACGTGGTCTTGCCGCAGCCCGACGGCCCGACGATGCTGACGATCCGGCCGGCGCCGATGCGGAGGTCGATCGGGGCCAGTGCGGTGAAGCCGTTGCCGTAGGTCTTGGTGACGCCGGCGAAGGTGACCAGGTCGGTCGCCGGCGGCGCGATCGGGGTCGTGGACATGTGGGGTCTCCTCGTGGGCTCACGCGGTGCGGAACGCGAATTCGGTCATCTGCCGGTAGGCCGTCGCCAGCCGCCCCGTCCAGTGGCCGACGATCTCCTTGCCGATCTCCGCCGTGGCGGAGCGCGGGTCGCCGATGACCCCGTTCGTGGTCAGGTCGTCGCTGACCCAGGCGGTGGGCAGCGCGCCCTCCAGGCTCAGCTCGCCCCCGGCCGGGTACAGCGCGGGTAGCTGCGTGCCGCCGGCGACCGCCCGGTCCATCCGCACGGCGTCGGGGGCCAGGTGCAGCATCACCGAGGTCTCGACGTGCCCGCCGTGGATCGAGAACTCCGCGTCGGGCAGGCCGATGCCGGGCGGGACGCCGAGACGGCCGGTGGTGACCGGGAAGACCAGCAGCCCGGTCTCGGTGCGGATGTCGCGCGCGGCCACGTCGAGCAGCGCCGGGTTGCCGCCGTGCCCGTTGACGAACGCCAGCCGGGTGAAGCCCGACGCCGCGACGGAGCGGCCGACGTCGCGCAGCACGGCGAGCAGCGTCTCGGAGGACAGGCTCATCGTGCCCGCCCACCCGAGGTGCTCGGTGGACTTGCCGTAGTGCAGCGGCGGCAGCAGCCACACACCGGTGCCCGCGACATCGGCGGCGAGCGCGGCGATCCGCTCGGCGACGTAGGCGTCGGTCATCACCGGCAGGTGCGGACCGTGCTGCTCGACCGCGCCGATGGGCTGCACGACCAGTGCGGCCTCCTTGCCGATCGCGGCGATGTCCGTTGTGGACAGACGGTGCAGGAACCGGGTCACGCGCCACCGCCGAGGATCGTGCGGTCGGTGCCGTCCCAGGCCGCCGCGGTGCCCTTCGCGACCAGCTCGGCGAAACCGCCGGGCAGCGCGCCGTCGTCGTCGGCCATGATCGTGACGGCGTAGAGCCGCTCGGTGGCCGAGGTGTTGACGATCCGGTGCGTCGACCCGGGGTGCAGCACCAGCGCGTCACCCGCGCGCAGATCCACGACGTGCTCGTCGCTGTGCGCGCGGCCGGTGCCGGCGAGGATCACGAAGATCTCGGTGGAGTCGGGATGCGAGTTGCCCGGCTGGCTGCCGCCGGGTTCCCAGACCTCGAAGAACACGCTGGCCGACGAGCCGTCCGCGGGTCCGGCGAGCAGGGCGAGCTTGACGGTGTCGGCGGGCGAGATGAGCCGGGGCGCCACCTCGTCGAGGTGCCGCAGGATCGGTGGGGGCGTCATGATCCGTCCTTTTCCAGGGCTGCCAGCAGATCCGCGGTCTCGGTGGAGAAGCCGTAGCACTGGCGGGTGTTGTAGAGCGTCGCCTCGTGGCAGAACGCCGGGGACGTGGTGGCGCAGGCGCCGTCGACCAGCACCACGTCGTAGCCGAGGCAGGCTCCGTCGACCAGCGTCGAGTACACGCACTGGTCGGAGTTGACCCCGGCGAGGAGCAGGGTGTGCACGCGCAGGTTGCGCAGGATCGAGTCGAGCGGGGTGTCCCAGAACCCGCTCATCCGGTACTTGTCCACCTCGATGTCGCCCGGTTCGGCTGCCAGGCCGTCCACGAGCGCCGCGCCCCAGCTGCCTTTGGTGAGCACCCGCGACCCGTTCGGCAGCCGCGCGCCGATCCCGGCGCCGCGGCCCTCCGGGTCGTACACGTGCGCGACACCGGGCGGCAGGTTCGCCTGGTCCTCGCGGTTGCCCCAGTTCACCCACACCACCGCAACCCCGGCCGCGCGGGCGGCGGGCACGAGGTCGCGCAGTGCGGCGATCGCCGGAGCGAGCGGCGATATGTCCACCCCGATGCCGTGCAGCCAGCCGCCCTCGGCGCAGAAGTCGTTCTGCATGTCCACGACGAGCAGTGCGCTACGGGCGAGGTCGACGGTCAGCGGCGCGGGTAGTGCGGGCAGCTCCGCCGGGCGCGGTGGCAGGTCGGGGCGGCGCAGGTCGATCCGACCATCCATAAAGGACCACCGGTTGCGCGGGCTGGTCATCATGCGGCCCCTTCGATCGTGGCGGCCAGGTCCAGGAGTGCGAGGTCGGTGCCGGGCGCGCCGAGCAGGCACAGCCCGGCCGGGCGGCCGTCGGCGGTGCGCAGCAGCGGCAGCGACACGGCGGGCGCACCGGCGAGCCCAGCCAGGCAGGTCAGCCGCAAGGTTCCGGCGCGCTCGGTCTCCACGTCCTCGGGCGAGGCCGTCCGTGCGGGTGCTCCGCCCGCGCTGCTGGGCAGCACCAGCACGGCGCCGTCCAGCAGGCCGCGTAGCCAGGTCCGCGCGTCGGCGATCACGGCGCGGGCTTGTTCGGCTTCGGCGGCGGTGACGGTCGCGGCGGTGGTGAAGCGGCCCCCGACGTCGGGTCCGAGTGCGCCCGGATGCGCGGTGATCCACTCCCCGTGCGCCTGCCACGCCTCGTACGCCTGCACCGTGCGGAACGCGGTGAACCACGTCTCCAGCGTCGCCGGGTCCGCCTCGGCGGTCTCGGGTTCCGGCAGGAGGCCCTCGGCCACGAGAGCCGCGCGCCGGTCCGCGCAGGCGGTGGCGACATCCGGGCCGGCGTGTGCCTCGGACGCGGGCAGCACCACCGTGCGGGCGAGCGTGCCGGAACCGGCCGGCAGCAGCACTGCGGCCACCCGGCGCGCGGTCGCGACGTCGCGGGTCAGCCAGCCGACAGTGTCGAACGTCGGGGCCAGCGGCAGCATCCCGTCGGTGCTGATCACGCCGTGCGTCGGGCGGACGCCGACGAGCCCCTGGTAGGAGGCCGGGACCCGTACCGAGCCCGCGGTGTCGGTACCCAGCCCGACCGCGACCTGGCCGAGCGCCACCGCCGAGGCGGGACCGCTGGTGGAACCGCCGCTGATCCCACCGGGCACGGCCGGGTTCGGCGCGTCTCCGTAGTGGGCGTTCTGGCCGGCGAGGCTGTAGGCGAACTCGTCAGTGCGGGCGATGCCGGTGATCTCCGCGCCGGCGGCGAGCAGCGCCGCGACGGCCGCGGCGGTGTCGGTCCGCGGCTGCTGCCCGGCGAGCCAGACCGGGTTACCCGCGCCGATCTTCTGGCCCCCGATGGCGAAGAGGTCCTTCACGGCGACGGTGGTGCCCTCGAGCGGGCCACTGCCTGTCGAGGGCACGAGCGGCGTGCCTGCCACCCGCCACACCGAGGCGTCCAGCGGCGGACGCGGTTTGGGCGGCAACGTGACATGCGCGGCGGTGACCTTCCACTCCCCGTCGATGCGTTGCCACAGCTGGGTTTGCAGTCCGGTCGCCCCGGTCGCGGGCTCCACTGTGGACGCCATCAGCAAGGCGGCGTCGGCTCCGGCGGGTCGCACGTGCAGCCGGGCGACCCGCCGGGTCGGAATGACGGTGCGGCCCGAGCGGAACCCGGCGATGGCCTCGTGCCCGACGAGCAGCGTCGTACCGTCGCCGCGCACCGTGTCCGGACCAGCGGCGAACAGCTTGTCCAGTGTCACCACATCGTTGGCCAGCAGCGCGCTCTCGTAGGCGTCGAACGCCGCGAGCAGGCCCTCGGGCACCGCGTCCGGGCAGTCCACCTCAGGCAACGGTCACCTCCGCGAAATCGGCGAGCCGGATCCGCGCGTGCGATCCCTTCACCACGTCCACCACCTGGGAGATCTCGAAGTCCGTCGCCGCGGACAGGTAGGCGTAGGCCAGTTCGGGCGCCATCCCGAACACCGCGCCGAGCAGCGCGACCGCGTTGCGGCCGCAGTTGCGCACCGCCACGTCGAGGTCCTCGTCCAGCCCGGTGGGCACCAGGAACTCGGCGGTGCGGGCGAACGGGCCGCTCACGTCGCCGAAGCGGGCGCGCGCCTCGGCCGCGGGCATGACATCGAGCGTGAGCGTGGCGCGCAGCGGCGCCTCCAGCGCGGTCAGCGCGATCTCCCCGTTGCCCTGCGCGAAATGTGGATCGCCCACGTAAAAACCCGCGCCCGGCACCTGCACGGGCAGGTACAGCGTGGCGCCGTTGACCAGCAGCCGGATGTCGATGTTGCCGCCATGCGGCCCCGGCGGCGTGGAATGCAGGCGCGGCCCAGGAGTGGCCACCCCCATGACCCCGAGGAACGGCGCGAGCGGGAAACGGACCGGGCGGCTCGGGTTGCCGGGGCGCAGCGGCAGCGTGCCGCGTGCCTTGTCCAGGCCGAGCGCGAGATCCTCCACCGTGCAGAAGACACTGGTCAGCCCGCCGCCGGCGGGGAAACTGTCCGGCAGCAGGCCCTTGCCGTGCCTGCTGGACACCACGCCGTAGGGCACGCGCGGCACGAGTTCGCCGATCCGCACTTCGAGCAGATCCCCCGGCCGCGCGCCCCGCACCTCGACCGGGCCGGTGACCACGTGCGGGCCGCCGCTGAGGTCGTGGTGACCGTGAGCGGCCACGGCGATCGCGTCGGCGAGCACCTCCTCGGCGGGCACACCGTGCTCGCCGAAGAACGCGACCGGGTCCCGGCCCTGGTCCTCCAGGATTCCCTCGTGGCTGACCGTGTCCACGACGATCGTCGTGCCGGGATCGACCGACAGCGCGGGCTCGTCGTCACCGCACGGCAGCCTGCCCCACGTGGTGGTCGCCGGGCCGGCGGGCAGGTAGCCGGGCGTGCCCGCGGGCAACGGCTGCAGGCACGCTTCACCCGGCGGCGCGGTCACTGGTCCTCCCCCGTGCCGCCGCGTTCCTCGTAGCCGTCGCGCGTCAGCTCGGCGACATCGGCCAGGTGACGCGTCATCGCCTCACGCGCCTCGGCGGGGCTCTTCGCGGCGACCGCCGACAGGATCGCGCGGTGCCCGAGGTAGGACACCTCGCGGGCGTACCGGCTCGAATGCGACAGCACCCGCGTCGAGGACGTCCACGAGCAGGCGAGCGTGTTGATCGCCGACATCAGCGGGTTCTGCGCAGCCGCCGCGATGAGCATGTGGAACTCCAGGTCCAGCCGCAGCGACTCGCTCGGAGCCACCTCGGCGACCGGATTACGCAGCACGTTCTCCAGTTCGAGGAGGTTGGCGGCGGTGGCCCGCTCGGCGGCCAGCTCGGCGAGCCGCGGTTCGATCGTGGCGCGTAGTTCGGCGACGTCGCGCAGATGGTGCTCGGCGTCGGAAAGCCGGGCGTAGAGCGTCTGCACCTGCTCCGGCGCGGGCAGCACGGTGGTGCCGCGTCCCGGCCTGCGCTCGACCAGATGCTTGGCCTCCAGCTCGTGCATCGCCTCGCGCAGCGATGCCCGCGAAACCCCGAGACGTGCCGCGAGTTCACGCTCGGAGGGCAACCGATCCCCCGGCTTGAGGCTGCCGAGGGCGATCAGCTTCTCCAGGTACGCCGAGATCTCGGTGCTGACACTGCCGCGGAACGCGCCCGGCGCGGACCTCGGCAACTCCAGCGCGGAGGGCGGCACCACACGACGCTCGCCAGACGAGGTCGTGCCCGTAGTCCCAGTGGTGCTCTCCACACCCGTCCTTCCTCTGGTTGGCCTGACCAATTCGACCGTAGGCACGGAATTGACAGCGGAAAAGAGTGAAGAATGGTCCGTCACGCATTGTTTACAAGCGAAATAAGCACGACACGATCATGCCGTTGGGCCATGTTTCGAACATGTGAAGTTCACGCCCGGTCGTTGACGGAGCAACCGGTGTCGGGCGAGAGTGTGACCACGGTCCGCTTGGTCGGACCATCTCCTGAGCTGCGTCTTCAACACCGATGCTGGCGGCGCACTCCCCGTGCCCCCGGTACGAGCGGACTCGAATACCTGTTCGAGCCGGTCCGGCCGGTGCTTTTCGTGTCCTTTTTCGCGTGCACGGAAAAAGAGCGAAGAATTGGAGTTTCCATGTCCTGCTCCCCCGCCCGCTGGGCACGGCTACCACTCGCGCTGGTGGCGCTGGTGGCCAGTTTCGTGCTCGCCGCGTGCGGGTCGTCCGCCGGCTCCGCTTCCGGCGGCGACTCGCTGACCGTCCAGCTGTCCTGGTTCAGCAACGCCCAGAACGGGGGCTGGACCACCGCCCAGACTCAGAGCTACCTCGCCGATGCCGGTTTCTCGAAGGTGTCGATCCTGCCCGGCGGCCCCAACGTGTCCGGTATCCCGCTGCTCGCCGCGGGCCGTGCCGACATCGCCGTCACCACCGCCGAGGCGTATCTGCAGGCCAAGGCACAGGGACTGCCGATCATCGCCATCTACAACGAGTTCGACACCCCGCCCACCGGTGTGCTGGTGAAGAAGTCCACGGGCTGGACGAAGTGGTCCGATCTCGCGGGCAAGTCCTGGACCGTGGCACCGGCCAGTCTCGGCTGGCAGTGGGTGCAGCGCAGCCAGGGCATCCAGTTCACCACGCAGAACTTCAACGGCACCTACGCCGCGTTCTTCGCCGAGCCGGACGGCGTCACACAGGGCTACCCGACCAACACCGTGTACGAGGCGCGCAAGCAGAACATCGAGCTCAACTACTTCTCCTACGCCTCGGCCGGGTTCGACCCCTACGGCCAGATCCTCGTGGTGACCGAGGACTACGCCAAGAACCACGCCGACACGCTCAAGAAGGCGCTCGGTGCGCTGGCCAAGGGCTGGACCGCGTACCTGACCGACGTGGCTGCCGCGACCAAGGCCAACGACCAGATGCTCAAGGAGAACAACCAGCTCGCCGCGGACACCAACTGGTTCACCTGGGCCGGGCAGCGGCCGTTCGTGATCGGCAGCACCGGCGGTAAGCAGATGGGCGCCATGGCCGACGATCGCTGGAACACCACCGTCGACCAGATGAAGCAAATGGGCGCACTGCCCGCCGGCTGGAACCCCGGCGGAGCGCTCTACGACAACTCGTTCCTTCCCGCCGACACCATGCCGCAGCTCGCCGGGCTGCCCGACGCCCCGGCCGGTTCGTTCCAGGGCGCCGCGCCCGCGATCAGCAACTGAGGTGACCCGATGACCGATCTCGCCGCACGGACCGTCGAGACGAGCGCGCTGCCCGTCGTCGACATGTCCGGCCTGTACTCGACCGAGCCCGCCGACCGGGCCGCCGTCGGCCGCGCGCTGCACGCCGCCTGCGTCGACAAGGGCTTTTTCTACGTCGTCGGGCACGGCGTCGAACCGGAGCTGCTCGACGCCGCGTTCGAGGAGTCCCGGCGCTTCTTCGCACTGCCCGCCGAAGACAAGCGCCGGGTCGCGATGACCGCGGACAACTACGGCCGCGGTTACGAGGATCTGCGCGGCCAGACACTGGAGGCCGGTGCCCCGCCGGATCTGAAGGAGGGCTACTACCTGGGGCGCGAGTGCCGCAGCGACGGCACCGTCCCGGAGGGCGACGCGGGTATGGGTTTCGGGCCGAACCTGTGGCCCGCGCGGGCCGAGTTCCGCGAGGTGCTCACCGAGTACCACCGGCGGCTGACCGAGGTCGCCACGGTGCTGATGGACGGGCTCGCGCTGTCACTCGATCTGCCCGCGGGCTGGTTCGGCGACTTCTGCGCCGAGCCGACGCCCACGTTGCGGCTGCTGCACTATCCGCCGCAGCCGCCGAACCCGCTGCCGGGCGAGAAGGGCGCGGGCGCGCACACCGACTGGGGTGGCATCACGTTGCTGGCGCAGGATTCCCACGGTGGGCTGCAGGTGCTCGACGAGCGCGAGGGCTGGATCCACGCCGCGCCCGTCCCCGGTGCGTTCGTGGTCAACCTCGGCGACCTGATGGCACGCTGGACCAACGATTTGTATCGGTCCACTTTGCACAGAGTCGTGAACACCTCCGGCGCGGAGCGGTACTCGATGCCGTTCTTCTTCTCGGGCCGCCCGGACGCCGAGATCGTGACCATCCCGACCTGCCGCCGGCCCGGTGCGCCCGACCGGTACCCGCCGACCACGCCGGCCGCGCACACCCGGCAGCGGCAGCGGGAGACCTACGAGCTGAACATGGCCGGGTGATCGCGGGTCATGGCAGGTTCAGCAGTTCGGTGAGCAGCCGCGCGCGAAGCCGTTCGTCGTCGCCGTCGAGCACGATCGACTGCACGTTGGACAGTTTCGCGCGCAGGTGCCCGTGCTGCTCGGCGCGCCGCTCGGCTTCGGTGAGCTTTGTGGACAGTCCGGCAGCGTGTTCGCGTTCGTCCCGGAGTTGCCGCTCCAGATCGCGTGCCCGGGCGCGGTCCTCCGCGTGTTCGACCCTGGTGCGATCGAGCTGCTCTTCGAGGCGCTGCCGTGCCTCGGTTGTCGTGGCGAGCGCCTCGCGGACGGCGTCGCGCTCCGCCGTGTGAACGGCAAGCTGCTCGGTCCGCTCGGCGAGTGTTGCCTGGAGCTTGTCGGCGCGGATGCGTTCCGCGCGCGCTTCCCGCACGGCTTCGTCGGCCTGCCGCTCCGCCGCCGCCCGCGCTTCCTCGGCGCGAGCCTGGCTCAGCTCGGCCTCCTTGCGCGCGGCCACCGCTTCCCGGGCGCGCTCGGCTGCCTGCTCGGCACGCAGGTCCGCGTCCGCGACGTGCTTGTCCGCTTCCCGGCGGGCCTCCTCGATGCGCTCGCGTGCGAACCGGTGAGCTTCCTCGGCCCGCTCGTTCGCCGCGCCTTCAACGCTGGCAATGCGTTCCTGTGCAGCTTGTTCGATGCGCATGATGCGTTCACTCGTTGCTTGCTCGGCGCTCGCGATGCGCTCGCGTGCCGTGTGGTCGGCTTCCTCTACCCGCTGCTCGGCAGCCTGGCGCGCTTCCCCGGCTTCCTTGGCGGCCTGCCGCGCCACACTCACCTCGCGGGCGGCCTCTTCCTTGGTGCGCCGAGCCTCCTCTTCGGCAGCTTCGGCGCGCGCCTCGGCACGCTGCCGCAACCCATCCGCCTCGGCCGCCCGTGCCTCGGCTTCCTCGGCGCGGGCGGCGATGTCGGTGACCTCGTCGCCAACCCGTGTCGAAACTGTCCTGAGGGCGTTGCGCACGGCTTCGAGCGGCTGCCCGAGCGCGGTGGCCGCGCGGAGGAACTCGTCCACGGTCGCGCGTAGCTCGGCCGTGGAGATCGACTCCCCCAACGCGTCCCGCAGCGCCTGATCCGCCGCCGCGAGCTGCTTGCAGCTTCGTCCCCCTGGCCACTGCCGATCCGGACAGAACTCGAACGGCCGCCCACCCTTCGGCCCCGGTGGCGGCAACGGCGCCTGGCACCCACGGAACCCACACAGCCCGGCCGTCTCCATCCCCGCACCCTCCTGGTTTTTCGCGTGCATTGATCTTAGGTAATGAGTTATGTAACTACAACTCGAGGTTATAAATAGTGTAACGCAACCGAGGTTAGCTACAGAAATAATCTTTTGTAGCTAAGATGGGCACGGAGTGGGTTGCTAGCGGAGGGTGAGTTCCTGGTGGCAGAGAGTCATAGGGCCGGTGGTTCTGATGGCAGTGAGGACGGTCGGAAAACTGGGCAGCCGGCGCTGCGGGTCGGCGATGTCGACCAGGGGGCACGTCGCCACTTCCCTGCGGGCCCGGAGTCCGGGCGAGAATCCGGACCGGCTCACGAGCTCGGCAAGCCCGACCTCTGGCCCGCGGTACCCGACCCGGCGCTTCTCCTGGGGGCGCTCGCCGATTGGCTGTCCGGCTACGGGAACCGTGCGACGCGGCGGACCTATGCCGAAGGGCTGGGGTTGCCTGTCACCGTCAACGACCTCGCCGCGTGGGGAGCGCTCGACGATCCACCCCGGGGCTGGGTGGAGGCGCTCGCGGAATACGTCGCCGCGCTCGGGATCAGGGCCGGGCAAACCGTGCAGCACGGGCCACAGCCGCCGGACCAGCCACCGCAAACTGCGCAGCACCGGCCACCACCGGCGGCGCGGGGGCGGTTCCGCGACCTGCATTGGTTCCGCTGGTGCGCCGCCCGCGGCCACAACCCCCTCACCGCACGCTCCCACCACGTCAAAACCTGGCTCGACGCGCTCTCCGACGCCGGGGCGGCCGTCGCCACGCGGGATCGGTTGCTGGCCACCCTCAAGGCCTGCTACACCCACCTCGCCGACCTCGGCCTCGTCGACGCCAACCCCGCCGCACTGAACCGCCGGCGGCTGGGGCTCGTGGCACCGGCGTCGAGCACCAGCACCACCATCACCCTCACCACCGCCCAGGTCGCCAAGCTCTGCGAAGCCGCCGCCACACCCCGTCGCGGCGCGAGTCCTGTCGACGTCGCCCGGGCCAAGGCCGTCGTCGCGCTACTCACCCTCGGGCTGCGCGTCAGCGAACTCTGCGCTCTCGACCGCGCCGACCTCCACGTCACCCGCGGCCGCCGCGCGCTGCGCGTCCACGGCAAGGGCGGCAAGGCCCGCATCGTCTACCTGCACGCCCTCGCCGACCAAGCGCTGACCGACTACCTGCGCCTCACCCAGGAGGGCACGATCACGCGGCGCGGCGACACGGCCCCGTCGAAACCGCTCCTGGTCACGCGGGCCGGGCACCGCTTCCAGCGACAGGCCATCTGGCAGCTCCTGCGCCGGGTGGCCACCGCCGCGGGTGAGCCGCTCCGCGACATCGCCGACGCGCTGCACCCGCACGCCCTCCGGCACTTCTACGTCACCACCGCCGTCGAGGCGGGCGCCCAGCTGGTGCACGTCCAGGCCGACGTCGGGCACACCAGCATCGACACCACCGAGGGCGTCTACAACAGCGCCGCGCGCGACCCGGCCCGCAGCGCCGTGGACATGGTGGCCGCCGCACTCGCCGGCGTCGAACCGGACGACGCGCACCGGAGTCCCGTCGAAGACAGCGAGGAAACCGTTGGCACGCAACGAAAACCCGCGGCACAGAGCTAGCCCGATCGCATTTGCTACCACAGCCGCTGTGACGTCGGCTACACTGCGGAAAGCGGTTCAGCCGGTAGCCGTCGGACACCATCGCCCCAACGACGAGGCAGCGGCTGCGACCACGAACAGCTATCCCGGCGCCCCCACTGTCTCGGCGGTGCCAGGGAGGCTGTATGACCGCAACAGATTCGTTCTCCTGGGCCAGGCTGCTGTTCAGCATGCCCTCGGCCCCGCTGGACCCCGTACCGGTGCCGAACCTGCGACTCCGCGTGACGAGACCGGCCCTGGACACGGCCGTGATCGCCGTGCGCGGCGAACTCGACGCGACCACGGCGCCGCGCCTGTCGGAACTGCTCATGAGCAGGCTCCGCGGCAACCTGTGCACCGTCGTGGTCGATCTGTCCACTGTGGAATTCCTGGCGGCGGCGGGGATCTCCGTGCTCGTGCGGGCGAACCTGCTGGCCAGGCAACGCGGCATCACGCTGCGCGTGCGTACTGGCCGCAATCCCTACGTCACCAGGCCGCTGGCCATGACCGGCCTGACCGAGCACCTCGACCTCGGCGAGGACGACCGGTGACCGAAGCGGTGCCGGTGACGCCTCGCCCGCCCGACGGGCTCGGCGTCGACTGCAGGCGCGTCGAGGCAAAGCTTCACCACGGCGTGCTGATCGTGCGCGTCGGTACGCCGGCCTACCGCTGACTCAGTCCCACAACGCGATCATGCCGGGGGCGGCACGCAGCCCCTGCTGGTACCCGGCCTTCGCCGCGGGCTCGCGTACCGCGGGGTCGAGCAGGTTCGGGCCGATCGCTTCCAGCGCGGCCTCATCGGGACGCACGACCTCGACCCGGGCACCGTTCGCGCGCAGCGCCGCCACCTGATCGCCGAGATCGGTGTTGCCCGGGATCTCCATGACCTGCAGCACGAGCACGCGGTCACAACCGGCCGCGAGGTCGGCGTTCTCGGCCGACCGGACGCCACCGTCGACGTAGCGGGACTCCCCGATCGTCACGGGCGGCCAGGTGCCGGGCACGGCGCAGCTCGCGGCGACCGCGTCCACCAGGTCCACACCGGAGTCCTTGTCGAAGATCCGTTCCTCGCCGGTGTGCGCGTCGACCGCGACGATCTTGAGATCGCGGCCCGGCCAGGTATGCGACGGCAGGCGGGCGGCGATCACCTCGCGCCGTTCGGCCTCGGACACGGTCGGCGCCTCCAGTGCGAGCGCCCCGATCCGGCGGCGGAAATCCGCGGGATCGCTCGCCTCCTCGCCGGCGGCACCGAACAGAGCCAGCACGGCGTCCCCGTCGAGGACGGCCGCCAGCTCCGGGACCTGCGCGGTGGGATCGATCTGGCGGCGGAACAATTCATCGAGGGACAGGCCGCTGGTGATCTGCGCGGCGACGGTCGAGCCCGCCGACGTGCCCACGATGAGATCCGCCCCCAGCAGATCCGCGCCGGCTTCCGCGAGACCGGCGAGAATGCCGGTCTCCCAGGCGATACCGGCGACGCCGCCACCTCCGAGTACCAGTGCGCGTCGAGTCATGTACTCCTCAATCCGGCCGCGCCGACGAGTATTCCGTCGACCTCCACCAACCATCGCCCGCACAGGCAACGGCGGTAAGTGACATGCCCTTCGGACATTACATGGCTGGACGTGGCGAGCAGTTCCACGAGCGGGACGCCGCAGGTGGGGCACTGATTGCTGGGCATGAGCCCAGCGTGCTGTAATGAGTCAGTGCATTTCAACCCTTACGGAGGCCTGGCTGCCCGCGTGGCCGCCGGACTGGTCAACCTCGGCTCCGCGCCGGCCGCCGAGGTGACCGCGATGGCGCGCGCCGAGGGCATGATCATCGAAGACATCACCGAGGACGGCGCCGCCGAGATCGCGCGCTGGACGGAGCGGCTGCGCGAGGTCTTCACCGAGTCCGATGTGGACATCCGGGTCGAACTGGTCAACAAGCTGCTGGCCGATTCCGCGTGCCAGCCCTACATTTCCCGGCACGACGGCAAGCCGCCACATCTGCACTACTCCGCCGAGCACGCGGACGCGGTGGCGCGGCTGCGCGCCTACAGCGCCGGCGGACTGGCCCACCTGCTGTGCGAGGACCCGGCCCGGATGGGCGTGTGCGGGCGGGACGGCTGCGACGTCGTCTACGTGGACACCTCACGCAACGGGCGCCGCCGGTTCTGCTCCACGCGCTGCGCGACGAGGGTGCATGTGGCCGATCATCGGGCCCGCCTAAAGTAGTTAGCATGAGCAAGCGTTTTGTGGCCCTCGGCGATTCCTTCACCGAAGGCGTCGGCGATGACGATCCCTCGCGGCCCAACGGCCTGCGTGGCTGGGCGGACCGGGTCGCCGAGCAGCTCGCACTGCGCGAGCCGGAGCTGCGCTACGCCAACCTCGCCATCCGCGGCAGGCTGCTGGGCGCCGTGCTCGCCGAACAGCTGGAACCCGCGCTGGCCATGGACCCGGACCTGGTCACGATCTACGCGGGCGGCAACGACCTGATACGTCCCAGGGTCGACATCGACGCGCTCGCCGACGCCTACGACGGTGCGGTGGCCAGGCTGGCCGAGACCGGCGCGACGATCGTGCTGTTCACCGGCGTGGACGGCGTCGAGGACCCGGTCTTCCGCAAGATGCGCGGCCGCACCGCGATCTACAACGAGCACATCCGGCTCATTGCGGCCCGCCACGGCACGCGCCTGGTGGACATGTGGGCCATGCGGCAACTGCGGGACCGCCGCCTGTGGTCGGCCGACCGGCTGCACCTCAACGCCTCCGGGCACAACGAGGTCGCCGTCGCGGTGCTCAACGCGCTGGGCGAACCACACGAACTCCGTCCCGCCGAACTGGGTCCGCGACCGGTCAAAGCGCCGAAGGACCGCCGCGCCGAGGACCTGCGCTGGACCCGCGAGCACGCACTGCCCTGGATCGGCCGCCGCCTTCGCGGCGAGTCCTCCGGCGATGCGATTCGCCCGAAACGTCCCGAAATGACACCCGTAAACCCCTGACGCCCTCTTCTCACGGAAAGTAATCCCCTCCCCGGCTGGACATCACCCGATCCGTCAACGAAAGTTGAGGGTTGGGTGATACCGGTCACAGGAGGCATGTGAGCATGGTTCTGGGTCGCAACGAAGCGAACAAGGTCATCGACTCCCAGCAGACCGAGCAACGCACGCAAGTACGCCGAGCCGCCTTCGCCAGCGCCATCGGCACCACCATCGAATGGTACGATTTTTTCCTCTACAACACGGCCGCGGCACTGATCTTCCCGCAGCTGTTCTTCCCGTCCTCCAGCGCCTACGCCGGTGCGCTGCAGTCCTTCGCGACCTACGCCGTCGGCTTCGCGGCACGCCCGGTGGGTGCGGCGATCTTCGGGTACTGGGGTGACCGCATCGGCCGCAAGGTGACGCTGGTGATCACCTTGCTGCTCATGGGCATCGCGTCCGGCATCGTCGGGGTCCTGCCCGGCGCGGCCACCATCGGGATCGCCGCGCCACTGATCCTGGTCGCGCTGCGGCTCATCCAGGGCATCGCGATCGGCGGCGAGTGGAGCGGATCGGTGCTGCTCGCGATGGAATGGGGCGATCAGCGCAAACGCGGACTGCTGGGCAGTTTCGCGCAGATCGGCGTGCCGCTGGGGCTCGTGCTCGGCACCGGCGGAATGACGCTGCTCTCCGCGGTCCTGTCGGACGACGCGTTCGACTCGTGGGGCTGGCGGATCCCGTTCCTGGCCAGCCTGATCCTCGTCGGGGTCGGGCTGATGATCCGGCTGCGGATCATGGAGACCCCGATGTTCGCCTCCGCCGTCGCCAAGCAGCGCACGTCGCGCAAGCCCGTGACGGACGCGATCCGCCACCACTGGCGCGAAATCCTGCTGTCGGCGGGACTGCGGTTCAGCGAGCAGATGCCCTTCTACCTGTTCACCAGCTACGTGCTGGTGTACGTGGTCGCCGAGCACCACTACTCCAAGACGTTCGTGCTCATCGCGGTACTCGTCGCCGCGGCGCTGGAACTGGCGCTGATCCCCTACTTCTCGCACCTGTCCGACCGGGTCGGCCGCAAACGGGTGTACCTGACGGGCGCGGTGCTGACGGGGCTGCTGGCGTTCCCGTACTTCGCGGTGCTCAAGGCAGGCGGTTACGTCCCGATCTTCATCGTGGTGGTCATCTCGCTGGTCGTGCACGCCATGCAGTACGGGCCGCAGGCCGCGTTGATCGGCGAGAGCTTCCCGACGCATCTGCGTTACGGCGGCGCCGGACTGGGCTACCAGCTGGCGTCGGTGTTCGCGGGCGGTCCGGCGCCGCTGCTGGCGACCTGGCTGCTGCACGTGACCGGCACACCGTTCTCGATCTCGGTCTACATCGTGCTCGCCGCCGTGATCACCGTGCTGTGCGTGTGGCGCATCGCGGACCGCTCGCGTTCGGACATCACCGACGACGCGACCTACGCGCGCCGGGCCTGAGAACGACCGAGGGGACCGAACGCGTGGTCCGGTCCCCTCGGCGGTCACTGCTGCGGCGGGTAGAACGGCCCGCCCGGCGGCGGCTGGGGCGGCTGCTGCGGACCCGACGGCGGCTGCGGCGGCCGCTGCTGACCGGCAGGCGGCGTGCCGTAGTGCTGACCCGGCTGGCGCGTGGGCAACCCGCCCTGCGGCGACCCGGACGGCGGCGGGGTGCGCTCGGTCGAGGGCTCGGCCGCGGACGCCGACGGCGGGGCCGGCGGCTCCTGTGCCTCGTCCGGCTCCGGCGGCGCCGGGGGTGCCTTCGGCGCGGGCGGGGCGGCCTGGACAGCCGGGGCGGGCGCGGACGCGTTGAGCGGCCCCGGAACTTCCTGGCGTGCGACCTTCTCCGCCTCCCGCACCGCTTCGGCGATGCGCGGGTCGGTGGAGGTGTCGAACCAGCTGGCCACGTCGTCGTCATCGAAGGTCGGCGGCTCCACACCGTCCTCAGTGGACGGTTCGTAGCGGAACACGCCCTCGGCGTCCTGCTTGGCGAAGGCGCGGGCGAACTGCTGCAGCGCGTTGCCGTAGTCGCTGGGCACCAGCCACACCTTGTTCGCGTCGCCCTGCGCCATCTGCGGCAACGTCTGCAGGTACTGGTAGGCCAGCACCTCCGGCGTCGGCCTGCCTGCCTTGACCGCGGCGAACACCTTTTCGATCGCCTTCGCCTGGCCCTGCGCCTGCAGGTAGCGGGCCGCGCGCTCACCCTGGGCGCGCAGGATGCGGGACTGCCGGTCCGCCTCGGCGGCCATGATCGTGGCCTGCTTCTGGCCCTCCGCGGCCAGGATCTGCGACTGCTTCTGCCCCTCCGCCGACTTGATCGCGGCTTCCCGCTGACCTTCGGCGTTGAGGATCATCGCGCGCTTCTCCCGGTCCGCGCGCATCTGCTTCTCCATCGAGTCCTGGATGGAGGGCGGCGGGTCGATCGCCTTGAGCTCGACCCGCGCGACCCGGATGCCCCACCGTCCGGTGGCCTCGTCGAGCACGCCACGCAGCTGGCTGTTGATCTGGTCGCGGGAGGTCAGCGCCGACTCCAGCGTCATGCCACCGACCACGTTACGCAGCGTGGTGGTGGTCAGCTGCTCGACACCGACGATGTAGTTCGAGATCTCGTAGACCGCGGCGCGCGAGTCGGTGACCTGGAAGTACACCACGGTGTCGATCGAGACCGTCAGGTTGTCCTCGGTGATCACCGGCTGCGGCGGGAACGACACGACCTGCTCGCGCAGGTCGATCCTGGCGCGCACCTTGTCCAGGAACGGCACGAGGAAGTTCAGGCCGGGCGAGGCCACCGTGCGGAATCTGCCGAGTCGCTCGATCACGGCCGACTGTGCCTGCGGGACCACCATGATCGCCTTCGCGATCGTGACGATCACGAACAGGGCGATGACCGCGACAACAATGATCGCTGCGGTTCCCAAGATCTCTCCCGTTGTGCAGGTTGTGTTGTTACAACTCCGGTGACACCACGGCCGTGGCGCCAGCTATCTCTACCACGGTCACCTTCGTGCCGGGCTCGATTCGCTCACCTTCCACGTGGCTGCGCGCGGTCCAGATGTCGCCGGCCAGCTTGATCCGGCCGCCGTCGCCGTCCACAGTAGACACCGTGACACCGGAGGTGCCGATGAGGGACTCGATGCCGGTCTTGATGTTCGGTCCGTGCAGGAATCGCCTCTTCAGCGCGGGCCGCGCCAGCCACAGCAGGCCGGCCGAGGCCACCGCGAACACGATCACGTCGATGATCGGGTTGCCCGTCAGCGCGGCGGAACCGGCGGCGACCAGCGCCCCGGCCCCGAGCATCAGCAGCACGAGGTCGCCGGAGACCACTTCGGCCACCATCAGGACTACGCCCGCGATCAGCCAGATCAGCGCCGGTGTCATGCGGCTATCGTGGCAGAAAGTGACCGGGCACAGCCAGCGAACCACGCGACGTGACCTCGGCGTGACCTTCGTTCAGTCCATCGGGACGGTGACGAAGTCGATCAGCCGCTCGACCGCTCCGATCAGTGGCGTCTCCAGATCACGGAAGCTGCTGACCGCGCCGAGCACGCGCTGCCAGCCCTCGTAGGTCTCGCCCCAGCCCAGTGCCGCGCAGATCCCTTCCTTCCAGTCCGTCCCACGGGGCACGGTCGGCCACTGCCTGATCCCGACCGCCGAGGGTTTCACCGCCTGCCAGATGTCCACGTACGGGTGGCCGGTCACCAGAACGTGTTCGTCACGGATCGCGTCCACCAGGCGGGATTCCTTACTCCCCGCGACGAGGTGGTCGACGAGGACGCCGAGCCTGCGCCCCGGCCCGGTGCCGAACTCGTCGATGCGCTCGGCGAGCACGTCGACGCCGTCCAGCGGCTCCACGACCACGCCTTCGACGCGCAGATCGTGGCCCCACACGCGTTCGACCAGTTCGGCGTCATGCTTGCCCTCGACCCAGATCCGCGAGTCCCGCGCGGTACGGGCGCGCAGGCCCTGCACCTTGACCGAACCGGACGCCGACACCGTGCGGGTTTGCCGGGGCGCCGCCTTGGGCGGGACGAGCGTGACGGGCTTGCCTTCGAGCAGGAAACCCGCCGGGCTCAGCGGAAACACCCGGTGCTTGCCGTGCCGGTCCTCGAGCACCACGTTGCCGTACTCCAGCCGCACGACCGCGCCGCAGAACCCGCTGCCCGGCTCCTCGACCACCAGGCCGGCTTCGGCCGCGACCTCCGGGATCTTCCGTTTCCGCGGCCCGGCGAGGACGTCGTCATAGGAATGGGATCGCACGATCGGGGAAGGTAGCGCCGGACTCGCCGTCGAGTCGCGGCGCCACGCCGGGCGGCCAGAAAGCGCTTCCAAGGCTCACCGGTCTGGCCGGAGCGTGACAGCCGCCAGCACGGCACTGGCCGCGACGAGCCCGGCGCCGATCCAGAATGCCAGCTGGTAGCCCGAGGTCAGCGCATCCGCCTGCGGAACACCGTGCGCCAGCAGGTCTTCGGACCGGGTCGCCGCGAGCACCGCCAGCACCGACAAGCCGAGCGCGCCGGCGACCTGCTGCGTGGTGTTGAACAGGCCCGACGCCAGCCCGGTGTCCTCGGCACGCGCGTCCCGCATGCCCAGCGCCATCAACGCGGGCATCGCGAAACCGAACCCGACACCCATGAGGACGGTCGCGGGTAGCACGTCCACCGCGTACGAGCCGTCGGCCGGCACGCGGGCGAGCAACACGAGGCCGGCGGTGATCAGGCCGAGTCCGGTGAGCAGGACGGCCCGCTCGCCGAACCGGCCGGTCACCCGCGCGGACACGCCGAGCGAGATCACGGCGATCGACAGCGCGACCGGGAGCATCGCGAAACCGGCCTCCTCGACCGAGAGCCCGAGCACCTGCCGCAGGTAGAGCACGATCAGGAACTGGAACCCGAACATCGACGCGATCAGCAGCGCCTGCACCGCGTTGCCGGCGGACAGCGAGCGCGAGGCGAAGATCCGCAACGGCAGCAACGGTGTCGCGGCCCTGGCCTGCCGGAGCAGGAACACCGCCAGCAGCGCGATGGCCACGGCGCCGAGGCCGAGCGTGTGCGGCGAGACCCAGCCGTAGCGGTCGACCTCGACGATCGTGTACACGCCGAGCATCAGCGCGCCCGTGACCAGGACCGCGCCGGGTGCGTCGGCGCCCTCGCGCAGGCCGATACCCGCGTCATGGTCGAGCACGCGGGTCGCGAGCGCGGCCACGACCGCGCCGATCGGCACGTTGATCAGGAAAATCCAGTGCCAGCTCGCGGCGGCGGTGAGCACGCCGCCGGCCAGGCTGCCGATCGAGCCGCCCGCGGCCTGGACGAAGCTGAACGCGCCGATCGCCTTGGCCCGCGCCGCGGGCTCCGGGAACAGCCCGACGATCACGCCGAGCACCACAGCTGACGAGGCCGCGCCGCCGATGCCCTGCAGGAACCGGGCGGCGACCAGCACTTCCGGGCTCCAGGCGACGCCGCACAGCGCGGAGGCCGCAGTGAACACGACGATCCCGGCGAGGAAAACGCGGCGGCGGCCGATCAGGTCACCGAGCCTGCCGGCGAGCAACAGCAGACCGCCGAACGCGATCAGATACGAGTTGATCACCCAGGCGAGGCTGGTCTGGCCGAAACCGAGGTCGTCACGGATGGAGGGCAGCGCGACGTTCACGATCGTCTGGTCGAGCACGATCATCAGCGTCTGCGCGCACAGGACGGCCAGCGCGAGCCCGCGTGCGCTGCCGCGGCTGGACAGGGTCTGGGACATCGAGCATCTCCCTTGGGGCACGATTTGTAACAGTGCCCATCTTCTGTTCCTGTTCGCGACCTGGGAAGAAGGCACTTTGTTGTACCGGAGGAACATCGATGTGACCGTCCAGGCTGCTAGCCTGAGGCGTATGAGCGACGAGGTGTCCGCACAGGTGGCCGAGGCCTGTCCGATCGTGGAAGTGCTCGATCACGTCGCGGGCAAGTGGAGCATCGGGATCATCGTCGCCGCGGCGGACGGTCCGGTGCGGTTCACCGAACTCGAGCGCGCGATCGAGGGCATCAGCCGCCGGATGCTGACGCTGAACCTGCGCAAGCTGGAGCGGGACGGACTGCTGGTGCGCACCGTCTACCCCACCGTGCCGCCCAAGGTCGAGTACGAGCTCACCGATATGGCGCACGAGTTGTACGAATCGCTGCGCGGCCTGCTGGGCTGGGCGGAGAAACATCGCGGCTCGATCGCGCAGGCACGGATCGCCTACGATTCCACAAATGCCGCATAACCATTATCATCGATCCTCATGGGCCGGGTCGGAGTCGACGACATCGAGGATCTGCGCGGGCTGACGCTCGACGAGCACCGGCGCGCGGAACTGCTGAACGCCGCCACGGAATGCACGTTCGCCTTCGTGGCCGAGGACGGCTGGCCCGGCGCGGTCGTGATGAGCTTCCTGCACGAGCGAGAGCGGTTCTGGCTGACCGCGGTGCACGGCCGCGCGCACGTCGGTGCCGTGCTGCGCGACCCGCGCGTCACCCTGGTGATCTCCAGCGCCGGTACCGGTCTGCCGCGGCGCATGCTCGCGATCCGCGGCGAGGTGACCGTGCACGAGGACCGCGCGACCAAGGACTGGTTCCTGCCCCGGTTCGCGGCCCGGCACGCCCCCGGTGACCCGGACGCGTTCGTCCGGCTGCTCGACAGCCCGCGCCGCGTGGTGTTCGAGGTGACGCCCACCGGCACCGCGGTCAGCCACGACTCGGGCCGGATGCCCGGCGACGGGCGCGGCGGGCGCTAACGAACCCGCGCCACCGGATCCGTGGCGAACCGGAACTCCACGACCGTGGGAAGCGCTTCCAGATCCAGCGCCTGGCACAGTCGCGGCACGCCGTGCCCGGTGATCCGCTCGCGGATCACCGATAGATCGGCATCCGGCGCGGCGGTCACGGTGACCAGCAACGTCGCCTCGTCCTGCGGGCCGGACAACGTCGCCGACGCCTCACGCACCCCGGGATAGCCCTCGACCTCCTCGGTGAACGGCTCGGTGGCCACGGTCGCGTCCATCCGCGTCGAACCCGTGACAACCGTGCTGCGCCAGCGCCACGTCACGGTCTTCGGCCGGCGCAACGCCTGCGCCCCCAGCCACCGCAGGAACAGCAGCCCGACAAGCACGGCGATCACGACCACCACGTACCAGACCCACGTCGGCGGCAGCTCGGCGCCGGGCACCAGCGGACGGTCCCGGTCGAGCACGCGCAGCCAGCCGTAGGACGTGGTGATCGCGAACGCGCCCGCCGCGAGCAGGACGAGCCCGAACAGCGCCAGCAGTGCGCGGTTCAGCCGCGCCGGCCGGTTGAGACTCGCCATCACGCCCTCCTGATCCTCGTGTGCACGCGCGGACGCCGCTGGGGGCCGATCCGGTCCAGCTGCGCGATCATGGCCTCGTCTACCTGGGCGCCCAGATCCTCGGGCGCGGTGCGCGCGGCCGTGACCTTCGCCGTCACCTTGCGCCGCCGGTATTTCAGCCGCACGCTCTCCACGCCGTCGACCGCGACGGCGGAGGCCTGCAGCGCCGCGCGCATCCCGCGCCGCGAGGCCCCCGCGACGCTCGTCCCGCCACCCCCCTGCAGCGGCAGGACGAGCGCCCGCCCCGGCAGTACCGCCGCGAGCAGCAGTACCAGGCCGAAGAACGCGAGTGCCGAACCCGTGATCACGACCGGCAGCGCCCGCCAGTCCAGGCCGTGCACGTAGTCCGCGATGCGCTGGTAGTCCAGCACCGGCCGCTCGTTGACCAGCAGCTGGATCGCGCTCGTCGCGACCAGCGCGCACACGGCGAGTCCCACGAGCGCGACGATCGTCGCGGGCAGGCTGCGCCGGGAACGCCGGATCACTGGACCCTCCTCTCCCCGGAACCCTCACCGCGTAACGAGGTCACGGTGATGTCGACACGCTCGACGGTCAGCCCGGTCAGCTCGGCGACGTCGCGGGTGAGCTGTTCGCGGGCGGCCTCGGTGGTCTTGGGCACTGAGGCCGGATACGCGACCGACAACTCCACCTCCAGCTCGACGTGCTGGCCGTCGACCCGCGCGTCGATCTTGGGTTCGTCCCCGCCGACGGTCAGCCCGAGCATCCGGCGCGACGATCCGCCGACGCCCTCCATCTCGGTGACCAGCTGGGTGGCGATGCGCTGCACCGCACGGTCGGCGACCGTGGTGGTGCCGCGCGTCTGGATCTCCTCGGTCACGGTCATGGCGCTATCGCCGGTCCCGTCCGGTCAGCTGCGACAGGTCGAGCTTGCCCTCCAGTGCCCGCCCGGCCAGCAGGCCGAGCGCGCCGAGCACGGCGACGATCAGGAAGGCGCCGAAGCCGCCGAACGCGCCGGCGATTCCCAGTACGAGCCCGGTCAACAGGCCGATGACGGAAGGAGACATGGCCTACTGCACCCGCCCGGTGTTGGCGCCGGTGTCCTCGCCGTCCTCGTCGGGCAGGTGCACGTCGTTGACCATGATGTTGACCTCGACGACCTCCAGGCCGGTCATCTGCTCGATCGCGGTGATCGCGTTGGTGCGCACCGCGCGCGCGAGATCGGCGATGGACACCCCGTACTCGACCACGAGCTGCAGGTCCACGGCGGCCTGCTTCTCCCCCACCTCGACCGAAACGCCCTGTCCCGCACTGGCGTTCGCGCCGGGGATGCGGTCGCGGATCGCATTGAACGCACGTGCCGCGCCGCCGCCCAGGTCGTACACGCCGTGGATCTCGCGGGCGGCGAGGCCGGCGATCTTCTGCACCACGGTGCTGGCGATCGTCGTGGTGCCCTGGCTGGTGACCAGCGGGGCGCTGGACTCGGTCCGCGACAGCTCGCCGCCGCTGCTCTTCTCTTCGGTGTTGCTGGCCATGATGGGCGACTCCTTCGTGGTTTTTCGTGCCTACATCAGGAAAGACAACGTTCGCGGGGAAACGTCACGGGGTGATTTCCCGGCTTGTCAGTGCCGAACCGTCCACATCGGTCACGACGAGCAGCACCTTGGCTTGCTCGAACGGCGTGCCGACAAGGGTTTTCGCCACGGCCTCGCCCGCCTTGGTCAGCAGCGGTGGCAGCGGCAGGGCGGTCGCGACGAGCCGGATGCGCACCAGCGCCTCGTCCGCGTCGATCGCGAGTGCGTCGAGGTTCCACGCGGCGGTGGACCGCACCACGGGCGGCGCGGGCCGCAGACCCTCCACAGTGGACAAAGCGGACAGCAGGGCCGCGACCAGTTCGGAGCGGGCCGTCATCGCGTGCTCGCGGGTTCGATGTCCAGCACCGCGACCGCCACCTCGTCCACGGTGAGGCCGGTGTCCCGCACGATCGCGTCCCGCACCTCCCGCTGGACGCGCCGCGCCACGGACGCCGCCTGCGCGAGCCCGTTCGTCGCGATGCCCAGCCGGACACGCACCGTGGCCCCCTCGACGCTGACCTCGACCCCGTCGGTCGCGACCGGCGTGATTCCCTTGGCCTGCTGCCATTTCGAACGTCCCCACGAGCGCAGCAGACCGCCGACGCCGGTCTCCAGCCGGGACACGCCCGGTACGCCGCGGGCGGCGTAAGCGGCGATCCCGGCCACCACCGGTTCCTCGATCGCCCACTCGATCCCCATCGTCATTCCCCCGTCACCGGTCATAGAAGTCGGCCAGCCGCAGATCGAGCCGGGCCAGCCGGACGCCGACGCTCGCGGCGCACGCGGCCATGACCCGGTCCCGGACCGTGGCCAGCAGTTCCGCCAGATCGTCGCGGTAGGTCGTGGCCACTGTCAGCTCGGCGTGCAGCACGGTCTGCCCGTCCTCGACACCGACCGCGCGCACCCGGCAACGGCGGGCGCGCACCCCCTCGATCTCGTCGGCCGCGAACCGGAGCACCACGGCCACGGCCTGCTCGCTGACCTGCAGCGTGTCGCCCGCGTCCAGTGGCAGCATCTCGCCCCTCCCCCGGATCTCGGCGCGGACCGCGGACATGATCCGCTCGGTCAGATCGATCCTCGGCTGGACCCGGTCGGCCGCCAGTTCGTCCGTCGCCTCGCGCAGCGCGCGCAGGCTATGGCGGGCCGTGGAGCAGTGCGGGCAGGCGCGCTCGTGCTCGTCGGCGGCGTCGATGTGGTCCCACAGCTGTTCCAGGGACCGGCCACACGGCAGGTCGTAGCTCGTCTCTACCGCCATGGCTGCATCACCTCCGCCAGTTGGGCGCGTGCGCGGGCGATCCGGCCACGGACCGCCGTGACCGAACTGTCCACCGCTTCCGCGATTTCCTCGTAGGAGCGGCCGTGTACCTCGCGGAGCAGCCAGCACGCGCGCTGCTGCGGCGTGAGCTGCCCGAGGGCGTCGATGAGCGCGCTCATCTGGGCGCTCACCTCGGCCGCTTGGTCGGGCCTCGCGTCGCTGCGCGGGGTCTCCGTCATGTCCAGGTCGACGTCCGCCATCGGACGCCGGGCGCGCAGCGCGTTGAGACACCGGTTGGTCGTGGTCCGGTACAGCCAGCCGACGAACGCCGCGTCCTGCTGGAGCTGGCCGAGGCGCCGCCACGCCGTGAGGAACACCTCCTGCACGATGTCCTCCGCGTCCCCCTTGCTGGCGAGCATCCGCAACGCGAGGCGGAACATCGGGCCCTGATACCGGCGTACCAGCTCCTCGTACGCGCGCACGTCCCCATCACGCGCCCGGGCGACCAGTGTCGCGTCGTCGAGCGACGGCTGGGTCGCTTGTGTCGTCGCCGTGGTCACCGCACCCCCTCATCCGCACCGTTGCCAAGGCTCTCCGTATGACAGACACAGCACCCGCCGCAACGTCACGGGCCCGACACCGGCAATTCGAGTGAACGGCGTCACCGGATTGGCCGTAGCTGCCCCAAACCCTCAGCGGGCGCGGAGCCGAATGCCACGTTCGGCTCGCTGACGGGGGTGTCAGGGGCGGTGAGCCGGCGGGGGCGGGAGCATCAGAACAGCGGCCAGGGGATGGCGCGCCAGTCGTCCCCGGGTTCGGGGAACACGCCGGCCGTCACCAGGGCCTCCGTGCGCTCCGCGATCGCGCTGATCTCCAGGCCCGTCAGGTGCTGTGAGAGTTCCTCGCCCAGTGAGCCGTAGATCTTCTCCGGCAGCGCCCGCAGCTTTTCCAGCGCCTGCGCCGGCAGCCGGTCGCCGATCCAGCCCCACAGCACCGTGCGCAGCTTCGGCTCGGCGTGCAGGCAGATGCCGTGGTCGACGCCGTACACGCCACCGTCGCTCCCGGCGAGCACGTGCCCGCCCTTGCGGTCGGTGTTGTTCGCGATGATGTCCAGGATCGCCAGGTCCCGGATGCCCGGGGTGTCCGCGTGCGCGAGCACCGCGGGCTCGCCGAGCCGGTCGTGCGCGTGCAGCACCACGCGCCAGCCCGGTGGGACCTCCTCGGGCGCGCGCACGTCCACGAGTTCCTCCTCGGAGGTCTCGACCCACAGCTGGACCATGCCCGAGCCGAACGGCCCGTCGCGCAGCACCGTGGGCGGAATGCTCCCGATGCCCGAACCGTCCGACAACAGATACGTGGCGACCTCGCGGCCGGCGAGCGTGCCGTCCGGAAAGTCCCACAGCGGGCGTTCGCCGGAAACCGGTTTGTACACCGCGTTCGCGCTCAGCCCGTCCAGTTCGACCGTGCAGAACAAGGTCACGTTGGACGCGTCGACCAGACGGCCTTCGACCTCGAGCCGGCCGTGCGCGATCAGGTGCTTCGCTTCGGGATCGGCTGGGGTGAGGGGTTCGGCCACGTGCGCCTATTCCTCGGTGAGATCGGTCTCGCGCCGGTACCCGTTCTGCCGCGGGCAGATGTGGCCCGCCGGGTCCAGCGGTTCACCACACAGCGGGCACGGCTTGCGGCCCGCGTTGACGACCCGGTCCGCGCGCTCGGCGAAGGCACGGGCGGCGGCCGGGCTGAGGAACACCCGGACCGCGTCCGGGCCCTCCTCGGTGTCGTCGAGCACGACCGTCTCGTCGACCTCGCCCTCGGTGATGGCAAGCAGTTCGACGACCACCGCCTTGCTCTCGGCGTCCCAGCCCAGCCCCATCGTGCCGACCCGGAACTCCTCCTCGACGGGCACCGACAGCGGGTCGACGTCGACCAGTTCGTCGGGCACCGTCTCGGGCACGTCGGCGCCGAAGCGGTTCGCGACCTCCTCCAGCAGCGAGCCAAGGCGCTCGGCGAGCACCGCGACCTGCTGCTTCTCGATGGTCACGCTGATGGTGCGGACGTCCTCGGACGCCTGCAGGTAGAACGTACGGTCGCCAGGTTCCCCGACCGTCCCTGCGACGAACCGGTCGGGCTGGCGGAAAACGTGGATTACACGAGCCATGGCACCCCCGACCCTAAGCCACCGTTCCATGATCGGCATCCGCCGCCCCTCACTTTCAGTCTAGGCGTGCGATTACAGTGCTCCGGTGGTCGAAAAGGCACCGTATGGCAGCTGGACCTCCCCGATCAGCGCGGCCGACGTCGCGGCCGCCGGTGGCGGAGCCCAGTGGCTGGACATCGTGGACGGCCAGGCGTGGTGGGCCGAGGCCCGGCCCGCGGAGGGCGGACGGCTCGCGCTTGTGCGCGCCGACGGTGCGGAAATGCTGCCGGCACCGTGGAACGTGCGGAACCGGGTGCACGAGTACGGCGGCAGGCCGTGGCTCGTGATGGGGCGCTCGCTGTACTTCACGCACTGGGATGACCAGCGGGTTTACCGGCGGGACCTCGACAGCGGCCAGGTTTCGCCGGTCACCCCCGAACCGGGGACGCCGCAGGGCATGCGCTTCGGCGACCTCCGCCCCGGCCCCCGCGGCGAGGTGTGGGCCGTCCGCGAAACGAGCACCGGACCGCGGCGCACCGATATCCGTCGCGATCTCGTCGCGTTCGCGGAAGGCGAAATCCGTTCGCTCGCCGCGAGTCACCACTTCCTCACCGCGCCGCAACTGTCACCGGACGGCAGGCACGCGGCGTGGCTCGGCTGGAACCACCCGTCGATGCCGTGGGACGAAACGGAGCTGTGCGTTGCCGAAGTCACAGCCGAGGGCACGTTCGGCCCGCACCGGGTGCTCGCCGGCGGGCCGGACGTGTCGGTGTGCCAGCTGGAATGGGAGTCGGCGGACACCCTGCTCGTATCGATGGATCCGGACGGCTGGTGGAACCTCTACCGGCTCACCCTCGACGGGACGGCCACCAACCTCGCCCGGGCGGAACGGGAACTGGGCGGGGCGCTGTGGAAGATCGGCACCCGGTGGTTCACGCCGCTCGGCGCCGGCAGGCACATCGTGATCGACTCCGGACGGCTCGCGGTGCTCGACGGGAACGCCGGCACGATCACCCGCCTCGCCCCGGAGGTGACGCACTGGCACAACACCTTCGCGGTGCACGACGGCGCGGTCTTCGGGATCGGCGAGGGCCCGGAGCGGGAAAGCGCTGTCCTGCGCGTCGACCCGGCCACCGGCGACGTCACCCTCCTCGGCGAGGCACCGGCAGCGCCGGCGGCCGAGTACCTGCCGGTGCCGCAGGAGCGTGTCTTCACCGGACCGGACGGCGAACGAATTCGCGCCTACCTCTACCCACCGGCCAATCCCGGCTTCCGTGGCGAGGACGGCGAGCTCCCGCCGTACCTCGTGCACGTCCACGGCGGGCCGACCAACCGCAACTATCCGGTGCTGGACCTGAACTTCGCCTACTTCACCAGCCGCGGCATCGGCGTGGTGGCCGTCGACTACGGCGGCTCCACCGGCTACGGCCGCCGGTATCGCGAGCGGCTGCGCGAGAACTGGGGCGTGGTCGACGTCGCCGACTGCGTGACGGTGGCGCGGGCACTCGCCGAGGAAGGCACCGCGGATCCGGAGCGGCTCGCGATCCGCGGCGGTAGCGCGGGCGGGTTCACCTCGGCCGCGGCCATGACCGGGCCGCACGGCTTCCGCGCCGGCACCATCAAGTACCCGATCCTCGACCTCGCGAGCTGGACCGGCGACGGCGGCGAGACTCACGACTTCGAGTCCCGCTACCTCGACGGGCTGATCGGCCCGCTGCCGGAAACCCGCCAGCGCTACCTGGACCGCTCGCCGCTGGCGCACGCCTCGGAGCTGGCCGGGCCGGTGCTGTTCCTGCAGGGGCTGGACGACCAGATCTGCCCGCCGGAGCAGGCCGACCGGTTCGTGAAGACGTTGCGCGGTAAGGGAATCCCGTACGCCTACCTGACCTTCGCGGGTGAGCAGCACGGATTCCGCAAGGCGGAGACGATGATCGCCGCATTGGAGGCCGAATTGTCCTTCTACGGCCAGGTTTTCGGTTTCGCCACACCGGGCGTGCCGACGCTCGACCTGCAGCGCTGATGGGCCCCGGGGACACCGTCGCGCTGATCACGCCGGCCGGCCCGGTCGCGCCGGAGCGGATGGACGCCGCCGTCGCGGCGGTCGGAGCGTGGGGGCTCACGGTCAAGCGGTTCACCGGGACGCGGCATCCGGACACCTCGTACCTCGCGGACACCGACGCCCGCCGTGCCGCCGATTTCGAGGCGGCCTGGCGCGATCCGGCCGTCGCGGCGGTGATCTGCGCGCGCGGCGGGTACGGCACGCAGCGCATGCTCGACCTCATCGATTGGCCCGCGCTGCGCGACGCCGAACCGAAGATCTTCGCCGGCTCCAGCGACGTGACCGCGTTGCACGAGGCCATCGCCACGCACCTGGGCTTGCCCACCCTGTTCTCCCCCATGCCGGCGGGCACGTTCTGGGACGACGACGCTTCCGCCCGGATGCGGCAGGTACTGTTCGGCGCGGACGTGACCCTACAGGCTGCCGAGGCGCTCGTCCCGGGAACGGCGAGCGGGACGACGGTCGGCGGGAACCTGAGCCTGCTCGCCTCGGGTGTCGGCACGGTCGGGCACCGGCGGCCCGAGGGCGGGATCGCGTTGCTGGAGGACGTCGGCGAGGCGCCCTACCGCGTCGACCGCATGCTCACGCAGCTGCTGCGGTCCGGCTGGTTCGCGGGCGTGACCGGCATTCTGCTTGGCTCGTGGACCGACTGTGGCGATGTGCGGCCGGTCCTGGTGGAACGGCTGGCACCGCTCGGGGTGCCGATGCTGTGGGGTGTCCCGTTCGGGCACGAACCGGGCGCGGCGAGTATCCCGCTCGGGGTGGACGCGACGATCGACGCGGCGGCGCTTACCGTGCGGGTATGCGGGATTCCGAAGCTCGGGAGCGGTTCGCGGCGGCACGGGTAGCGCGGCTGGGGACCGCCGGCGCGGACGGGGTGCCGCATCTGGTGCCGGTGACGTTCGCGCTCTCCGGGGACGAGATCGTGTTCGCGGTGGACCACAAACCCAAGCGCAGCACGGATTTGAAGCGGCTGCGCAATATCACGGCGAATCCGGCGGTGACCTTCCTGGTCGACGCCTACGACGAGGACTGGACCACGCTGTGGTGGGTCCGCGCGGACGGCCACGCGACGATTCACGCCGAGTCCGCGAGCGCTGTCGCCGCCCTGTGCGCGAAGTACGCGCAGTACCGGGAGCGGCCACCGGAGGGCCCGGTCGTACGGACGGAGATCCACACGTGGCGGCACTGGGCGGCGAGCTGACGGACGTCCATGGCTGATGCGATCTTCGAGCACCCGCGGCTCGCGGCGCTCTACGACGTGCTGGAAGGCCCCCGCAACGACCTCGGCGCCTACCTCGCGCTCGCCGAGGAGACCGGCGCGCGCGAGGTCCTGGATGTGGGTTGCGGGACCGGCGTCTTCGCGCTGCTGCTTGCCGGGCGGGGGTTCGCGGTGACCGGCGTGGAGCCGGCACTCGCGTCGCTGGAGGTGGCGCGCGGCAAGCCCGGCGCGGACCGGGTGCGCTGGATCCACGGCGACGCCACCGCCCTGCCCCCGATGCGCACCGACCTCGCCACGATGACCGCGAACGTCGCGCAGGCCATCGTCGCCCCGGCGGACTGGGACGCGACACTGCGCGGTGTCCACGCGGCGCTCCGTCCCGGCGGCCTGCTCGCCTTCGAGACGCGCGATCCCGCCTGCCGCGCCTGGGAAAGCTGGAATCGCGAGGCCTCCCACCGGCGCATCGACGGCGTCGAGTACTGGATCGACCTGCTCGACGTGAGCCTGCCGTTGGTCACCTTCCGCTGGACCTACGTCTTCGACGACGGTGAGGTGCTGACCTCGGACTCCACGCTGCGGTTCCGGGACCGCGAGGAGATCGAGGAAGCGCTTACCGAGCACGGCTATTCCGTCGAGGAGGTACGGGACGCGCCGGACCGCCCCGGCCGCGAGTTCGTGTTCCTGGCGCGGACAACTCACTGACCGGTGAACATGTGGACCAGACTGTCCGGAGCCTCGGCACCGAAGCAGACCTCGAAATCCCGGGCGGCTTCGGTGCCCTCCTCGAGGCTGCGCGCGAACAGCGCCTCCTCGTAGGCGGCGAGCCCGGCCTCGACGTCTTCGGGGTTCGCGGCCAGCGCCTTGCCGAGTTCGGCGCCGTCGTACATCGCGAGGTTCGCGCCTTCACCGTTCGGCGGGGAGAGATGCGCGGCGTCGCCGAGCAGGGTCACTCCCGGCACACGCTCCCACCGGTGCCCGATCGGCAGGGCGTACAGCGGACGCAGGACGAGTTCGGTGTCGCGATCGGTGATCAGGGCCGTGAGCTCCGGCGCCCAGCCGTCGAACTCGGCGAGGATCCGCGTGGGGTCGAGGTCGCCGAACCAGTCCAGCGGTTTGGTCAGCGTCACGTAGATGTGCAGGTTGCCGCCGCTCTCCCGGTGCGCCTGGATGCCCTTGCGCGGCGCGAGGCCGAGCATCGCCCCGTCGCCGACGGTTTTCGCGGCCGCGGGGTGCCGGGCGTCGGCGTCGTGGAGGTAGGTCTCGATGAAGGACGTGCCGAGGTACTCCGGTACCGCGCCGGAGAGGAGCGACCGTACCCGTGACCACGCACCGTCCGCGCCGACGAGCAGATTCGTCACGACCGTGCCGCCGTCGGCGAAGGTGACCTCGTGCCGGCCGTCGCCGAGGACGCGGACGCCCTGGGCCTTGTGTCCCCAGTGGACGGTCCCGGGCGGCAGCGATTCGAGCAGGATCCGGCGCAGCTCGCCGCGCTGGACCTCCGGGCGGCTCCCGGTGCCGTCGTCCGGCTCGTCGAACAGGACGGTGCCGTCGGCGCCGTACACGCGCGTCGCCTCGCGGCCCTTGAGGATCAGGCCGCGGAACTCCTCCGTCAGCCCCGCCGCGGCCAGCGCGAGCTGACCGTTGTGCTGGTGAATATCGAGCATCCCGCCCTGCGTGCGTGCCGACGGTGACGCCTCGGCCTCGTAGACGGTGACCGGGATGCCGTGCACGTGCAGGACGCGGGCGAGCGTGAGCCCGCCGAGTCCGGCTCCGATGATCGTGACCTGCATGCTGTCCCTCCGAAGAGATGGAATGTTGTTCCATCAACATCTTGGAACGTCATTCCAGATATGTCAAGATGGAGGTATGGCAACGCGGACACGCCGGTCACAGCGGCGCACGGACGCACTCACCCGGGAACGCATCGTCGAGGCCGCCGTCGAGCTGCTCGACTCGGCCGGCGACGGCGGGCTGACGTTCAAGACACTCACCGAACGCCTCAAAACCGGGCCCGGTGCGATCTACTGGCACGTGGCGAACAAGGACGAACTACTCGAAGCCGCGACCGACGGCGTGGTCGCCGCCGCACTGGCCGTCGAACCAGACGGCACGCCGCGCGACGAGATCCGTGCCCTCGCGTTCAGCTTGTTCGACGCGATCGACGAACATCCCTGGCTCGGCACGCAGCTCGCCATGCAGTTCTCCCGCAACCCCTGGGGCACGGTGGTGCCACGGATCTTCGAAAGCATCGGCCGGCGGGTCCGCGGCCTCGGCCTCCCCGAGTCAAGCTGGTTCATCGCCACCTCGGCACTCGTGCACTACATCCTCGGCGCCGCCGGCCAGAACGCGGCGAACGCCCGCAGCGCGGGGCGCGGCGTCAACCGGGCCGAATTCCTCGACGCCACATCGAAGGCCTGGGAAAGGCTCAGCCGCGAGGACTACCCGTTCCTGCACGCGATCGCGGACCAGGTGCGCGAACACGACGATCGCGAGCAGTTCGTCGCCGGGATCGACTTCATTCTCGCCGGGGTGATAACCGATCGGTCAGCAACCTGACCGATCGGTTAGAATGGCGTTGTGGAAAGAACAACGTGTTGCATCGTCGGTGGCGGACCCGCCGGGATGATGCTGGGGCTGCTGCTCGCGCGCGCCGGGATCCGGGTGACCGTGCTGGAGAAGCACCAGGACTTCCTCCGCGACTTCCGCGGCGACACCGTGCACCCCTCGACCCTGCGCCTGCTCGATGATCTCGGGCTGGGCGAGCGATTCGCGGAGCTGCCGAGCAGGCGGCTGGAGCAGATGCTGATGCGCATCGGCGAGGACACGATCGTCGCCGCGGATTTCCGGCACCTGCCCGGCGAACACAAGTACATCGCGATGGTGCCGCAGTGGGACTTCCTGTCGCTGCTCGCCGACGCGGCCGCGGCCGAACCCACGTTCACGCTCCGCACCAGCACCGCGGTCACCGGGCTGCGGCCGGACGGCGGCGTGTACTACACCGACGCGGACGGCCCCGGTGAGCTGGCCGCCGATCTCGTCGTCGGCTGCGACGGCCGGAATTCGGTGGTACGGCGGGAAACCGGGCTGCGCCCCGAGACGTTCGACGTGCCCATGGACGTGTGGCAGGTCCGCGTGGCCGCGCCCCGCGACGCCGACAAGGACGGGCGCGTATTCGCCCGGTTCGGCGGTGGCTACGCGGCCGTCACGATGGACCGCGGCGACTACTACCAGACCTCGTACCTGATCAAGAAGGGCGCCGACGGCGAGCTGCGCGCCCACGACATCCAGTGGTTGCGCGACAAGCTCGGCGACCTGTTCGGCTGGGACGCCGAGGTGACCGGCCTGATCGGTTCCTGGGACGACGTGAAGCTGCTCGAGGTCACCATGGACCGGCTGCCGCGCTGGTACACCGGGCGCGTGCTGTGCATCGGCGACGCGGCGCACACGATGTCGCCCGTGGGCGGTGTCGGCGTGAACCTCGCGGTGCAGGACGCCGTCGCGGCCGCCCGCATCCTCGCCGAACCGCTGCGCACGGGCCGCGTGTCCGAACGGGATCTGGCGCGGGTGCAGAAGCGCCGCTGGCTGCCAATGGCGGTCTTGCAGAAGCAGCAGCTCGGTGAGCACGAGATGCTGCTGCGGCCCGCGCTCGCGGGCGGCCTGCACCGCGCGCCGCTGCCGTTGCGGCTGGCCCAGCGTCTCCCGGTGCTGCGCTGGGTGACCGGATATCTCGGCGGATACGGCGTGCGGCCCGAGCGGGTCAGCGCTCGATAGCGTTCAGCGCGAACGTCACCAGCTCGTCGGCGGCGGCGTCGAGATCCAGCTCCGGATGCGCCAGCCAGTGCGACACCACGCCGTCGATCGCGCCGCCGACCGCGAGCGCGATCGTGCGGGCGTCGAAGTCCCGGAACTGCCCGGCCTGCTGCCCCGCCGCGAGCAGCTCGGCCAGGCCCCGCCAGCGCCCGGCCGTATCGTGCGAGCCGGGCGTCTTCAGTTTCGTGCCGCCCTCATCGTCGAGGAGCATTTCGGTGATCACGCGCACGTGGGCGCGGTTCTGCTGCTGATAGCCGATCATCGCGCGGACGTAGGCGACGATCGCGGCGCGTGGATCCGGTGCCGCCTCGACCCGCTCCAGCACGTACGCGGAGAACCGCTCGAACACGAACGACAGCGCGGCCTGTGTGAGCTTGTCCTTGGACGCGAAGTGGTACAGCACCGCGGCCTTGGAGATTCCGGCTTCCCGCGCGATCGCCGACAGCGAGGTCGCGGGCAGCCCCTTGGCCGAGATCAGCGTGATCGTGGCCTCGATGAGCTGGTCGCGGCGCGCCCGCTCGGTGAACGTCAGCGGGCGCTCGGTCATGCCGCCGGGACCTGGCCGCCCTCTTCGACCGTCGCGGGCGGACGCTGACGCCGCCACGCGCCGATCAGGCCGAGCGGGTCCGGCCGCAGCAGCGAGGCCGCCGCGTACACGCCGATCGCGATGCTGACCGCGACGAACCACCAGTCGTAGAGCGCCTGCTCACCTGTCGGGTAGTACGCCATCACCAGGAACACCGCCACGCCGACGACCACCGCGAGATGCCGCCTGCGCCATGGAAACGCCGAGGCCACCACGAAGCCCCAGGTCAGGTACCACGGCAGGGTCGGCGGCGCGAGGATCGCGGTGGCCAGCAGCGCCATCGCCATCCGGAAGATCGCCTCGTTTCCGCCGTACCGGGACTTCCACCACTGGCGTACGAGGAAGATCGCTAGCGCACCCCACGCGATCAGCCGGGCGACCGTGACGAACGGCGACTCCGGCACGGTGATCACAAGGTTGACCAGCGTGTGCACGGCCTGGCCGATACCGGTCGGGAAGTTCAGCCAGTTCGTCACCAGCGTCGGCGCCTGCAGGCCGGTGACCCAGCCCAGGTTGAACGAGCCCAGCGACACCCAGGTGCCCGCGACGAACACGACCGCGAAGATACCGACCGACGCCGCCCCCGCCCGCAGGAAGTTACGGACGCGGCTCTCCCCCGGCAGGTGGTTGGCCCACACCCAGACCAGGAACGGCAGCGCGACCGCCGCGGTGGGCTTGATCAGCATGCCGACCGTGACCAGCGCGATGG
>Ga0164243_10001559_pt1 | contig 38898 bp, 32 predicted proteins | sample OricompcompostOP_FD_108781 | JGI IMG/M metagenome (GOLD analysis project Ga0164243, IMG submission 108781) | Organic Plus compost microbial communities from Emeryville, California, USA - Original compost - Organic plus compost (OP) | ecosystem: Engineered > Solid waste > Mixed feedstock >... | reverse complement strand
TGGCCGATGCGGCTGGTGTCGCGCACGTCGGCCGGCGGCGTCCACAGCACCTCGTTGGTCATCCGGCCATCCTCTCCCATCCCGACCCGCCGGCATGTGTCTGCGACACACACATTCCGGGCGCCGGGACGCTCCGGTACGGTGCACGCGTGCGCCATCTATGGAGCCTGCTCGCCGGCGTCGCGGCCGCCCCGCTGGTGTGGGTCCTCGTCGCGCTCGGCCAGGACGGATCGACCAGGACGATCACCACGTGGGCCGAGACGTCCGCGTTCAACACGGCCCGCCTCATCGAGCCGGCCGTCTATCTCGGCGTCGCCGGGATCCTGCTCGGCCTGCTCGCGACGCTGCGGTTCTCGCCGCTCGGCCCGACGGTTGCCGGGCTCCTGCTGATCGCACCATACATCGGCATGTTCGTCTCGCCGTTGCGCGTGCGTTCCGCGGTGCCGGGCGGCTGGAAGGTGTTCGGCGACCCGCTGCCGCTGCGGCTGCCGCTCGACAACGGCACGCTGTTCTTCGTCGGCCTGCTGCTCGTCATGGCGGTGTTCAGCGTGCAGCGCTGGCGCCGCTGGCCGCGGCCCGCCGCCGCCGCGGCGTCGACCCGGTCGTTGGACGACACCGAGCCCGACCTGCTGGCGGGCATCGGCCCGGACCCCGACACCAAGGCGCCGACGCTCGCGTACCCGCCGGCCGACCTGCCCTCGCCGCGGGCGGCGGACCCGCCGTTCACGGGCACGTCACCCTGGTCGTCGCCGCCGTCACCGCCGTACCGCCGCGAAGGCGACTGAAGAATGTCGCCGCGGCGGGGTACCGTGCGCGTGCACGTTCTCCGATAGGGAGGTCCGATGCGCCATCTCGGGTCGCTGGTGCTGTCCCTCGTGTTGGCCCCGATCATCTGGGTGCTGACCGGGTACGGGATGGGCGAGTTCGGCCGGGTCTTCGTCCGGTTCGGCGGCGGCTTCCGGGCGGAGCTGCTGGCGGGCCTGGCCGCCCTGGTGGTCGCGGGCATCCTCGTCGCGGTGCTGCTCCTGCCCCGGCTCTCGCCGGTCGGCCCGATGCTGGTCGGCCTGGGCTTCGTCGCCGCGTCCCTGTGGGCGGCGGCCGACCTGCCGTCCTTCGCCGACGTGGCGAACTACGAGATCTTCGGCCAGCCGGGGGCCACGCTCAATCCGGCGACCAGCGTCGGCCTGGTGGTGGGCGTGCCGCTGCTGCTGACGGCGCTGAGTCCGCGACGGTGGCGGCGCCACGAGCGGCCGGCGCCGGTCTATCCGGGGGCCGCGCCGGGCTACGCCAACCCGGCCGCGCCGTATCCGGGTGCCGGCACGCCGGGATACCAGCCGGCGCACACCGCACCGGCGTATCCGACGTCGCCTGGTGCGGCGGCCTTCGGCGCGCCTCCGGGGTCGCCCGCGGCTCCCTACCAGCCTCCGGGGTCGCCCGCGGCTCCCTACCAGGCGCCGGGGGCACCGGCTGGATGGGCACCGCCGGGTTCCGCACCGCAGCCTGGCTGGACACCGCCCTCGCCAGGCGCTCCGGCGCCGCCGGTCTCGTCCGCGCCGCCGGCCCCGGCGAGCCCGCAGCCGCCGTGGACGCCGCCCGTTCCGGCGCAGCCGGGGCCCGGGCCGGCCACGCCGCCCCCGCCGCCACACTTCGCCCCGCACGTGCCGCGGCAGACCGAGCCGGAGGCGGCGGCCGACGCCACCGACGCGACGACCCGCCTCGGGCCACCGCCGTCGCCGCCGTCGCCGCCTGCCCAGCCGGGCTCGGCGGCGGCCCCGCCGGCACCCACGTCCTCTCCGGCGCACGACGAGGCCACGACGGTGTTGCCCGACCAGGACGGCGCACCGTCCGCCGACACGGCCCGGGATCGAAGCGACGGCGACGTCACGACCCGGCCGCTGCACGCCGCGCCGCCACCGCCGGCGGCGTACCCGCCACCGGGCCACGCCACCCCGACCTCACCGCCGACCGACCCGGACGAGACCCGGCGGCTCTAACTCGGCTCAGGCGTTGAGGAGCTGGCGGGCCATGACGACGCGCTGGACCTGGTTGGTGCCCTCGTAGATCTGGGTGATCTTGGCGTCGCGCATCATGCGCTCGAGCGGGTAGTCGCGGGTGTAGCCGTAGCCGCCGAGGAGTTGGACCGCGTCGGTGGTGATCTGCATGGCGACGTCGGAGGCGAAGCACTTGGCGGCCGCGCCGAAGTAGGTCAGGTCCGCGTCGCCGCGTTCGGAGCGGCCGGCGGCGGCGTACGTCAGCTCGCGGGCCGCCGTCAGCTTCATGCCCATGTCGGCGAGCATGAACTGGATGCCCTGGAAGTCGGCGATCGGCTTGCCGAACTGGTGGCGCTCCTTGACGTACCCGATGGCGTAGTCCAGCGCACCCTGCGCGATGCCGACCGCCTGCGCGGCGATCGTGACCCGGGTGTGGTCGAGCGTGCGCATCGCGGTGGCGAAGCCGGTGCCCGGCGCGCCGATCAGCCGGGATTCCGGAATGCGTACATTGTCGAAATAGACTTCACGCGTAGGCGAGCCCTTGATGCCGAGCTTCTTCTCCGGCGCTCCGAACGACACGCCGGCGTCCGACTTCGACACGACGAACGCCGAGATGCCGCGCGAGCGGGCCCCGGGCTCGGTGACCGCGAAGACCGTGTAGAACTCGGACACCCCGGCGTTGGTGATCCAACGCTTGACGCCGTTGAGCACCCACCCGCCGTCCGCGGTCCGCTCGGCCCGGGTGGTCATCGACGCCGCGTCCGAGCCGGCATCCGGCTCCGAGAGGCAGTACGAGAACATCGCCTCGCCCCGCGCGACCGGCGGCAGGAACTCCTTCTTCACGGCGTCGGAGCCCGCCAGCAGCAGCGGCATCGTCCCGAGCTTGTTGACCGCCGGGATCAGCGACGACGCCGCGCAGACCCGGGCCACCTCCTCGATCACGATGGCCGTGGCCAGGGCGTCCGCGCCGGCACCGCCGTACTCGACCGGGATGTGCGGTGCGTGGAAGTCAGCGGACCGGAGGGCCTCGTACGACGCCCGCGGGAACTCGCCCGTCTCGTCCGCATGCGCCGCGTTCGGAGCGACCTTCGCCTCGCACACTTCCCGCACCGCGGTCCGAATAGTTCCGTGCTCTTCGGGTATGCGGTAAACGTCGAATGAAGGTTCTGTCGCCATTGCGGCCCTCCCCTTGGCCAGTGGTGAGCCCCACCGGTAGCGTGCGTCGGCGTGTCTCCCCCGGGTTCGGCTGTGAGGATACCGACCAGTAACCGCCACTCGGCCACACAGTGGGTAGGCTCACGCACTATCCTCGCCTGCGCACGACGGCGAGGCCACCGGCGGCTCGCGCCGCCAGCCAGCAACACCATATGTCCAAATTGTCGCGCCGGGTGGCGCGACCACCCGACAACCGACGTGGCGCGCGGCCCGCGCCGCGGAGCGTGAGCGGAGAACCCAGGCGTGACGATCCCGTACCCGAACACCCAGCCCATGCCGGCCATCGCGCCGGTGACCCCGCCGTCCGGAGCGGCCCGCCCGCGGCTGACCTTCCTCGGCACCGGATATCTGGGTGCGACGTACGCCATCTGCTACGCCGAGCTGGGCTACGAGGTGCTCGGCGTCGACGTCGACGAGGCCAAGATCGCTGGGCTGGCCGCCGGCGTCGTGCCGTTCCACGAGCCGGGGCTCGACGAGCTGCTGCGGCGCAACATCGCCGCCGGCCGGCTGCGCTTCTCCACCGACTACAAGGAAGCCGCCGACTTCGGTGACGTGCACTTCATCTGCGTCGGCACGCCGCAGCGGGCCGACGGCATGGGTGCCGACCTCAGCTACGTCGAGTCCGCCGTCGTCGGGCTCTCCCAGCACCTGACGCGCAAGGCCCTGATCGTCGGCAAGTCCACCGTCCCGGTCGGCACCGCCGAGTGGATCGAGCAGCTGGTCGGCAAGCACGTCTCGCCGGAGCTGGGCGTCGAGGTGGCGTGGAGCCCGGAGTTCCTCCAGGAGGGCTTCGCCGTCGAGGACGTGCTCCGCCCCAACCGCATCGTGGTCGGCGTCAAGAGCGACTGGGCCAACGGGCTGCTCTACGCCGCGCACAAGGGCGTCTTCGACCTCGCCGCCACCGAGGACCGCGAGGTGCCGCTGGTCATCACCGACTTCGCCACCGCCGAGCTGGTCAAGGTCGCCGCCAACGCGTTCCTGGCCACCAAGATCTCCTTCATCAACGCGATGGCCGAGGTCTGCGAGGTCGCCGGCGGCGACGTCACCCAGCTCGCCCGCGCCATCGGGTACGACCCGCGCATCGGCAACCGGTTCCTCCAGGCCGGCGTCGGCTTCGGCGGCGGCTGCCTGCCCAAGGACATCCGCGCGTTCCAGGCCCGGGCCCAGGAGCTGGGTGCCGGCGAGGCGCTCCGGTTCCTGCACGAGGTCGACCTGATCAACCTGCGCCGCCGGACCCGGGTCCTGACCCTGGCCGCCGAGCTGCTCGACCGCCGTTCGGGGCCGGCAGGTCCCGACCTGTCCGGCACGCGCATCGCGGTGCTCGGCGCCACGTTCAAGCCCAACTCCGACGACGTGCGGGACGCGCCGTCGCTCGCCGTCGCCGGGCTGCTGCTCAAGGCCGGCGCCGACGTCCACGTGTACGACCCGGAGGGCATGGACAACGCCAGGAAGGCGGCGCCGGACCTGACGTACGAGCCGAGCCTCAACGACGCCGTCCGCGACGCCGACCTCGTCTGCGTGCTGACCGAGTGGGCCGACTTCCGCAACGCCGACCCGGTCGCCCTCGGCGAACTGGTCGCCGGCAAGCGCGTCATCGACGGCCGGAACTGCCTCGACCCCGCACTGTGGACGCAGGCGGGCTGGGCGTACCGCGGCATGGGCCGCCCGTAACCGTCTCTTTCGCCGAAGGGCGCTCCGGGTCTTGTCGTAACCCCGGGGCGCCCTTTCCCATTGAAGAACCGTCACCGTTTTCGGGTGTCGCGTCCGGACACGCCCAATGGGACTGTTCAATCGGTGCCCGGTATGGGCATGCTTCGGTATAGGCGTCCTTTGAACTGCCAGCGCGGCGAGGTGCGATGGAAAGGTACCCGTGTCCCTCCTGCGGCCGGGAGATCGATCCGGCTCCGCGCTGCCCGTACTGCAACGCCGCGCAGGGCAGGTGGGCCGACGAGGTGGCCCGCATCGAGCGCGAGATCGCCGAGATCAAGCGCCGGGACATCGAGATCGCCCGCGAGCAGCGGCTGCTCGCCCAGCGGATGCAGGCCGCGCAGTTCCAACGCGACATCCTCGCCGCTGCCAACCAGGAGCGGCTCAAGGAGCAGATCAAGAAGACGCGCAAGGCGCTGCGCCGGCGCGGTTTCCGCCGCCCGCCGACCGCCGACCCGCGGGGCCCGCGGATACCGCACCAGACAGCGGCCGAGATGGGGCCGCCGCCGCTGATCGAGGACATCGAGGACGTCGAAGACGAGCGGCCGCCCGCCGAGGCGTCGTCCCGCGAGATCCAGAACGTCTACCTCGGCCTCGGCGCTCTCCTGCTCGGCGTCGCCGCCGTGGTGTTCGCGGGCGTCACCCCGGACGCGATCAGCCGCCTCGCGATCCTGACCGGCGCGGCGGGCCTGATGCTCGGCGCGGCGCCGTTCGTCGGGGCCCGGGGGCTCAGCTCCACGGCCGAGACCATCGCCGCGGTGGGCCTGATGCTGGTGCCCATCACCGGGTACGCGCTCTACACCGTCGACGCCATCGAGCACAGTGCACTGCCGGGCCCGATCTTCGCCGGCATCATCTTCGCGATAACGGCGGCCATCGCCGGTGCGTACGCGGGGGCGACCGGCCTGAGCGTGCCCCGGTACGCGACGGTGCTGGCGCTGCAGCCGGTGCTGCCCCTGCTGGCGTACGGGGCGATCGACGGACCGAGCGGCTGGGGCCTCGCGCTGGCGCTGGTGGCCGCACTCGACATCTGGTTGGCACGGCAGTTCGCCGCCTTCGGCGCCCTGGTGCCGCCGACCTGGTCAGGCCGCACGGCCACCGTCCTAGGCCCGGACGACGACCCGGGCGACGCCCCGCGCGGCGACCCGCGCGGCGGCCCAGGCGGCGACCCGCGCGGCGGCCCAAGCGGCGACCCGCGCGGCGGCCCAGGCAGCGACCCGCGCGGCGGCCCAGGCGGCGACCCGCGCGGCGGCCCGAGCGCGGGCCGCGTCCCCGACGCGGGCGGCGCGGCAGGAGGCGACCGGCCTGAGCCGGGAGTCGGCGCCGGCGTGAGGAGCGGCGGCGAGCCGGACACGGAGGCCGGTCGGAGTTCGGATAGGAGCGGGACGGAATGACGACGCGGAAGCCGGCTCCGGACCCGGACGACGACCGCCCCCGGGACGGCGACGCGGCGTCCGCGTCGCCGTCCCCGCGCGCGGCCGCGGCACCCACATCCGGCACCGAACCCACCGGTCCCCACACCCGCGCGGGCTCTGGGAAGCCACCGGCGGATCCGGCCACCAAGCCCACCAACCCGCGCGCCGCCGTCGACCGACAGCCTCCAGCCGACCAGGCCGGCAAGCCGGCGGGCCCCCGCGGTGCGGCCGCCGAGCGCCAGCCGCCAGCCGATCCGGCTGCCGAGAGCCCAGCGATGGGAAGGGGCCCTTCCTATCGCCAGGGCGATGGGAAGGGGCCCTTCCCATCGGTTCCATCGCCGGCCGGTCCTCGTGGTGTGGCCGGGGAGGGTTCGCTTCCGGCCTGGCTGCGCCGTCTGTTCCGACGGTCGCGGCCGGAGGAGGCCGCGACCGCCGACGACTCCGGCGACGTGACCCCACGGGACGCCGGCGACGAGGCCGAGACGGGGTCCGGCATCGGGTCACGGTCCGGTGCGGTGCCACCAAGCGGCGGCCCGAAGGTTTCTCGCATCGTCTCGGCGCCGCCGCCCACCGACCAACCGGCCGACACCGTCGAAGCGCGGGCGTCCACCGGCGACGCCGGACCGCCGTCACCGGACGGCGGCGCAGGCAGGGCACGGGGCCGCGAGGGCACGCCAGCGTCGATCGACACCGCGCCGGTGACCGACGCCGGGCCCGCGCCAGCGCCGCCCGGAGGAGAGGACGACGCGGCCGGAGACCGGGTCAGCGGCGAACCGGCCGCGAGCCGAACCGGCAGCGCACAAACCGCAAGCGGAGTCGGCCGTGAATCCGCTTCCGGCCAGGCCGACGACGGCGAAGCGCCGGGAGCCGATGAGGACCGTGAAGCACCGCGCCGGCCCCAGGCCGGCGCGCCACGGCCACGCGCCAGGAACACCCGCGACCGCACGGCCGGCAACGTCGAGACCACCGGGACCGCCGGCGGCGACCCGCCGCCCGACCCGGCCGCCAGCGAAGGACCGGAACCCGCCGAGGAGCGCGACATACCACGCCAGCCCCAGGCCGGCACGCCACGGCCACGCGCCAGGAACACCCGCGACAGCACGGCCGGCAACGTCGAGACCACCGGGACCGCCGGCGGCGACCCGCCGCCCGACCCGGCCGCCAGCGAAGGACCGGAACCCGCCGAGGAGCGCGACACACCACGCCAGCCCCAAGCCGGCGCGCCACGGCCACGCGCCAGGAACACCCGCGACAGCACGGCCGGGGCCGGCGGCGGGCGGCGGGACGAGCACGCCGAGCGGCCGGAGGGTGCCCCCGAGGAGGCCGAGGTTCTCGTCGACGTCGGGCCGGTCACCGGGGGCCCGCCACCGCGTACCGCGGTATCCGCGCGGTGGTTGCGCGAGCTGTCGTGGGTGTTGTTCGGCGTCGCCATCGGGGCGGCGCTGATCTACGCCGTGGCCGGTGTGCTGGACGCGTCCACGGTCGGTGCGGCCGTCGTGGCGGGGTTCGTGCTGGTCCTCGCGGCCGGGATCGGGCTCGGCGGGGCCTTGGCACTGCGGAAGCGGCCGCTGCCCGACATCGCCGGGGCCATTGTCACGCTCGCGGTGATCGGGGCGGCCGGGCGGGTGGCCGCCGTGGCCATGCCGGGACGCGCGCTGGTCGTGATCGCCGCGCTGATCGCGCTGGTCGGGTTCGCGGTTCGCGCGCTGCCGGAGGCCGCGCGGCGCGGGCCGCAGCTCGCGTCGACCGCCGCGCTGATCGTCATGGGCATGGTCGTCGCGGGCGGTACGCTCCGGGCCGCCCTCGCCCCGATCCGCGCGGCGCTGCCGATGTGGCGGGCCGACCTGGCGGCGTACCCGGCGAAGCTCGACGCCGCCGTCGGCGCCGCGCAGTGGCAGCTCGCGGTCGCCGCGGCGCTGCTCACCATCGCCGCGGTGCTGGCGGCGCCGCAGGAGGTGCGGCGAGAGCTCGCCGTGGCCGGCGCGGCCCTCACCGCGCTCGCCGCACCCGCGTCCCTGCACCTCGGCTGGGCCGCCGCGCCGTGGCCGCCGGCGCTCGCCGCGGTCGCCATCGGTGTCGCCGGGCTCTGGTCGCGCACCGCCCGCGCCGGTATCGCCCACGCGGCCAGCGCCGCGCTGGTCGGCCTCGCCGCCGCCGGTGCGTCCGCGGCGCGGCCGGCGCTGAGCGCCGCGATCCTGTTCGTCCTCGCGGCCGGCGGCGCGCTCATCGCCGCCGCGGCGCGCAACCCGACGTTCCGGAGCCGGGAAGGCGCGGAACCCGTCGGCGAATGGGCTGCGGGCGGCGCGGCGTTCGCCTTCCCCGGCGCCGTCGCGAGCTTCGTCGCGGCGACCGTGCCCGGCGAGGCCGGCACCGTGCCGATCCTCGCGGCCAGCTTCCTCGCCGTATGCGCCACCCTCGGCTTCGCCGCGCTCAACCAGGTCGCGGAGCGGCACCTCAGCGTCCCGCTCACGATCGGCACGGGGCTCGGCGCGATGGGTGTGGCGATCGCCGCGTACGCCGCGCCGCAGAGCGCCGTCGCCGACAAGCTGGTCGGCACGCTGATGCTGGTCGCGGCCCTGCTGCTGTTCCTGGCCCCGTCGATCGACAACGGCCGCCGCGCCGACCGTGTGCTCGACGGCGCCGACTTCGCGTCCGCCGCGGCGACCACAGCGCTGATCGGCGCGCTCGCGCGCATCGCGGCCATCCTCGCGCCGGGCGGCGAGATCGCGACGGTCGCGGCGATGATCCTGGTGGTGGCGATCGGCGTACGGGCCCTCCCCGAAGCCTGGCGCCGCGGCCCGGCGCTCGGCATCGCCGTCGGCGGCGGGGTGATCGCGGCGATCGCCGGCTACCAGGCCCTCTCCGGCGGCGTCCGCATCCTCGCCACGCCCGGCGCGCTCTGGTCCGCCGACCTCTCGCAGTGGCCCGGCAGCGCCGGCGGCGTCGGCACGTCGTGGCAGGCCCCGGTGGCGCTCGTGCTGCTCGCCGGCGCGGCCGCGATCGTCCTCCCCCGACCCTGGTCGTACGACGTCGCGGCGGTCTTCGTCGGCCTCGCCACCATCGGCGCGCCGGCGGCGCTCGGCCTCCCGTGGTACTCGCCGATCGTGGTCGGCGGCGCCGTCGCCACCGGGTACGGCGTCGCCGCCGTCATGGCCTCCGACCCCCGCGCCGGCCTGGCCCGGATCTGGGTGGCGGCCGCCGTCGCCCTGCACGCGGTCGGCGCCAGCGTCGTACGCCCGTGGACCACCGCCGCCGCCCTCGGCATCATCGTGCTGATCGGCGTCGTGGTGGCCGCGCTCGCCGGCGTCGTCGTGTCCGGCCCGCCGGCGACGCCCGACGGCGACGACGAGCCGGCGCGCGAGGGCGCCGCCGTGGCCTCCGGCACCACGGCCGGCGCCGCTGCGAGGCCGGCGAGCTGGTGGCCCCCCGGCTGGCCGGGCGGCCCCGGACGCCAGCGGTCCGGCGACGGGGACGGGACCGCCCGCACCAGCGCGGCCACCGCCAACCACCCCCGTGACCGCGTCGGCGCCACGGTCTCCGCCCCCACCGCGGCCGACGACCGCTTCGACGCCCGGACCGACCCCGCCCGCGCAGCCACGGCCGGCTCAGCCACCGCCCGCGCAGCCACCGCCGGCCACCCCACCGCCCAGGCCCGGGCCGGCGGCGCCACCGCGACCATGACCCGCCCCCACCCCACCGGCAGCACCACCGCGCCGGCCCCGGACGACGACCCCCTGGCCGCCGCCACGGCCGCCGCCCCGCCGCACCTCAGCACGATCGGCGGCCTGGCCCTCGGCGGCGCGCTGCTCGCCCTTCCCGGCGCGCTCGCCGGCTTCGCCGCCTCGGTCGGCAGCTCGGCGGAGATGGTCCTGATGGCCGCCCTCGCCGGTTCGAGCCTGGGCATGGCGATGCTCGCGCTGGCCCGTACCCGGATGGCGCCGTTCCTGCCCTATGCCAGCGTCGGCCTGGCCGGCGGCGCCACCATCACGGCCGCCACCGCGCTCGGCCTCGGCCTCTCCGCCGGCGTGTACGCGGCCGCCGCCGCCACGCTCGGCATCCTCGCCGAGCTGTTGCGGGCCACGGTGTCGCCGGGCGGCGAGGTGGAGCGCGTCCGCCGCTGGAGCGCGCTGACCGGCACACCGTGGCGCCGCGAGCCCGGCACCTCCGGCCGCCGCTGGTCGGTGGAGCCGGCGATGGGTGCGCTGCTGCTCGCCGTACCCGGGACGCTCTTCGCCCTCTACGCCCTCGGCCCGGCGCTCGTCGCCGCCCTCGTCGACCCGCTCCAGGCCCTCAACGGGGTGTGGCAGGGGCCGCCGGAGGCGCTGGTCAACCCGCCGGAGCGGGCGGTCGATCCGTCCAATGTGCTCTCCGCGATCCTGCTCACCGTGGCCGCCGGCCTCGCGGCGCTCGCGTTCTCCGGCGGCCGCCCCGCCCGCGCGATCCCGGTGGTGCTGCCCGGCATCGCGGTCACGCTGCTGATCACCCCGGTCTCCCTCGGCATCGGCTGGCCGCACGGGACCAGGGCGGCGCTCGCGGTCTTCGCGCTCGCGATGCTGGGCCTCGCGCTGACCCCGCCGCCGCCGGAGTCGGAGCGCTCGCGGTCGCTGCGGGCCGCCCGTACCACGGTCTTCGTGATCGGCCTCGCCGCCGGCAACGCGGGCCTGGCCGGCAGCCTCTCCACCCGCGGCATGACGCTGTTCACCCTGCTCGGCGCGACCGCCGTCGGTGCGGTCGCGGCCGTCTTCGGCCGCACCCAGCACGCCCGCATCCTGGGCTGGATCTTCGCGGCCGTCATGGGCCAGGCGTTCGTCCTCACCCTCGGCCTGGTCGCCGGCCTGCCGCGGACCACCTCCGCGTTCGGCGTCCTCGCGGTCGGCGCGGCCCTCCTCGTCGGCGCCGCCCTGCTGCCGCGGCTGCGCCGCCCGGAGGCGTACTACGAGGCCACGACCGTCGAGTGGAGCGGCTACGGGGTGGGGCTGATCGCGTTCGCGCTCGCCTTCGACTCGGTGCCGCACCTCGCGGGCCTGCTCGCCGCCTGGGGCGCCGTCCTCGGCGTCGCCGCCGGCCGCCCCGGCCGCCGCGCCTCCCGCCGGCGGGTGATCTTCTACGGCGCGCTCGGCTGCGAGGTCGCCGCTTGGTGGCTGCTCATGGACCTGGCGGCGGTCACGCTCCTGGAGGCGTACACCCTGCCCTTCGCCGCGGTCGCCCTCGTGGCCGGCCTGATCGAGCTGCGGCAGCGTCCCCACCTCGGCAGCTGGCTCGCCTACGGCCCGGCCCTGGTGTCCGCGTTCCTGCCGACCACCATGCTGGTGCTCAGCCGCGACACCGCCGACGTCCGCGAACTGCTGCTCCTGGTCGGCGGCGCCGCAGTGCTGATCATGGGTTCGATGCTGAAGCAGCAGGCCCCCGTGATCGTCGGTGCGGTCGTCACGGCGATCTCGGCGATCCACTTCACGGTGACCCGCGTCGGCCCGTACTACGTCGTGCTGCCGATCGGCCTCATCCTGCTGATCCTCGGGGCCAGCAACGAGAACCGGCGCCGGGCCCAGGAACGGATCCGCAGCCTGCGGGGCATGCGATGAGCTGACTCGGGTCCGCGGTGGTCCGGGCCGCCGCTCCCGCCAGACACCGCTCGCTGACGCGTCGCTGCCAGCTCCGCGGTGGGTCGCGCCGAAAGGCCAACCGCCGCCGCGGGCTCGGCCCGCCGGCCACCCGACCTGATCGGGCCTGACGCAGGCCCGCGCGGACGGCTGGGCAACGGCGCAGGGCGTCGGTCCCGGCTCCCTCCGGAGGCGCAGGCGGCTCGGCGCCGCCAGGGCGTCAGGCCCGGCTCCACGCCGAGGCCGCGATGCCGACGCGGTTGTCGGCGCCGGGCACAAACGCCGAATCGATCGCCGGCCGCTCGAGTCGGGCTCCGGCGCCGGTCCGGCCGAGCGCGTCCTGGCGGACGGCGACCGGCACGAAGCGGGACGGACCGCGGCCGGTCAGGTCAGAGCGACGCCTTCAGGGCCGCTTCCTTCTCGGCCACCAGCAGCTCCAGGCCGGCCTGGAAGTCGATCATCCGCTGGCGCAGGGTGGCGTCCGATGTCGCGAGGATGCGGACCGCGAGCAGGCCCGCGTTGCGGGCACCGCCGATGGAGACCGTCGCCACCGGCACGCCGGCGGGCATCTGGACGATCGAGAGCAGGGAGTCGATGCCGTCGAGGTGCTTGAGCGGCACCGGGACGCCGATCACCGGCAGCGGGGTCGCCGACGCGACCATGCCCGGCAGGTGGGCGGCGCCGCCCGCGCCGGCGATGATCACCCGCAGGCCACGCTCGGCGGCGGTCCGCGCGTACGCGATCATCTTGTCGGGCGTCCGGTGGGCCGACACCACACCGACCTCGTAGCCCACCTCGAACTCGGCCAGCGCCTCGGCGGCCGCCCGCATCGTCGCCCAGTCCGAGTCGCTGCCCATGATCACGCCGACCAGGGCCTCACCAGCCGGACCCGTCACAGCGCACCCTCCCGCAGCCACCACGCCGCGCGGACGGCCCGGGCCCGCACCGACTCGAGGTCGTCACCCAGCACCGTCACGTGGCCGATCTTGCGGCCGGGACGGGACTGCTTGCCGTACAAGTGCACCCTCGCCCCCGGGTCCTCCGCGAACAGGTGGTGCAGCCGCTCGTCGGTGGACATCCCGCCGGGCGGCCCGCCGAGCACGTTCGCCATCACCACGACCGGCGCGGTCAGCGCGGTGTCGCCCATCGGGTAGTCGAGCACCGCCCGCAGGTGCTGCTCGAACTGCGAGGTGCGGGCACCCTCGATCGTCCAGTGGCCGGAGTTGTGCGGACGCATCGCCAGCTCGTTGACCACCAGCCCGCCGGGCGTCTCGAACAGCTCGACGGCGAGCATCCCGACCACGTCGAGCGCGGTCGCGAGGTCGATCGCCAGCTTCTGGGCCTCGACCGCCAGCTCCTCGGGAAGCGCCGGCGCGGGTGCCAGCACCTCCACGCAGATGCCGTCGCGCTGCACCGTCTCGACCACCGGGTACGCCGCGACCTGCCCGAACGGCGACCGGGCCACCTGGACCGCCAGCTCGCGCCGCAGCGGCACCCGCTCCTCGGCGATCAGCTCGGCGCCGCTGCCCAGCACCGGGGCCGCCGCCGCCGGGTCCGCCACCAGCCAGACGCCGCGGCCGTCGTAGCCGCCGCGGGCCGCCTTCAGCACCAGCGGCCAGCCGACCCGCTCGCCGAACGCCGCCAGGTCGCCGGCGGACGCCACCGGGACCCACCGCGGCACGGGGGCACCCAGCTCCGCCAGCTTCTCGCGCATCCGGCGCTTGTCCTGCGCGTACACGAGCGCGTCGGCGGACGGGTACACCCGGTGGCCGTCGGCGGCGAGCGCGCGGATGTGCGCCTCCGGCACGTGCTCGTGGTCGAACGTGACCACGTCACAGCCCTTGGCGAAGGCTTTCAGCGCCGACAGGTCGGTGTGGTCGCCGATTTGCACATCGGCGGCGACCATCGCCGCCCCGTCGTCGGGGTTGAGGGCGAGCACGCGCAGCGACTGGCCCAGCGCGATCGCGGCCTGGTGGGTCATGCGGGCCAGCTGGCCGGCCCCCACCATGCCGACAACAGGCAGTCCGGTCCGGGAGTCCATGGTCAGGAAAGCCTATCCGGACCTCAGCGCCGGGCGAGCCGCGCGGTCAACTCATCGACGGTCGTCACCGGCCGGTCGCAGACGAAACCCCGGCAGACGTACGCCGCGGACGCGCCGGCCACGAACGGCCGCCCTTCCAGCAGGGGTACGCCCGGCGCGTCCGGCGGCCCGGCCACCACCACGGCACCGGGCGGGGCCAGCTCGTACGCGGCCGCCACGAGCGGGTCGCCGGCCGGGTCGCCGGTCGCGATCGCGATCTCGTACGGCCCCGAGAGCATCGCCTCCGCGGTCGCGGCCGCGTACCCGGTGAACCGGGGATGCCGCGCCATGATCGGCGCCACGGTGCCGAGGGCGGCCTCCGCCACCTCGCGGTAACGGGGCTCGCCGCGCAGCGCCGTGTACGCGACGAGGGCCGCCGCCAGCGCCGACTGCCCGGACGGCGTCGCGTTGTCCGTCGGGTCCGCCGGCCGGGTCACCAGCCGCTCGGCATCGTCCGCCGTGTCGTAGAAGCCGCCGTTGCCGGCCGAGAAGTGGGCGAGCGCCGCGTCGAGCAGCGTGCCCGCGAGGTCGAGCCAGCGGCCGTCGAGCGTCGCCTGGTGCAGCGCGCAGAACGCCTCGGCGACCGCGCCGTAGTCGTCGAGCACCCCGGCCGGCTCCCCCACGGCGCCGTCGCGGGACACCCGGCGCAGCCGGCCGTCGACCAGGTGGACGTCGGCGAGGAGCGCGCCGGCCCGTACCGCCGCGGCCAGCGACACGGCGCCGCCGGTGGCGAAGTGGTGCTCGACCAGCGCGGTGATCGCCAGGCCGTTCCAGGCGGCGACGACCTTGTCGTCGCGGGCGGGCTGCGGCCGGGCGGCGCGGGCTTCCAGAAGCCGGGCCCGGACACGCGTCCACCGGTCGATCACCGGCGGGTTCGCGTCGTCGACGTCGCGGGCCAGCCGGAGCACGCTCGTGCCCTTCTCGAACGTGCCCTGCGGGGTCACCCCGAACAGGTCGGCGGCGTACGCCCCGTCGTCCTCGCCGAGCGCCTCGACGAGCTGGGCCGGCGTCCACGAGTACGTCAGCCCCTCCACCCCGTCGGTGTCCGCGTCGAGGGCGGAGGCGAACCCGCCCTCGGGCGTGCCCAGGTCGCGCAGGATGAACTCGGCCGTCTCGTCGGCGACGCGGCGGGCCATCGGGTCCCCGGTCAACCGCCACAGGTGGGTGTAGACCCGCAGCAACAGCGCGTTGTCGTAGAGCATCTTCTCGAAGTGCGGCACCGTCCAGTGCGCGTCGACGGAGTACCGGGCGAACCCTCCGGCCAGCTGGTCGTAGATGCCACCGCGGGCCATCGCCTCGCAGGTGTGCCGGACGATCTCCAGTGCGCGCGCGTCGCCGGTGCGCTGGTGGTGGCGGAGCAGGAAGAGCAGGTTCATCTGCGGCGGGAACTTCGGCGCGAGGCCGAAACCGCCGTTCGTGGAGTCGTACGCGCTGGCGAGCGCGGCGACGGCCTTGTCGAGCAGCTCGGAGGTGAGCGGCGCGCTCAGCCCGCCGACCGCCTGGGCCCCGCCGACGGCCTCGACCACGGCGGCACCCTGCCGCATGACGCCCTCGCGCTGGTCGCGCCACGCCTTGGTCACCGAGTCCAGCAGCCGGCTGAACGCGGCGCGCGGGTAGTAGGTGCCGCAGAAGAACGGCGTGCCGTCCGGAGCCGCGAACACGGTCATCGGCCAGCCGCCCTGCCCGGTCATCGCCTGCGTCGCGGTCATGTAGACGGCGTCGACGTCCGGCCGCTCCTCGCGGTCGACCTTGACGCAGACGAAGTTCTCGTTCATCTGCCGCGCGACGCCCTCGTCCTCGAACGACTCGTGCGCCATCACGTGGCACCAGTGACAGGCGGCGTAACCCACGGAGATCAGCACCGGGACGTCGCGGCGTTTCGCCTCGTCGAACGCCTCGGACCCCCACGGCCACCAGTCGACCGGGTTGTCGGCGTGTTGAAGCAGGTAGGGCGAGGTGGCGCCACCGAGCCGGTTCACCCTCCCAGCCTTTCACAGCGCTCCGGCCGGCGCTCGGGTCAGGAGGCCCCGTCTGCCCGGAGGGGGAACACGTCGGCCTTGGCGCTGTCGGTCAGCTGGCCCAGCACCGCGACGATCTTGTCGGCCGGCATCGGCTTGAAGAAGTGGTAGCCCTGGGCCGCCGCGCAGCCCAGCGTCTCCAGCGCCGACCGCTGTGCCGCCGTCTCCACGCCCTCGGCGACCACCCGCAGGCCCAGCTCGCGGCCGAGCCCGATGGTGAACCGCACGATGGCCGCCGCCTGCGGTGACTCGGCCATCCGCATGACGAAGCTGCGGTCGACCTTGACCTCGTCGACCAGCACGCGCGCCAGGAACGCGAGCGAGGAGTAGCCGGTGCCGAAGTCGTCGAGGGCGATCCGGACCCCCATGGCGCGCAGGGCGGCCAGCACCTCGTCGATCACGTCCAGCTCGCTCATCACGACCGTCTCGGTGATCTCCAGGACGAGGCGGTCGGCCGGCACGTTGTGGCGGCGGAGCAGGTCCGCCACGTCGTTGGGGAGGCGCGGGTCGAGGAGGCTGTGCGCCGAGAGGTTGACCGCGATCGGGACGTCCATGCCGTGGGCGGCGACGTCGGCCGCGACCCGGAGGGCCTTGTCGATCACGTAGTGGGTAAAGGCGCCGAGGAGGTCGCTCTCCTCGGCGGCGCGGACGAAGTCGCCGGGCTTGAGCGTGCCGCGGCGGGGGTGGCGCCAGCGGACCAGGGCCTCGACGCCGGTGGGAGCCCCAGTGGAGAGGTCGACGGCGGGTTGGAGGGCGAGCACCAGCTGGTCGTCGGTCGCGAGCGCCGCGCGTAGCTCCGACAGCAGGGTGAGCTGGTCGGTGCTGCTGGTGTCGCGCGCGCCGTCGTACACCGCGATGTTGGCGTTGCCGCCCTCCTTGGCCTGGCGGAGCGCGATGTCGGCGCGGCGCAGCAGCTCGGCGACGGTAGCGCTGCCGGCCCCGGCGACGACGACGCCGGCGGACGCCTCGACCGCGACCGGGATGCCCTGGACCTCGACCGGTGCGATGACGGCGTCGACGAGCTCGGCGGCGTGGGCGACGCCGTGCCGGCCGGGCTCCGTCAGCAGCAGGGCGAACTGGTCGCCGCCGACGCGGCCGAGCAGCTCGTCACCGGCGACCGCGCGGAGCCGGGCCGCGGCGGCGGCCAGCAGCTCGTCGCCGGCGTTGTGGCCGAGGGTGTCGTTGACCTCGTGGAAGCGGTCGATGTCGACGACGACGAGCGAGACGGGATGGTCGCGGTCGAGCGTCCGCAGCACCGCGTCGCCCCGCGCGACCAGCGCCGCCCGGTTGAGCAGGCCGGTGGTCGCGTCGTGCCGGGCGTCGTGCGCGGACCGCTCGCGCAGCAGCGACCAGGCGCGGTGGGTGACGGCGTCGTGCAGCGCCACCGCCAGCGTGTCGGCGAAGGCGGCGAACGCCAGCTCGTCGCGGGGCGACGGCAGCGTGGGCCGGGGCAGCGCGACGCGGATCCGGCCGACGACCTCCCCGTGCACGGTGAGCTCCCGCACCAGGCTGCCCTCGGCCTCCGGAAGCGGCGGACGCTCGTCGTGGTCGACCGCGCCGCTGGCGCCGTCGGCGTCGCCGTGGAAGCGACGCCACCCACCGTCGATGCGGACGACGTCGAGGTCGACGCGCTCGGCGACGAGCAGCCGCAGCGCGCCGGCGACCCCGGCGGCGGCGACCTCGTCCTGGTCGAGCCGCCGGATGCTCGCGGTGGCACCGGCGAACTCCTCCCAGGCCCGGCGCTCGTCGGCCGCGCGCAGCCGCTGCCCGTAGGTCTGCTGGAGTAGCCACAGGGCCGGCGGCAGCAGCAGGAGCCAGCGCGGGTCCTCGTGGAGCATGAGCACGACGGTGAGGCCCACGACCACGTTGCCGACGAACATCAGCAACTTGTCGCGGAGCGCGCGGGCGAAGGTGCGCACCAGCGGCACGCCGTGCACGAGGTGCAGCGAGACCACCGCGAGCACGGCAGCCACCAGCAGGTACGTGGCGGCGCCGAGGATCAGCGCGAGGGCCAGCGGCGGTGTGAGCGGCGCGCCGATCGGGTCGCCGAGCACGCACGCGACCGTGACGGCGGCGGAGACGGCGACCGTCTGGCAGAGCGCGATGTGCAAGGCCTCCAGGGGCGTCCGCAGCCGCGCGAAGAGCGAGAGCAGCAGCCAGCCGGCGGCGGCGCCGACGAAGGTGGCGGCGGGGAGCCAGCCGGGTGGCGCCAGGTAGAGGCCGATGATCAGCGCCGCCTCGCCCCAGTTGACCGAGAGCCGGCCGGAGCCGATCCGCAGCCGCAGGCTGGCCAGCTGGGCGACGGCCATCACCCCGCAGGCGACGGCTAGGCGGGCGAGCGGCGGCAGCGGGTCGTCGGCGGGGAGGGTGGCCGGGACGAGCAGCCCGACGGTCGTCGCCAGGACCGAGAGGAGGAGCAGGAACACGGTGAACGCGTGCGCGCGCGGGGGGATGTCGGTGGCGCCGGCGCCACGGGCCACCCGCCCGAGGCCGGCGCGGAGCGCGCTCATCGTCGACTCCCACCCGGGCCGGGCGGCCTGCGATGATCAGCTCTGGACATCGGCGGGCAGGGGGAGCTGCCGGCGATGCTCATCGGCGCCCCCTTCCGCGCACGCCACGAGGGGCCCACTCGGGTCCCCACGGCGGAAGGCTAAGCCAAACGCGGAGGGTGCAACAGGGGGCAGACGTCTGCTTTGTGGCTCAATGGGTGCCGTCGTGCCTGGTCAGGACGGGTTTGCCGCGTCTGGCGCGAATACTGTGTTGTTCAGGATCGGTCATCGGGGTCCGTTGGTTTCGCCATGACAGATTTCGCCACGGCGGGATCCGCGCCGTCGTCGTCCTGACCGGGAAACCGTTCGGGCAGGCGCTTGAGGCGGCTGTTCATGTTGCGGATGAGCAGCACCGTGGCCGTGCCCAGCACGATGATGAGAAGCAGACCCATCGGACCGGCCAGGCCCCCCGAGCGCGTGTCGCCGAAGTTGTTGACGGCGAGCACGTCCGCGATGGTCAGCATGGCGACACTCCTGTCCTGCCGGGGCTGGACTAAAAGTACGCCGCGCCGCTCAGGCGGCGCGCACCGCCTCCCGGATGCCCGCGAACAGGTCGGACTCGGGCACGGGGCTGTCCACGAACGACCGGACCAGCTCGTAGTCCTCCGTGGGCCAGACCTTGCGCTGGATGTCGAGCGGGACGCGGAACCAGAACCCGTCGGGGTCGATCTGCGTCGCGTGCGCGCGGAGCGCGTCGTCGCGGATCTCGAAGTAGTCGCCGCACTCGACCCGGGTGGTGATGCGGTCGCCGCGGTCCTCCCGCCCGTCCCACTGGTCGAGCCACTCGGTGTAGGGCGACTCGAGGCCGGCCGCGAGCATGCCCTCGTGGAGCGCCATGACCTTCGCCTTGCTGAACCCGCTGGAGTAGTAGAGCTTCAGCGGCTGCCACGGCTCGCCCTGGTCCGGATAGCGCTTGGGGTCGCCGGCCGCGTCGAACGCCGCCACGCTGATCTTGTGGCACATGATGTGGTCGGGGTGCGGGTAGCCGCCGGTCTCGTCGTACGTCGTCACGACGTGCGGCCGGAACTCGCGCATGAGCCGCACCAGCGGGGCGGCCGCGACGTCGACGGGCTGGAGCGCGAAGCAGCCCTCGGGCAGCGGCGGCAGCGGGTCGCCCTCCGGCAGGCCGGAGTCGACGAAGCCGAGCCATGCCTGCTTGACCCCGAGGATGGCCCGCGCCGCGTCCATCTCGGCGCGGCGGATCTCCGCGATGTTCTCCCAGACGTCGGGCCGGTCGAGCTTGGGGTTGAGCACGCTGCCGCGCTCGCCGCCCGTGCAGGTGGCCACGAGGACGTCGACGCCCTCGGCCACGTAGCGGGCCGACGTCGCCGCACCCTTGCTCGACTCGTCGTCGGGATGCGCGTGCACCGCCATCAGACGCAACTGCTCAGCCACCGAACCGCTCCTTAGTCCCTGCCTCGTGCGTGCACATCCCCGGCTGCGAGGATGGAACCCTGCCATTCTGGCCGACCGCACCGACAGAACTGTGTCGGGACCAGCCCAGAGCAGGAGGGCACGACCCCCGTGACCGATACGCACGCGTCAACCACGACGCCCGCGCCGGTGTTCCCGCCCGGCCGGTACGGCCGCCGCCGCGCGCCGTCGCGGCGGCGCCCCTGGCTGATGGCGGTCCTGGTGGTGGCCGCCCTGGCCGTCACCGGCGCGGTGGCCGTCCGGCTCTACCAAAACTACGGCGATCCGGCGTACGACGCCCAAGTCGTGACCTATACCGGCGTGACGGATAATGGGCTGAATGTCGTCTTTCGGGTGACCATCCCGGAGGGCCGACAGGCGGACTGCCTCGTCCGGGCCCGCTCCCGCGACGGCGCCGAGGTCGGTCACGAGACGGTGCGGGTCCACGACACGCCCGGGGACGGTCCCACCCAGATCACCCATCACCTGCCCACCACGGCAAAGCCCATGCTCGGCGAGGTGCTTCGCTGCGTCCCGGCGGACTAACCGGGCGTTTCGGGCACACCACGGTGTGGTGGGTCGCTGGTAAGTTGGAAGTTCGTACTTGTCACCCGCCACCCAAGGAGATCGTCTGTGTCCACGACCGACCGCGGGACTCCCGTCACCTGGTTGTCCCAGGACGCGCACGACCGCCTCCAGGCGGAGCTCGACGAGCTGATCGCGAACCGGCCGGTGATCGCCGCCGAGATCAACGCCCGCCGTGAGGAAGGTGACCTGCGCGAGAACGGCGGCTACCACGCCGCACGGGAAGAGCAGGGGAAGCAGGAGCACCGCATCAGCTATCTGAAGGAGCTGCTGCGCAACGCCCAGGTCGGCGACGCACCCAAGGCCGACTCGGTCGCGCCGGGCACCGTCGTGACGATCCACTTCGACGACGACGCCGACGACACCGAAACGTTCCTGCTCGGTTCGCGCGAGATCGCCGCCACGACCGACCTCACCGTCTACAGCCCCGAGTCCGCCCTCGGCAAGGCCATCCTCGGCGCGCGCAGCGGCGACACCGTCACGTACACGGCACCCAGCGGCGCCGACATCAAGGTCACGGTCGTCAAGTTCGAGCCCTTCGAGGGCTGACACGCGGGCTCGGGTCCGCGGTGGGCACGACCGCCGCAAGGAAGGGCCCCTTGTTAACGCCTGGGCGTTAACAAGGGGCCCTTCCTTGCGCCAGGGCGGTCCGGGAGGGGTCAGGGGAAGGTGACCACGTACCCGCTGTCCCGCAGGGCCGTGACCACCTGGTCGCTGTGGTCGGCGCCGCGGGTCTCGACCGAGAGCGCGACCTCCACCTCACCCAGTCGCAGGTGGGGGTTTTGTCGCTGGTGGACGACGTCGACAACGTTCGCGCGCTGGTCGGCGATCTGCCGCAGCAGCAGCGCGAGCTGGCCGGGGCGGTCGGCGCAGCGGACCGTGAAGCGCAGGAAGCGGCCCGCCGCCGCCAGGCCGTGCTCGATCACCCGCATCAGCAGCAGCGGGTCGATGTTGCCGCCGGAGAGCACCGCCACGGCCGGCGGGTCGGCCTCGACGACGCCCGCGAGCAGGGCCGCGACGCCGACGGCACCGGCCGGCTCCACCACGAGCTTGCCGCGCTCCAGGAGCATCAGCAGAGCACGGGAGATGTCCTCGTCGGTGACCGTGACGATCTCGTCCACCAGCTTCTCGACGTGCGCGAACGTCACCTCGCCGGGGCAGCCGACAGCGATGCCGTCGGCGATCGTGGCGTAGCTGTCCAGCCGCACCGGCGCGCCGGCGACCAGCGAGGGCGGGAACGCCGCCGCGTTCGCCGCCTGCACGCCGATCACCCGCAGGTGCGGGCGGAGCGCCTTCGCCGCCACCGCGATGCCGGACACCAGCCCACCGCCGCCGACACCCGTCACGATCGTCCGTACCTTCGGGCACTGCTCGATGATCTCCAGCGCCACGGTCCCCTGCCCGGCGATCACGTCCGGGTGGTCGAAGGGATGGATGAACACCGCACCGGTGCGGTCGGCGAACTCCCTCGCGGCGACCAGCGACTCGTCCACCGTGGCCCCGACCAGCTCCACCGACGCGCCGTACCCCTTGGTGGCCGCGACCTTCGGCAGCGGGGCCCCCTCGGGCATGAACACCGTGGCCGTCGTGCCGAGCAGCCCCGCGGCGAGCGCGACGCCCTGCGCGTGGTTCCCGGCGCTCGCCGCCACCACACCCCGGGCCCGCTCGGCGTCGGTGAGCCGCGCGATCCGCACGTACGCCCCGCGCACCTTGTACGACCCGGCGCGCTGCAGGTTCTCGCACTTCAGCCACGCCGGCCCGCCGAGCGACGCGCTCAACGGGCGGGAGGGTTCCAGCGGGGTGGTGCGCACGACGCCGGCCAGCAACTCCCGCGCCGCCTCGACGTCGGCCAGGCCGACCAGGTCCGTCATGCCCTGATCGTCCCACCCCCGGCGCCATCCGGCTCACCGGCCGGCGGTGTCACGCCCATCACCCGGTTCCGCGCCTCGTACCACCCCCGGTGGATCCGCTCCTCCTGCGCCACGGACACCCGGGTCACCACGACGGCGAACGCGGCGGCGGCGACGAGGGCGGCCAGGAGCGCGACCGTGTTGCCGACCGCGAACTGGCGGTAGATGTCGACGAGCGTGCCCGGCGCGGCGTCGAAGACGAGGGTGATCCGCTCGCCGGCCGCGTTGCCCACGGACACCCCGACGAGCCTGGAGGTCAGCAGCGCCAGCCACCAGACGACCGCGACGGCGCCGACCCGCCGCCCGGGGCAGCTCAGCCGCGCGACGTCGGTCATCACCCGCGCCGGGATGACGGCGTTCGCGATCGGCAGGAACCAGCCGCCGATCGCCCAGCCCGCACCGAGGCCCGGCTCGCGTCCGGGGAACGCGTCGAGGTTGCGCCGGGCCCGCCACAGCCAGACGATCGTCGCCGCGAGCGCGGCGGCCTCGGCGAGGGCGACGAGACTCCCGGCGGACCGCAGCAGGTCGTCGAGCCGGAAGACGGCGCTGAGGTCACCGCTCCTCCGGGCCCGGTCGGTCGCGACCACGATCGCCCACGTCAACGCCGTGTCGCCGGCCTGAGCGAGCACCGCGACCCCGACCGCGACGACCGCGGCGACGCCGAACCCCCGCACGTGAAACGTCCGGCTTCCCGGTTTGAGCGCGTCCTCCACATTCACCGGACAACCTCGTCGGCATCGACGGCAGGGACGAACCAGATGACCGCGGCGAAGGCCAGGACCGCGGCGGCGGCGGCCAGCCAGGCCACCGACACGCCGCTGGCCCAGACCGCGAAGTGGTCCGACCAGGCCATCACGTCCTCGGTTCGGGCGAGCCTGCCCTCGCGGCGGCCGGCGCGAAGGTCGGCGGACCCGCCGAGGACGAGGTGGGTGACCAACGCGAACGGCAGGACGGTCACGGCCGCGTCCCGCAACCGGTGTGGGGTGAGCGCGCCGAGGTGCCGCCGGGCCCGCCACACCCAAAGGCCGGCGAGCACCGCGGCGGACACCTGGGCGGCGCGGTAGACCCACCGGAGCACCGGATGCCCGGCGTCGAAGAGGCCGACGGCCGCGAGCCCGTGGATCGTGCCGGACTCCTCCATGGACACCGCCACCGCCCAGAGCAGCACGGCGTCCAGGAGGTACGCCATCGTGGACACCGCGAGCAGGACCGACGCGGCGAACCCGACGCGGTGCACGCCCCTGAACCGGCCCGGCCGGATCAAGGTGTGCCCGCGGGGTCGGCGACGCGGGGCCAGGAGCTGGCGTGGCGCGGCCACGGGGCCGCCAGCTCGAACTGGCCGGCCACCGCGAGCAGCAGCGTCTCGCTGCCGGGCGGACCCACCAACTGCACGCCGAGCGGCAGCCCGTCCGGACGCATGCCCATCGGCACCACCAGGGCCGGGAGGCCGGCGATGTTCCACGGCGCCGCGTAGGGGGCGTAGCGCAGCGACGCGTACACGTTGGCCCGGCACGACCGGGACGACCACGCGAGGGCCGGCGGCGGCGCCGCGGCGAGGGCCGGGGTGAGCAGCACGTCGACGCCGTGGTCGGTGAAGAAGTCGATCGAGCGCTGCCGCCACGCCTCGCGGTCGTCCTGCTGGACCCAGCCGCGGCGCAGGGCCTGGTCGCCGAGGGCGGCCATGCGGCGGGTACGCGGCTGGAGGGTGTTCCGGTCGAGCGCGTCGAAGTCGGCCTCGTTCGCCGCCGACGCGAACCAGGTCGCCATGCCCTTCAGGCCCAGCTTGACCGGGTACACCGGGTCCGCGGTGACCGCGTCGTGGCCCGCGGCGACGAGCAGGCGGGACGCGGTGGCGACCGCCTCGCGGTTGGGGGCGTCGGGGCGGATACCGGCGACCGGCGAGCGGGTGGAGACCGCGACCCGCAGCCGGGCCGGCTCCACCAGCTTCTCGGGCTGCCGGCCGGCGAGGACGGCGAAGCCGAGCGCCGCGTCGGCGACCGCGGTGGCGAGGATGCCGTGCTCCACCATCCCGAACCAGCCGTCGGCGCCGAGTTCGCGCGGCACCACGTCGCGGCCCGGCTTGAGCCCCACGAGGCCGCAGCAGGCGGCCGGGATCCGGATCGAGCCGAGGCCGTCGTTGCCGTGGGCGATCGGCACCATCCCGCTCGCGACCGCCGCCGCGGCGCCACCCGACGAGCCGCCCGGCGTGCGGTCCGTGCGCCACGGGTTCCGCGTCACGGCGGTCTCGTCGTCGGTCATGGCGAACAGGCCCAGCTCCGGCATCCGGGTGATGCCGACGGCGACGGCTCCCGCGCCGCGCAGCCGGCGGACCACCTCGTGGTCCTCCTCGGCGACCGGGGTACGCGCGGCGGCGGAGCCGTTCCAGATCGGCAGCCCGGCGATCGGCGTGTTCTCCTTCACCGCGACCGGCACCCCGGCCAGCGGCAGGTTGGAGAGGTCCTCGAGGACGTCGACCTCCTCCGCCTCGACGATCGCCGCGCCGGCCCGTACCGTCCGGAACGCGGACACCACCGGGTCGGCGACGGCGATGTGGTCGAGGTGATCGGCGACCACCCGGGTCGCCGTGGTGTCGCCGCGCCGCACGGCGCGGGCGATCTGACGTGCGGTCGCGCCGACCCAGGTCGCCACATTCTCCTGCACGGTGCACCCTCCCCATCGGGCCGTTGTGCCCCGCAGTGTCTCAAGTGGTCAGCCGAGCGCGCGCTCCAGGTCGGCCAGCAGATCGTCGGCGGTCTCGATGCCCACCGAGAGCCGCACCAGGTCGGCCGGGACCTCCAGCGGCGAGCCGGCGGCGCTGGCGTGCGTCATCCGGCCCGGGTGCTCGATCAGGGACTCGACGCCGCCCAGCGACTCGGCCAGCAGGAAGAGTTCGGTGCGCTCGCAGATCCGTACCGCCGCCTCCTCGCCGCCCGCGGCCCGGAACGACACCATGCCGCCGAAGCGCCGCATCTGCTTGGCGGCCGTCTCGTGGCCGGGGTGGGTCGGCAGGCCCGGGTAGAGCACCTCGGCGACGGCCGCGTGGTGGCTCAGGTAGTCGACGACGCGCTCGGCGTTGTCGCAGTGCCGGTCCATGCGTACGCCGAGCGTGCGGATGCCGCGCAGGGTGAGCCAGGCGTCGAACGGCCCGTTGACGCCGCCCATCGCGTTCTGGTGGTACGCGAGCCGCTCGCCCAGCTCGTCGTCGGCCACCACCAGCGCGCCGCCGACCACGTCGGAGTGGCCGCCCAGGTACTTGGTGGTGGAGTGCACGACCACGTCGGCGCCGAGCGAGAGCGGCTGCTGCAGGTACGGCGAGGCGAACGTGTTGTCCACGACCAGCAGCGCGCCGGCGTCCCGGGCGAGCGCCGCGGTGGCGGCGATGTCGTTGACGCCGAGCAGCGGGTTCGACGGCGTCTCGATCCAGATCGCCTTCGTCTCGCCCGGCCGGATCGCGGCCCGGATCGTGTCGACGTGGTGGATGCTCGCGGCGGTCCAGCGCAGCCCCCACCGCTCGGCCACCTTGGCGAAGAGGCGGAAGGTGCCGCCGTACGCGTCGTCGGGGATCACCACGTGGTCACCCGGCGCGCAGACGGTGCGCAGCAGCGTGTCCTCGGCGGCGAGCCCGCTCGCGAACGCGAGAGCCCGCCGCCCGCCCTCCAGCGCGCGCAGGCACTCCTGCAGCGCGTCCCGGGTGGGGTTGCCGGAGCGGCTGTACTCGTAACCCGCGCGGGGGTCACCGACGGCGTGCTGCGCGTACGTGCTGGTCTGGAAGATCGGCGGCACCACCGAGCCGGTCCGGGCCTCCGGCTCCTGACCGGCGTGGATGGCGAGCGTCTCGAAGCCATGGGTCATTCGTGGAAGGCTAGTCTCCTCGAATGGCCGACTGCGTGTTCTGTGGCATCGTGGCGGGCACGACCCCCGCCTTCGTGGTCGCCGCGACCGACGAGTGCGTGGCCTTCCTCGACACCCGCCCGGTCTTCAAGGGCCACACGCTGGTGGTGCCGCGCGACCACCTGGAGGTCCTCGCGGACCTGCCGGCGGCGCTGCTCTCGCCGTACTTCGGTTTCGTCCAGCGGGTGGACGCGGCGGTCCGGACGGCGCTGGGTGCCGGCGGCTCGTTCGTCGCGATCAACAACCGGGTGTCGCAGTCGGTCCCGCACCTCCACACCCACGTCGTTCCCCGGACGAAGGGCGACGGCCTGCGCGGCTTCTTCTGGCCTCGCACGAAGTACGCCTCCGACGACGAGGCCCGCGACTACGCCAAACGCGTCGCCGCCGCGCTGTAGCGGCCCGGGGACCGGCGTCCGCGGAGCCGAATGATCGCTCTCCGTGATTGTTTTCGAAATCTCCCGTATCTCTGAGAGCGCTCTCTTGACATGACGTTCATCAATCTGAAAGGTTGCTTGACAGTTACGTCTGTCATTGCATCAGCGGATGAGGTGATCGTCTTGTTCCGTCCCCGCACCGTGGTCGCTGCCGCGGTGGCCGCCGCCGCGGTGGCCACCGCCCTGGCCGTGCCGATGATGGGCACCGCCAGTGCCGCACCCGCTCCTGGGCCCCTGACCTGGTCCGACGAATTCAACGGGCCAGCCGGGTCGGCCGTCGACCCGGCCAAGTGGCGCTTCGACATCGGCGGCAGCGGCTGGGGCAACAACGAGCAGCAGTACTACACGAACAGCACCCGCAACGCCTCGCTCGACGGCGCGGGGAACCTCGTGATCACCGCGCGCCGGGAGAACCCGGCCAATTACCAGTGTCATTACGGTACGTGTCAGTACACGTCCGCGCGGTTGCTCACGTCCGGCACGTTCACGCAGACGTACGGGCGGTTCGAGGCGCGGATGAAGCTGCCGCGGGGTCAGGGGATCTGGCCCGCGTTCTGGATGCTCGGCAACGACATCGGGTCGGTCGGCTGGCCGAACTCCGGCGAGATCGACATCATGGAGAACATCGGCCGCGAGCCGAACACCGTCCACGGCACGATCCACGGGCCGGGCTACTCGGGCGGCGAGGGCATCGGCGCCGGCTACACGATCGGCCAGCCGTTCGCCGACGGCTTCCACACGTTCGCGGTGGACTGGTCGCCGAACCTGATCGTCTGGTACGTCGACGGCAACGAGTACCAGCGCCGCACGCCGGCCGACCTCGGCGGCGACCGCTGGGTCTTCGACCACCCGTTCTTCATGATCATGAACGTGGCGGTCGGCGGCAACTGGCCCGGCTACCCGGACGCCTCGACGACGTTCCCGCAGACGCTCACCGTCGACTACGTGCGGGTGTACGCGCAGCCGGGCGGCGGCAACCCGGGCGGCGGCGCCGGGCGGATCACCGGGTACGGCGGCAAGTGCGTGGACGTCGCCGGCGCCAACACCGCGAACGGCACGGCGGTGCAGCTCTGGGACTGCAACGGCACGAACGCCCAGCAGTGGACATGGGCCGCCGACGGTTCGGTCCGGGCCCTCGGCAAGTGCATGGACGTGACCGGCGGCTCCACGGCCAACGGCGCGAAGGTGCAGCTCTACGACTGCAACGGCACCGGCGCCCAACGCTGGACGTTCACCGCGGCCGGCGACATCGTCAACCCGCAGGCCAACAAGTGCCTCGACGCCACGGGGGTCAGCTCCGCCAACGGCACCCGGCTGCAGATCTGGGACTGCACCGGCAGTGCCAACCAGAAGTGGTCACGCTCCTAGGCTCGACCGCTTCCGCGCGAAGGGGCCCATGTCCGTCCTGGGTGGGCCCCTTCGTCGTGGGTGCCGAACCTCGGGTAAGGGTCCGGGCCGTCGCGGTGTTACAAGAGGTGGAACGAGAGGAGTAACACCGTGTTCCTGCGTCGCAAGTTCGACCTTCCCGGCCCCGGCGAGGCCCTGCCCGGCCGCCCGCTCGGGATGCCCGTCGCCGACCGGCACACGGTGCTCGGGACGCCGATGAAGGGCCCGTGGCCCGAGGGCGCGCAGGTCGCCGTCTTCGGCATGGGCTGTTTCTGGGGCGCCGAGCGCCTGTTCTGGCGGCTGCCCGGCGTCATCTCGACGGCCGCCGGCTACGCGGGCGGCCAGACCCCCAACCCGACGTACGAGGAGGTCTGCTCCGGCGGCACCGGCCACGCCGAGGTCGTCCAGGTCGTGTACGACCCGACGAAGATCGCGTACGAGGACCTGCTCAAGGTCTTCTGGGAGAACCACGACCCGACCCAGGGCATGCGCCAGGGCAACGACGTGGGCACCCAGTACCGCTCGACGATCTACACGACCACCGACGAGCAGCTGGCAGCGGCCCAGGCGTCCCGCGACGCCTTCGCGCCGATCGTCCGCGCCGCGGGCCGCGGCGAGATCACCACGGAAATCGGCAAGCTGACGGACTTCTACTACGCCGAGGACTACCACCAGCAGTACCTGTCCGACGCGAAGAACCCGATGGGCTATTGCAACCACGGCCCGAACGGCATGACCTGCCCCGTGGGCGTGGCGAAGATCGCCTGACCTTGCCGAACCCCTGGCGCGGATCCTCGGATCCGCGCCGGTGACATTTTTCAGCCCGAGGTGTCGCATCGGCCCGACGCCGTTCGTAGCGATCATGGGGCGAACAGCAGGTCCGCCCGAGCACGAGGGAGCAGACATGGCCGAGTACCTCATCTACTTCAACCAGCAGTGGGTGGGTGACCACCCTGAGGAGTGGTTTCGCGAGCGCGGGCCACTCGCCAAGGCGGTCGTCGACGAGATCAAGGCAGCTGGGGAGTACTTGTTCGCCGGGGGCCTGGAGGAGAACAGCCCGATCTTCAGTGCCGACGCCACGAGCGGCACATTGGTTTTCACCGACGGGCCCTACGTCGAAACCAAGGAGTGGCTGGGCGGGCTGACCGTGGTGGACGTGGCCGACGAGGAAACGGCCCGGATGTGGGCGGCAAGATCGCCGAAGCCTGCGGCTGGCCCCAGGAGGTCCGACGCTTCGGCCGCGGCCCGGAGTGAGTGGAGCCGGAGGTCCCAGCTGTCCCGGTCGGGGTCGCCAGGACCGCCTGATCGTTGGGGTTGGGATCTAGGTGTTCGGTGTTCGGTTAAGACCGAACACCGAACACCTACGCTAGTATGGCAGGATGCCAGAACCGCTGGCTGACGCAGTCGACGAGTTCGTTAGAGCGGCCGAGTCCCTCGGGCTTCCGGTCTCGGTCGCGCGCGCTCGTTCCGGCGGCGATGCCGCGGATCTGATGATCGACGTGGGCGGGCGGCGCGTCCCGGTCGAAATCAAGCGACGAGCTTCGTTGACGCCGACGGAAGCACACGCCCTCGGAAGAGCCCGAGCGATGGACCCCGACCCGGTCAGGGTCCTGGTGGCCGACCGAATCCCCGCCAGCACCAGGACGCTCCTCCGTGAGCACGGCTGGAGTTGGCTGGATCTGAGAGGGCACCTGCACCTCGCCGGCCCGGGGCTGTTGGTGGACGCCGATGTCCAAACCTCGCCCGAGGCGGCCGAGCACAAGCCCGCTGTTTACGGCAACGCGAGCGTCGAAGTGGCGTGCGAACTGATGCTGGATCCGGACCAGGTCGCATCCGTCCGGAAACTGGCCAGACAGCTGAATCGTTCGCCGAGCACCGTCTCGGAAGCCCTTGCTCGGCTCAGAGACCACGGCTTGCTGACAGGCGAAGGGAAGCCCCTGGTTCCTGAGTTGTTCTGGGAGATAGCCGACCACTGGAAGCCGCCGTCGTTCGATCTCGCGAAGCAGCCTGACGCCCAGCCGGCAATCGCGGAGGCCCTGCGGTTGGGCCTGGACGATCCGAACTCGACGGGCTGGGCCGTGACGGACACCCGAGCGGCCGCGGCGTACGGCGCACCGGTGGCGGTGAATTCGACCTACCCGCCCGACTTCTACGTGCCCGACGTCCGGATCGCCAGACGAGCATTGCACCTCCTCGGCGGCGCGATCACGCCAAGTGCTCGGGCGGCCCGGATCCGCGTCGCCCCCACCCCTTCGGTCTGCTCGCATCGGTACACGAAAGGGACCGACGAAGGATTTCCGCTCGCTCACCCTCTCTTCGTGGCGCTCGATCTGGCGCAGGACCCGGTCAGGGGCCGCGAGGTTCTGGAGGAGTGGACCCCGACGGGGCTCAGGCGTGTCTGGTAGCGGCTCACTCCCCGAGGCCCACCTGCTCGGTGCAGCAACCTGGCGGCTGGTCCAAGCGATTCCCCGCGTGGAGGAAATGCTGCGTCAGCCGATCACCATCGTCGGTGGCTTGGCCGTGCTCGCCAGGCTGCGGACCGCCTACCGGGTAACCACGGACATCGACACCGTGAATCGCCGCGAGGACGGCATGCCCTCACAGCTGGACGTCCTGGTCAGGGAAGGCGCCAAACCGGTCGACGCGGCTGGCGCGACACTGTCCACTCCCGCAGGTGAGGTTAGGGTCGACGTGCTGGAAATCGCTGGCAGTCAGCTCCAGGACCTCCCCACGGACCCCACCGACCGGTTGTACGTCCTCGCCCACGACTGGGCACGCGAGACCGCGACTTCGCTGCGTATCCACGCTCGCCAGGACGCGGGAACGTCACCCGTGTGTGTCACCGCTCTTGTCTCCGAGCCGGGACCCTTGGTCGCCACCAAGCTTCAAGCCCTCCCAAACCGATCGCGGGCCAAAGAGTCGACGGACCTGCTCGACATCGCCCGCCTCGTGTTGGACGAGCGCGCCGGGCCTGTCGTCCGGGACCAGCTGGCAGAAGCTGCCTCTCAACTCCGGGCCGACGCCGCTCTCCACGTCGAGAGATGGTTCCACACCGCCATCGACCGATCGACGAGGCTCGTCAACAGTCTTCCGGATGGCAGGGACATCGACAGGACGGCCGTCGAACTCGTCGGCGACCTGCTCCTGACGTCGCTCCACGGCCAAGGGATGCCCGTCAGCCGTGGAGGCCGCCCGCCGCGACGTGGATGAAGACCGCGCTCACCTCGTCGGCGGTCGAGAGGGTGTCGACGTAGCCCTCGATCGGTTCCAGGGCCTTCTCCAGATCCGCCGCGATCTGCTTTGTCGCCTCGCCGGCGCCGAAGACGACCACGCTCAGGCTCACCGGGCGGTCTTCGTCGGCGGCCGACTCCAGGGCCGACGTGAGGGACGGCAGGGTGAGGGTGGAGCCGGCGTCCTCGTTGCGGCCGTCGGTGAAGACCAGGATCCGGTTCGGGACGTCCCGGCGGTGGTTCTCCTGGGCCGAGCGGTACGCGGCCAGGATCGTCTCGTACAGGCCGGTGCCGTCCGATTTCGTCCGCAGGGCCCGGCAGGTCGCCACCGTCGCCGCGCGGTGCGATGCCGTCAGCGACTCCGCCGGCAGCAGCACGTGGTAGTCGCGTGGCGGGTCCAGCTGCGTGCCGAACTCCCACATGCCGAGGCGGCTGTCGTCCGGCAGCAGGCCCGACAGCTCCTCGCAGCCCTGCCGCACGAGCCGCATCAGCGGCTGCCCGGAGCCGGAGGCGGGATCGTCCATCGAGCCGGAGACGTCGACGACGACCAGCAGGTCGGTCTGGCGGTCCTCGGCGTACCACGTCGCCAGGACATGGTCCACGTGGTGCGCGCCGAGGAACTCCATGGCCTTGGCCGCGAGCGTCGGCAGCTGCTCGGCGCCGCGCGGCGGCGCGTCGCGGCGCTCCGGTGAGCGGGTGGCCCGCAGCCCGGCCGCGTTGATCGCGGCGACGCCCTCCGGCGCGGCGAGCGCGTCCAGCAGGCGGTCGAGGGCGGTGGCCCGGTCGGCGTCGGCCAGCGCGGCGTTCATCGGGAACCACGTGTAGCGCAGCGCCACCCGCCAGTCGCCGCCGGCCAGCACGGCGGCGTTGGCGTCGAGGCGGGCCAGGTGCGGGATCAGCGAGTACTCCGCGACCAGGCCCACCTCGCCCGGGGCCGTGGGCAGCGCGATGTCGCCGCCCCGCACCGTGCGGGTCTTGGCGAAAGCCCGGGAGAGGACCCGCGCCGACGCGTCCATGCCGGCCTCGTCCCAGATGGTCTCGGCCATCGAGCCGGCGCCGACCATGCCGTCGCCGGAGGTGCCGGGGTCGCGCACGGCCAGCCGTACGGCCGGGTCGGTGTCGAGGAGCCTGGCCAGCGCGAGCCAGGAGTCACCGGCGGCGCGCAGCTTCGCCGCCGTCGGCGCGTCGGTGACCATGTAGATCGGGGTCTCGGCGACGACCGTCCCGGCGCTGCCGCGGCCGACGCTGTTCTCCGGGCCGAGCCGCGCCACGTCCAGCCCCGGCGCCGTGCCGATCCAGGACGTGTCGTCGGGGATCCAGAGGTCGGCGCCGGTCTGGCGGACGGTGTCCGGTGCCGAGCGGCCGTCGGCGACGACGATGTCCATGCGTACGCAGCCGTCCGCGGCCGCGAGCCCCGGCGCCACCGCGGTGAGCACCGGCGCGAACGACGACGCCGTGACGACCTTGAGCTTGCGGCCGCAGGGGCCGTCCGCGGCGAGCGGCGACCAGCCCTCGCCGCGGGCGACGAGCACGCCGCCGGCGACGAGTGCCGGCAGGCCGAGGAGCGCGAGTGTCAGGAACGTCCAGCGGACCGCGCCGGATCGGGCCGCGTGCTTGCCCATCGGGATCCCGAACCCCCTTGAGATGATCAAGAAACTCGCGGCGGAATGCCGTAAACAACCCAGAAAAATCCGTTGCTGGACACCTCGACGCGTGGATAGCGTGGCCATACACGGGAAAGGAGGTGGTCCAGCTTTGTATAGCACTGGGACTCGTGAGGTGGCTGTCCGCTAAGCCGCTGTCCTCGACAGGTTTCCGACGTCGAGACCGTGTGGCGGCGGCCCGGCGAAACCAAGACAGCAACCCGACCCCCGAGGTGCCGGCCCAGTCCAGCCGGCCCGTGTGCGCACGGAAAGCCTCGGGGGTCGCTCATGTCCGGGGACCGCCGGCGGCGTCCCGGGACACCAAAGCTGATCCATTCGTACGGGCAGTTCTGCCCGTTCAGGCAACCGGCTGACAGCCGTTTTAGAGTCGTTCCCGTGACGCTCTCGCTACGACCCGCGCAGGCCCGGGACATCGATGCCGTCGGTGCCATGCACTACGCGTCGCGGCTGGCGGCGTACCGCGACTTCGTCCCCCTCGACGGCCTCCGCGCGATGTCCGCGGAGTCGCTGACGGCCTGGTGGCGGGAACGCTTCCGGTACGAGAGCGACACCCACCGGCTCACGATCGCGCTCGCCGGCGACCGCCCGGTGGGCTTCACGTACGTCGGCCCGGACGAGGACGACGACCGCGTCGCCCAGCTCTACGCGATCCACCTCGACCCCGCGGAGCAGGGCCAGGGTTACGGCCGTGCGCTGATGCGCGACGCGCTCGCGGCGATGCGGGCGGCGGGTTGGCGCGAGGCCGTCCTCTGGGTCCTCGCCGGCAACGGCCACGCGCGCCGGTTCTACGAGCGGGGCGGCTGGGCACCCGACGGCGCGGAGCGGGAGGAGCTGGTCGGCGCCGCGCCGACCCGCCAGCTGCGCTACCGGCGCTGGCTGGGCGAGAGTGCGTGACCCAAATATGCGGGGGAACCGGTCGGTCACGCACCCTCGCCCGCCGTACCCAACCGCTTCCGGTGACGCCTGGCCGGAGGCGTCGTCACCGGCGGAGGCGAGCCGGTCCGGACGCGGGTGGGTGTTCGCGGGACGGCCGCGATGCTGGCGGAGCATGCGGCGCTCACCGCGGGAGCAAGCCTTTGTTCAGTTGACGGGGGTCAGCCCACTCTGGCCAGGCCCCGGACGCTGTTCAGGTCGTGCCGCGCCGTCCACGCCTCCCGCCACGGCCGCCGCGACGCCGCGTCGGCGTGCTCGGCGAGTCGTCTCGGGTGGCACGGCCAGGCGCCGCCGCACCAGTCGCATCCGCCGTCGCTGCCCGGCCCGGAATGCCGCCGGAGAATCTCCCGGGCGTCCCTCCAGAGCAGCCAGTCGACGACATCCTCCGGCGCCGTTTCGTGGCTGGTCGCCACCGGCACGGTATGGTCGACGCTGACCATCGGTCCCCCTCGCTCGCGGCGGCCAGCCGGCCGCCGTACGCATATAGAACCGTCTCCGCCCCGCCCGCAATCGGACAGTCTGTGCGACTTCGCGGAATAATCCGCTTTGGGCGATCGTCACCTCCGCGGCGAGCGACCGCACCGAGGACCCGGCACACCCGGCGGTCTCCCCCGGCTTCCAGTCGCTGCGCCGGTCCGACCTGCCCACTGTGTGCCTGACCAGCGGTTCGCTGTGAGCGAACCCGGCCGGTGAACGGCATTCCGGCACCGCGCGAGGCGTTGTGGCTGTCGTGGATACCGAACACACCGGCCCAGAGCGCGACGAGGCCGCCGCGCTCGACGCGTACTCCCGGGTCGTCACGACGGTCGCCCGGCAGATCCTGCCGAGCGTGGCCGCGGTGGCCGTCCGTACCAACCGCGGCGCCGGCGCCGGGTCGGCGGTGACCTTCACCGACGACGGCTTCCTCCTGACCAGCGCGCACGTGGTCGAGACCTCCGACGGCGGCACGGCGACGTTCGGCGACGGTGCGGAGGCGCGGTTCGACGTCGTCGGCCGCGACCCGCTCTCCGACCTCGCGGTGCTCCGCGTCCGCAACCCGGGAGCCCCGCCGGCGCCGCTCGGCGACGCCGACAAGCTCCGCATCGGCCAGCTGGTCGTGGCGGTCGGCAACCCGATGGGCCTCGCCGGCTCGGTCACGGCCGGGGTGGTCTCCGGCCTCGGCCGGTCGCTGCCGGCGCGGGAGGGACGCACGATCCGGCTGATCGACGACGTGATCCAGACCGACGCGGCGCTCAACCCCGGCAACTCCGGCGGCGCGCTGGTCGACTCGTCCGGGCAGGTGGTGGGCATCAACACCGCCGTGGCCGGCTACGGGCTCGGCCTCGCCGTGCCGATCAACCGCAACACCCGGCAGATCATCGGAGACCTGCTCCAGAACGGCCGGGTACGCCGGGCGTGGCTCGGCGTCGCCGGCGTGCCGGTGCCGCTGCCGCCGCAGGTCGCGGAGCGCACCGGGCAGCGCACCGGCCTGCGGATCGTCGAGGTCGTGCCCGGCTCGCCGGCGGGGGTCGCCGGGATCTACCTGGGCGACATCCTGCTGAGCGCGGGCGGCCAGCCCGTGCAGACCGTCCAGCAGCTCCAGCGGCTGATGCTGGGCCCGGCGATCGGCAACCGCCTGCCGGTGACGCTGCTGCGCCGCGGCGCGTACGTCGACGTGGTGACCGTGCCGGCGGAGCTGGCCCCGCGCTGAGCGCGGGACCAGCGGCCGTCCGGCGGTTCAGCGGCCGAGGTGCGCCAGCAGGTCCTGGCGGGTGATGACGCCCTTCGGCTTGCCGTCGATGAGCACCAGCGCGGCGTCGGACCGCTCCAGCATCCGCACGGCCTCGCTCACCGGCTGCCCGCCGCCGATCATCGGCAGCGGCGCGTGCATGTGCTTCTCGACCATGTCGTGCAGCTGTGCCTGCCCGGTGAAGAGCGCGTCGAGCAGCTCCTTCTCGATGATCGAGCCGGCGACCTCACCGGTCACCACGGGCGGCTCGGCCTTGAGGACGGGCACCTGCGACACCCCGAACTCCCGCATCCGGTCGATCGCCTCGCGGACCGGGTCGGTCGGGTGGACGTGGACGAGGTCCGGCATCTCACCGCTCTTGCCAGCGAGCACGTCGGCGACCGTCGGCTCGGCGGCGCCGGTGGTGAGGAACCCGTACCGGGCCATCCACTCGTCGTTGAAGATCTTGGAGAGGTACCCGCGGCCGCCGTCGGGGAGCAGCACGACGACCACGTCGTCGGGCCCGGCGCGGTGCGCCACCTCCAGCGCCGCGGCCACCGCCATGCCGCAGGAGCCGCCGACCAGGAGCCCCTCCTCACGGGCCAGGCGGCGCGTGATGTCGAAGGACGTCTTGTCGGACACCTCGACAATTTCGTCGCAGATCCGCCGGTCGTAGGTGTCCGGCCAGAAGTCCTCCCCGACCCCCTCGACGAGGTACGGCCGGCCGGTGCCGCCGGAGTAGACCGAACCCTCCGGGTCGGCGCCGACGATCCGCACCGCGCCGCCGGACATCTCCTTGAGGTAGCGGCCGACGCCGGAGATCGTCCCGCCGGTGCCCACGCCGGCGACGAAGTGGGTCACCCGGCCGCCGGTCTGCTCCCAGATCTCGGGGCCGGTCGTCTCGTAGTGCGAGCGCGGGTTCTCCGGGTTCGCGTACTGGTTGGGCTTCCAGGCCCCGGGGATCTCCCGGGTGAGCCGGTCGGAGACCGAGTAGTAGGACCTCGGGTCCTCCGGCGCCACGGCGGTCGGGCAGACGACCACCTCGGCGCCGTAGGCGCGCAGCACGTTCTGCTTGTCCTCGCTGACCTTGTCGGGGCAGACGAAGACGCATCGATAGCCCTTGAGCTGGGCCACCAGGGCCAGCCCGACTCCGGTGTTGCCGCTGGTCGGCTCGACGATCGTGCCGCCGGCCTGCAGCTGGCCGGACTTCTCGGCCGCCTCGACCATCCGCAGCGCGATCCGGTCCTTGACCGACCCGCCGGGGTTGAAGTACTCGACCTTGGCCAGCACGGTCGCGTCGATGCCGGCCGTGACGTTGCGCAGTCGCACCAGCGGCGTGTTGCCGATCAGGTCGACGACGTTGTCGTAGTAGCGCACGGCGTTGTGCCCTTCTGGTCTCGCCCCGCCGGGTCGGCGGGTCGACACCAGCCTACGTGCGCCAGGTCACCCCGCCACGGTGCCGGGGATGACCGTCTTGCGCCGGGCCTCCCACGCGAGGAACCGCTCGGTCTCGGCGAGCACGGTGCCGGCGAGCCAGGTCACCGCGACCACGTCGTCCACCAGGCCGAACAGGGCGAGGAAGGCCTCCGGGACGATGTCGATCGGCGAGACCACGTAGATCGTCGCGGCGGTCATGAGGGCCAGGCGGAGGCCGCCGTCGTACTCCCCGCGGGTGGTCGCCCGGATCATGCGAGGGAGGGCCGCGAGGCGCGTGCCGAGGCCCGGGCCGCCGCGGGCCCCCGCGGTCAGGGCTTTGCCCAGGGCGACGAACGCCGCGGTGCGCTTGAGTGTCTTCGCCATCGGGTTCGACCTCCTTCCGCACCATGATGCCCATTCCGCGCCAGCACGAACCCTCGCGAGGTTTGCCGCCTCGTGCGCCGAGGAACACCTTTTCGGGCCCGGCGGGGTTAGCCTCGTAAGCCGAAACATCACGCGCTTGGGGGGCATATCCAATGGGGGCAGCGCAAGCAGCGGCCTGGCGGACCGCCGCGCGCACGGTGGCTCGCTTCACGGCCGTCGGCGCGGGGGTCACCGCGTTCGGAGCGGTCGCCGGAGCCGCGCTCATCGTCGGGCAGGCCGAGCAGGCCCGGCGCCGCATCCCGCAGGCCCAGGAGCCGCCGCCACGCGGCGACGGCCTCTACGGGCCGCGCTTCCCCGGCGAGCCGCTGGAAATGGTCATCGTCGGCGACTCCTCCGCCGCCGGGTACGGCGTCCACCGCCCCCGCGAGACCCCCGGCGCGCTGCTCGCCACCGGGATCTCCCGGCGGCTGCACCGTCCGGTGCGGCTGCACCGGCACGCCGTGGTCGGCGCGCTCTCCAGCGGCCTGCCGCACCAGGTCGACGCCGCGCTCGAACGGACGCCACACCCCGACCTCGCCGTGATCATCATCGGCGGCAACGACGTCACCCACCGCACGAACACCAGCATCGCCATCCGCCACCTGGTCGACGCCGTGCGGCGGTTCCGGGCGGCCGGGGCCCGCGTGGTCGTGGGCACCTGCCCCGACCTGGGCACGATCCAGCCGATCCAGCCGCCGCTGCGCTGGCTGGCGGGGCGGTGGAGCCGCCAGCTCGCGGCCGCGCAGACGGTCGCCAGCGTCGAGGCCGGCGCGTGGACGGTGTCGCTCGGCGACCTGCTCGGCCCCCGCTTCGCGGCGGAGCCCGGCCGGATGTTCAGCATGGACCGGTTCCACCCGTCTGCGGAGGGCTACGCGCTCGCGGCGTCGGCGATGCTGCCCACGATCCTGGCCGCCCTCGGCGCGCCGGAGGAGGAGCGCGGGGCCCTGTCGGCCGGCGAGGGCGTGCGGTCGCTGCCGCAGGCCGCGCAGGAGGCCGCCCGCCAGCCCGGCACCGAGGTCAGCGGCACCAAGGTCGCCGGCCGCGACCGGGGCCCGGCCGGCCGGTGGGCCCAGCTGCGCCGCCGGCCCGCCGCGTGGTTCGCACCGGGCCCGACCGGGGCCCGCCGCCTGCTCGCCCACCTACGCGGCGACGGGACCGCGCCGGCCGTACCCTTGGACGTGCGAACCCGCCAGTCCACCGTGGAGGAGCCGGCATGAGTGACGGCGGTCTGGTCGGCCGCCTCGGCCGGGCGGCCGCGTTCGGCCTGGCCGCCGGTGCCGTCGGCGGCGCGGTCCTGCTCGCCGGCGAGGTGATGGCGGCGCGCGGCCGC
>Ga0164243_10001558_pt1 | contig 38918 bp, 34 predicted proteins | sample OricompcompostOP_FD_108781 | JGI IMG/M metagenome (GOLD analysis project Ga0164243, IMG submission 108781) | Organic Plus compost microbial communities from Emeryville, California, USA - Original compost - Organic plus compost (OP) | ecosystem: Engineered > Solid waste > Mixed feedstock >... | reverse complement strand
TCGACAGTTCGCGTTGACGCTCGCCGTCTCGATCGCCTTCTCGGCATTGCTCGCGCTCACGCTGACGCCCGCGCTGTGCGCGACGCTGCTGAAGCCGGAGCGCCATGAGGCCGAGCACGGCCGCGCGCTGATGCACCCGTTCCGGCGCTTCTTCGTCGGCTTCAACGACTGGTTCGGGCGCCTCACGCAGCGTTATCAATCGCGCGTCGGCCAGGTGCTCGCGCGGCCGCTGCGTTTCCTTGCTGTGTTTCTGTTGTTGTGCGGCCTCACGCTGCTGTTGTTCACGCGCTTGCCGGGCAGCTTTCTGCCGGCCGAAGACCAGGGCTACGTGATCACGGTCGTGCAGGCGCCGCCCGGCGCGACGACGGAGCGCACGAACGAGGCGATTCAGCAGGTCGTCGGCTTCTATCGCTCGCTGTCCGAAGTCGAGACGATCGTGCTCATTCGCGGCTTCAGTTTTTTCGGCCAGGGCCAGGCGAATGCGATGTCGTTCATCGCCTTGAAGCCCTGGGATGACCGGCCCGGCAAGGCGAGCAATGCGTTGACGATCATCGACAAGGCCAACGCCGCCTGGCAGCAGATCCGGCAGGCGTTCGTCTTCGCGCTCAATCCGCCGTCCATTCCCTCGCTCGGCGTCGCCGCGGGCTTCACGTTCAAGCTGCAGGATCGCGCGGGCGCCGGTCAGCAGGCATTGGTTCAGGCACGCAACCAGCTGCTCGGGGCTGCGATGCAAAGCCCGGTGCTCACCGCGGTGCGGCCCGAAGGCCAGGCGGACTCGCCGCAATTGCGCGTGCTCATCGATCGCATCAAGGCGCGCGCGCTCGGTCTTTCGATCGCCGACGTCAACGCGACGCTCGCGATCTCGTTCGGCAGCGCGTATGCGAACGACTTCAGCCGCGGAGGCCGCATTCTGCGCGTGCTGTTGCAGGCCGATGCGCCGTATCGCATGACGCCGCAGGATGTGCTGGATCTGCGCGTGCGCAATGCGCAGGGCGAGATGGTGCCGTTCGGCGCCTTCACGACCTTCGAATGGACCGCGGGTCCGCCGCAGCTCGAGCGCTACAACGGCTATCCCTCGCTGACGATTTCAGGCTCGCCTGCGGCGGGCCGTTCGACCGGCGAGGCGATGGCGGAGATGGAGCGGCTCGCAACGAAATTGCCGCAAGGCTTCGGCTACGAATGGACAGGCGTTTCGTATGAAGAGCAGCAAGCGGCCGGGCAAGTCGGCGCGCTGCTCGGGCTGTCGATCGTCGTCGTGTTCCTGTTGCTGGCGGCGCTCTACGAGAGCTGGTCGATCCCGCTGTCGGTGTTGCTGATCGTGCCGCTCGGCGTGCTCGGCGCGGTGTTGTTCACGACGTTCCGCGGGCTGCCGGCCGACGTGTACTTCAACGTCGGGCTGATCGCGATCATCGGGCTTGCGGCGAAGAACGCGATCCTGATCGTCGAGTTCGCGATCGAGGCGGAGGAGCATGGCGCGACGACGCTCGATGCGACGTTGACGGCGGTGAAGCTGCGTCTGCGTCCGATCATCATGACCTCGCTCGCGTTCATTCTCGGCATGGTGCCGCTCGTATTGTCGACGGGCGCGGGCGCCGCGAGCCGAATCGCCGTCGGCACCGGCGTGATGGGCGGCATGATCGCCGCGACGCTGCTCGGCGTGTTCTTCATTCCACTCTTATATATGGCCGTGCGTCGCTGGATTGCGCGCAAGCGACGCCGCCCCGGCGGCACGACCACGGATGCTCCCCATGCGTAGCGCTCTCGTTGTTCCTTTGACGGCGGTCGCATTGCTCTGTGGCGCATGCTCGTTTGCGCCTCGGGATGTGCGGCCCGCTTTGCCGACCGCATCGACGTATCCGGCGGAATATTCGGGCGACACGAACGCGGGCGCGCAGGCTCCGACGCTCGGATGGCGCGATTTCTTCGCCGATCCGCGTCTCGCAGCGATCGTGCAACGGGCGCTCGCGAACAACCGCGACCTGAAGGTCGCGGTCGCGCAAGTCGAGGAAGCGCGCAGCCTCTATCGCGTTCAACGCGCGGATGTACTGCCGACGATCGCCCTGTCCGCGGAGGCGACGCGGAATCACGCCGGCCCTCAAGCGCTCGGCGCAACGTCCGGCCGCGACCTGACGCAGATCGACCCGGGAATCGGCGCGGTGACATACGAACGCTATGCGCTGAGCGCGGGCGTTGCGTCGTTCGAGCTCGATTTCTGGGGACGCGTACGCAACCTGACCGCAGCCGCGCGCGCGAGCTATCTCTCGAGCGTCGCGGCGGCGCGCGCTTTTCAGCTGTCGCTGATCCGCGATGTCTCGAATGCCTATCTCGCATCGCTCGAGGCGCGCGAGCGGCTCGCGCTCGCGGAGGCGACGGTGCGCAGCCGCCGCGAGGGACTGCGCATTGCGAAGCGGCGCCTGGATGCGGGCGTCACGTCCGCACTCGATTACAGCCAGGCGGAAACGCTGCTCACGCAAGCCGAAACCGAGCTCGCCGCGTTGAAGCTGACGCGGGCGCAAAGCGAGAACCTGCTCACGACCCTCGTCGGCGCGCCGATCGACGGCAATCTTCCCGATCCGCTGCCGCTCGCGGATCAGACGCGCACCGAAGCGCTCGCTGCGGGCGTGCCTTCGGAGCTGCTGACGACGCGCCCGGACATCATCGCGGCGGAGGAACGGCTGCGCGGCGCACGCGCGAACATCGGCGCCGCGCGCGCCGCCTTCCTGCCGTCCATCTCGCTGACGGGCAATTACGGCTACACGTCGAGCGATCTCAACGAGCTCGTCGGCTCCGAGGGACGCCTGTGGACCTACGGACCGACGATCACTCTGCCGCTGTTCGACTTCGGCCGGCGCCGCGCGAATCTCGACGTGGCGAAGGCGCGGGAGATTCAGGCCGTCGCGGACTACGAGCGGACGATTCAAGACAGCTTTCGCGAAGTGGCGGATGCGCTCGCCGGCCGGCAATTCCTGGCCGAGCAAGTCGCCGCTCAGGAGCGTGCGACGAACGCGCAGCGGCGGCTCGCCGAGCTGGCGCGCACGCGCTATCGGGAGGGCGTCGTCAGCTATCTCGAAGTGCTCGATGCGGAGCGGAACCTGTTCGCGGCCGAGCAGGCGCTGCTGCAGGACCGGCGGGCCGAGGTGTCGAATCTCGTGTCGTTGTATGTGGCGCTCGGCGGAGGATTGATCGAGAGCAGATGAGAGGCGGCGTCAGCTGCTACGATGCCGGCGCTCGACCACGCCAAGACTCCTCGATGTCCGACCCGACCGACGGCCTGCCTAAACCACGCCGCTATCTCGCCATCATCGCCATGTGCCTCGGCACGGCGCTCGTTGCGATGGACGGCGCGGTCGTGTCCGTCGCGCTGCCGACGATCGCGCACGAGTTGAACGTGGCCCCCTCCTCTGCCGTCGCGATCGTCACCGTGTATCAGCTCGTGCTGGTCATGACGCTGCTGCCGTTTTCCGCGCTCGGCGCCCGTATCGGCTTACGGCGCTTGTACCAGTACGGCCAGCTCACGTTTTGCATCGGCAGCGTGCTGTGCTTCTTCGCGAAGAGCCTGCCCTTCCTGCTCATCACGCGCGCCGCGCAATCGCTGGGCGCGGCCGCCGCGCTCAGCGTGTCTAGCGCGCTGATCCGTTCCATCTATCCGCATTCGCGCCTCGGCCGCGGACTGGCGCTCAACAACATCATCGTCTCGAGCTCCGCGGCGATCGCGCCGACGCTCGGCGGTCTGTTGCTGTCGTTCGCGAGCTGGCCGTGGATTTTCGCGGCGTCGTTTCCGTTCGCGCTGTTCTCGATCTGGATCGGCCGGCGCTCGCTGCCGGATCCCGTTCGGCGCCACGATCCTTACGATGTGCTCGCCGCCCTGCTGTGCGCGCTCACGTTCGGGCTCGTGATCGGCGGGCTCGAGAGCGCGGTGCATGGCGATTCGCCGATCGTGTCGCTCGCCGTGATCGCGGGCGGCGGGGTCATCGGCTTCGTGTTCGTGCGGCGCGAGCTGCACGAGAAGGAGCCGATCCTGCCCGTCGACCTGCTCGCCCGCCCGGTGATCGGCTTATCGGCGTGCGGCTCCATCCTCGCCTTCATCTCGTCCATGACGATCCTGCTGTCGATGCCCTTCCGCCTGCAGCATTCGTTCGGCTTCTCGCCGGGCGAGGTGGGCGCTGTGATCTCGCCGTGGCCGCTCGCAATGATGGCGTTCGGGCCGCTCGCCGGGCTGCTCTCGGATCGCATCCACGCCGGTGTGCTCGGCGGGATCGGCATGACGGTTTCGACGCTCGGACTGCTGCTCCTCGCGCTGCTGCCGGCCGATGCCGAGTATTTTTCGATCGCGTGGCGAATGGCGCTCTCGGGTGCCGGCTTCGGCTTGTTCCTCGCGCCGACGGCGCGATTGATCGTCGGGGCGGCGCCGCATCATCGTGCGGCTTCGGCGGGCGGGATGATCTCGACGACGCGGTTGACCGGTCAGGCCTTCGGCGCGACGGTCGTTGCGGCACTGTTGGCCGCGAATCTCGGCGCGGGCCGCACGCCGGCCTTCGTCGCCGCAACGCTTGCGGCGATCGCGGGCGTCTGCAGCGTCGCGCGCTTGCGGCCGGCCATGCACGAAGAACGAGCCGACGAGCACACGATCGCGTAGACGAAACCCGACGCCATGTCGGCTAGTGCTCGAGCCAGTACTGCAAACGGCCTTCGGGCGTCAGCACGACGTAGCGCGGCTCGGGCCAGTCGTCATCCTCGCGCGCCACGCGATGACCGCGCGTCTTGTGCGAGCTCAGGACGGTGGACAGATGCTCACGGGCTTCCGCTTCACTGGGGTGCGACTCCTCAATCTTGCGGTCGCCTAGATCGATGATGAGCTTCATGGCATTCCCCCTCGAATGACTGCTGAAGTCCATGGCGTTTTTGTTTGAGCCGTCATCATAGCTCGCATAATCCGAGCCGCACCCGGTATGAATACCGATTCGTGCGAGCGTCTTGTTTCCCGATGCCGACACCTGATGCAAAAGACGCGACGTTGGCCATTGAAGATGTGCTTGCGCGACGTCCAATGTTCTTCGCCGCGCGCGTTCATGGTCGCAATGCATGGGCGCTGCATGCTTCCGAGTGCATACGGCACACGTAGCAGTGCCGCCATGAACCGCCTCGTCAGTCCCGCCACGCCAGATGCGGCGCAACATCCCGAGCCCCATCGAGGCCGCTCCGCTCATCTCGTGCCGACCGCGTGACCGCCGCCGCGAGCGCAGGTGAACGACCTATAAGCCGCGCTTTTTGCATGTGTCGACGCGCCTCACTGACAATGGCGCGGCCAACTGGAGCCGAATGTGAACGCCCCCGCCCCGACGAAGACCGTCACCCAAAACGCAGACATCCGTTATCTCGGTAAATTGCTCGGCGATGTGATTCGCGCCTACGGCGGCGTCGAGTTGTTTCAGCGCATCGAGAACATTCGCGCGAGCTCGGTCGACCGTCACCGCGGCATCGCCGACGAGACGGCGCTGACGCGCGGGCTCGAAGCCCTGAACCTCGACGACACGCTGTCGTTCGTGCGCGGCTTCATGCTGTTCTCCATGCTCGCGAACCTCGCCGAAGACCGGCAGGGCAAGCTGAACGAATCCGGCGGCGACATCGCGAGCGCGCTGCAGCGGCTGTCCGAGCAGGGCATCGGCACCGAAGCGGTGCGCCACCTCCTCGAACATGCGCTGATCGTGCCGGTCCTGACCGCGCATCCCACTGAAGTGATGCGCAAGAGCATGATCGATCACCGCAATCGCATCGCCGAGCTGATGCGCCATCGCGACCTCGGCCGGCTCGAGACGCCGGAAGGCGATGCCATCGAGGCCGCGATCGTGCGGCAGATTGCGCTTCTGTGGCAGACGCGGCCGCTGCGCCGGGAGCGGCTGTACGTTGCCGATGAGGTCGACATCGCGCTGACGTATCTGCGCGACATCTTTCTGAAAGTGCTGCCGGCGCTGTACGCGCGCTGGGAACGCGCGCTCGGATCGCGGCCGCGCAGCTTTCTGCGCCTGGGCAGCTGGATCGGCGGCGACCGTGACGGCAACCCGAACGTCACGGCCGATTCGCTGCGGCTTGCGCTCGGCCAGGCGACGCAGGCGGTGCTCGAGAGCTATCTCGATCAGCTGCACGCGCTCGGGGCCGAGCTGTCGCTGTCGACCGAGCTTGCGACGGCCACCGATGCGGTCATGCAACTCGCCGCGCATAGCGGCGATGCGAATCCGGGACGGGCAGATGAGCCTTATCGCCGCGCCGTCATCGGCATGTATGCGCGACTCGCGGCGACGTTCGAGCGGCTCGTCGGACACCCGCCCGCGAGGCGCGCGACGACACAGGGTCAGCCGTATCTCACCGCTGAAGAATTTCGCGCCGACCTGGTCGAGATTGCGCATTCGCTGCGCGACGGCGGCGCCGGCCTGCTGGCGACGGGCGGTGCGCTCGGCCGGCTGATCCGCTCGGTCGAGACTTTCGGCTTTCACCTCGCGACGCTCGATCTGCGGCAGAACTCGGACGTGCATGCGCGCGTCGTGGCGGAGCTCTTGAAAGTGGCCGGCGCCGAGGCCGACTACATGAAGCTCGACGAAACCGCCCGCGTCGCGTTGCTTAGACGCGAGCTCGCGAGCGAGCGCCTGCTCGCAAGCCCTTATGCGACGTATTCGGATGAGACGACCTCGGAGCTTGCGATCGTGCGGGCCGCGGCCGAGGCGCATCGAACCTACGGGCCGTCCGCGATCACCACCTACATCATTTCCAAGTGCGAAAGCGCTTCGGACATGCTGGAAGTGAATGTGCTCTTGAAGGAAGCCGGCCTGTATCGCGCGCATGATCCGGGCGCCGCGGCAATCATGGTCGTGCCGTTGTTCGAGACGATCGCCGATCTCGAGCGCGCGGCCGAGATCATGCGCGCGTGGCTCGCGCTGCCGGAGATTCGCCAGGCCGCGCATCGCCGCGGCTATCAGGAAGTCATGGTCGGCTACTCCGATTCGAACAAGGACGGCGGTTACCTGACCTCGGTGTGGAGCTTGAATCGCGCGACGCGCGCGCTCGCCGCGACCTTCAAGGAGGCCGAGACGTCGATGCAGATTTTCCATGGCCGCGGCGGCGCCGTCGGCCGGGGCGGCGGTTCCTCCTATGCGGCGATTCGCGCGCAGCCGTCCGGCACGGTGCAGGGCCGCATTCGCATCACCGAACAAGGCGAAGTCATCGCCGCGAAGTACGGCACTCGCGAAGGCGCCGCCCTGAATCTCGAAGCGATCGCCTCGGCAACGCTCCTCGCGTCGCTCGAGACGCGGGCAGCATCGGCACAGGAAGCCGGGCGCTTCGCGCAGGCGATGGATGCGATCTCGAGTCACGCCTTCCGCGCGTATCGCGCGCTCGTGTACGAAACCGAAGGGTTCAGGACGTTCTTTCGCCAGATGACGCCGTTGCTCGAGATCGCCGAGCTCAAGATCGGCTCGCGGCCCGCCTCGCGCACCAGGTCCGATCGCATCGAGGATCTGCGCGCGATTCCATGGGTGTTCAGCTGGGCCCAGGCGCGCGTGATGCTGCCGGGCTGGTATGGCGTCGGTCATGCGCTCGCGTCGTTTCAGGACAAGGCGCTGTTGCGCGAGATGCTCGAAGCGTGGCCGTTCTTCAAGGCGACGCTCGACAATCTCGAAATGGTGCTCGCGAAGTCCGATATGGCGATCGCGGAGCGCTACACGACGCTGGTGCAGGATCGCGCGCTCGCCGCGAGCATCTTCGATCGCATTCGCGAGGGTTGGAACGCCACGCACGATTGTCTGCTCGACATCACGGGCCAAGCGCGTCTGCTCGAAAAGAATCCGGTGCTCGATTCGTCGATTCGCCTGCGGCTGCCGTATATCGAGCCGCTGAATCTGCTGCAGGTCGAGCTGTTGAAGCGGCATCGCGCCGGTGAAAAAGATGCGCGCGTGCGCGAAGGCATTCAGCTGTCGATCAACGCCGTCGCAACGGCGCTGCGCAACAGCGGGTAGCCCCCTCTCCCTTCGGGAGAGGGGACGCGCGCGCCGCGGCCTAGGACTTCCTCCCTTCGGACAAGGAACGCGGTGTTGACCGGCGCTGGTCCGGCGTTCGGCGGGTAGCGACGCGGCGCCCACCGGCTTCGTCGGCGGCCGGCCGCAACTGGCCGGTCAGCTACAGATTCGCGTTATGCCCGGGCCTACAGTTCTCCCCAGACGCAGCCACCGCAATTTCGCAACGGCTGCAACGCAAGGAGAAGATCATGTTCGACCTCACTCAAATCAGCCGCTCGACCCAGCAGATCGTGTGCATGGCGCTGTCGGCCCTCATCGTGACTGCGAGCCTCTCCCTGGGCGCCTTTGCCGCCGATGCGGCGGCCCACGTCGGCTACTCGGTGACGATCACGCAGCTCGCGTGATGCTCATGAGCTTCGCAATCGAACCTCCGGCGTCCGCCAACGTATCGACGGCGCCGGAGCCGCTAGCCCGCCTTTCATAGCCAGCCCTTGCCTCTCGCGATGCGCGCCGCCTCGATGCGGCTGCCCGTACCGATCGTCGCGATGGCCTCCGACAAATAATCTCGAACCGTAGCGCCCGTGGTCGCTGACCTCGAGCCGATAGGCTTCGCCTGCGCGATAGACCGCCATACGAACCTCTTCGCCTAGCGCAGCATCGGCGGGAACCAAAGCGCCTTCGCCGGTCCGCCGCTGTTGTTGACCGATTCGCACTGTCGATCATGTGCGTTGGCGCGCACGATGCGGCCGCGTCGAAGGGAACCGAGGAGAATACGATGGATCACAGCGAAGAACGATTGCATGCATTGGACGCGGTGAGAGCGTCCGCACTTCTGCTTGGCATCGTGCTGCACGGCACGATGTCGTTCATGCCGGCGCTTGCGAGTCTTGGCTGGCCGATCGTCGATGCCTCGCCGAGCGGCTCCCTGCAATTCACTTTTTTCGTCATTCACCTGTTCCGAATGACGGCGTTTTTCGTGATCGCAGGCTTTTTCGCGCACCTCCTCTGCCAGCGCCGCGGCGTCTCCGGCTTCATCAAGGATCGCTCCAAGCGAGTCCTCCTTCCTCTGGCCGTCGGCTGGATCGTGATCACGCCGATCGTGATCGCGATCTTTGTCTGGGCCGCAACATCGAAGACCGGCACGCCCATGACGCCTCCGCCGCGCCCGGACGGCGCGTTCGCCGTGCCGCTGATGCATCTGTGGTTCTTGTATGTGCTCGCGTTGTTCTATCTCGCCATGCTGTCCGTCCGGCAGCTCGCGCTGAAATTCATGGACGGCAATGCACTTCGCGCCCGCGCGGACGCCATCGTCGAATGGCTGATGCGCTCGCGTCTTGCCCCGCTGATATTGGCACTGCCCGTCGCGGCAACGCTCGCCTTGCGTCCGCGATGGAATGCGTTCGAAGGCATTCCGACGCCCGATCAGTCGCTGATTCCGACGCTGCCCGCATTCGTCGGCTACGGCGTTGCATTCACTTTCGGCTGGCTGCTGCATCGGCAGCAGGCATTGCTGTCCGTCCTCAAGCGATCATGGCTTGCGTATGCAGTGGCCGCGATCCTCATCACCACGAGCGTGATGATTCTTGGCGCCGACGTCCGCATACCGATTGCTGCAAGCGCGGTTGCCTACGCTGTCGGATCATGGGTCTGCACATTCGCTCTGATCGGCATGACGATGCGACTTCTATCGGCGCATCGCCCATGGATCCGCTATCTCGCGGACGCTTCCTATTGGCTGTACCTCGCACACCTGCCGCTCGTGTTCGCGTTACAGACGTGGATGGCCGAGTGGCCGCTGCACTGGAGCATCAAGTTTCCATTGCTGATGGTGATCGCGACCGTCCTGCTGCTCGCGAGCTATCACTACCTCGTTCGCAATACGATCATCGGCGAGACGCTGAACGGCAGGCGTTACGCCACGCGTCGAGTCGGCGAAGCTCCGCCCTCGGCGGCACCGCCATCGGCGACGCACGCAGGCCCGCTCGCGCGCCTGTGCAACGTAAAGAAATCGTATGGCGCCACCATGGCCCTCGACGGCCTCGATCTCGAGATCGGCCGCGGCGAGCTGCTGGCCCTTCTCGGCCCGAACGGCGCGGGCAAATCGACGGCCATTGCACTGCTGCTCGGGCTCGAACGCCCGGACTCGGGCGACATCTCGTTGTTCGGCGAATCGCCGGATTCGCTGGCCGCGCGCCGGCAGACCGGGATCATGATGCAAGAAGTCACGCTACCGGCCGAGCTGCGTGTGCGCGAGCTGCTCGATCTCACGGCGAGCTACTACGCAGCGCCGATGACGCCAGAGGCGGCGATGGCAATGACGCAAACGTCCGCGCTCGCGGAGCGTCCCTACGGCAAGTTGTCGGGCGGACAGAAGCGCCAGGTCCAATTCGCGATGGCGATCTGCGGGCGGCCGCAACTGCTGTTTCTGGATGAGCCGACGGTCGGGCTCGACATCAAGGCGCGGGAGAGGATGTGGCGCACGATTCGTGAGCTGCTCCGCGGCGGCTGCTCGATGGTGCTCACGACCCACTATCTCGAAGAAGCGGAAGCACTGGCCGACCAGGTCGTCGTCGTCGCGAAGGGCAAGGTCATCTCGAGCGGCAGCGTGAACGACATGCGGTCGTTGGTTTCGCGCCGGCGCATCGAATGCGCTACTGCAACGCCCATCGGAACGATCGAGCAGTGGCCCGAAGTGGAAGCGGCCGTGCGCAGCGGCGATCGCATTCAGATCACGACCGCTCAAGCCGAGATCGTCGTGCGCCGCCTGCTCGAACACGATGCGTCCTTGAGCGAGCTCGAGGTGCGGCGCGCCGGCTTGTCCGAAGCCTTTACCGAGCTCACACAGGAGGCCGCCTGATGTCCATTACGACTGTTTCGCCACACGCGAACGCACCAATGCCGTTGCAGCGTCTCATCCACTGCTACGCGACCGAAATGAAGTACTCGTTCCTGCGGCTGCTGCGCAATCCAGCATTCGCCATTCCGACGTTCACCTTTCCGGTACTGTTCTATCTCTTGATCGGCTTTATTTTCGGCGCCTTCAAGAGCACGGACCCGAACGTACCGTTCTTCGTGTTCTGCGGTTTCGCAACGATGGCAGCGATGACACCAGGAATGTTCGGCTTCGGCATCGGCTTCGCGCTCGAGCGCGAGCAAGGGCTGCTGCGCTACAAACGCGCAGTTCCGATGCCGCCGTTTGCTTCATTGTTCGCGAGCATTGCCATGTCTGCCGTCTCGACCGCGCTCGCGGTCGCATTGATGGCGATTGCTGCGCTTGCGCTCGGCGCCGTCGACTTGTCCGTCTGGCAAGCATTGACGGTGATCGTGATCGCCGCGGCCGGCTCGGTGCCCTTCTCCGCGATCGGCCTGTTCATAGGCTCGCTCACGTCCGGCCGCGCCGCGCCCGCCGTCACGAACATCGTGTATCTCGTGTTGCTTTATTTTTCCGGCCTGTTCATTCGATTGCCGGAAGGCATCCGCCCCGTCGTGATCGGATCGCCGGCGTTTTATCTCGACCAGCTCGCGCTGGCGAGCATCGGCGCACAAAACTTCATCCTGGGCTCAGCGTTCAATCACATTCTCGTGCTGCTCGGCATCACGGTCCTGTTTCTGAGCGCGGCGGCGCGACGTCTGGCGCGAATCGGATGAGCGCCGGGCCGGCTCGCACCGGCGAATGGCGCTTTGCCGGTCCGCCGCCGCAACTCGCCGGTCAACTGCTTCAGGCTGCAACCGTTCTCCGTAGAGTCGCATCTAACACGCAAACACCGCATTTCGCGGCTTGTAAAGATCAGACAAGGAGACCGCCATGTTCAGCCTCACCCAAATCAGCCGCTCGACTCAGCAGTTCGTGTGCATGGCGCTCGCCGCCCTCATCGTGACTGCGAGCTTGTCGCTCGGCGCGTACGGCGCGAACGCGGCGGCACACCCCGGCTACACGGTCACGATCGAGCAGCTGTGATCGCTCGCTCGAGCTAGCCCTCCTCGAATCCCCCGACGAACCCCCTTGCCGGCGCCGATCCGCATGGCGCCGGCGTCTTTTTCCAACGCCGGCTTTCAAACCCGAGCCACACGCTCATTCCGATTCTGGCTCCGCGCCTTTCTTGCGCGCGAAGGGATACGCGGTGCCCGTGCCCTTCGCAGGCACGAAATGCGAAAGCACCATCGACACGGCGAGAATCGCCGTCGTCGCGAGCAACGAGGCGGCGATCGGAATTTTGTAGACATCGATCAACAGCATCTTCGTGCCGATGAACAGCAGCACGACGGCCAGCCCATAGGACAGCAGGTGAAAGCGCTCCTGCATTCCGGCCAGCAGAAAATACATTGCACGCAGGCCGAGGATCGCGAACACGTTCGACGTCAGCACGATGAACGGATCGGTCGTGATCGCGAAAATCGCCGGAATCGAATCGACCGCGAACACGACATCGACGATGCCGATCAGGAGCACGACGAGCGCGAGCGGCGTCGCCATGCGTGCGCCGTCGACGCGCGTGAACAGACGTTCGCCGTCGTAACCCGGCGCGACGCGCATGTGGCGCCGCAGCCAGCGCAACGCGGGATTCGATTCGAGGTCGGGCTGCTGTCCCGCCGCCCACCACATCTTGATGCCGGTGAAGACGAGGAACGCGCCGAAGACATACAGAATCCAGTGGAAGCGCGCGATCAGGAAGGCGCCGACGAGGATCATCGCGGCGCGCAGCACGAGCGCGGCGAGAATGCCGATCATCAGCACGCGCTTCTGAAATTCGGCGGGCACCGCGAAGTACGTGAACACCATGAGGAAGACGAAGACGTTGTCGACCGCGAGCGCCTTCTCGACCAGATAGCCGGTCGTGAACTCGAGCAGCTTCATGTTCGCGAGCGCGCGCTGGGCTTCGTCCGGGCTCGAGCTCAGGTACCACCACAGCCAGGCGGCGAACGCGGCGCTCACCGCGATCCAGATCGTGGACCAGATGAGCGCTTCGCGAATGGAGACTTTGTGGGCGCCTTGCTTGCTCAAGGCGAAGAAATCGATCAACAGGGCAACGACGACGAACGTTGCGAACAGCGACCACATCAGTGGCGTGCCGATGGAGCTCATTGGCAATCCTCTCGAAATGCGGTCGGCGCTGGACCAGCGTGAATGGGGGAGCCGACCCGTTTCCTGTGGAAACGAGCGGGCCTGTTTCGGTCTTGCCACCCACGCTGCGTGGACCGTAGTGCCGGAAGCTCGAGCCCGCGCCGGGCGTCGATACTTCGTCCTGACGACACTACGGGAGCCCGCGCTTCGACCCGGCAAATGCCGAAGGTGCAATGGCGATGGTGCCGATTGCGGTCCCGACTTGCGTCGGGACGACGGAGATGCGGGCTCCGGCTACTCCCCTCGAGAGGCGTGCGCATTAGACAGGAGAGCCGCGCGACTTGCTAGCTCCGTGCGTGTGAGCTGCAGCGCAGATCGTGCGCGAGATCTCACATTGCTGCCGCTCGCCCGACGGGCGACACTTGTACGACTTCCAGTGACGCGAGCCCTCCCATGACAGCAGTGATGGATCAAGCCCGGCGTAACTTCCTCCTGCAGGGGACCAGCGCCCTTGCGCTCGGCGCGCTTGGTGCAACTGCCGTGCCCTTTCTCGCGTCCTGGCAACCGACGGAGGCGACGCGCCTTGGCGGTCTTCCCGCACAGATCGATCTGACGAAGATCGGTGAAGGCGAAGGCATCAAGCTCTTGTGGCGCGGCACGCCGATGTGGATCGTCAAACGACCTGCTGCCGCGATTGCTGCGCTCGAATCCGCGCGCGACGCGCTGAAAGATCCTGACTCGATCGAATCCACCCAGCCCGACTACGCGCGCAATGCGCTGCGCTCAGCGCGTCCGGACGTCATCGTGCTCACCGCGATCTGCACGCACTTGGGCTGCCTGCCGCAATTCAAGCCGCAGCCCGATGAGCAGCTCGGCCCGGGCCTCGATTCAGGCTTCTATTGCCCGTGCCACGGCTCGCGGTTCGACATGGCCGGCCGCGTCATGAAGGGCTCGCCGGCACCGACGAACCTCCCCGTCCCGCTCTATCACTTTGCCGACGCGAACACTTTGGTGATCGGCGCGAGCTGATGACCTCCGTCATCCCGGCGCAAGGCGGGATCGCCATTGCACAAGTGGCCCAACCCCCGTCATCCCGGCGCACGCCGGGATCGCCATTGGCACCGTGCCGAGTGCGGTCCCGACTTTCGTCGGGACGACGGAGGGCACGACATTTCGGCAGATTCGAACTGAGCTAGCGAATTCAGCTGACGCAAAAAACTGCACAGCACGAACGGTGACGCCACCGCATGGAGCACCGCCGATGTGAGTTCGCTCCCAATTACAGGCGCTGCCGTGCCACCCGCACATCCGCCTAATCCTGCGCCTGATGGCGCGAATGCAGCGGCAACTGCCTAATGCGCGCTGCTCACGCAGGCGCACATCTACATGTCAGTTCCGGACCATCTCGTTCATTTCGACAGCGCTTCGATTACGACCGACGCATCCGCGAAACCCGTCGCGCCGCGCGATCCGATCGATCTCGAGGCCGATCTGTTGCGCGCGATCCGTCAGGAGCAGTTCGTGCTGCATCATCAACCGCAGCTGGATCTGCGCACCGGCGAGATCCTGAGCGTGGAAGCGCTGGTTCGCTGGCAACGTCCGAATGTCGGCCTGGTCACGCCCAAGGATTTCATTCCGTTTGCGATCGAACGCGATCTGATCGCCGACATCGACGAGTGGACGCTCGCTGCAGCCGCGGACCAGGCGCTCGCCTGGAATCGCGCCGGCCTGCCGCCATTCGGCATTGCGGTGAACGTGTCCGCCGCGCAATTCCACAGCGGCGACTTCGTCGAACGCCTCGTGCGGACGCTGCGCCGTAAAGGCATCTCGGCGCATCGCATGGAGATCGAGATCACCGAAGACGCGATCATGCGCAACAGCGACGCGGCCATCGACATCCTGCAGCGGCTGCATGCCCTCGGCGTCTCGTTGTCCATCGACGATTTCGGCACGGGCCATTCCTCGCTCAGGTATCTGCGGCGCTTCCGGCTCGACGAAATCAAGATCGACCGCTCGTTCGTCGCCGAGATGACGCACGACGACAGCGCGGCCGGCATCGTCCGCGGCATCATCGAGCTGGCGCACAGCCTGAAATTGCAGGTGATCGCGGAAGGCGTCGAAACGAGCGAGCAGCTGAAGCGCCTGCTCGATCTCAAGTGCGACCGCGCGCAGGGTTATCTCATCAGCCGCCCGATGCCGGGCGTGCGGCTCGAACAATTTCTGGAGGAATGGCCGCGGCGGTGGCGGACGATGATTGGATGAGTTGAGACTCGGTGCGGGAATCGGCTGAAGGGCTGCTGGGCGCTGGGCTGCTGGCCAGAAACGAAGAAGGCTCGCAATCTTCTCTGGCCAGCAGCCCAGCTGCCCAGCAATCATCCACGCGCCACCACATCAATCCCGATACAGATACGTCAGGATCGCACTCTTCTCTTTCTGCCCATTGAGCCAGGCTCGAAATGCCTCGACCTGGGCCGCGTTCGCCTCGCCGATCGTCTTCTTCAGAATCGCGCTGCGCGTCTCTTCGGTCTTCTCGGCGCGGATGCGCCGCTGCCAGGCGTCGGTGAAGATCGCCGGCATCTTGTGACTGAGCTGCAGCTGCTCGAGCAACTCCCATTCGCCGCCGTCGAGCCAGGCTTCATCGCACGTCGCGCACACGTCGAGTCGATTGTCGACCGAGCCGAGCAGGCGGTATTTCGTCATGACACGGCTGCACTTCGGACACACGATCGCGCTCGTCGTATCGCGCGGCGGCGTCGCGGCTGGGGCCGGCGCGGGCTCGGGTTTGTGCGTCTCCGCCCAATGCCGGTAATACAACAGCGAAACCAGCGAGCCCCGGCACGTGCCGCAGCCCATCGCGGGCAGATATTCCTCGATCATCGTCGGCAGCAGATCGGGCGTTTTACAGCGGGGACATTTCATCGGAATGCCTTTGCAGAAGGTTAAGTGTTGGTGCGGAAGCCGGTTGAAGGGCTGCTGGGCGCTGGGCTGCCCAAAGTCCATCCCGCACTCACCTCGCCGCGCCGCGATTCAACTTCTCCAGATACCGATCGCGCAGCTCGGTCTGGCGCGAGCGCATCGAAATCGCATTGCCGCCGATCCACACTTGCTGCGCAAGCGTCGTCACTTCGAGCGGATCACCCGTCCACAGCACGAGATCGGCAACTTGCCCGACGGCGATATGCCCGCGCGAGCCCGCAACCCCGAAGATCTCCGCAGGCACGGACGTGAGCCCCGCGAGCGCCGCATCCCACGGCAATCCGTGCGCGACGGCGCTGCCGGCGACCTGGCGAATCTTGCGTGCGTTGTGGCTCTTGTCGGACAGCAACTGCGTGAAGCCGACGCGAACGCCGGCGCGCGCGAGCAATGCCGCATTGTCGAGCCGCGCGCCGATCGTGTCGAACGAGCCCGGCAGGTTCGCGAGCGGATCGATCAGCACCGGCACGTCCGCGCGCGCGAGCTCGTCGGCGACGACCCACGCCTCCGTGCCGCTCGCAATCACCGGCTTGATGCCGTAACGGCGCGAGAACGCGAGCACCTGGCGGATGTCCGCCGCGCGATCGACATCGAACACGAACCGCCCGCCCTTCAAGTAACGCGCGAGCACTTCGCGGCCAGTCGGCAGCAGCAACGAGCGGTCGCCGAGCGGCGCCGTCGAGCGCGCCTCGCGCACGGCTTGATCGAGCAGCATGTATTGCCCCGCGCGGCTGCTGCCCGCGAGCGCGAGCGAGTCATTGCCGATCGCGACGAACATCGAGCGGCTGCCTTCGAGCACCGCATCGAAACGTCCGTCCAGCGTGATCGCGGCGCCCTGCCCTGCGATCAAGCTGCCGCCTTCGCCGCTGCCGGGCTCGATGACGGTCCACGTCAGCCCTTCGGTCTGCGCGAGCGGCACGAGCACGGATCGCGGGTTGTAGGCGAGCGTGACATCGAACTCCGGCCGCCACTGCATCGCATAGGCGGGCGCGTTGAGCTTGAGATATTCATCGACGGTCGAGGCCTCGCCCGAAACTTCCTCGATCCCGATCGCGGTGAGGCCCGCGAACAACCCGGGCGTCAACGGTTTGCCATTCGCTTCGACGATCGTTGCGCCCGAGGGCGCCTGCAACGCCGTGCCCACCGCGGCGATCTTGCCGTCGCGCACGAGCACGTCCGCCTTCGCCAGCTTGCCCGCGCTCGACACCGTGTGAACTTCGGCATTGCGAATCAAGAGATCCGCGGCCGAGGCCGCGAAGGCGCAGCCCGCCAATGCACATGCGGCTGCGAGCCGCGTGATCTGCGTGAAGCTCATGGCGCGCTCCCTCCCGGCTGACCGAGCATGAAATCGGACCTTGGCCTTGCCGGCTGCGCGCGATCGAACATCAACACGCCGTCGATGAAGACCTGCTCCGTGAGCGCGTAGACACTGAACGGATCGCGATTCCAGATCACGACGTCGGCCATCTTGCCGACCTCGAGCGAGCCGGTGCGATCGGCGATGCCGAGCGCTTTCGCGGCATTCATCGTGACCCATTGAATCGCGTGCTCCTCGCTGATCGTCAAGCCGATCGCATTGCCGCGCGCCATGCCCTTGGCGGCTTCCTGGTTCAGACGTTGAATGCCTTCTTCCGAATCCGAGTGCACGATCGCGCAGCCGCCCGCAGGACGATCGACCATCGCGAGGTTTTCGGGAATGCCGTCGAACGATTCCATCTTGAAGCCCCACCAATCGGCCCAGAGCGCGCCGCACACCTGCTTCTCGGCGAGGCGGTTCGCGATCTTGTATGCCTCGACGCCATGATGAAACGCCGCGATCTTGAAGCCGAACTCATCGGCGAGATCGAGCATCACCTGCATTTCATCGGCGCGATAACAATGGATGTGCACGAGGATTTTGCCGTCGAGCGCTTCGCTCAGCGTCTCGAGCTTCAGATCGCGCTTCGGTTCGCTCGGCGGCTCGGCCTTCGGATCCGTTCCTTTCTTCTTCTCGTAGGCCGCGAGGTCGCGTTCGTATTTCTGCCACGTACGCTGGTACTCCTGCGCATCCGCGAACGCCTGCCGGTAGCCCGCGACGTTGCCCATGCGCGTCGAAGGCGCCTGCGACTTGCTGCCATAGACGCGTTTTGGATTCTCGCCGCACGCCATCTTCAAGCCATGCATCGCGCCGGGAAATTTCATCGCCTGATAACTCGCCGCGGGCACGTTCTTGAGCGTGACGCCGCGGCCGCCGACGAGATTCGCCGAGCCGGGCAGGATCTGCAGCGTCGTCACGCCGCCTTCGAGCGCGGTTTGAAAGCCCGGGTCCTGCGGCCAGATGCCGTGCTCGGCCCACACGTTCGCCGTCACGGGTGCGGTCATCTCGTTGCCGTCGGCATGCGCATCGACGCTCGGGCTCGGATACACGCCCAGGTGCGAATGGACGTCGATGAGCCCCGGCGTGACCCAGCGTCCATTGGCATCGATCACGCGCGCATTCGCCGGCGCCGTCGCGTTTGCGCCGATGGCTGCGATCCGCCCGTCGGCGATGACCAGATCGGCGCCGTTCAGGCGCTCCCCAGTGCCGGTGAGAATCGTCGCGTTGCGAATGACGACCGGCGCCGCGGTCGCGGGCTGGTAGGTCGAAGGATAGGAGATCCTGGCGCGCGGCTGCATTGGCGGCGCAGACTGCGGCGCCTGCGGCGGTTGAGCTGCGCACGCGGCGAGCGCGGCGGCGAAGCAGGCAGCGATCAGCGGCTTCGACGAATCCATGGCAGTCCCCATGGCAATCCTTGTTTGAGCGAATGAGCGTGCGTTTCTACGCCATCGCTCTCCACCCATGCAAGCCGGAGTGCCGCGGATCTGCCTTGATTGCGTCCAACCGCTCGCGCGGTGCGACTAGCGGTTCTGCGCCTTGTATGCAGACGATAGGTCAACGCCCCGCATGTCGCTGCAGCCTGAGCTCGAGATGTCTGCGCACGTCCGGCCATTCGCTCGCAAGGATGCTGTAGAGCACGGTGTCCCGCGGCGAACCGTCGCGGCGGGGTTGAAAGTGGCGCAGTACGCCGTCCTTCTTCGCGCCGAGCGCTTCGATCGCGCGTTGTGATCTGAAATTGAAATTGTCGGTCCGCAAGCCGACGACCTTGCAGCCCAGCTCATCGAACGCGTGTGCGAGCAGCATGAGCTTGCAAGTCGTATTCAGCCGCGTGCGTTGGCGGCTCTGTGCATAGAACGTGTAGCCGATCTCGACCCGATCGATCGCAGCGACGATGTCGTGATAACGCGTGGAGCCGACGACTTCGCCGGTCGCGAGATCGCGCACGACCCACGGCAGCATATGGCCGCGCGCTTGTCCTTCGAGCGCGAATTCCACCCAACGCGCCGTTTCTTCCGGGCGCGGCACGCTGGTGAACCAGAGATTCCACAACTCGCCGTCGGCGGCCGCGCGCGCGAGCTCGTCGCGATGCGCCATCGTCAACGGCTCGAGCCGGATGCCGTCGCGTTCGAGGGTGATGGGTTGGGGGTGGAGCATGGGAGCTTGAAAGGATGGATGCGGGTGAGGGGTGAAGGGCTGCTGGGCGGCTGGGCTGCTGGCCAGAGAAGCACGGCGGAGATCTCTTCCTTTCTGACCAGCAGCCCAGCGGCCCAGCAGCCCTTCCGCTTGTGCCCGCGACACTAGCCCGGCAAAGTGGCCGTCCAAAAGCGCCACTTACCCACATCCCCACCAGTCCACTCATGCGCGCCGCGATCGCGATCGACGCCTCCAGCACCGTCCCTCTGCACCGCCAGATCTACGAAGCCTGGCGCCGCGGCATTCTCACCGGCCGCTTCAGGCAGGGCGACCGCGTGCCATCGAGCCGCGAGCTTGCGAAGGCGTTGCGCGTCTCACGCAGCACGGTCACGCAGGCCTACGATCAATTGTTCGCCGAAGGCTATCTGCAGACCTCGCACGGCTCCGGGACGTTCGTGCGCGGCGACCTGCACGAGCACAGCCTGCCCGCCCCCGCAGCGCCGAAAGCGAGTGATGCGGCACCCGCGATCCGCTTGTCTCGATTCGGCGCTCGCTTGCAACGCGATTTCGTCTACGCGCCGCAGCCTGCCGATCACATCTGCTTTTCACGCTGGACGCCGGACGTGCAGCGTTTTCCGATCAGTCTGTGGCGCAAGCTCATCGCGCGTCACTTGAAGGCGCCGACCAGCGCAATGCTCGACTATGCGCGCCAGTCGCAGGGCTACGAGCCGCTGCGCGAGCAAATCGCGGCCTATGTCTCGCGCTCCCGCGCCGTGCACTGCACGCGCGACCAGATCGTCGTCTTGAATGGCTCGCAGCAGGCGCTCGAGCTGTGCGCGCGCCTGTTGTGCGATCCGGGCGATGTCGTCGCGTTCGAAGACCCGGGCTATCTCGGCACCCGACGCATCTTCGAAGCCGAAGGGCTTGCATTGCGGCCCGCGCGCGTCGATGAGCAAGGCATCGTGATCGATGCGATCGCCAAACGCGCGCGGCTCGTCTATGTCACGCCGTCACACCAATTCCCGACGGGCGTTGCGATGTCGCTGGCGCGCCGGTTGGAGCTGCTCGCATGGGCGCGGAAGCAGAACGCCGTCATCATCGAAGACGATTACGACAGCGAATACCGTTACAGCGGCTCGCCGTTGCCGGCGCTGCAGGGACTCGCCCAGGATTCCCCGGTGATCTACTGCGGCACGTTCTCGAAGGTGATGTTCCCTGCATTGCGCATCGGATACGCGGTGCTTCCCGAAGCGCTCGTCGCGCCCTTTCGGCGCGCGAAGTGGCTGTCCGACCGCAGCACGCCCGCGATCGAGCAGGCTGCATTGGCGGACTTCATCGCCGAAGGACATCTCGAACGGCACATTCGCCGGATGCGCCGGCTCTACGGCGAGCGTCGCGCCGTGCTCGTCGAGTCGCTCGAACGGCACTTCGGTTCCGACATCGCAATCCTCGGCGAAGCGGCGGGCATGCATCTCGCCGTGCGCACGCGCGATCCCGGCTTCGAGCAGCGCGCGAAGCGCAACAAGGTGCAAATCGTCAGCACGCGCGACTACTATCTCGGCACGCCGCGCGCCGACGAATTCCTGCTCGGCTTCTCCGCGTTGAGCGAGCGCAGCATTCGCGAAGGCGTGCGCCGTCTCAGCCGCACGACGGAATGACGGATGCCGATCGAGTCACAAACCCTGCGCACCGCACGCGACCGCCTGGCCCGCGCCGAGGGGAGCTTCGCGTCCGCTGCCGCGCTCGCGCCATTGGAGGAAGGACTCGCGCTGCTCGATGAGCTCATCGAAGACGATGCGGGCGAGCGGACGATCGCGCGCAATCTCGCAGCGACCTACGCGCAAAGAATCTTCGCCCGGGTGCAAGCAGCCGTCGCCCAGGACCGCGCGATTCCGCAGCCGACCCTGGAGCACTATTTCAAGCTCATGCTCGCGTTCGACACGGGCGATTTCGACCTGCCGCCCGAAGCTCGGGCGCTGAAGATCGCCGTCGTGCGCCGCCTCGTCGATCTCGCCTACGAAGGCCATCCCGCCGAGGCCAAGCGCAAGGCGCTCGAGCGGCTCGGGAACATCATCGCCGACACCGGCGATTAGGTGAGATGACCGCCGCGCCTGTGCTTGCCTTTGCCCTCGATTGCGCCCCTTTTACGTACCAGGACGTGCACGCGACCGTGTGCCGGATTGATGTGTCGAGACATCGGCTGCGCGTGTTCCTGAACGATGAAAAGGGCCGGCCGCTCAAATATTTCAGCGGCGTGAACCGGCTGCTCGCCGCGCGTGACGAACGCCTCGTGTTCGCGATGAACGCCGGCATGTATCACAAGGACTTCACGCCCGTCGGCCTCCTCGTCAGCGAGGGCGAGGAGCTGCATCCGATCAATCTCGACAGCGCGCCGGGCAATTTCTTTCTGAAGCCGAACGGGGTGTTTCTCGTCTCCGACGCCGGTGCGCGCATCGTCGAAAGCTCGCGGTATCCGACCCTCACGGAGCGCGTGCAGATCGCGACTCAGTCGGGGCCGCTGCTCGTGATCGACGGCGCGTTGCATCCGGCATTCAGGCGAGAGAGCACGTCGCGCTACGTACGCAACGGCGTGGGCGTGTTATCCCCGACTGAAGTCCTCTTCGTGATCAGCGAACAGCCAGTGACGTTCTACGAATTTGCGACGCTGTTTCGCAATGGGCTCGGCTGCAAGGACGCGCTGTTCCTCGATGCCACCGTATCGAGCCTGTATTCGGAAAGCATCGAGCGCAGCGATCTGCGCGCCTCACTCGGGCCCATCATCGGCGTCGTCGCGCGCGATGCGCTGGATGAGCGGCAGCACTAGGCCGCGGCCCGACATCGATCCCAGAATCGCTGCGCCTCGCCCTTGCGCCCGCGATCCATCAGATAGCCGAAGCCGAGCTGCCCGGCCGGAGCGAGCAATTCTTCATCGCGCTGCGCAGCGAGCGTGAGGCTCTGCAGCCCGGATTCATCGCCGGATTCGAGCAACAAGCGGCCGAGCAGGAAATGCGCCTTGGCGAGCTGCGGATCGAGAATGACGAGCGCACGCAGCTCTTCGATCGCGGCCTGCGCCTGTCCGACATCGAGCAGCAGCAGCGATTTCTCCCAAAGGTCTGCGGGTTTGAGCTCCGCAGCGGGCGTGTTCGTGTATTGCGCGATCTTCCAGCGGGCTTCCTTGATCTCGTCGTGGCGCTTGCGCCAGGCCGCGCCGTTCGCGTCGTGCCATTCGTCGTCGCACCACTTGAGCAATGCGGGCGCGAGCACGCCGAATAATCCGAGCGCGGTTTTGTCGGGCGTATGCGCCGGCAGCTCCGCTCGAACATCGAGCGCCGCGAGCCGCTCGCCGAGACTCGGATGCGTATCGCTCTCGCCCGCAAAGCGATGCAACGCGCTCTGCAGCCAGTCCGAGCGCAGCCATTCTTTCTGCGCGACCGACAGTGCACGCGGCAGCATCGAATACGGGAGATACGGCGGCTCGGGCACCTTCTCGACTTGCGCGTAGAAGCGCTCCCAGAAAATTTCGGTGAGAAATCGCGCCGCCAGATCGACCTTGATGAGCGCACGCCCGAGGATGCGCGCATCGGTCGCCCATGCGGCGACTTGGTCCGCCTGATATTCGTGATTGCGGGCGAGCACGAACGTGTACGCATTGAAGTAAGGCGCGTACCAGCGATAGAACCGCGCCAGCAGCTGCTCGAACACGTTGCTCGGCTCGGCGAGCTTGCGCTGCAGTGCCTGCCACGTGCGCCGCTGCCGATAGATCCACGCGGCAAACTTGCCGTGATCGCCGCCGAGATGGCCGATCTCGTGCGCGAGCACCGTCTTGAGCTCGGCGACGCTCAACGCCGCGAGCAAAGGAACACCGAGCTGCAGATGATTCGTGTAACGGCCGAACACGCCCCAGCGCGGGATCTGGCAGATGCTCGCGTTGAATTCCGTATCGAGCGTCACGGCCGCGAGCGGGACGGCGCGGGTCTTGCCTTTGGCTTTCGAGGCAGTGCGCTGCAGGACATCGTCGATGACGGCGAACAGCTCCGGCGCCTCCTCGCGCGTGATCGATCGTCCTTCCGGCGGCTCGATCTTCACGAACAAGGCGCGCGCGATCGCGATGAGCGTCGCGACGCCGGCAATCAAGCCGAGCACCGCGGTGCGATAGACGTGACCATGGGAGATGAGTGAATCGAGACAGAAATACGCGGCGATCAGAATGAGCGCGACGGTCGCGGCGATCAGCGCACAGCCGAGCGCCGCGACGCCCGCGACCTTCACGGCATAGATGCGCGGATCGGCGTCCGCCTGCCGTTCCAGCCGCCCGACTAGAACGGAGAAATCACTGCTGTCCATGCACGCCTCGCAGAAATTTCGACGGCGGCGAGATTACGTCGCGCGAGGCGGAGTGAAATTTGAACTGCGTCTCACTTTGGGTTCTGGATACGGCAACCCTCAGGCGTACGGGCGACCGTCGCGATGGGTGTAACGGCCGTCCTCGTCCAGTGCCATGTCGATATCTGAGTACGTCACGCCGTCGCGCTCGCTGCGCGCGCCGACTTCGAGCAAAAGCGCGTCGTGCTGCGAACGGTTCTGGAGATGATGGCCGTTCGGCTCGTTGGCCTTGAATCCGGCGCACTCACCGGCTCGCAGGACCTCCTCGCCCTCGTCCGTGACGAGCACCACTTCGCCCGCGACGACGAAGACGAACTCGTCCTCCGAGGTGTGCCAGTGACGCTGACTGGACCATGCGCCTGGGGGCAGGCGCAGCAGATTCACACCGAACTGCGTGAGATTCGCGGCATCGCCGAGGCGCTTGCGTTCGCGATGCTTGCAGGGCTCATCGTGCGGTGCGGGGTAGCCAGTGCCGACTTTCGTGGGGATCGTGGCAGGGTTGATTCTTTTGGGCATTGAACGAGGCTCCTGGGGAAGTCCACCAAAAAAAAGAAGCGCACTGGCGTGCGCTCCCTCACCCGGCCCTCTCCCTTCGGGAGAGGGAGGGCGTGGAACCGGTGAGTGTGGGCGGCGTTGCAAGTTCGAGCGTCGTCCTGGCGCGCGGAGCTCTGCATGAACGCTCGCAGTCATTTGTTCTACTCACTCTGCCTTGCATCGTCGATCGTGCTGCTGACAGCGTGTGCGTCGACGCGGACACCGGAGATCCACGTCAACAGCGCGCCCGATGCGCAGTTCGCATCTTACGGAAGCTTCGGCTTTCCCGAACAGACCGGCACGGACCGCGGCGGCTATTCGACGCTCGTGACGAATTATTTCAAGACCGCAGTGCGCGAACAGATGGAGCGCCGCGGCTATCAATTCGTCGACGAGAACCCGGACCTGCTGGTGAATTTCTACGCGAACGTCCGCGAGCGTACGGAAGTGCGCTCGACGCCCTCACCCTCGCTGGGATACGGCTACTACGGGTATCGCTACGGGCTGTACACGGCATGGCCGCTGTACGACAACGACGTGAGCAGCGTGACGTATCCCATCGGCACCGCGAACATCGACATCGTCGACGCGAAGCGCAAGCAGATGATCTGGGAAGGCGTCGCCGAGGGCCGCATCAAGGACGAAGACATGGATCATCCGCAGGAGGCGATCTCGCGCGTCGTCGCACAATTGTTCGAGCGATTCCCGGGGCGCGCGAGCGCGGTCAACAATCAGAGAGAGACGAGCACGCCGTAAGTGCTGCGTCCCTTCCCCCGCGCAGCGGGGGAAGGACAGGATGGGGGCGCTGAGAAGGAACCTCCTCCCTAACCCTCCCCCGCTGCGCGAGGGAGGGGATCTGATGGGGGAGATCAGTGATTCACTAGTTCTTCCGCCGTCAGCACGCCCGTTCTCGCCGTGCGCTTCCCGCTCGCATCGTAGTGATACGCGCGCGGCTTCTCGCCCATCCAAGTTGGATCGATCGCATAGCGCAGCGCTTCCGCGGTGCCGTCCGCGAACGCATATGCATCGGAAGTCACGCCGAGCTCCGCGAGCCGCTGCTTCACCGCCTGCGCCTGGCCGATCGGATCAGTCGTGATCGTGATGACTTTCAAATCCGGATGCCGGCGTTGCACCTCCGCAATCGTGCTCAGCGACTTCATGCAATACGGGCACTCGAGGTCCCACATCACGACCCAGAACGGCTTGCCGTGCTGCTCGCTCTCGATGCGCTTCAACGTGTCGCGATTGAACGGCTGAATCGCCGCCGTCGCACCGCTCGATGCCGGTTTGCGTGCCGGCGCGCTCGTCGGCTTCGCGGCGCGCGCGCCGAGCAGTGATTGTGCTGCAACGCCTTCCGCACGCCGCCACACGACCAGAATGTCGCCGTTCGCATTGACGAGATGCGGGGAATCAGAATCGCCCGCCGTCGTGAGCGTCGGCCCGGCGGCGAAAGTCACGCCGCCATCGGACGAGATCCAGGATTCGACTCGCGTCGCTTCACCATCGAAGCGCTTCCATGCGATGGCGACCGTGTCGTCGATCGTCGCGACGTCCGCGTGAGTGGCGCCATCGGGAAGCTGTTTCACTCGCGCGGGTTTGCCGGCCGTGAGCTGGCCGTAATAGACACGGCCCGCGCCCTCGACTTGATTGAACCAGACCGCATGACGCGTTCCATCGCGGCCGAACGCAAGGCCGGGACCGTGATGCGGACAGGCATCGACATTCCATCGATCGTAGGTCGCGCGCGTGATCCTGGGAGGCCCGTTTGGCGTCAGCAGCGCGAACGCGTGATCCCGCTCGCTCGGCTCGAATACATGGCGCCACAGCGCGCCGACGCGCCCGTCGCCATCGAGGCTCAATGCGATCCGACAGCATTCGCACGTGTGATCGGCCAGCTTGAAATCGCCCTGCCACGTGGCGCCGCGATCGGTCGAGTACGCGTAATACACCGCGGCGCCCGCGTAGTCGCGCTTCGAAGCCTGAGCGGATTGCAGATCACGCTTGTCGATCCACGCGATCCAGATCGTCCCCTTGGGATCGACGATCATCGATTCGAACCGATGCGTGATCAGCTGCCGATCGCGATGCACGACCGTCGGCTTCAGCCACGTCTTGCCGCCGTCTTGCGAGCGCGTGAAGCGAATGTCGCCCGTGTAGTTCGCCGACGTCGGCGAGGTCCACGTCACGTACATGCCGCCCTGCTTGTCGAACGCGAGCTTCGGCCTGTTCTCGCCATCCGCAGAAACAGGCTCCGGCGTCGCATTCACGGCGATCGGCGTCTCCCATGTGCCTGGAGCTTTCGCCCGCGAGACATACACGGTTGCCTTCGCAGGATCGCCTTCCGCGTAGGCGATCCACAGCTTTCCTTGCGGATCGACCGCGGCGGAGGTTCCAAGGGCGGACTTGGACGCTTGCATGGCCGCAGCGCCGTTCCAGGCGAACACAGTCACGAGAGCGCAGAACGCAAGATTCTTGATCATGATTATTCCTTGAAAGACCAGCGCGCTTCGACGAAGCCGGTGCGCGTGCCGAGCGGATGCGATTGATACGAATGCTCGTTCGTGAGGTTGTCGATGCCGAGCGCAAGCTCGATATCGTTCGGCAGCGTGTAGGCGACGCGGGCATCGGCGACCGTCAGCGCGGAGATGCCGCCATACGTATCCGCATTGAAGTCGTCGTTCTCCAAGCGGTTGTAAGTCTTGCTCGCGTGTCGCACGGCGAGCGATGCGAGCCAGCGATCGGTCGGACGCCAGGTTCCCTGCAACGACGCACGCCACTTCGGCACGCGCGGCCACTCGTTGCCGACGGAGATCGGGAACTTGTCGTTCTCGAGAATGTTCGCATCCGCGTATGCGACGCTGCCGTCGATGCTGAGCGATTCGATCAGCACGCCGTCGAACCGAAACGCCGCTTCGACGCCGCGCGTGCGAACGCGATCGACGTTCTGAACGTTCGTGATGTTCGGCGTCACCGTGATGTTCGTCTGGCTGAAGATGCTGTCCTTCACGTCGTCCTGGAACAAGGAGACGCGCACCCTGCCGCGGTCGAATGCGCGCTCGACCGTGAAGTCGATCGAGTCCGACACTTCGGGCGCGAGATTCGGATCGTTCACGGTGATCGAGCTTGCCGTCGCCGTTCCTTGAAACAGCTCTGCGACGGTCGCAAACCTCACGCCGCGTCCGGCGCTCAAACGAAACGACCAGGCGCCGTTCGGTGCGAAGGCGAGCGAGGCTTTCGGCGATAGGGCGGAATCGTCGCGATCCGGATAATCGTTCACGAGCGCGCCGGCGCGCTGGAAACCGTCGAACGCCTCCCACTCCTCGTAACGTGCGCCGAGCGTCAACGACCATGCGTCGTTCAAGGCCCATTGATCCTGAACATAGAGCGCCTGCAGACGGGTATCGCCAGTGATGTCCTGCGTCAACGTGCCTGTTCGCTGACGCCAATCCGCCGTCGCGTACACAGGATTGCGCAACTGATATTCATTGCGGTGATAGCCGACGACGAGCGTGTGCTTGCCGCCGGTCCAATCACCTGCAATCGGTGAATACACCGCCTGCGCCTCGAACGTCTGCCAGCCGGTGCCGTCGCGCTCGGTATTCGACCCGGGCCCGCCGTTCGCCGCGACCGGGTCGGGAGTGTTCGCCTCGAGCGAAAAATCCTTCGCGATCTCATAGCGCGAATACACGAGCGAGCCGTTCCAACCTTCCGCCCGCGTCGTGCGCAGCGTCGCGCCCCAGTGCAGGTGCTCTTCTTCCCTTTCGCTCGGCACGATCGCGTTCGCTGGCACGTTGAAGGCAATCCCGTCCGCGCTCACGAGCCCGGACCACACCGGCCGGCCCGACGCATCGCGCATGAAGGTCGCATTCGTGTTCGTGCTTTCGTTGCGCCATCCGCTGACGAACGCCTCGGCTTCCAGCGTGTCGCTGAACGCGTAGCCGCCGCGCAGCTTGAGCTGGTTCTGAATCGTGTGATCCATCGCGCCGGCATTCGCGGCGAACACGGCGCGCCTGCGGCCGCGCGGATCCGTATCGAATCTCACGCCAGTGACGGGCGTCGCCGCGCCGCTGACCGCGGGGAAGGCGCCGGCCGCGTTCGCCGAAACGGTGTAGTACTGCATCGGATGGCCTTCCGCATCCTGATGATTCGCGGTCAGCGCGAACCAGGCGCCGTTCTCGAACCGATCGCCGAAGTAGGCGGACACCTGAAAGCCGGAGAAGTCGTCGTCGATGCCGTATTCGTCGAATTGCTCCGTGAACGCCGTCGTGCGCACGCTCGTCTCGAGCCCTTCGGGACGGCGGGTTCGCACCGCGACCGTCGTGCCGATCGAGTTGCCCGGATAGATCGCGGAGAACGGGCCGTAGAGCACATCGACGCGGTCGATCTCCTCCGGGGCGATCATGTTCCAGCGCGGCGCATCGAAGCGGCCGAGGAAATTCGAGAGCAGATAGCCATCGACGAACACGAGGCCGCGCGCGGCTTGCAGCGTCGAGAAGCTGCGGCCGCCGATGAGCGCATTGCGGTCGCCGATGTAGCGCTTGCGAATCGTCGTATTGGGCGCGTACTTCAGGGCGTCTTCGGGATTGAAGACGTTCTGAGCGCGCAAATCCTCGGCGGTCTTCGTCGCGGTCGGACTCGGTAATTCGAGCGGTTCGCGCTCTTTGCGCCCCTCGACAGTGATGGAATCGATCAACCTGTCGGTCGCAATGCCTTGTGCGCCTGCGGCGCCGACATAGATGCATTCGGCAGCGGCAAGCGCTGCCAATGCGTAGTGTCGCCTCGTCATGTCCTGATCCTCTTCACTCGCTCCTTCGCTGCGCCGCCTCGTGTGCGGTGACATCGCGATGGAAGTGCTGACCGCTCGCTGACGCGAGAACGATCGATGCGCGCTCAACGCCTACGGCATTGCAACGCGGGAGTCAGCAGTGTGAAGCGAAGGACGGAGGACCTCGAATGCGGTCGGCGCGAATCGGACGATTCGCGTCGGGAGGTGCCGAATAGGCAGGAAGCAGATCGGGCGTGGAATCGATGCGGGCATTGGCCGCATGGAAATCGGAGGCTGCGCAGGCCGTCGCGACGACAGCGAACGGACATACGCCCGTGTCGCTCGCGCCGAAGTGCTTGGCGTGCTGGTCGGCGGTGTCGTGTGAATGATGGTGCGCGTGCTGCGCGTGATCGCTGTGCGATTGCTCGTCATTCTGCGCCTGTTGCTCGGCAGCACCGGCCGCGTTCGGCGCGACGAGCTCTGCGACGGGGCCGGCGCTTGGACAGAATGCCAGCGACAGCTCGCCCGCCACCGCTGACAACATGAATCCGCTCGGCACGAACGCGCGCGCCACCAGGAACGGCAGCAGCCACACGATCCAACGATGCGAACGGCGTTTCATGACGGGCGGAGTATAGGCACGACCCCGATCTGCCGGCCATGTACGAAGGTGGGTCAGGTCAAAAGAATGATCAATCCGCGGCGAAGTTCCGCAATCTCAGATCGGCACGAAGCGCGCGTTCTCCCGATCCTTGCGGACTGCGCCGGCGCGGAACACCTGACCGTTCATCGCGATGTACACGCCGGCGCCGGCGGTCTGCGCAACGCCGAACGCCATCCCTAGATTGAATGCGGCGTCGCTTTCGACGAACCGCGCCGGCGCGAGCGCGCCCGTCAACACGATGGTCTTGCCCTCGATCGACCGCAGCACTTCCGCGCTCTGCGTCATCGTGTCGGTGCCGTGCGTGACGACGACTCTCGTCTCGGGCGCGCTCGCAATGCGCGAGCGCAGCTGCTCGCGATCGACATCGGTGAGATCGAGGCTGTCCTTGCGGGAGAACTCTTCAACGCGGTAGGCGTGGGTCACGCGCGCGATCTGCAACAGGCGGGCGACGACGCTGTCGCCGACCTGGTATTCGCTCAGCGCATCGAAATACGCCTTGTCGATCGTGCCGCCGGTCGTCACGACCAGAATGGGATCCGTCGTCATCGCATCTTCACCAAAGAAACTTTCAGCTCATTTCGAGCGCACGGCGCCGCCGCTCGGCCAGTCGGTATTGCCGACGCGCGCGAGCTTCATCTCGAACATTCGAAACGGCGGTTGTCCTGCGACGATGCGCTCGCCGATCTCGATCCAGGCGCCGTTCTCGATTTTCGCCGCGTAGCGAATCGTCGCGCCCGGCCCGGCCGGAATCGTCCAGGTGAAGGCGCTCGGCGCGACTTCGAGCGGGAAATCGCCCGCGCGGCCCTGGGCATAAGAGCGGAAATTGTATTTCTGAGCCTCCGGTGCATACGAAATGACCGCGAAGGCATTGAAGCCGGCCGGTTGTCCCGCTGCATCGTATGCAAGACCTTCGATCACCTTGATGCTGCCGTCCAGCATGCTGCCGACCCGCTCTGTCTGCGTCAGCTGCAGCTTCGTTCCGTCGGGTTGCGTGACGGTTGCCGAGCCGCGCCAGACGCCATCGAACGCGGCGAGCGGCTTCAACGCTTCCTGTTGCGCGCTGATGAAGGACGCAGCGCCCGGCGCTTGAGCAGCGCTCGCCCAGGCAGCCCCGAGACAAAGCATCGCGACGGCAGCGCATTTCAGCGAGGCCGTGCCTGCGCGAGATTGAGCACCGTGAGCGTCATCGCCTTCGATCCGAACGTTATCCATGGCAGGCACCTTTCAGTTACATGGGGGTGACGCATCCTGCCAGACGATGCGGCATTCTTGAATGGACTCCTGCACGCGCGTATTTTCGAGCCGGCTGAAACGGCGCCCGCGCGCGGATCCCGGCGCACGCCCACGTCAAAAGATCGCATCACTCCTGAAGGCGAACCATGAAACACGTCAACCGTGCCATCGCTTTGACATGCGCCGCCCTGCTCACTTCGCTCAGTGCGCAGGCCCAGCACGAGAATCATGACCACGGCGCGTCTTCGTCCGCCGCGGCAAACAGCTTCGGGACCGTCGATTTCCAGACTTCGTGCAAGCCTGCGGTCAAAGACACGTTCAATCGCGGCCTGTCGCTCCTGCATTCATTCTGGTTCCCCGAATCGCGCGCCGCGTTCGAAGAAGTCCTGCGCGCCGACCCACAATGCGCGATTGCATACTGGGGCATCACGCTGACGCATTGGGGCAATCCGTTCGCCGGGTTGCGCTCGCAACAGACGATCGCGAACGGCAAGGCGACGATCGACAAGGCGCAGGCGACGGGCTCGCCGACGCCGCGCGAGCGCGGCTACATCGATGCGGTTGCGATCCTGTTCTCGAATGCCGATCCAGGCACGCAGCGCTCGCGCGTCGTCGCATATGAGAGCGCGATGGAAAAAGTCGCGGCAGCGAACCCGAACGATGTCGAGGCGAAGATCTTCTGGGCGCTCGCGATCGCGCAAGCCGCGCCGCCCGAGGACAAGACGTTCGCCAGGCAATTGAAGGCCGGCGCGATTCTCGACCCGCTGTTCGAGCGCATGCCGAACCACCCCGGGCTCGCCCACTACATCATCCACGCTTACGACGTGCCGCCGCTTGCCTCGAAGGCGCTGCCGGCCGCGCGCGCCTATGCGGACATTGCGCCCGCCGTACCGCACGCGCTGCACATGCCGTCGCACACATTCACGCGCGTCGGCATGTGGCAGGAATCGGTCGCGACGAATCTGCGCTCCGCCGAAACCGCCGAACGCGCGCACGAGCCCGGCTCCGTGTTGCACGCGCTCGACTACATGACCTACGCATACCTGCAGATGGGCATGGACTCGCAAGCGAAAGCGGCGCTCGATCGCATGATGCGGCTCGAGACACCGGCCGCGAAAGCGAATGCCTTTGCAGCCGCCGCGATTCCCGCGCGCTACGCGCTCGAACGCGAGCAGTGGGCCGCCGCGGCGCAGCTGCCGGTCGTCGCCTCGCCCGACATGCCGCATGTCGAGGCGATGACGCGCTTCGCGCGAGCGGTCGGTGCGGCGCGCTCCGGTCGTCCGGCCGCGGTCGCGCCGGAAGTCGAGCGGCTCGTCGCGCTGCGCGAGCGGGCGCTGGAAATGAAAGACACCTACTGGGCCGAGATCATCGACATTCAGCGCCGCGGCGCCGACGCCTGGGGGTTGTTCGCGCAGGGCAAGAAGAATGAAGGCATCGCCGCGATGCGCGCGGCCGCTGACGCCGAAGACGCGACCGAGAAATCCGCGGTCACGCCCGGCCCTCTCGCGCCCGCGCGCGAGATGCTGGGCTTCATGCTGCTGGAGGCAGGCAACGCACAGGAAGCGCTCGTCGCCTTCGATGCCGTGATCGCGAAGGAGCCGAATCGTTTCCTCGCGCTGTATGGCGCCGGACGCGCGGCGGAAAAAGCGCAGCAGGCGGATCGCGCGAGGCGCTACTACGCTCAGATCGTCACGATCTGCAAGGACGCGTCGGCGGAGCGTCCGGAGCTGGCGTACGCGCGCAAGATGGCGACCTAGTCGCGATCAAACAGTCAGCCCGCAACGCACGTCATGCGCGCAGCAAGCCTGCATTCATCGCTGCGATGTTCCTGAACTCATCGCTTACGCGCGCATCTTCGCTCAGCGTCTGCCAGAACGTCCTCGCCACTGGGAGCGCGGAGCGCCATTGATCCGCGGCTGCGGGCGTTGGCGCTGGCGGCGCGAACGTTCGCTCGACCACCTCGTCGCGCACGGGCGCATACAGCATCGGCAGCATGTCGTACGCGGGCGCGAGGCGGAATCGTGCAAGCCCGTCATACAGGAAAGACACGTTGCCAAGATGCATGTCCGTGTTGGCGATGAGCAAACCGAACGCCGACAGCCAACGAAGTCGTCGCGCATCGTCGGCCTCGATCAATCGTGCGCGCAGCAAACCCGCAGCCGACTGTGACCAGCCCAGACGCTCGCCGATGAACTCATCATCGAGCGCGCCGAGCGAAATGAGGCCCAACCGGCCCGCGGCCCCGATGCGATCGAATCTTTCCACCTCCAGATAGGCGCGTTCGGCATCGACGAGATACGTCGAACGGGCAGCATCATGGCCATGTGCGCGCAGCACTTCGCTTGCGAGGTGCTCGGCCACGAGCAGATCGGACCAACGTCGCCCGGTGGCCGTCTCGAGGGGCGGCGAGAATTTGACGATCACATGTCGCAGGCTTTGCACCGAATCGCCGATCTCGGCGGTGAACTTGGGCTGCTCGCCCGCCGCCGAGGAGCCGGCCGCGCGGCCGCCGAGCGTGGCGCGCGCCAACTCGCCATAGCGTTTTACGCGGTCGCGTCCTCGGATCAGGCCAGCGCCGTGAACGAGCCCAAGCCAGCGCGCATGCGATTCCTCGCCGATGATCAAGTTGCCTGCGAGCTCTTCGCCGCGGCGGGCAATCGCGTAGAGCGCGTGATCCTCGTTCCAATCGACGATGCGGGCCGGCAACGCCAGATCGTCATAGCGCATCGGAAACAAGCGGCCGAGATAGCCCTGAGGGCGCATGTCGGTCATGAACCACGGTAGCGACAGAAATTCGCGCGACGAGGAAGGATCGCGCAGGTCTTCGAACCAGAAGCGCGAGGGTGCAATCGTCGCCAGGGTCGCAATGCGTTCGATCGCTCCGTCGGCAGAGATGCGATGCACGGGGAGCTCAGGCGGGAGCTCACGAATGGAGCGATAGAGCGCATATCGCGTCGCCCGCCCGCGGCCCAACGTCGCGATCTCACCGCGGGCTCGGCGCAACATGCGAGAAAGCGTCGGCTGCGAGACGCCCAGCAACTCGCAGAGCTGCGCGCCTGTTCGCGCACCACTGAAGAGGGCATCGGAAAGAGCGGCATCCATGGACGACAGTGAATAGAAAATGAATAGATAAGTCCAGATAATTTTGTGGTTTATCTGACACTTACTCTAAAACAAGCCGTCAACATGAATAGCATCGCCAAGCTGCCATCCGCCTGCTGGCCGCGCCCGCGGCGGCTCGCGACTGACAAATCTGCGATTGCCAGGCGCTTCGCCGCCGTGCTACCTAGTGCACCCATGAATTTCGGCCGTTTCTATCGATTCTGGTTTTACGCGCATCCGAAGCCGCTGGCGGAAGGATTGGGTACGGCCTGAAATCGAGAAACGCTCACCCCAACACGAAAAACCGCCAGCCCGCTGGCGGTTTTTTTTTGGCCGCTGTTTTTGTCATCAACCACCGCTGACCGCTGAACAGGAGATTCCCGTGAACGTTCGTACCGATGACTTGCGCATTCGCGATATCCGAGAGCTGACGACGCCGGAAGCGCTGATGCGCGAGTTCGCGATCACGGAACCGGCGTCGATCACCGTGGCCGCCGCCCGTCACGCGCTCCAGCGCATCCTGCACGGCAACGACGATCGTCTCGCCGTCGTCATCGGACCTTGCTCGATTCATGATCCCATTGCCGCCCTCGACTATGCGCGCCGCCTCAAGGAACAGCGCGAGCGCCACAGCGATACGCTCGAGATCATCATGCGTGTCTATTTTGAGAAACCGCGTACGACCGTCGGCTGGAAGGGCCTGATCAACGACCCCGATCTCGACGGCAGCTTCAACATCAACGAAGGCTTGCGCCGCGCGCGCGGGCTGCTGCTCGACATCAACCAGCTCGGCCTGCCCGCCGGCTGCGAATTCCTCGACATGATCACGCCGCAATACATCGCCGACCTCGTCGCCTGGGGCGCAATCGGCGCGCGCACGACGGAAAGCCAGGTGCATCGCGAGCTCGCCTCGGGCCTGTCATGTCCGATCGGTTTCAAGAACGGCACGGACGGCAATGTGAAGATCGCGATCGATGCGGTGCAGGCGGCTTCGCACCCCCATCATTTCCTGGCAGTCACGAAGCAAGGCCACAGCGCCATTGCGGCGACCACCGGCAACGCGGATTGCCATGTGATCCTGCGCGGCGGGAAGACGCCGAACTACAGCGCGGAGCACGTCGATGATGTGTGCCGCCAGCTCGCGGCGGCGCGAGTCCAATCGCGCGTGATGATCGACGTGAGCCACGGCAACAGCAACAAGCGTCCGGAAAATCAGCCGCTCGTCGCCGAAGACATTGCGACGCAGCTCGAACGCGGCGAGGACCGCATCCTCGGCCTGATGATCGAAAGTCACTTGAAGGCGGGCCGGCAGGATCTCACGCCGGGACAGCCGCTCGTCTACGGGCAAAGCGTCACCGATGGATGCATCGGTTGGGAATCGTCGGTTGCGGTGCTCGAGCGACTGGCGGCCGCGGTGAAAGCGCGGCGAGCACGCAAAGCCCAGAAGCTCACTTACGGAGAATCGACGACAGCCTGATCTCGAGAATCCCCTCCCCCGCGCAGCGGGGGAGGGCTGGGGAGGGGAGCTTGAGGATCACCCCGTAACCAACTTCCCAATCACCGCCTGCCGCGGACGATCCGGCAAATACCGCACCGTCACCGTCGCTCCCTGCGGCGGCAGCGGCGCCACCGGCTCCTCGGCGCTGCGATGCGCAACGTGGCAGGCACGCACCGGCTCTTCCGCGCCGCTCGGCACGAAGTCGAAATACAGACGCGTGCAATCGTCGAGCATGAAAGGCCGCTGGATCGCGACGACTTTCCCGAGGCAGGTCGCGCCCGCGTGGGCAATCTGGCGCTGCTGAGCCGCGCGATGCATAGAGACGGCATGCTTGATGGCAAGCCACACGGTGATCGCGATCAACAGGCCGAGTCCGAACGAAACTTCAGTGGGCATGGCGACAACACTCCGAACGCATGCGTTTCAATGTGCATCCGCAGGTCTACTGCCTCTATCAGGCATTCCCTAGCCGTCACGTCAGTTGCTCGCCAAAAATTTCGAGTCGCGCGCAGCGCGCGTCAATGCAGAGAAGTTGCGCGCAGCCACGCTCGCGTGCCGCCCTTTGTTTGTAGCGCTCGTAAGTCCCAGCAGGGGTTGCAAATCGCGGCTCGCGAACCATCATTCGACTGCGAGCATTCGGCTTGCGTGACTGACATTGACGAGGTTGCGATGGCGACGGGGTGGGCCGGCGATGGCGCCGTACAGGATCAGATCGATGCGACGGTGAACGATGCCGTGAACCGCGCGAAGAGCCGCTTGCCGAGCGGCGAGAGTCTCACGCATTGCGCGGAATGCGGCGCGAGCATTCCCGAAGCGCGCCAGAAGGCGATTCCCGGCGTGCGCCTGTGCGTCGTCTGCCAGGAAGCCGAAGACCGCGAAGCCGCCACGTTCACCGGCTACAACCGCCGCGGCAGCAAGGACAGTCAGCTGCGCTGATCTGCCCTGCCGAGCGCATCCGGCGGCGCGCCCGCATCGCACTTCCTGCAGTTCAATCGCTGACCGAGCGCCGCGCGGCGCCCCTCCTCAGTCACGACCCAAGGCCGCAACGTCCACGGCGGGTCGTGCCGCACGTGCTGAAAATGTCCGCACGCGAGCTCGGCGGCCCAATGCCGCTCCTCGTCCTGATGAAATCCTGTGATCGGCTGCTGCATCAGAGCTCGACCGGCACGCTCGTGCCCGTCTTCGCGCTCGTCAGCACGACGTGCGTTTCATAGCTGCGCACGTTCGGATCGTCGAGCAATGCCTTACGCATGAACTGATCGTACGCCTGCATGTCGCGCGCGAGCACGACGAGCATGAAGTCCATGCGCCCGGTGACGTAGTAGCACTGCTGCACTTGTTTGAACCGCGCCATCTTCGCGATGAAGCGCTGCAAGCCGTTCGCCGTCTCGCGCACGAGCTCGACGCCGACGATGCAGGTGATCGGCACGCCCACCTTCGCAGGCGCGATCTTCGCGACCTCGGCCTCGATCACGCCGGTTTCGCGCATGCGCCGCAAGCGTCGTTGTACGGCGGCGGTCGACAACCCGACGGCCGTGGCGATGCGCTCGGCCGGCTGCCGCGTATCGTCCTGGTACTGACGCAGAATCTTGAGATCGAGCTTGTCGAGCGGGGCCGAAGCCTTGGCGGCAGATGGAGTGCTCATGCGGAGATGCGGTGAAGCGGCGTTTCGCGCCGCGATTATGCGGCCAAGCGTCGCCGCGGCGAACTTAGCATCCCTCTCGCCACCACAGGAGGTTCGATGCTCGATCATCTGGAAATCACGGTCGCCGATCTCGAACGGTCCGCGGCATTCTATGGCACGGCACTCGCGCCGCTCGGCTACGGCCTGCGCGTGATCGCGGAAGGACGCGGTTTCGGCGTGGACGAGCGGACGCTCGATTTCTGGCTGCGCCATGGCGAGCCCGCACGGCCGCCGCCTCACTTTGCCTTCCATTGCGCGAGCCGCGCATTCGTACGCCGGGCGCACGAAGCCGCTGTCATCGCCGGCGGCATCGACGCCGGATCGCCGCGGCTGCTGCCGCACATTCATCCAAGCTACTTCGCCGGCTTCGTGCTCGATCCGGACGGGCACAAGGTCGAGTTCGTCTGTCACGCACCGGAATGACCGCGAGCGGCATTCGTCGCAGAACGGCGGCCGCTCATCGCATGCATGACCCGGAACGCGCACCGCTGAGCAGGCCGGTGCGCTAGCCTCCTGCGACGACACGTCACGCAGGATCGACCATGCGCGCACCGCACGTTCTCCTTTGCCTCGCTCTCACAACGCTCGCCACCGTTGCAGCGAATGCGGCGGACAGCACCGCCGCCCTCGCCGAGCAGGTGCGCGATGCCGAACGCGCCTTCGCCGCCACGATGGCGGCGCGGGATCAGGCTGCTTTCGCCCGACACATCTCCGAGGAAGCCGTGTTCTTCGATGGCGACAAGGCGACGCGCGGCAAAGCCGCCGTCGTTGCAGCATGGAAGGCGTTTTTCGAGGGCGCGGCCGCACCATTCTCCTGGGCGCCCGAGACCGTCGAGGTTCTCGACTCCGGCATCCTCGCACACAGCAGCGGACCGGTGTTCGACCCGAACGGAAAACGCATCGCCACGTTCAATTCGATCTGGCGGCGCGAATCGGACGGCATATGGCGAGTCGTATTCGACAAGGGCTGCGCCGCCTGCAATTGCGCAACCGAGACTCGGCGCGATCCATAGGTACAATGCCTCGCCTGCGCAACGCGAGGAGCTCGTCGTCCATGGTGTATCTCATCCTCGGCCTCGTCATTTTTCTCGGCGTGCATTCCGTTTCGATCGTTGCGCCCGCGTGGCGCGAGCGCCTCGTGCAGCGCATGGGCAAGGGTGCCTGGAAGGGGCTCTATTCGTTGGCGTCGGTCCTCGGCTTCGTGCTCATCGTCTATGGCTACGGCCTCGCGCGCACCGATCCCATCGTGTTGTACGCGCCGCCGCTCTGGACGCGACACCTCACGGCTTTGCTGATGCTGCCCGTCTTTCCGCTGATCTTCGCGGCGTACCTGCCCGGCCGCATCAAGACGCGGCTCAAGCATCCGATGCTCGCGGCCGTGAAATTCTGGGCGCTGGCGCATCTCATCTCGAACGGCATGCTCGCCGACGTGTTGTTGTTCGGCGGCTTTCTCGCCTGGGCCGTCGCGGATCGGATCTCGTTCAAGCATCGAACCCAACCGGACCTGCGTACCGGTCCGCCTTC
>Ga0164243_10001557_pt1 | contig 38922 bp, 32 predicted proteins | sample OricompcompostOP_FD_108781 | JGI IMG/M metagenome (GOLD analysis project Ga0164243, IMG submission 108781) | Organic Plus compost microbial communities from Emeryville, California, USA - Original compost - Organic plus compost (OP) | ecosystem: Engineered > Solid waste > Mixed feedstock >... | reverse complement strand
CGGCTCAAGCAGTTCCGACGCATCGCCACGCGTTACGACCGCAAGGCCACCCACTTCATGGCCTTCCTCTGCCTGGCCGCAAGTCTGGCTTGGCTGACAGATTGAATGTCGATTCAGCCTAGGCCCGTGGCACAGGCGGGCGGCATGCCGCCGGCCATGCGTGCAGTTGTTCACGCTGTCCGCCGTTTCATCCTGTAGGTTGCAAAAAACCGACTTCCGGTCTATTTCCACCTCGGCCCTCCCACCCTACATTCGGGCCCGTCACACATCGGGCATTCGGGGGAGAGGTACGTGGACAAGCGGGCATTCGCACGCTGGCTGGCGCTGGCCGTGTGCATCACGGCGGCGGTTCCGGCCCAGCCGCAGGAAAGAAGACGGGTCGACACGCTGGCGCGGATCCAGGCAGAGGGCGTCATCCGCATCGGCGTGCGCGACAACGCGCCGCCCTTCGCATATCAAGACACCGCCGGCAGGCCGGCCGGATTTTCATGGGAGGTGTGCCGCGCGCTCGTGCGCGAGCTGGAAGTCCAGCTCCGGCGGCCGATCGAGATCCGCACCACGCCCGTCTCACTGCCCGGCTCCTTCGAGATGCTCGCCGACGGCCGCATCGATCTGCAGTGCGGCAGCACGACGCACACCGCCGAGCGCGCGCAGAAGGTCGACTTCAGCCACACCTTCTTCGTCTCGGGCATCGTGGTGTCCTACCGGAAGGACGAAGGGGACTACGCGCATCCGCTGCAGTTCGGGCGGGTGGGCGTCGTCGCGGGCTCGACCGCCGAGGGCATCATGAAGAAGCGGGCGGCCAGGGGCGGCGCGGCCCGGGTCGAAGCCGTGGTGCCGGTGCCCGGCTATGACGCCGGGGTGGAGATGCTCAAGAAGAAGCAGATCGACACGCTGTTCGCAGACAGCGTGCTGGTGCCGCTCGACCCGGATATCGCGCGCCGCGGCACGCTGGAGACGGTGGAACCCTATGCGCTCATGCTGCGCAAGGGCGACCGGGCGTTCGGCGAGCAGGTCGACCGTGCCCTGCTGAACCTCCTGCACAGCCCCGCGATGCTGCAGATGGCGCAGGCTGCGAGACTGGGCGGCAAGATCAACCACCTGACGCAGGAGATCTGGCGCCGGCCTTCACGCGACCCCGCGCCGCAGATGTACTGACGGGGACTACCTGCGCCGACGGGGCGGACGAGGCGGGGCAGCCTTGCGCACAGCTGGCGCAGGGCGTGCCGGGTCCGCGTCGGCGCCGGAAGAACCGTTCTCGGCCGCGTCCACCGGCACGCCGTTGCAGCGCCCGCCCTCGGCGCCGATCAGCGTCAGCGCCACCTGCTTGATGCCCAGGCCGATCATGTCGAGCTGCTCGGCGGCAGCCCGGCTCAGGTCGATCACCCGGCCGGCGGCGTAGGGGCCGCGGTCGTTGACGCGCACCAGCACCTCCTTGCCGTTGACCAAGCTGCGCACGCACACGCGGGTGCCGAAGGGCAGCTTCTTGTGCGCGGCGGTGAACGCGCCCATGTCGAAGCGCTCGCCGCTGGCCGTCCTGCGCTGGTGGAACTGGATGCCGTACCAGGAGGCGCCGCCGCGCTCGTACACCTCGCCGGGCGGCTGGTCGCCGGGCGCGCCGTCGTCGGGCGGCAACTCGTCCTCGGCGCGGCCGATCGCGAGGTCGTAGCGCACGGACGGCACGCGGGAACGCGGCGCCTCCAGCGGCGTGCCGGCCTGACGGACCAGCGGCTTCAGCGGCTCCGCGGAGGCGTCCGCCCGGGCCGCCTCGGCCGGCGGCTCGCCCGGCGGCGTGGTGCAGCCGCCCAGCAGGCCGACCAGCCAGGCCACGCCCAGCCAGCGCGCCCGCCCGGCGATCCCCCGTGCCGCCCTCATGCCCCCCAGCCCAGCCGCTGCAGCACGCCGAGCGTGGCCTGCGACTGGTTCATCGTGTAGAAGTGGATCGCCGGCGCGCCGCCGGCGCGCAGCCGCTCGCATAGTTGCGCCACCACGTCCAGCCCGAAGGCGCGGATCGAGGCGACGTCGTCGCCATAGGCCTGCAGGCGCAGGCGGATCCAGCGCGGGATCTCGGCGCCGCAGGCGTCGGAAAAGCGCATCAGCTGCGTGGAGCTGGTGATGGGCATGATGCCCGGCACCACCGGCACGTCCAGGCCGAGGGCCCGCGCGTCCTCGACGAAGCGGAAGTACGCCTCGGGACTGAAGAAGTACTGCGTGATGGCCGAATCGGCCCCGGCCTGCACCTTGGCGGCGAAGGCCCGCAGGTCGGCCTCGGGGCTGCGCGCCTGCGGGTGCACCTCGGGGTAGCAGGCCACCTCGATGTGGAAGTCGCGCCCGGTCTCCTCGCGGATGAAGCCCACCAGGTCGCTGGCGTACTGGAACTCGCCGCCGATGCCGTAGCCGCTGGGCAGGTCGCCGCGCAGCGCCACCAGGCGCTTCACGCCCATCGCCTTCAGTTCGGCCAGTTGCGTGCGCACCGTTTCGCGCGTGGCGCCGATGCAGGAGAAGTGGCTCGCGGCGTCCACGCCTTCCTGCAGGATCTCGCGCACCGCGCCGAAGGTGCCCGCCTGGGTGGAGCCGCCGGCGCCGTAGGTGACGGAGCAGAACTGCGGCTTCATCGCATACAGCTGCTGGCGCACCGCGCGCAGCTTGACCACGCCCTCGGGCGTCTTGGGCGGAAAGAACTCGAAGCTCAGGGAGAGCGGGGAGGCGGTCGTCATGTTTTCCTCAACACCATCAGGAACTCGCGGTTGCCGTCGCCGCCCAGGATCGGGCTGTCGTGCCAGCCGGCCCAGGCCAGGCCCAGCGCGTCGGCGGCACCGCGCAGCTTGTCGCGTACTTCGTCGTAAGCGGCCGCGTCGCGCACGATGCCGCCCTTGCCGATGCGGCCCGGCTGCAGCTCGAACTGCGGCTTGGCCAGCAGCAGCATGCAGCCGCCGGCGGCCAGCAGCGGCGCCAGCGCCGGCAGCACCAACGCCAGCGAGATGAAGGACAGGTCGCCGGCCACGAGGCCGAAGCCGCCCGGCGGCAGCGCGCCGCCCAGGCCGCCGGCAGTCAATGCACGGGCATTCACGCCCTCCAGCGCCGTCACGCGCGGGTCGGCACGCAGCCGTTCGTGCAACTGGCCGTGCCCCACATCCACGCCGACCACGCGCGCCGCGCCGTGGCGCAGCAGGCAGTCGGTGAAGCCGCCGGTGGACTGGCCCACGTCGAGGCAGACCAGGCCGGCGGCATCCACGCCAGCCAGGCGCAGCGCGGCCTCCAGCTTCAGGCCGCCGCGCGAGACATAGCGCGTCTCGGCGTCGTCCTCCGGCTGCAGCTCGGCCGCGGGCGGCAACTCCTCGCCGTTCTTGGCGACGCGTTTCCACGCGCCGCTCGCCAGCCGCCACCGCACGCCGGCTGCGATCAGCCGCTGCGCCTGCGCGCGCGAGGCGGCCTGGCCGCGCTCCACCAGCAACTGGTCGGCGCGCATCGCGGCTCCTCGCTCAGTAGCGATACGTATCGGGCTTGTAGGGGCCCTGCACCGGCACGCCGATGTAGGCGGCCTGCTCCTTGCTCAGCTTCGTGAGCTGCGCGCCCAGCTTCGACAACTGCAGCCGCGCCACCTTCTCGTCCAGGTGCTTGGGCAGCACGTAGACCTTGCCCGGCTGGTAGTCCTTGGACTTGGAGAACAGCTCGATCTGCGCGATGGTCTGGTTGGCGAAGCTGGAGGACATCACGTAGCTGGGGTGGCCGGTGGCGCAGCCCAGGTTCACCAGGCGCCCCTTGGCCAGCAGGATGATGCGCTTGGCGGGCTTCCTGCCCTGCCTGGGGAAGATCACGTGGTCCACCTGCGGCTTGATCTCTTCCCACTGGCAGTGCTTCTCCAGCGAAGCGACGTCGATCTCGTTGTCGAAGTGGCCGATGTTGCAGACGATGGCCTGGTCCTTCATCGCCGCCATGTGCGCGTAGGTGATGACGTCCTTGTTGCCGGTGCAGGTGACGAAGATGTCGGCCTTGTCGGCGGCCTCTTCCATCGTCACGACGCGGTAGCCTTCCATCGCGGCCTGCAGGGCGTTGATCGGGTCGATCTCGGTGACCCACACCTGCGCCGACAGCGCGCGCAGCGCCTGGGCCGAGCCCTTGCCCACGTCGCCGTAGCCGCACACCACGGCGATCTTGCCGGCCACCATCACGTCGGTGGCGCGCTTGATGCCGTCCACCAGCGACTCGCGGCAGCCGTACAGGTTGTCGAACTTGCTCTTGGTCACCGAGTCGTTGACGTTGATCGCGCGCAGCGCCAGCGTGCCCTTGGCCGACATCTCCTGCAGGCGGTGCACGCCGGTGGTCGTCTCCTCAGTCACGCCGATGATGTTCTTCAGGCGGCGGCTGTACCAGGTGGGGTCGTCCTTGAGCCGGGCCTTGATGGCGGCGTGCAGGATCTTCTCTTCCTCGCTCTTGGCCTTGCCCAGCGCCTTGATGTCCTTCTCGGCGCGCGCGCCCAGGTGCATCAGCAGCGTGGCGTCGCCGCCGTCGTCCAGGATCATGTTCGGGCCTTCGGCCTTGCTGCCCTTGAGGCCGAACTCGAAGATGCGGTGCGTGTAGTCCCAGTAGTCCTTCAGCGACTCGCCCTTGATGGCGAACACCGGCGTGCCGGCGGCCGCGATGGCGGCGGCGGCGTGGTCTTGCGTCGAGAAGATGTTGCACGAGGCCCAGCGCACCTCGGCGCCCAGCGCCTGCAGCGTCTCGATCAGCACCGCGGTCTGGATCGTCATGTGCAGCGAGCCGGCGATGCGCGCGCCCTTGAGCGGCTGGCTTTTGGCGTACTCGTCGCGGATCGCCATCAGGCCGGGCATCTCGGTCTCGGCGATGGCGATCTCCTTGCGGCCCCAGGCCGCCAGGCCCAGGTCGGCGATCGCGCAATCGACGTTGGTCAGTTGTTTGGAAGTGGCAGGCGCGTTCATCAATACTCCATACGGCAGGTTGAAGACGACCACGTTCTGGGGAAACTCACCGCACAGAGCCGTGGGCGAGCGTCGTTGCAAAGAATCGGTCCGAGCCTCGCGACCGCTCCGCTCCGGGCGGGGGACGCTGCAACGCTCCTCGGAAGTGGGCGAATTATAGAAAGGGCGCCGCGCACCGCCGCCGCACGGGGCCGTCCGGCGGAGGATCCTTGACATTTCATGTCAAAAAGTCGTTGACATGATATGTCGCGCGACCGCATACTGCATTCACCGTCGGGCTCCGGCGAGGCATCCGATCCACGGCCATCACGATTAGGAGGGCACCATGACCGTTCTGCTCCATCAGCTCAGCAACCTGGACACGCTGACGTCGGCCGTGATGGGCGGCGTCGGCGTGCAGTTGCAGCCCATCGCCGGCGAGGTGCCGGTGATCCAGGTCTGCATCGAGGGGCGCGACGAGCTGCCGATCTTCGTGACCTGCTCGGACACGCAGTTGATCTGCCTGTGCTACCTCTGGACCGACGAGGACGTGCGCGCGGACCGCCGCGCCGAACTGCACGAGGCCCTGCTGGACCTGAACCCGTCGGTGCCGCTGTCGTCCTTCGGCCGCGTGGGCCAACGCTACGTGCTCACGGGCGCCCTGGCCCGCAGCGCGCGCGCCGAGGACGTGGCCCACGAAGTCGCCGTGCTCAGCGACAACGCCCTCGACGCCCTCGATGCGCTGGCCGACTACCTGCGCTGACCTCCCCGCCCCGAACCCACACAGGAGCCGAACATGACCGTCATCAAGAAACTCGTCACCCTGCTGCGCGGCAGCGCCCGCGAACTGGGCCAGAGCGTGGTCGACAACAACGCCACGCGCATCTACGAACAGGAGATCGTGGACGCCAAGGCCAGCATCGCCGAGGCCAAGACCGAACTCACGGCCGTGATGGCCAAGGAGATGCAGACCGCGCGCGACATCGAGCGCATCAAGGGCGAGATCCGCCGCCACGAGGACATGGCCCTGCAGGCCCTGGACAAGACCGAGGAGGGCCTGGCGCTGAAGGTGGCCGAGCGGGTGGCGGCGCTGGAGGGCGAGATGCAGGCGCAGACGCAGGCGCACGCCGGCTTCGCCGTGCAGGTGGGCCGCCTCAAGGACCTGATCCGCAGCGCCGAGGCGCGCGTGCGCGAGCACGAGCGCGAGGTCAGCATCGCCAAGACGACCGAGAGCGTGTACCGCGCCACGCAGAGCATCTCGGACAGCATCGGCAGCACGGGCTCCAGGCTCACCAGCGCGCGCGAATCGCTGGACCGCATCAAGAAGCGCCACGAGGACCTGGCCGACCGCATGGCCGCCGCCGAGGAACTGGACCAGGAGTTCGGCCACAAGGCACTGGAGAACGAGCTGGCCGCGGCCGGCATCGGCGACAGCGACAAGAGCCGCGCCGAGGCCGTGATGGCGCGGCTGCGGGCGCGCCGCGCCGCAGGCACAGGCGACGGCGGCGCGCCCGCCGCCTGAAGGGCGCGCACCGGCCGACCCGCGCGGCGGCCGGGCCGCCCGGCATCCAGCGTCATACGCACGTCACCAACATGGACAACAACAGCACGAAGCGAAAGACACCGGCCCGCTGGCAAGGCTCCGAATCGGCACTGCGCGCCGTGCAGGTGGCCTTCGACGTGGAGGAGGCGGTGATGGAGGCGATCCGCGCCGCCGCCTTCCGCGAGAACGTGTCCACCTCCACGCAGATCCGCCACGTGCTGGGCCTGCCGGTGGCGGGCAAGCCCAAGCGGCCGCGCCTGACCGTCACGCTGGACGAGTCCGACTACGTGCTGCTGGCCCGGCGCTACGGCCTGTCTCCCGAAGACCGGCTGGGCATCAAGGAGGCCGCCACGCGCGAGCTGATCGCCTTCATGCCGCAAGGCGCCCCATCGCGCAGCCCGGCCGCCAGGAAGCGCAAACGCTGACCGTCCGGCCGCCGAACCCGCTTCGCCACCTCACAAGAACAAGGGCACCATGCGCGAATTCCTCTCCGTCGTCTTCGGCTTTCCCACATTCATCTACAGCCTGCTGCTGGCGGTGGTGCTGGTCTACTGGATCGCCGCCATCGTGGGCCTGGTCGACTTCGGCGAGAGCAGCATCGACCTGGACATCGCCCAGCACGCCGACGCGAGCGCGGACGACCTGGGCGCCATCGCCGGCTACGTGGTGGCCTTCGGCCTGTCCGGCGTGCCCTTCTCCATCGTGGTCACGCTGCTGGTGGTGATCGGCTGGACGCTCAGCACGCTGGCCGGCATCTGGCTGCTGGCCTGGGTGCCCACGCTGGCGCTGCAGGTCGTGGCGGGGCTGGTGGTGCTGGCGGCCTGCTTCGCGCTGTCCATCGTGATCGCGGCGCGGCTGGTGCGCCCCTTGCGCGGCGCCTTCGTGACGCAATACGCCCGCCAGAACAGCGACCTGATCGGCCAGCCCTGCACAATCACCACCGGCGTGGTCGACGAGAAAGAGGGCCATGCCGAAGTGGCGCAGCGCGGCGCGGGCATCCTCATCCAGGTGTGGGCGCCCAGCCCCAACCCGCTGCGCCGCGGCAGCCGGGCGCTGATCGTGGACTACGACGCCGCCCGGCGCCGCTATCTCGTGCAACCCATGGAGGGAGAACCGTGATGCACCGAACGACGACCCGGCCGCCCGGCCGGTGCCGACCCGTGCCGCCATCCGCCGCACGATCGCCCTGAGAGCGCCTCGCTCCTGCCCTTCATCCCGCCCGCCGGCCCTAAAAATTCCTTGCAAGCGAGCCTCAGCATGTCCCTGTCTCCCTCGATCATCACCTTCCTGGTCCTCGCCGCCATCGCGGTGATCGTGATCTTCGGCATCTTCGCGATGTTCTCCCGCTTCTATCACAAGGTGGAGCAGGGTCACGCGCTGATCATCAACCCCTTCCGCGGCGACCCCAAGGTCACCTTCACCGGCGGGCTGGTGCTGCCGATCATCAACAAGGCCGAGCTGATGGACATCTCGATCAAGACCATCGAGATCGACCGCTCGGGCGACCAGGGCCTGATCTGCGCCGACAACATCCGCGCCGACATCAAGGTGAAGTTCTTCGTGCGTGTGAACCAGACCGCCGAGGACGTGCTGCACGTGGCGCAGTCCATCGGCTGCGACCGGGCCTCCAACCAGTCCACGCTGGAAGACCTGTTCTCGGCCAAGTTCTCCGAGGCGCTCAAGACGGTGGGCAAGGCCATGGACTTCGTGGACCTGTACGACGCGCGCGACGCCTTCCGCGACAAGATCATGAGCCAGATCGGCAACGACCTGTCGGGCTACGTGCTCGAAAGCTCGGCCATCGACTACCTGGAGCAGACGCCGCTGGCGCGCCTGGACGCCAACAACATCCTCGACGCGCAGGGCATCAAGAAGATCACGCAGCTCACCGCCGTGGAGCACGTGACCACCAACGAACTGCGCCGCAACGAGGAGATGCAGATCAAGAAGAAGAACGTGGAAACGCAGGAGGCGCTGCTGGAGCTGGAGCGCCAGCAGGCCGACGCCACGGCGCGCCAGGCGCGCGAGGTGGCCAGCGTGAAGGCCCGCGAGGAGGCCGAGACCGCCAAGATCCAGGCCGAGGAGCACACCCGCGCAGAGATGGCGCGGCTGCAGGCCGAGCAGCAGATCTCGGTGCAGAACGAGAACGTGCTGCGCGAGAAGGAGGTGGCCGAGAACAACCGCAAGCGCGCGGTCGTGATCGAGCAGGAGCGCGTGACGCGCGCCCGGGACCTGGAAGTGGTGGCGCGCGAGAAGGAAGTGACGCTGCAGCAGATCGACAAGGACAAGGCCGTCGAGGTGCAGAAGAAGGCGATCGCCGACGTCATCCGCGAGCGCATCGTGGTCGAGCGCACGGTGGCCGAGCAGGAAGAGGCGATCAAGGAAGTGCGCGAGGTGGCCGAGGCCGACCGCACGCGCAAGGCGGTGGTGATCGGCGCCGAGGCGGCTGCCGAGGAGAAGGTGATCCTCGAAGTGAAGGCGGCCGAGGCGCAGGAGCGCAAGGCGCGCCACAAGGCGGCCGAAGACCTGGTGCTGGCCGATGCGCGCCTGAAGGTGGCCGAGCGCGAGGCCGAAGCCAAGAAGCGCGAGGCCGAGGGCATCGAGGCCCTGACGGCCGCGCCCGGCCTCGCCGAGGCAAAGGTGCAGGTGGCCGGCGCCAGCGCCAAGCTGGCCAGCATGGAGGCCGAGGCCACCGGCAAGGAGAAGGTGGGCCGCGCCGAGGCGCAGGTGACCGAGGTGCAGGCGCAGGCCGACGCCGTGGGCATCCGCGCCCGCATGGAGGCCGAGGCCGCCGGCAAGGAAAAGATCGGCCAGGCCGATGCGCTGGTGCGCACCGTGGACGCCGAGGCGCTGGCCAAGCAGGGCGATGCCGAGGCACACAACATCGACGTGAAGTTCAACGCCGAGGCGCGCGGCCTGAAGGAGAAGTTCGAGGCCATGAAGGCCATGAGCCCCGAGACGCGCGAGCACGAGGAATACCGCATGCGCCTGGAGCGTGCGCACCTCGAGACGCTCAAGCAGATCGACGCGCAGCAGGCCATCGCCCGGGAGCAGGCGGAGGTGCTGGGCGTGGCGCTGAAGAACGCCCGCATCGACATCGTGGGCGGCCAGGGCGACTACTTCGACAGCTTCGTGCGCGCGCTGTCGGTGGGCAAGGGCATCGACGCGGCCGTGAACAAGAGCGATACGCTGCAGGTGGCGTTCAAGGAGCAACTGGCGGGCGAGCGCGACGTGGTGGAAGACGTCAAGCAGATCCTCGGCGCAGCGGGGCAGTCGGCGGGTGAATTGCAGAACCTCAGCGTGTCGGCCCTGATCGGCAAGGTGATGGGCGAAGGCACGGACAGCCAGAGGCACGCGCTGCAGCAACTGGTGCAGAGCTTCAGGAAGCCCGGCTGACGCCGCCGCATGTCCAGCCCCCCCAAGGAAGCGGCCGACCGCGCCGCCGTCGACGCCAGCGTCGCCGAGAGCAGCAGCTACGAACTGCTCAAGAAGCGCCTGCAGGCGCAGGGCGACCAGCTCCTGGCGAAGGCGCAGGCGCTCAACGCCGAGCGCATTGCGCAGTTCGGCCAGCGCGAGCAGCAACTGCTGCTGCGCACCCGCGCGCGCACCGAGCACAACTGCGTGGCGCGCGACCTGGTCTACATCGGCGGCAACCGCCTGCTGCTCGGCTACAACGTGTTCATGGGCCTCAAGCGCGAGACGCGCGTGGAGGACGTGTTCGCAATCTACGCGCTGGCGCACCACGACGCCGACGCCGCCGGCAACCCCGAGAGCGACGAACTGGTGCAGGTGCCGCTGGAAGGCAGCTTCCTGGCCGACCCGCGCTTCGTCGCCGACTTCAACGAGCTCTACACCTACTACAAGCAGGCCACGTTGCAGCTGCTGCGGCCCACGCCCGACTACCTGCTGGCGGCCTTCCAGATCGGCCAGCAGGCGCAGGACATCCGCGTGTTCCGCTGGGCGCGCGGCAACGACGGCACGCTCCAGTACGTGGACAACCGCGGCGAGCGCGACCTGGCGCCGCCGCCCAGCCACGACTTCGCGTGGACCCCGCTCACGCGCGAGCACCACGTGGGCGGCGCGCACCCGCACATCAACGTGCTCGACACGATCTTCGTGGAGACCACCGGCGGCTCGCTGACTGTCAAGGTCGAGAACAACACCGAGACCGGCCTGGGCATCTACGAGGAACCCGTCGAGGACGCCAACCAGGCGCTTGGCGACGCCGAGATCGCCTACGCCCGGCTCGGCCTGCTGATCCTGCTGCAGGTGCGCCCCTACCGCGAGCAGACCACGCGCTACCTGGTCTACAACCAACGCACCCGGCAGGTGCTGCGCATCGACGCCATCGGCGCCTCGTGCATGCAGTTGCCCGAGGACCACGGCATCATCTTCCCCGGCGGCTACTACCTGCAGTCGGGCGAGCACAAGCGCTTCGACCTGCCGCCCGAGCTGACCGAGCAGTTGCGCTTCACGCGCATGCTGCGCTCGCCCAACGGCGAGGACGTGGCCTACATCTTCTACGGCACCGTGCCGCCGCCGCAGGGCAGCCCGGCCACGCTCGATGCCGGCTGCTACGCCTTCTTCACCTACAACCTGATCGAGAAGTCGCTGGCCACGCCCATCCTGGCCGACGGCTACAGCCGCTTCCCCGACGGCCGCCTGCTGGTCTTCCAGGCCGCACGCGGCGAGGCCACGCGCGTGCACCTCATGCAGTTGTGGCGCACCCCCTTCGCCACCGAGGAATACGCCAGCCGCCAGCCGGCGGGCACGGGCTTCTTCGCGCGCGTGGGCAATGCCGACCTGGTGCGCGGCATCTCGGACCTGCTGGGCATCGCGCGCGCCGTGCGCGAGCAGGCCCCCACGCGCACCGCCTACGAGGACCTGATCCGCCAGTGCCAGCGCGCGCGCGACGCCTACTTCTGGCTCGACGCGCAGGAGGCGCAGGGCGCCGCGGCCGACCTGCAGGCCATCGAGCAGGCCGCACAGGCCACGCTGGGCGAGTTCGAGAAGGTGGAGAGCATCCGCCAGGACACGGCGCGCGCCCTGCTGAAGGCCGAGGGCCAGCAACGCGAGCTGATGACCGACATCGCCAGCCAGATGTGGCGCGGCCCGCAGGACTTCGTGCGCGCGCTGGACCGCCTGCGCCAGCGCCAGGGCGAACTGCATCTGCTGCGCGAGCTGCGCTATGCCGACCTGCCGCGCATCGAGGCCATGGCCGGGCAACTGGCCGCCGAGCAGCAGCGCGTGGGCGAGCGGGCCATGCAGTTCCTCGTGGACGAGAAGGCCTTCGACGGGCAGCAGAAGGCGCTGGCCGCCGTGGCCGCCGCGCTGCCGCAGGCGGCGACGGCCACGCAGCTCTCGGAACAACTGGACGCGCTCGACGCCGAGGCGGCCGGCCTGGACCTGCTGAGCGAGCAACTGGGCAACCTGCCCGGCGGCGATGCGGTGCAGCGCACCGCGATCCTCGACCGCATCGCGCTGCTGTACGCCGACATCAACCGCCTGCGCGCCGATGCGCGCGCGCGCCGGCGCAGCCTGGGTGCGGCCGAGCAGCGCGCCGAGTTCGGCGCCCAGTTCAAGCTCTTCGGCCAGGCAGTGGAGAACGCGCTGGAGCTGTCGGACACGCCGCAGAAGTGCGACGAGGCGCTCACGCGGCTGCTGGCCCAGCTGGAAGACATCGAGGGCCGCTTCGCCGAGCAGGAAGAATTCCTCGCCGACATCGCCACGCAGCGCGAGACCGTGTACGAGGCCTTGTCGGCCCGGCGCCAGGGCCTGGTCGAGGGGCAGCAGCGCCGCGCCAAGGCACTGGCCGATGCGGCGGGCCGCGTCCTCGACGGCGTGCCGCGCCGCGTGGCGGGCTTCGGCGAGCTGGCGCAGGTGCACAGCTACTTCGCATCCGACCCGATGCTGGCCAAGCTGCGCGAGCAGGTGGCCGAATTGCGCAGGCTCGGCGCGGCGGTGGCCGCCGACGACATCGACACCCGGCTGAAAACGGCGCGCGACCAGGCCGTGCGCGCGGTGCGCGACCAGCGCGAACTGGCCTCGGGTGCCGAAGGCGGCATCAGGCTGGGCGCCCACACCTTCACCGTCAACAAGCAGCCGCTGGACCTCACGCTGGTGGGCCACGGCGACGGCCTGGCCTGGCAGATCACGGGCACCGACTACCTCGCGCCCGCCATCGATGCACGGCTGGAGGCGCTGCGCCCCTTCTGGCCGCAGGCCCTGGTGTCGGAGACGCCGCAGCTCGCGCGGGCCGAATACCTCGCCGCCGAATGGCTGGACGCGCTGCAGCGCGGCGAGGCCGAGCCCGGCTGGTCCGAACTGCTGGTCCAGTTGGCCGAACACGCCAGGAACGCCGCCGCCACCGACGCGCCGCCGCCGGCCGCCCTGCTCGACTCGCTGCGCCGCTTCGCGGCCAGCCGCTACCAGGAGGGCTACCAGCGCGGCATCCACGACGACGACGCGCTCGCCATCGTGCGCGTCCTCGCGCCCATCCAGGACGCCGCCGGCCTCCTGCTGTACGGCTGCGCCGAACGCGCGCTGGCCAAGCTGTTCTGGCACCTCGACCTGCGCGAGGAAAGCCGGCAGTCGCTGGCGCGCCGCGCCCGCAGCGCGCAGCACATCGCGCAATTGTTCGGCCGGACGGCCCCGCGCGACACCCTGGAGCGCGAGACGGCGCAGAGCCTGCGCCACTTCCTCGATGCCCAGCGGGTGCTGCGGCAGGAATGGCTGCCCGAGCTGGCGCAGGCCCTGGGCATCGCGCCGGCCGCGGACGACCAGGAGGACCCGGCGCACGACGCGCTGCTGCAGACCCTGGCCGAAGAGGCCGCGGCCTACCTGGTGCGCGAGCTGGCGCAGGCCGATGCCGCCGCCGATCTCGCCACCGCCACGCCGCACTGGGTGATCAGCAGCGCCGGCGAAGACCTGGCGCAGGCCTTGCAGCGCGCGCTGGACCGCGGCGGCCTGGCCGGCGCGCTGCAGCGCGACCTGCAGGCGGCCGAGCCGCTGGAGCGGTGGCGCATGGCACGCGGCTGGCTGCGGGCCCTCGCCGAATCGCAGGCAGCCGGCGACGGCGACGGCGCCGCGACGGCGCTGGCCTGGATCGACGACGCCGCCACGGCCATGACGTTCCAGGGCGCGCGCCGCCGCATCAACGCCGCGCTCGACGCCACCGTGACCGGCTTGCGCAGCGAACACCCGCGCATCCGCGAGGCATCCCTGCCCTTCAACCTGAACGACTTCCGCCGCCGCGTGCGCCACCACCGCCGCCACGCGGTCCGCGGCTTCGTCCAGTTGCAGGCGCTGCGGCACGCCCTGCTGGAGGAGGAAAAGCGGCGCCTGCACCTGGAGCAGTTCCAGGCCAGGCCGCTGGCCACCTTCGTGCGCAACCGGCTGATCGACGAGGTGTACCTGCCGCTGATCGGCGACAACCTGGCCAAGCAGCTCGGCGCGGCCGGCGACAGCGCACGCACCGACCGCATGGGCATGCTGCTGCTCATCTCGCCGCCCGGCTACGGCAAGACCACGCTGATGGAATACGTGGCCAACCGGCTGGGCCTGGTCTTCGTGCGCATCAACTGCCCGGCGCTGGGGCACGGCGTCACCAGCATCGACCCGGCCACCGCGCCCAACAGCGCCGCGCGGCAGGAGCTGGAGAAGCTCAACCTCGGCCTGGCGATGGGCAGCAACGTGATGCTGTACCTGGACGACATCCAGCACACGCACCCGGAGTTCCTGCAGAAGTTCATCGCGCTGGCCGACGGCACCCGCCGCATCGAGGGCGTGTGGCAGGGCCAGCCGCGCACCTGGGACATGCGCGGCAAGCGCTTCGCCTTCGTCATGTCGGGCAACCCGTACACCGAGTCGGGCGACGTGTTCCGCATCCCCGACATGCTGGCCAACCGCGCCGACATCTACAACCTGGGCGACGTGCTCTCGGGCCGCGAGGCGGTGTTCGCGCTCTCGTACATCGAGAACAGCCTGACCTCGCACCCGGTGACGCAGCCGCTGGCCGCGCGCGAGCCCGGCGACGTGCACCTGCTCGTGCGCCTGGCGCAGGGCGAGGCGGTCGACGCCACCCGCTTCGCGCACCCGTACAGCGCCGTCGAGCTGGACGAGCTCAAGGGCCTGCTGCAGCGCCTGTTCAAGGTGCGCGACGTGCTGCTGAAGGTGAACCTGGCCTACATCGAGTCGGCCGCGCAGGACGACCGCTACCGCGAGAAGCCGCCCTTCCGCCTGCAGGGCAGCTACCGGAACATGGCGCGGCTGGCGCCGCAGGTCACGCCGCTGATGCGCGACGACGAGATCGACGCCCTGCTGCGCGACCACTACCGCGGCGAAGCGCAGACCCTGACCACCGGCGCCGAGGAGAACCTGCTGCAACTGGCCCACCTGATCGGCCTGGCCACACCGGAGGAGCAGGCGCGCTGGCAGCAGATCACCGGCGATTACCAGCGCCAGCGCAAGCTGGGCGGCGCCGAGGACGACCCCAGCGTGCGCGTGACGCGCGGCCTGCTGGACATCGCGCGCAGCGTGGACGCGCTGGCGCCGCTGTCGCGCATCGCCGAGCAACTGGCCGCCGCAGGGCCCGAGCAGCGTGCCCTGCTCGCCCGCCTGGAACAGCCCCTGGCCGACCTGGGCACGCTGGCGCGGCAACTGCAGGCGGGCGACACGAGCGCGCAGCAGCAGTTGCGCGCCAGCCTGGACGCCAGCGCGGCCGCGCTGCACGCCCTGCGCGAGAGCACGCAGGCGCTGAACACCCACAGCAGCTCCGCGCAGGACCAGCGGATGGTCGACGCGCTGCTCTCGCTCTCGGTCACCTACCGGCAGCTCATCATGCCGCTGGTGCGGGCCGTGGAAGCGCGGCTGGGCATGGACAGCACCCATCCGGACATCACCCAGGTCGAAGCGCGCATGGATGCACTGGGCGAGACGCCGGCGGCGGCACCACCCGCGGCGGGCCGAAAGAAGAAGTAGCCCCGGCCGCGCCGCCTTCCGGAACGGCTACCCGCTGGCGCCGTCCACCTCGAAGCGCACCCCCTGCGCCAGCGGCAGCGCACGGCCGTAGTTGATGGTGTTGGTGGCGCGGCGCATGTAGCCCTTCCAGGCGTCCGAGCCGGACTCGCGGCCGCCGCCGGTGTCCTTCTCGCCGCCGAAGGCGCCGCCGATCTCGGCGCCGCTGGTGCCGATGTTGACGTTGGCGATACCGCAGTCGCTGCCGGTGTGCGACATGAACTGCTCAGCCTCGCGCAGCGACTCGGTGAAGATGCACGAGGACAGGCCGTGCGCGGCGGCGTTGTTCAGCGCGATCGCCTCCTCCAGGGCGGCGACGCGCTGCAGGTACAGGATGGGCGCGAAGGTCTCGCGCAGCATGGCGGCATGCTGCACCCCGGTCTCCACCAGCGCGGGGCGGACGTAGAAGCCGCCCTCGCAGCCGGGCACCGCGACGCGCTCGCCGCCCCACACGCGGTTGCCGTGCGCATCGCGGCACTCGGCCAGCGTGCGCTGCATGGCCTCGAAGGCGGCGCCGTCGATCAGCGGGCCGACCAGCGTGCCCTCGGCCGCCGGATGGCCGACGCGCAGCGAGGCGTAGGCGCGCTGCAGCCGCTCGCGCAGCGGCTCGTACGCGTCGGGGTGCACGAAGGCGCGCCGCAACGTGGTGCAGCGCTGGCCGGCGGTGCCGGCGGCGGCGAACACGATGGCGCGCGCGGCCAGCGCCAGGTCTGCGCCGGGGCGCACGATGGCGGCGTTGTTGCCGCCCAGCTCGAGGATGCTGCGCTTGAACTGCCGCGCGCAGGCGACGCCCACCGCGCGGCCCATGCCGGTGGAGCCGGTGGCGCTGACCAGCCGCACCGCCGGGTGCGCCACCAGCGCCTCGCCCGCCTCGCGCCCGCCCGGCCAGATCTGCGCGACCGCCTCGTGTCCCGGCACGGCCTCGCCCAGCGCGCGCAGCAGCAGCCCGTGCGCCGCCAGCGCCGACAGCGGCGCCTTCTCCGATGGTTTCCACACCACGGCATTGCCGCACACCAGCGCCAGCGCCGCATTCCAGGACCACACCGCCACCGGGAAGTTGAAGGCCGAGATCACGCCGCAGACGCCGAAGGGATGCCAGCTCTCCAGCATCTTGTGCTCGGCGCGCTCGGAGGCGATGACGCGGCCGTGCAACTGGCGCGACAGGCCCAGCGCGAAGTCGCAGATGTCGATCATCTCCTGCACCTCGCCACGGCCCTCGGCGGCGATCTTGCCGGTCTCCAGCGTCACCAGCCGCCCGAGCGTGTCGCGGTGCCGGCGCAGTTGCTCTCCGAAGGCGCGCACCGCCTGGCCGCGCGCGGGCGCCGGCAACGCCGCCCAGCGCGCCTGCGCGGCCGTGGCAGCCTCGGCCGACACGTGCTGCGCCCGCTCGCCGGTGCGCGGCAGCCAGGCCAGCAGGGCGCCGTCGATCGGCGAATGTACGGGCCAAGCCGTCGCCGCATCGGCGGGCGCGGCCGGCAGCGTCAAGCCCAGTGCATCGAACAGGGCCTGCAATTCGGGATGAGGGGAAGCGGTCATGGTGCGAACTCCTTCTCGGCACGGCCGGCACCGGGCACCAGCGGCGCGCGTTCGGCATAGACGGCACCGAAGCGGTTGGCCAGCAGCGCCGCCAGCGGCACCTGCTGCGCGCCGACGAAACCAGCCTGCGGCAGCACGCCCTGCACCACCAGGTCGAGCGCCGCGCAGATGCCCGCGGCCGTGCAGCGCTGGATGGCCGACAGCGCCTGGCCGTCCAGCTCGGCGCCCAGGATGCGCGCCGAGAAGCGTTCTCGCGCCGGCCGGCCGCCGCGAAGGCCGCTGGCGCGCGCCGCGATCAGCACCACGTCGTCCAGCGTGGTGCCCAGGGCCGACTCGAAGATCTCGCGCAGCAGCTCGCGCCGGTCGCGCAGGCGCAGGTCGTTCAGCAGCAGCTTCATGATGGCGCCGTGCCCCGGGTAGCGGATCGACTTGTAGTCGGCCCGCCGCACCGGGGCCGGCAGCGTGTGCGTCAGCGTGCCGAGCCCGCCGGAGGTGTTGAAGGCCTCGTAGGCCACGCCGTCCAGCACCAGCCGCTCCAGCCCTTCGAGCGCCGGCAGCTCGACGCGCCGGCCGCCGGCAATGGCCTCGCAGGGATTGCAGTACTCGTTGATCAGCCCCTCGGTGCTCCAGGTGAGCTTGTAGCGCAGCGCGTTGTCGGGCTGGCGCGGCAGCGCGCCCACGCGCAGGTGCAGCGCAGCGGGCTGGTCGAAGCGCGCCGCCAGCGCATGGCCCAGCACGCCGACGAAGCCTGGCGCCAGCCCGCACTGCGGCATCAGCACCGTGCGCGCGCCCTCGGCCAGCGCCTGGATGGCGCGGGTGCTCGGCACGTCCTCGGTCAGGTCGAAGTAGTGCACGCCGGCCTGCTGGCAGGCGGTGGCCGCGTCCACCGCGCAGTGGAAAGGCAGCGCGTTGAGCGCGGCGCGGCAGCCGCGCACCGCGCGCGCCAGCGCAGCAGCGTCGTGGCCGTCCAGCGCCAGCGTCTCGCAGCCCAGCGCCGCGGCCAGCGCCAGCCGCGCCGGGTCGCGGTCGGCCACGCGCAGCGTGTAGCCGCCGGCATGGCGCAGCATCAGCGCGATGGCCAGGCCCATGCGGCCGGCGCCGAGCACGGCGACCGGCACGGCAGCGGATCGAGAGGCGGTGGAGGCGGTCATGACAGGCTCCTCGAAGCAGCGGCAGGTGCCTCGATGCTAGGCCGGAGTGACGACGATCCGCAGCCCCCGATCCGTCGAAGAACGCCTTCGTGTTTGTCGAAACGGCGACCGGCTCCTACATTCCGTCGTCATGGACGACACCGACCGCCGCCTGCTCGCCCTGCTGCAGGCCAATGCGCGCGCGCCCACGGCCGAGCTGGCGCGCCGGCTCGGCCTGGCGCGCACCACCGTGGTGGCGCGCATCGCGCGGCTGGAGCGCGAGGGCGTGGTGGCCGGCTACGGCGTGCGCCTGGGCCGGCGGCTGGAACAGGGCGCGGTGCGCGCCTGGTGCGCGCTGAGCGTGCAGCCGCGCAGCAACGCGGCGGTGCTGCGCGCGCTGGAGCGGCTGCCCGAGGTGGAGGAGGTCTTCACCGTCAGCGGGCAGTTCGACATCCTGGCCTTCCTGCGCTGCGAGACGCACGAGCAGTTGGACGCCCTGCTCGACCGCATCGGCCAGACCGAGGGCGTGGACCACACGCAGACCTCGATCGTGCTCAGCCGCAAGCTGGACCGGCGGCAGGCATGACGGCACGGCGCCGCTGATAATCGAGGGTTTGCCGCCCGCCCCGGGCTCGCCGCGTTCCGCCCTCCCCATGTCCTTCGCCGCCGAAACCCGCCGCCGCCGCACCTTCGCCATCATCTCCCACCCCGACGCCGGCAAGACCACGCTGACCGAAAAGCTGCTGCTGTTCTCGGGCGCGATCCAGATCGCCGGCTCGGTCAAGGCGCGCAAGGCCAGCCGGCATGCCACCTCGGACTGGATGGAGATCGAGAAGCAGCGCGGCATCTCGGTCGCCAGCTCGGTGATGCAGATGAGCTACCGCGGCCACGTGGTCAACCTGCTGGACACGCCCGGCCACAAAGACTTCTCCGAGGACACGTACCGCGTGCTCACCGCCGTCGACTCGGCGCTGATGGTGATCGACGCGGCCAACGGCGTGGAGTCGCAGACGCGGCGGCTGATCGAGGTCTGCCGCCAGCGCGACACGCCGATCATCACCTTCGTCAACAAGATGGACCGCGAGGTGCGCGAGCCGCTGGACATCCTCGACGAAGTGGAGCGCGAGCTGGGCATGCCCTGCTGCCCCATCACCTGGCCGGTGGGCCAGGGCAAGAGCTTCGGCGGCATCATCAACCTGCGCACGCAGAGCATGACGGTGTTCGAGGCCGGCAGCGAGCGCCGCCCGGAAGAGTTCGAAACCATCCCCCTGACCGAGAAGGACCGCCTGCGCGCGCGCTTCGGCCAGGCCTTCGACGACGCCGTCGAGGGCATGGAGCTGGCGCAGGGCGCCTCGGCCGCGTGGGACCACGAGGCCTTCCTGGCCGGCAAGCTGACGCCGGTGTTCTTCGGCTCCGGCGTCAACAACTTCGGCGTGATGGAGGTGCTGGACGCGGTGGTGGACATGTCGCCGCCGCCCGGCCCGCGCAAGAGCACGCTGATCGTCAACCGCCAGCCGCAGGAGAAGACCGTGCAGCCCGAGGACCCGGGCTTTTCCGGCGTGGTGTTCAAGGTGCAGGCCAACATGGACGCCAACCACCGCGACCGCATCGCCTTCGTGCGCATCGCCTCGGGCCGCTACACGCCGGGCATGAAGCTGAAGGTGCAGCGCACCGCCAAGGAGCTGCGCCCGACCAGCGTGGTCACCTTCATGAGCCAGCGCCGCGAGGCGGTTCATGAAGCCTACGCCGGCGACATCGTGGGCTTCACCACGCACGGCGGCGTGCAGCTGGGCGACACCATCACCGACGGCGCCAGCCTGCAGTTCACCGGCCTGCCCTTCTTCGCGCCCGAGATGTTCATGACGGTGGTGCTGAAGAACCCGCTGCGCACCAAGCAGCTCCAGCAGGGCCTGATGCAGCTCGGCGAGGAAGGCGCGATCCAGGTCTTCAAGCCCGAGGCCGGCGGCAACATGCTGCTGGGCGCTGTGGGGCAGCTGCAGTTCGAGGTGGTGCAGCACCGCCTGGCGACCGAATACGACTGCGAGGTGCGCCTGGAGGGCTGCCAGTACACCGGCGCGCGCTGGATCACGGCCGACACGCCGGCCGAACTGCGCGAGTTCGAGAACGCCTACCCGATGCGCATGGCGCGCGACGCGGCCGACACGCTGGCCTACCTGTGCACCTCGCCGTACGACGTGCGCCTGGCGCAGGAGCGCTTTCCGAAGATCCACTTCCACCCGCTGCGCGAACACGCCGGGCTGGCGCTGCAGACCGCGGGATGAGGCGCATGGACACGACGATGCAGCCGCTGAACGCCTGGCCGGCCGATGCGCGCCGGCAGCTCGTCGGCCTGTTCACCGACATCGACGACACGCTCACCACCGAGGGCGCGGTCGCGCCGGAGGTGGTGCAGGCGCTGGGCCGGCTCAAGGCCGCCGGCCTGCACGTGGTGCCCATCACCGGCCGGCCGGTGGGCTGGAGCGAACCCTTCGCTGCCGCCTGGCCGGTCGATGCGATCGTGCCGGAGAACGGCGCCATGGCGCTGGTGCCGCAGCCGGGCGGCACGCTGCAGCGGCGCTACCAGCAGGACGCCGCCACGCGCGCCGCCAACTTCGCGCGCATGCAGACGGTGCTGGCGCAGATCGAGCGCGACATCCCCGGCGCGCGCCGCGCCACCGACTCGGCCGGCCGCGAGTGCGACATCGCAGTGGACCACAGCGAGTTCACGCAGCTCTCGGATGCGCAGATCGACAAGGTGGTGATGGCGATGCGCCAGGAAGGCATGCACGCCACGGTGAGCAGCATCCACGTCAACGGCTGGTACGGCGAGCACAACAAGCTCGAGGGCGCGCGCTGGATCGCGCGCACGCTGTGGGGCCGCGAGCTCGATGCGGAGATCGGCCGCTGGGCCTACGTGGGCGACTCGACCAACGACGCGCTGATGTTCCAGGCCTTTCCGCACAGCATCGGCGTGGCCAACATCGCGCGCTTCGTGCCGCACCTGTCGCACCTGCCGCGCTACGTGACGCAGGGCGAGCGCGGCGCGGGCTTCGCCGAGGTGGTGAGGGCGATCCTGGCGGTTCGCTGAAGCGCTCGTACTGGATCGCGTTCAACGAGATCAACCGTTCGGGCTGAGCCTGTCGAAGCGCTGCGCGAGGCTTCGACAAGCTCAGCCCGAACGGTTCTTGTCTGTCGAACGCGAATCCGTGTCAGGCCAGCCAGCGGTCCAGGTTGGCCGCGACGAAGGCGTCGTCCGAGAGGTCGGCGTGCTCGCGCCACACGCGGTCCAGCGCCTCGGCCTGGCCGGGGCTCAGGCCCTCCTCCGGGTCGAGGCACCAGATGCCTTCGAGCAGACCCTGGCGGCGCAGGATCTCGTGGCAGCCGGCGATGCAGCCGCGGAAGTCGTTGGCCACGTCGAAGAAGGCGCTGTTGCAGTCGGTGACGCGGCTGTCCAGCGCCAGCAGCTCGGCGGGCACCGCGCCGGCCTGCGCCGCCTCCTGGCAGCGCGCCAGCAATTGCACGGCCTGGCGCGCCCACACCGACCAGTGGCCCAGCAGCCCGCCGCGGAAGCGCACCGTCACCGGCGCGCCGTCGCGCATCACGGTGAAGGGCGTGGTCAGGTCCAGCACGATGTGGTCGTCGTTGCCGGTGTAGAGGGTCACGCGCTCCTCGGCGCGCGCGGCGACCAGGCCGCGCACCACGTCCAGCGTGCGGTAGCGGTGGAAGGGCGCGACCTTGATGGCCACCACCTGCTCGATGGCGGCGAAGCGCTGCCAGAACCTTTCGCCCAGCACCATGCCGCCGACCGCCGGCTGCAGGTAGAAGCCGACCAGCGGCATCTCGGCCGCCACGGCGCGGCAGTGCGCGATCAGTTCGTCCTCGCTTCGGCCGCGCAGCGCGGCCAGGCTCAGCAGGCCGGCGTGGTAGCCCAGGCCGCGGGCGATGCGCGCCTCGGCCACGGCCTGCGCGGTGGGGCCGCACAGGCCGGCGACCAGGGCGATGTCGCGCCGGCCCTTCAGCCAGTCGCGCGCCGTCTCGGCGGCCAGGCGCAGCACGGGCTCGTACAGGCCCGCCTCGCGGATGGCGAACTGCGTGGTGTGCACGCCCACCGCCAGGCCGCCGGCGCCGGCGTCGAGGTAGTAGCGGGTCAGCGCGCGCTGGCGGCGTTCGTCGAGCCGGCGCTGCGCGTCCAGCGCCAGCGGATGGGCGGGGATGGCCAGGCCGCGCTGCAGCAGCGCGCGGGCCCGGGCCACGGCGTCATCGATGTCAGAAGCGGCCATCGCGCACCTCGAACTTGGTGGGTTTGTTGAGGGTGGGGCCGCCCTGCGTCACCCAGTCGGCGACCCAGTCGAGCATGGCGCCCAGCGGCACCACCGGGTAGCCGAACAGGCGCGCGGCCTCGGTGGTGTCCGACAGCAGCGCGGTGGGCGCTTCCTCGCCGGTGGTGCGCACGGGCACGTCGAAGCGGCGCGCGAACTGCTCCACCAGCCAGCGCACGGGGATCGTCTCGGGCCCGGTGCAGTTGATGGGCGTGGGCGGCGTGGTGCAGTGGCGCAGGCAGCGCAGCGCCTGCGCGTTGGCGTCGCCCTGCCAGATCACGTTGACGTGGCCCATCGCCAGGTCCACCGCCTCGCCGCGGTGCACCTTGGCGGCGATGTCGTGCAGCACGCCGTAGCGCATGTCGATGGCGTAGTTGAGGCGGAACAGCCGGCCCGGCGTGCCGTGGCGCGCGCCGAAGTACTGGAACATGCGCTCGCGGCCGAGGCAGGACTGCGCGTACTCGCCGATCGGCCCGGGCGGCATGCGCTCCGAGGCGCCCGGGCGCCCCACCGGCGAGAGCGGATAGACGTTGCCGGTGGAGAAGGCAACGATGCGCGACGCGCGGAAGGTGTCGGCCACCAGGGCCGGCACGTGCGTGTTCATGGCCCAGGTCAGCGCCTGGTGGTCGGTGGAGCCGAACTTGTGGCCGGCTGCGAACACGATGTTGGGCACGCGCGGCAGGGCCTCGACCGAAGCGCGGTCCAGCAGGTCGCAGGCCAGCGTCTCGATGCCCCAGCCCTCCAGTTGCGTGCGCACCGCCGGGTCGGAGAAGCGCGCCACGCCGATCACGCGCTTGCCCGGCGCCGCGTTCTTCGCCAGGCGCGCCAGCGTGGGGCCCATCTTGCCGGCGACGCCGAGCACCATGAGGTCGCCTTCGACGGCGGCCAGGTCGTCCACCAGCGCCTGCGTGGGCGTGGCGAGGAAGGCGTCCAGCGCCTCCACCGAGTCGAAGCGTGCGGGCAGGCGGGCCGGGTCGAGCAGCGGTGCGGCGGGCGCGGAAGAAGTCATGCGGTGTCACTCCGGGCGCCATGCGGCGGCGCCGTGGCAGCGACTGTAGGCAGCGCCCTGCCGCGTGTCAACCGTTTGGTTGAAACGATGTTCTCAAGGCCGCAGTCCGGCCATCGCGAAACCGACGACGTGGCGCCGGTAGGACGCAACGGCCGCCGCTTCGGACAGGTCGCGCCCGAAGATGGACGACAGCGTCGCCCGGTTGGAGAAGAAGAAGTACGACATGCCGGCCACCGATACGTACAGCTCCACCGGGTCGATGCCGCGGCGGAACACCTTGGCCGCGATGCCGCGCCGCAGCGTGCGGGCGATCAGGTCGATCAGCGGCGAGTTGGTGTCGCGGATGGCGTCGGACTCGCGCACGTGGCGGGCGCCGTGCGCGTTCTCGTGGTTGAGCAGGCCGATGAAGTCCGGGTGGCGCGCCAGGTAGTCGAAGGAGAAGCCGACCAGCGCCTCCATCGCCGCCTCGGGCGCCATGCCGCCCAGGTTCAGGCCGCGCTCCAGCGTGCGGATCTCCGCGTAGACCACCTCCAGCGCGATGCGGTAGAGGTCTTCCTTGCTGCCGAAGTAGTAGTAGATGAGCTGCTTGTTGACGCCGGCGCGGGCGGCGATCTCGTTGACCCGCGCGCCCGCCAGCCCCTTGGCGGCGAACTCGGCGCGGGCGGCCTGCAGGATGGCGTCGCGCGCGGCGCTCTGGGCGGCCTCGTCGGCGGCGGATGCGGGGGCGGCGGCGCGGCGTGCGGTCATCGGGTGCGGGCAAGGGGAGGCGGCGGGTGCGGGATTATCGGCAGCGGAGTAGCATTGACGGCTCCCTTCCTCCCGCCCCTTCAACCCGAGTCGACGACGCATGACCGCCTCCTACCCGAACACCCAACTGCTGATCGCCAACGAATGGCTCGACGCCGCCAGCGGCAAGACGCTGGACGTGCTCAACCCCGCCACCGGCGCCGTCATCGGCAAGGTGGCCCACGCCGGCAAGGACGACCTGGACCGCGCCCTGGCCGCCGCCCAGAAGGGCTTCGAGACCTGGCGCGCCACCCCCGCCCACGAGCGCGCCGCCCTGATGCGCAAGGCCGCCGCCCTGGTGCGCGAGCGCGCCGGCGACATCGCCCGCCTGCTCACCCAGGAGCAGGGCAAGCCCCTGGTCGAGGCCAAGGGCGAGACCCTGGCCGCCGCCGACATCATCGAGTGGTTCGCCGACGAGGGCCGCCGCGTGTACGGGCGCATCGTGCCCTCGCGCAACCTGGCCGCCCAGTCGCTGGTGATCAAGGAGCCGGTCGGCCCCGTGGCCGCCTTCACGCCCTGGAACTTCCCCATCAACCAGGTGGTGCGCAAGCTCGGCGCCGCGCTGGCCGCCGGCTGCTCCTTCCTGGTCAAGGCGCCGGAAGAGACGCCCGCCTCGCCCGCGGCGCTGCTCAAGGCCTTCGTCGACGCCGGGCTGCCCCCGGGCGTGGTGGGGCTGGTGTACGGCAACCCGGCCGAGATCTCCGAGTACCTGATCCCGCACCCGACCATCCGCAAGATCACCTTCACCGGCTCCACGCCGGTAGGCAAGCAGCTGGCGGCGCTGGCCGGCCAGCACATGAAGCGCGCCACGATGGAGCTGGGCGGCCACGCCCCGGTGATCGTGTGCGACGACGCCGACCTGGCGCTGGCCGTCAAGGCCGCCGGGGCGGCCAAGTTCCGCAACGCCGGGCAGGTGTGCATCTCGCCCACGCGCTTCCTGGTGCACAACAGCCTGAAGGACGAGTTCACCCAGATGATGGTCAAGCACGCGCAGGGGCTGAAGCTGGGCGACGGCCTGGCCGAGGGCACCACGCTGGGCCCGCTGGCCAACGCGCGGCGGCTGACGGCCATGGCCAAGGTGGTGGAGGATGCGCAGGCCCAGGGCGCCAAGGTGGCCATCGGCGGCGAGCGCGTGGGCACCAGCGGCAACTTCTTCGCGCCCACGATCCTGGCGGACGTGCCGCTGACCGCCTCGGTGTTCAACGACGAGCCGTTCGGCCCGATCGCCGCCATCCGCGGCTTCGACCAGCTGGAGGATGCCATCGCCGAGGCCAACCGGCTGCCCTTCGGGCTGTCGGCGTATGCGTACACGCGCTCGCTGAAGAACGCGCACCTGCTGGCCCAGCGGGTGGAGGCGGGCATGGTGTGGATCAACCAGCCGGCCACGCCCACGCCGGAGATGCCTTTCGGCGGCATCAAGGATTCGGGCTACGGCTCCGAGGGCGGCCCGGAGGCCGTGGAGGCCTACCTGAACACCAAGGCGGTGTCGATCACGGCCTGATCCGGCCCGCTCCCCGCACCGGCCCCTGCCCTGCAGGGGCTTTTTTTCGCCGGGCCGCCCCAAGACAAAAAGCATCCCCCCGGGGGATCGGGCAAGCGCAAGGCGGTTGCCCGAGGGGTCATTTTTCGTCCGGGCGCACCCGAACGGGCCCCGCTCGCACCAAAAGTAAGTGTTTTCTCCAAGTTAATGGAGAAAACACTTACTTAACATCCGGCACAGGTCGTGCTTTGACCTGCATCACACACCGGCCGCTCGCATCGCCTTGCGGCGGCCGCCACGGAAGGAGTGCCCCACGATGAATCCCGCCTATGCCTACAACGCCTGGTATCCGCTCGCCTGGGCGCGCGACATCGGCCGCCAGCTCAGCACGCGCCGCGTGCTGGAGGAGGACCTGGTGGTCTTCCGCACCGAGGACGGCCGAGTGGCCGCCCTGGAGGACGTCTGCCCGCACCGCCTGGCGCCGCTGTCGCTCGGCACGCTGCAGGGCGACGCCGTGCAGTGCGGCTACCACGGCCTGGCCTTCGACTGCAGCGGCCAGTGCGTCGCCGCGCCCGGCATGGCGCGGGCGCCCGGCGGTGCGCAGGTGCGCAGCTACCCCACCGCGCAGAGCATGGGCATGGTCTGGGTGTGGATGGGCGACCCGGCCCGGGCCGATCCGGCCCAGGTGTTCCACCTTCCCGAGTACGACGACCCCGGCTACAGCGTGGTCGAGGGCGACGCCCTGCCCGTGCGGGCCAACTACCTGAGCCTGGCCGACAACCTGTGCGACCCGACGCACGTGGTCTACGTGCACAAGACCACCCTGGCCAGCGCCGGCCGCGAGGAGACGCGCGTGATGCACGAGCGCCAGGGCAACAAGGTCGTGACCTGGCGCTGGGTGATCGACGGCCCGCTGATCCCGGTGTTCGAGGGGCTGAAGGACTTCGGCGGCGCCAACGTCGACCGCTGGCACTACTACCACTACCACGCGCCGTGCATCGCCGTCATCGACTTCGGCTCCGCGAAGACCGGCACCGGCGCCCCCGAGGGCAACCGGGACGACTGCATCCAGATGTACGCGTGCCACTTCATCACGCCCATCGACCAGCACAGTTGCATGCAGCACTGGCTGTGCATCCGGAACTCGCCGGCCGACCCGCAGGTGGACGAGCGCCTGCGCGCCAGCCTGCGCCTGGCCTTCAACGAGGACAAGCGCGTGCTGGAGGCCATCCAGCGCAACGAGGACAAGCCGCGCGAATGGAAGCGCGTCAACCTCGCGCTCGACGCCTCCTCCATCAAGATGCGCCGGATCGTCGAGGAAATGGCGGCCGCCGGCTGACGCCCCTTCCTCTTCTTCCGCCCTCCCCTCCCGCCCCCACCGCCCCACCGGAGTCCGCCATGACCATCGCACGCTTCGCCTCCGCCCGCCTGCTGGCCGCCAGCCTCGCGCTCGCCGCCGCCGGCGCCCACGCCCAGGACACGCTGAAGATCGGCGAGATCAACAGCTACAAGGCCCTGCCGCAGAACCTGGTGCCCTACCGCAACGGCTGGCTGCTGGCGCAGGACGAGATCAACGCCGCCGGCGGCCTGCTCGGCCGCAAGATGGAGACCGTCTTCCGTGACGACAACGCCAACCCGGGCGACGCGGTGCGCGCGGCCGAGGAACTGCTCACCCGCGAAAAGGTGGAGGTCATCAGCGGCGTGACGCTCTCGCACGTCGGCCTGGCGCTGACGGACTTCGCCAAGCAGAAGAAGGCCTTCTTCCTGGCCACCGGTCCGCTGTCCGACAAGGTGGTGTGGGACAACGGCAACCGCTACACCTACCGCCTGCGCTCGGGCACCTACGCGCTGTCCGCCTCGGTGGTGCCCGAGGCCGCCAGGCTGAAGAAGAAGCGCTGGGCGCTGATCTATCCCAACTACGAGTACGGCCAGGCCGCCGTGGCCGCCTTCAAGGAGAACCTGAAGAGGCTGCAGCCCGACGTGGAGTTCGTCGCCGAACAGGCGCCGCCGCTGGGCAAGGTGGACGCGGGCGCGGTGGTGCAGGCGATCGCCGATGCGAAGCCGGACGCCATCTTCAACGTGCTGTTCGGCAGCGACCTGACCAAGCTGGCGCGCGAAGGCAGGAACCGCGGCCTGTTCGAGGGCCGCGAGGTGGTCAGCCTGCTGACGGGCGAGCCCGAGTACCTGGACCCGCTCAAGGACGATGCGCCGGCCGGCTGGATCGTGACCGGCTACCCCTACGCGAACATCGACACGCCGGAGCACAAGGCCTTCCTCGCCGCCTACCAGAAGAAGTACAACGACTACCCGCGCCTGAACTCGGTGGTCGGCTATGCGAGCGCCAAGGCGCTGGCTGCCGGCATCAGGAAGGCGGGATCGACCGACACCGAGAAGCTGATCGCGGCCTTCAAGGGCCTGGAGTTCAGCTCGCCCTTCGGGCCGGTGGTGTTCCGCCCGCAGGACAACCAGTCCACCCTCGGCATCTTCGTCGGCCGCACCGCCGTCAAGGACGGCAAGGGCGTGATGCCCGCCGGCACCTACGTCGACGGCAGCCGGCTGCAGCCGGCCGAGGAGGTGATCCGCAAGCTGCGCAACCCGTCGTGAGCCACGGCATGTCCGCCGCGCTTCCGCCCATCGGCTGCAACGGCCGCGGCGCGCAGGCGTCCTCGCTGCAGGCGCCCGTCTCGCTGCAGGAGCCGCCGATCGAGGAGCAGTTCCGCCTGGTGGCCGAGGCTGGCGTGTTCGACAGCTTCGACCGCCTGCCGATGCCGGACCAGCTCGACACCTACCTGCGCTGCATCGAGCGCTGGCAGCTGCCGGTGCTCACCGCGAGCTGGTTCTATGCGCTGAAGCAGGACGAGGCGCTGCTGCCCGAGAAGATCCGGCTGGCCGCCGCGGTGGGGGCGCGCCAGCACAACATCATGGTCCACTGGCACGACGGCGACGGCCGGCCGGTGGGCGACGGCGAGGTGGCCGACTTCTACCTGCACGCCTACGACCTCGGCATGCCGCTGGGCGTGGAGCCGACGTTGGAGCTGCACGTCAACATGTGGAGCGAGGACCCGCGCCGCGTGGCGCCGGTGGCCGAGGCGGTGCGGCGCCGCGGCGTGCCCTTCCACTTCACGCTCGACTACAGCCACGTCATCTTCAAGATGGGCAACGAGGAAGAGCTGCGCATCTGCGGGCTGAGCGAGGACGTGGCCACCGGGCGCATCGAGCTCGACCCGCGCCGCCCGGACAGCCTGGTCGACCAGTGGCTGGAGATGGGCATCGTGCGCTGGCTGCAGGTGCGCGCTGTGGCGCCCAACGGGCCGCGCAACCGGTGGTCGGTGCTCGATCCGTCGCAGCCCGTGGCCGCGGTGCCGAAGCACGCGATCTTCGACTACCGGGCCGGCGAGCCGGGGCGCGGCATCCTCTACCCCTTCGAGGAACCCGGCCCGGGCGAATGGCACTCGCCCTGGGACACCTCGGCGCTGGACTGCACGAAGGCGGTGGTGCGCAAGGTGCTCGCGCACCATGCGCGCACGCCGGGCTCGGGGCTGCGCGCCATCACCACCGAGATGATCAACCTGCCCGACTACGCGCACAACGCGCGCTTCTCGCTGATCGGCCAGAACGCGGCCATCGCCCGCTTCGTGCGGGAGACCTGGGCGCAGCAGGCGGCCCGGGCCTGAACCGTCAGCCGCGCCGCCGCGCGCCGCCCTTGCGCGCCGCCGGCGGCGCGGCGCGCTCGGCCGAGGGCGCCAGCGAGCTCAGCACCACGTCGCAGATGTGCTCGCGCCAGGCCTTGCGGCGCGCAGGCGACATCAGGTCGCCGCCCATCCAGGTGGAGCAGGTGTGCTGGTTCGACAGGTAGAAGAAACCCAGCGACATGATGGTCATGAGCACGTGCTCGGGCGCGACGTCGCGCCGGAACAGGCCCCGCGCCTGCCCTGCCTGCAGCAGCGCGGTGACGGTCTCCACCAGCGGGAAGGAGGTGCGCTCCACCTGCTGCGACTGGCGGATGTGCCGGCCGCGCAGCAGGTTCTCGTTCATCAGCACGCGCACCAGGTGGGGGTGCGACTCGTAGTGGTCCCACGAGTGCAGCACGAGCTGGCGCATGCCCTCCACCGGGTCTTCCGAGGTCACGAAGGCGCGCTGCTCGCCGATCATGTCGGCGTAGATCTTCTCCAGCACCGCCTGGTACAGCCGCTCCTTGTTGCCGTAGTAGTAGTACAGCATCCGGTCCACCGTGCCGGCGGCGCGGCTGATGCGCTCGACGCGCGCGCCGGCGAAGCCGTGCTCGGAGAACTCCTCGATCGCCGCCGCCAGGATGCGCGACTCCATCTGCTCGGAGCGTTCGCGCGGCGCGCCCCGCCGCGTGGGCCCGCCTTCCGCGGGCGGAGGAACGGCGCGCACCGAAGGCGCGTTGCGGGGGGCAGCGGATCGGCCGGCGGACGGGGAGCGTTCGGTCAAGGCAGCAGGCGGGCGGAAGGACGGGCCGCCATTGTCGGTCCCCACGGCACGGCGCGCACGGCCCCGCCCGCTACTGCGGCTTGGCCAGCCCCAGCTTGTCGATGACGGCCTTCTCGCGCTGCACGGTGTTCTGCGCGAACTTCGCGTAGTCGGCGCTGCCCATGTAGATCGGCTGCATGTCGTAGCGGGCCAGCGCGGCCACGTAGCTGGGCTCCTCCATCGCCTTCTTGAAGGCGTCGTGCAGGCGCTTGACCACCTCCGGCGGCGTGCCCCGGGGCGCGCCGATGCCGAAGGGCGAGTTCTGCACGATGTCGTAGCCCAGCTCCTTGAGCGTGGGGGCCTCGGGGAACTTGGCCAGCCGCTTGTCGCCCCAGGTGTTGAGCACGCGCAGCTTGCCCGCCTCCACCTGCGGCGCGAAGCCGGTCGAGTCGGCCGCGGCCATCAGGTGGCCGCCCAGCAGCGCCTGCATCAGGTCGGCGCTGCCCTTGTAGGGCACGTGCTGCAGCTCGATGCCGGCCTGCTGCGCGATGATCTCGGTGGTCAGGTGCGGGCTGGTCAGCGTGCCGGTGGAGCCGTAGCTGAGCTTGCCGGGGTTGGCCTTGGCGTAGGCCACGAAGTCGGCCCAGGTCTTGAGCGGGCTGTCGGTCGGCACCACGATGCCGAAGGCGTAGCCGGTGACGTTGATGACGTAGCTGATGTCCTTGAGCGGGTCCCAGTTGATCTTGGTGGTGTAGCCCAGGCGGAACACGCCCAGCGGGATCTGCGCGATGGTGTAGCCGTCGGCCGGCGCCGTCTGCAGCTGCTGCGCCGGCAGCGTGCCGCCCGCGCCGGGCTTGTTCTCGACGATGACCGGGTAGCCGAGCACCTTGGCCGCGTTGTCGGCCAGCGACCGCATGGTGATGTCGGTCGGCCCGCCGGCCGGAAAGGCGATGATCAGCTTGATCGGCTTCTCGGGGAAGGTCTTCCAGGCCTGGGCGTGGGCGGCAGGGGCGGCGGCCAGCATCGCGGCCGGCAGGGCGGCGAGCGCGGCGGCGCCCAGCAGGGTGCGGCGGAACATGGGGGGTCGTCTCTTTCTCGGTCGGTGGAAGAAGCCGCCATTGGGCCGATGCCGCCCGGCCGCGGCAATCCGTGATCTCCCGCGCGCTGTCGCCAAGGTGGCGCCGCGCCGCCGCTCAGGCCGCGCGGCGCAGGCCCGCGGCGGTACCCAGCGCCAGGCCGAACAGGTCCTTCGGGTCCGGCGCCTGCGGCACCAGTTCCACCTCGCGCCCCACGCCGTGCGCCGCGGCCAGCCCTTGCACGAAGCGCAGCGCCGCGTAGTCCTCCAGCGCGAAGCCCACCGAATCGAACAGCGTGACCTCCTGCGCGCCCGTGCGGCCGGGCGCGCGGCCCGACAGCACCTGCCACAGCTCGGTGACGGGGAAGCCGGCCGGCATCTGCTGGATCTCGCCCTCCACCCGGGTCTGCGGCGCGTACTCGACGAACACGCGCGCCGCGCGCACCACGTCCGGATGCAACTCGGTCTTGCCCGGGCAGTCGCCGCCCACGGCGTTGAGGTGCATGCCGGGCTCGACCATCGCCGGCAACAGGACGTGGGCACGGCGCTTGTCGGCGGTGGCGGTGGTGACGACGTCGGCACCGCGCACGGCCTCGGCCGCATCGGCGCAGCGCTGCACCCGCAGGCCGCGCCAGGGGGCGAGGTTGTGCGCCAGCTTCTCGACGGCGGCGCCATCGCGGTCGTGCACGCGCAGCTCGGCCACGCCCAGCAGCGCATGGAAGGCCAGCGCCTGGAACTCCGCCTGCGCGCCGCAGCCGATCAGCGCCATGCACCGCGCACCGGGCCGCGCCAGCGCGCGGGCCGCCAGCGCCGAGGTGGCGGCGGTGCGCAGCGCAGTGGTCAGCGTCAGCTCGGCCAACAGCACCGGCATGCCGGTGTCCACGTCGGCCAGGGCGCCGAAGGCCATCACCGTCGGCAGGCCGCGCGCCGGGTTGCCGGGGTGGCCGTTGACGTACTTGAAGGCATAGCGCGCCGAGCCCGCCACCGGCATCAGCTCGATCACGCCCTGCGGCGAATGGCTGGCCAGGCGGGCCGTCTTGTCGAAGTCGGGCCAGCGCCGGAAGTCCTCCTCGACGGCGGCGGCCAGCCCCTCGATGAAGGGCTGCAGCCCGACCCGCTGCAGCAGTTGCGCCAGCGCCGGCACGTCGATGAAGCGTGTGGTCATTGGGAACCTCCGTGCTTCGCACTGCGGTGCGAGCCCCCTTCGGGACGGCCGGGCGGGGGCTCATGTGGGCCAGTGTGGCCGGCCGGCGTGCCAACCGGAAGCCGGCGGCTTGACCGGAATGCGCCGCCGGTTGAACATTTCGCCAACAGGATCTGGCGACATGATCAATCTCGACGACACCGACCGCCAGTTGATCGCCCTGCTGCGCGACAACGCCCGCGCCACCGTGGCCAGCCTGGCGCAGCGCCTGCGCGTGGCGCGCGGCACCGTGCAGAACCGCATCGCACGGCTGGAGCGCGAGGGCGTGATCGCCGGCTACACGGTGCGCCTGAAGCCGCAGGCCGAGGCGCAGCGCATCCGCGCGCTGATGACCATCGCGGTCGAGGGCAACCGCACCCAGCAGGTGCTGCGCAGCCTGCGCGGCCTGCCGCAGGTGGGCACGCTCTACTCCACCAACGGGCGCTGGGACATCGTGGCGGAACTGCAGGCCGAGACGCTGGAGGCCTTCGACCATGCGCTGGGCGCGGTGCGGCAGATCGAGGGCATCGCCAGCACCGAGACCAGCATCCTGCTGTCGACTTACTGAACCGCGCGCTATGCGCCGCGCTTGACCCGCAGCGCCTTGGACGCGCGCGAGTTGGGCTCGCGCCCCAGCGCCTGGCTGATGTAGACGCCGGCGTCGATCAGCGCGTCGAGGTCGATGCCGGTCGCGATGCCCATGCCGTGCAGCATGTAGACCACGTCCTCGGTCGCCACGTTGCCGGTGGCGCCCTTGGCATAGGGGCAGCCGCCCAGGCCCGCCACCGATGACTGGAAGTTCCACACGCCAAGCTCCAGCGACGCCAGCGTGTTGACCAGCGCCTGGCCGTAGGTGTCGTGGAAGTGCCCCGACACCTCGTCCACGCCGAAGTGCGCCAGCGTCGCCTCCATCGCCGCCTGCACCTTGCGCGGCGTGCCCACGCCGATGGTGTCGGCCACGTCCACGCGCTCGACGCCGATGTCCTTCATCAGCTTCGCCAGCCGGCCGACCGCCTCGGGTGCGACCTCGCCCTCGTAGGGGCAGCCCACCGTGCACGACATCGCGCCGCGCACGGCGATGCCCTTCTCGCGCGCCGCCGCCACCACCGGCGCGAAGCGCTCGATGCTCTCGGCGATGGAGCAGTTGATGTTCTTCTGGCTGAAGGCCTCGCTGGCCGAGCCGAAGACGACGATCTCGTCGGGCCACTCCACGCGCGGCGCCGAAAGCGCCGGCTCCAGCCCCTTCATGTTGGGCGTGAGCACCGAATAGCGCACACCCGGCTGGCGGCGGATGCCGTGCATCACCTGCGCGTTGTCGGCCATCTGCGGCACCCACTTGGGGCTGACGTAGCTGGTGACCTCGATCTCGGTGAGGCCGGCCGCCTGCAGGCGGTGCACCAGCTCGATCTTGACCTCGGCCGCCACCGGCTGCTTCTCGTTCTGCAGCCCGTCGCGCGGGCCGACGTCGATGAGTTGGACGCGGGAGGGAAGTTTCATGGGGGATCCTTTCTACGGCCTCAGCCAGCGCGGGACCTTGAAGCGCACGATCATCAGGTAGGCCGCCACGTAGGTCACCACGAACAGCAGGCAGAAGAGCGCCAGGATCAGCGTGCGGTTCCAGAACAGCACCGCCGGCACGATCGACAGCGCCGCGAACATCCACAGGTAGGGCGAGGTGCGGTTGTTGCGCGCCAGCAGCTGGCGCGCCTCGCCGTCCTCGATGGCCACGCGCACGATGCGGCGGAAGATGAGCTGGTGGAAGTGCAGCGCGTCGGCCGTGCCCGGCGACTGCCCGCGCGCGGCCTTGCGGTAGATGGAGAACAGCGTCTCCCACACCGGATAGATCAGCAGCAGCATCGGAAACCACGGCGACACCACCGGATGCCGCTGCACCAGCGACACGCAGGCCACCGCGATCACCATGCCCCACACGTAGGCGCCGCCGTCGCCGGCGAAGATCTTGCCGCGCGGGTAGTTCCACAGCAGGAAGCCGCCCGTCGCGCCCATCAGGCACACCACCATGGCGGCGAGCTGCCGGTCGCCGAGCTGCAGCGCCACGTGCGTGATGGCCAGGCACACCTGCACCGCCACCGCGCCGGCCAGGCCGTTGTAGCCGTCGATGATGTTGAAGGCATGCGGCAGGCCGGTGATGGCCAGCACCGCGATGAAGGCCGCCACCAGCGGCGTGGCCCGCAGCCACTGGTCCACCGGGAAGTAGCCCAGGCGGTGCACGCCCAGCTGCAGCGTCCAGCACAGCAGCACGGCCGAGAAGGCCGTCAGCCCCAGGCGCAGGCGCACCGGCAGCTTCTGCGTCATGTCCCCCGCGATGCCGCCCAGCACGGCGGGCAGGATGCAGGCCAATGTGAGCATGGAGGCGGCGAGCGGCCAGTCGACGTTGAACGGGTCGGTGCCGCTGATGCCCGCAGCGGCCCAGGCCGCGCCCATGCCGATGAGGATGCCCGCGCCGCCCAGGCGCGGCACGTGGCCGCGGTGGAAGCGCTGCGGCATGTCGGTGCCGTAGCGCCGCGCGTGCCGGCGCGCGCGGCGCATGAAGTACAGCACCGCCGCGGCCGAGAAGAGGAAGCTGATGACGATCAGGGCAATCATGGGGCGCGGGCCGCGTTCATAGAATGCCCGCTGCCGAAATTAGACCATGCCCGTGCCGCCGACCGCCGACCCACCGCCCGTGACCGTCTCCATCGTGAGCCATGGGCAGCAGGCGCTGATCGGCCCGCTGCTGGACGACCTGGACCGCTTCTGCGCGGGGGTGGTCGGCAAGGTGGTCCTCACGGTCAACATCCCCGAGCCCGAGGCACTGGCCGGCCGCGCGTGGCGCTTTCCGGTCGAGCGCATCGCCAATGCGGCGCCCAAGGGCTTCGGCGCCAACCACAACCAGGCCTTCGCGCACTGCGCAACGCCCTGGTTCCTGGTGCTCAACCCCGACATCCGGCTCGACGGCGACGTGCTCTCGCCGCTGCTGGCGCTGGCGCAGGAGCGCACCGGCCTGCTGGCGCCGCGCATCCTGGAGCCCGGCAGGACGGCGCCGGAGCCGCACCGCCGCCTCATCACGCCCCGGGAGATCCTCACGCGGCGCAAGCCCGGCTACACGGCGCCGGCCGTGCCCGACTGGATCCCGGGCCTGTTCATGCTGCTGCGCAGCCGCGCGTATGCCGACGTGCGCGGCTTCGACGAGCGCTTCTTCATGTACGGCGAGGACTTCGACCTGTGCGCGCGCCTGCGCCTGGCGGGCTGGTCGATCCGCATCGGCGAGGACCTGCTGGCGCGGCACGAGGCCCAGCGCGCCAGCCGGCGCAGCCTGCGGCACCTCGGGTGGCACGTGGGCAGCCTGCTGCGGGTGTGGTCGTCGGGCGCCTTCCGCCGCTACCGCCGCCTGCTGGCGCGCGAAAACTCAGCCCAGCAGTGAGCGCGCCCAGCGCACGCCAGGCAGCCGGGTGAGGCTGCCGATGGCGCGGATCAGCCACGGCGGGCTGTGCTCGACCATGAAGACGATCGCCCGCAGCTTCAGCTTGTGCTTGCGCCCCACCGCCGGGTTGGCCAGCACGATGGCGGCGTACTCGGCCAGGATGGCGCTCATCTCCGCGCGGTTGGCGTCGTCGGCCTTCACGGCCTCGATGACGTGGTCGATGAAGTAGCGGCCGAAGCGCGGGATGAAGCAGTCGCGCAGGAAGAAGCGCCTGAAGCGCGGCTGGTCCGGGAAGTCGGCCACCAGCTTCTTGAAGTACTTGAAGCGGCTGCGCACCATGCGGATGTCGAAGGAGGTGCTGCCGGTGTGGATGCACCACACCGTCACCACCGTGTCCAGGTAGTGGTTCGTGAAGCCGCGGCGGAACAGGCGCAGGAACAGGTCGTCGTCCTCGTAGCCCATGAACTGCGTGTCGAAGCCGCCCACCGCCTCGAAGGCGCGCCGCCCGATCAGCGAGGCCGAGGGCAGGATGAACAGGTCGTCGCGCAGCATCCGGTGCAGGTTGCGCTTGGGGTGCTCCGCATGCTCCTTGACCATGCCCCAGCGCACGATGCTGCCGTCGCCCTCGGCCTCGGCGAGGTCGGCGTAGACGAAGCCGAAGCAGGGGTCGTCCTCCGGCACCGCCGCGCGCAGGTCGCGGATATGGGTGGGCAGATAGAAGTCGTCCTGGTCGAGGAAGCTGATGTAGGGCGCCGACGACTCGCGCACGCCGGTGTTGCGCGCCGACCCCTGGCCGCCGTTGACCTGGTCGACGATGCGGATCGGCCAGCGCGCCGCCATCTGGTCGAGGAAGGCGCGCTCCTCCGGGCGGGAGCCGTCGTTGACCACCACCACCTCGTCGGCCGGCAGCGTCTGGTCGAACACGCTGGCCAGCGAGCGCTCGATGAATTTCGCGCCGTTGTAGTAGGGGATGACGACCACGACGCCGGAGGGGCCGGCGCCGTGGGAGGCAGAGGGGCTTTGCATGGATGGCTCGTTGTTGTCGTGGGCGCGCGGCGTCTAGACGGCTTCGAACAGGTCGCGCACGATGCCGCGCACCCCGCGCCCGTACAGATCGTAGCGGCCGGTCGCCGCCTCGCGCAGCACCGGGCCGATGCGCGCCAGCCGCGAGGGCGGCAGGTGGGCGCGGAAGCGCTGGTGCGTCACCTTGCCGCGCACCTGCTCGATGCGCTGCGGGCTGATGCGCTCACCGAAGCCCAGCAGCCGCTCCAGCACCTGCTCGGCCTTGACGGCGCGCTTGAGGTGCGTGTCGCCGCGCGAGCCCAGGGCCTTGCGCAGCTTCTCGCCGAAGGTGTCGCGGCGCGCGCCGATCTGATTGCCGCCGTGCTGGCGGTAGTCGATCAGCGGCGCCTCGATGACGTCCACCTCGCCGAGGGCGGCGGCGATGATGGCCAGCCACTCGTCGTGCACCCATTCGACGGGGAAGGGGCGCGCCGCATCGAGCAGCTCGCGCCGGAACACGGCGGTGGCGCCGGTGACGAGGTTGCGGCGCAGATAGACGTCGAAGGCGCGTCCGCCGTGGATGCGGTCCAGTTCGCTGCGCTTCGTCTCCAGCGCATGGAAAAGCGTGCCGCCCAGCGGCGCGCCGGCGCCGTCGACCAGGCGGGCGTCGGAATGCAGCAGCAGCAGCCCGGGCCGGGCCTGGAAGGCGGGCACGATGCGCTCGAGCTTGTCCGGCACCCAGGCGTCGTCCTGGTCGCTCAGCGCGATGAGGGCGCCGCGGCAGGCCGCGGCGGCCTGCTCGAAGTTCTTCGTCACGCGCAGGGCCGGCCGGTTGACCATGACGCGCAGGTCGATCGCCAGGCCCGGCCGTTCCTGCAGGCACTGTGCCACCGTGCGGCGCACCACCGCCACGCTGTCGTCCGACGAGCCGTCGTCGGAGAGCACGATCTCGCGCGGCGGCAGCGTCTGCAGGCAGATGCTGCGCACCTGCTCGGCCAGGAAGCGCGCGCCGTTCCAGGTGCACAGCGCGACGGAGACGTCCACAGCGCCGCTCATCGCCCGAACCCCTTGGCCGCCTCGCGCGGCGGCCAGGCCAGGCTGAAGTCCTCCTGCGCCATCGTCAGGTTGGGGCTGTAGGCCGGGTCGTTGAAGAGCAGTTCGCCCCAGCGGTCGAACATGAACTGCTCCTCGCGCTTGAAGCGCTCGACCTGCTCGGGCCGCAGGTCCGACGGGCGCGTGGCGGACTCGTGGTGGTACAGGTCGGCATACGGCGTCCACACGTTGCGCCAACCGGCCTCGCGCAAGCGCAGGCACAGGTCGACGTCGTTGAAGGCCACCTTGAGGTGTTCCTCGTCCAGCCGGCCGACGGCGTCGAAGCGGTCCTTGCGCACGACGAGGCACGCGGCGGTGACGGCGCTGAAGGTCTGCAGCAGCGCCGCCCGGCCGAAGTAGCCGGGCTCGCCCTGCGGCAGGTGGCGGTGCGCATGGTCGGCCACGCCGCGCCGGTAGCCCAGCACCACGCCGCCGTGCTGCAGCGTGCCATTGGGGTACCACAGGCGCGCGCCCACGGCGCCGACGCCGGGCTGCAGCGCGATCGACACCATCTCGCCCAGCCAGCCGGGCGAGATGACCTCGATGTCGTTGTTGATCAGGCCCAGCACCTCGCCGCGCGCGACGGCGGCGGCCTGGTTGTTGAGCGCGGAGTAGTTGAAGGGGCTGTCGTCGCGCAGCACGCGCACCCTCGGGTGCTGCTTGAGCTGGTCGAAGTAAGTCAGCGCCTGGGGATCGTCGGAGCCGTTGTCCACCAGCACGATCTCGTAGTGCGGGTAGTCGGTCTTGTCCAGGATGCTGTCGATGCACTGCCGCACCAGCGCGAGGCCGTTGCGCGTGGGGATGATCAGCGTGACCAACGGCGCGGGGTCAGGCAACGCGTAACGCACGCGAAAGCCCGGCGCGTCGCGCTCGGCGCGGGCCAGCCAGCCATGCCGGTCCAGGTGGGCCTGCAGCGCCGCCTCGCCGCCCTGCGGCGCGTATTCGGCCGGGTCCATCGCATCGGGCCGCGCGGCG
>Ga0164243_10001556_pt1 | contig 38936 bp, 19 predicted proteins | sample OricompcompostOP_FD_108781 | JGI IMG/M metagenome (GOLD analysis project Ga0164243, IMG submission 108781) | Organic Plus compost microbial communities from Emeryville, California, USA - Original compost - Organic plus compost (OP) | ecosystem: Engineered > Solid waste > Mixed feedstock >... | reverse complement strand
GATTCGTCCAGTTCAGTAACACCTATAAAGCTTTGCGATCACTTTTAGGTTATGTGTTATATAGCTAAACGAAATCAAAATTATGCAATTTTTTTCTTTTATGGGGAGAAATATATACGTATCCCCTGTCACTAAGTTTTTATTGTATTTGAAAATCACCGCGTTTTTTATCGTATTCGCTTCCCTTCAAATCCATGCAAAGGGAGTGGCGCAAACTGTCCGCCTGGACATGTCCAACGGTAGTGTAACTGCATTGATTAAAGATATACAACGGCAAACCGGATACGCCTTTTTGTATAACCTCAACGATATCAAAGAACTCGATGCAATCAGTATTTCCATCGAATCCGATAATATCCGTGAGGTGCTTGCTGAAAGCTTGAAGGATCTTCCCCTCGATTTTCTGGTGAAGGAAGACGAGAAGGTGGTTATTCTAAAAAGAAGCACCAAAAAAATAAATCGGGAGCGGCTTCTTGCCAGCCTGCGGCAACAATCCACTGTTCAGGGAATTGTCGTCGATACGTCCGGCACCCCGCTCACCGGGGTGACTGTGTCGGTGAAAAATCGGGCGAGTATGGCAACAAGTACCGACGTAAACGGGCGGTATGTGCTGCAGGTGCCGGAAGATGCCGTTTTGGTATTTACGATGGTCGGGTATCACACCCACGAAGTGATTGTAGGTAACCAGCGAGAAATCGATGTGGTACTTGAAATGTCGGCTTCATTACTGGACGACGTTGTTGTGGTTGGCTTCGGCACGCAGAAACGGACGAATTTGGTCGCCTCGGTCACGTCCGTTAGTCCCGGCAACCTGAAAGTGCCTTCCAGTAACCTAACCACTGCATTGGCGGGTCAGGCGGCGGGTATTATCGCGTATCAGCGAAGCGGGGAACCCGGGCAGGATAATGCGGATTTCTTTGTCCGAGGGATCACGACTTTTGGGACAAATACCAACCCATTGATCTTAATTGACGGTATCGAACTCACATCAAACGATCTTGCTCGCCTTCGCCCCGACGACATCCAGAGTTTCTCCATCCTGAAAGATGCTACTGCAACAGCTTTGTACGGTTCCCGCGGTGCAAACGGGGTGATTTTAGTTGTTACAAAACAGGGTAAAGAAGGTCCTGCGAAATTTTCATTCCGCGTCGAAAATTCGATATCGGCTCCCACGCAAACGGTTGATGTTGCGGATCCCGTGACGTATATGAAGATGCATAACGAAGCGATCCTTACCCGGGATCCTTTGGGAACCATTCTGTATTCGCAGGAAAAGATTGAAATGACGGAGGCAGGCAGGTATCCGCTTATTTATCCCGCAAACGACTGGAAAAGTATGTTGTTCAAGAATTATACGATGAATCAGCGCAGTAACTTGAATGTCAGCGGAGGTGGAGGAGTTGCGCGTTACTATGTTGCCGGCTCATTCAATCGCGACAATGGTATCCTGAACGTGGATAAACGCAATAATTTCAATAACAACATCGCCATTAATAATTACGATTTGCGTTCGACTGTCAATATAGACCTTACCAAATGGACCGAATTGATTGTACGTTTGAGTGCCAATTTCGAAGAATACAAAGGTCCTTTGCGCGGAGGAGCGGATATGTATAATTTAATGGTACATTCCAATCCGGTGCTGTTCCCTGCTTATTACCCTGCAGACGAAGATTTCCAATATGCACAACATATTTTGTTCGGCAACTTCAACAACAGTAAAATCAACCCCTATGCAGAAATGGTTCGCGGTTACAAAGAGAAATCGCGCTCGCAGATATTGGCTCAGTTAGAATTGAAGCAGGATTTGGAGTTCATTACTAAAGGGCTGACTGGCAGGGGGATGTTAAATATCAGCCGCTTATCGCAATTTGCGGTCAACCGGTCATATAATCCGTTTTATTATGAACTTAGCAGATATAACAGGCTGACGGGAGATTACAACTTAGTAGAAACGGATATTGGTACTGAATATTTAGGATATGGAGAATTGCCTAACGATAGGGAACAATATTCCTCGTTTTATTTTGAAGGAAGCTTAAACCATGTTCGTGATTTCGGGAAACATAGCATCAGCAATATGTTGGTGTTTCAGGCACGGGAGACGTTGACCGCCAACGCAGGTTCGCTGCAATTGTCGCTCCCTTCCAGAAATGTAGGTTTGGTGGGGCGGTCAACCTATTCGTATGACTCGCGTTATATTGCCGAATTTAATTTTGGATATAACGGAAGCGAACGTTTCGATAAAAATAACCGTTTCGGTTTTTTCCCATCGGCAGGCGCGGCATGGATCATATCCAACGAAAAGTTCTGGGAAGATATAAAACCCGTTGTTAGCAATCTGAAACTGCGCTATACGTATGGCTTAATCGGGAACGATCAGATTGGTAGAGCCGAAGACCGATTTTTTTATCTTTCCGAGGTGAATATGGATAACGACGGAAGACGGGCCATTTTCGGATCGGAATATAATACGGTTTATAACGGCATCACGATTAGCCGATACGCCAATCCCTATATATCCTGGGAAAAATCATATAAACAGAATTTTGCGCTTGAATTAGGTTTTTGGAATGAACTGAATATCGTTGCGGAATATTTTACTGAAAAAAGAGACAATATCCTGATGGATCGGGCTAGTATTCCCAATACGATGGGCTTGACTGCAACACCAAGAGCAAATGTAGGTGAAGCATCGGGCAAAGGTGTAGATATGATGTTGGAATACCAGAAAAACTGGAATAGCAACTTCTGGTCTTCGGCGCGCGCAAACTTTACGTATGCGACCAGCCGATTTGATGTGTATGAAGAACCGGAATACAACGAACCTTGGCGCTCAAGAGTAGGCATGTCATTAAATCAGGCAATCGGGTATATTGCCGAACGGCTTTTTGTTGATGATGAAGAAGCTGCCAGTTCGCCACCGCAAAATGTCGGTACTTCTCAATATGGCGGCGGAGATATCAAATACCTGGATGTAAACCGTGATGGTAAGATTACCGAAGCGGATAAAGTTCCCTTAGGTTATCCTGAAGTTCCTGAAATTGTTTATGGATTTGGGATTTCAACCGGATTTAAAGGATTTGATTTTTCGGTATTTTTTCAAGGGGCAGCCCGGCAATCGTTTTGGATCAATGCACATAGTACAGCTCCTTTTCTTGCTGAGGCCCAGATTCTTCAAGCCTATGCCGACAGTTATTGGTCTGAAGAAAATCAAAATTTATATGCTACCTGGCCCCGGCTGGATACAAGGATCAATACAAACAATGTACCGGGAGCCTATATTGACTCAAATGGTGCATATCAATGGCCCTCAGACCAACGAAATACCTGGTTTATGCGCAATGGCAGTTTTCTGCGCGTTAAGCAGGCGGAGTTGGGCTATACAGTACCCGATCGGTTAATTGAGCGGATAAAAATGAATAATCTCCGGATCTATCTCAGCGGAACCAACCTGCTTGTTTTCAGTAAATTTAAAATGTGGGATGTGGAAATGGCCGGTAATGGATTGGGCTATCCGAATCAGCGGGTATTTAACATTGGGGTAAATTTTAACTTTAACTAGTTAAGTGTAAGCGATATGAAAAGATTTAAAATTATAATAGTTGCCGCTGTAATGAGCTTAACCGCGTGCAGCAATTGGCTGGACGTAGTACCCGACGGTATTGCTACCTTGGATATGGCATTCAATTCGAGAACGCAAGCCCGTAAATATTTGGCGACCTGTTATTCGTATATGCCAAAAAATGGAGGATCCGGCGATCCGACCACATTAGGGGGCGACGATATATGGACGAGAAGAACCACCCATTTTTCCGGTCGTTTTTCACTTGCCGGTTTGGATATAGGTGAGGGATTGCAAAACGCTACCAATCCCATCCTTGCAAGATGGAGCACGATGTATGAGGCATTACGTGTTTGCAATACGTTTTTGGAAAATGTCGATTTAGTCCCCGACTTACCTGCTTGGGAACGAGAGCAGTGGGCCGCTGAGGCAAAAGTTTTGAAGGCGTATTATCATTTCAGTTTGGTACAGATGTACGGTCCGATACCCCTGATCCGGGAAAATATGCCCGTGGATGCGGATGTGTATGCGGTGAAAGTAGAACGGGAACCGGTAGACGAATGTTTCAATTATATCGTGCAATTATTGGATGAAGCATCTGAAGGTGACATGCTACCCACGATTATATTGGATCCGGCAAGCGATTATGGACGTATTACCAAACCCATCGCGCTTTCGCTGAAGGCAAAAGTGTTGGTAACAGCGGCAAGTCCGTTGTTCAACGGTAATAACGATCAGGCAACGTTGAAAAATCACGACGGCACGCTCCTGTTCGATGCAGCTTTCAAAGCCGAGAAATGGGAAGCGGCAGTGGCCGCATGCAAAGAAGCGATTGATATTTGCCATGAAGCTGGGATCCGGTTATATGCGTTTGACGATGCGGCCAACCGATACAACGATACGACCGTCTTAAATATAACCCTCCGGAATGCTTTTAACCTACGTTCAAACAGTGAAATTATCTGGGCAAATACGCAAATGATTTCAATTCCCACGAGTGGGGGAATGATCCATGCATCCATGCCTAAACTCAATCCGGATTATGTCAATAGCAACGATATTTGCCAGTGGTTGGGTATGCCGATCAAAGTTGCCGAAATGTTTTATACCGAAAATGGTGTACCGCTTGAGGAGGATAAAACGAGAAATATCGGAGATCTGTATAACCTGAGAACCGCACAGGCAGCCGATAAACTTTACATCCGGCAGGGAAGAACCACGATTGATATGCATTTCGACCGTGAACCCCGTTTTTATGCATGGGTAGGCTTCGATGGCGGTGTGTGGTTCGGAGCGGGGCAATATAATGACAAAGATGCATCGTCGTTACGATACCTTGCCTTTAAAATGGGCGAAACAGACGGTACGCAGGGACAGGGTAACTGGACCGGCTATCTCCCCAAAAAATTCATCCCTTATGAGGCACAGCTGAATGCAATCAACAGTATATCTTCACCCAGTTATGCCTGGCCTGTCATGCGGTTAAGCGATCTGTATCTGTTATATGCCGAAGCGATAAACGAAGCCGAAGGTCCCAACGGAGCCAATAGCGCTGAACTGTTTCGATACATCGATCTGGTTCGCGCCCGCGCCGGTTTAAAAGGCGTGAAGGAATCGTGGGATAGATATACCAATAATCAGAAGTACAATACCCAGGCTGGTATGCGTGGAATTGTACAACAGGAACGCTTGATCGAACTTTCGTTCGAAGGACAACGTTTTTGGGATATACGGCGGTGGAAAACCGCGCCGGCTGAATACCATACCCCGCTGCAAGGGTGGAATATGATGGTGTCTACCGTTGATGGGACAGAAGAAGAAGTCAACCGGCTGATGTACCAACCGCAGCTTTTGTTAAAACAAGAATTTGGCGTCCGCGATTATTTTTGGCCGATCAGAACCGCAGATATTGAAGTGAATCCAAACTTGGTACAAAATATTGGGTGGTAACGATTAAAATATTACATGATGAAAAATAGAATTATAGCTATCATTACCTTACTAATGCCGATTCTATGGATCAGTTGCAAGGAAGAAGGTCGTATTGATTTTATCGACGATACCGCCGCAGCTCCTGGTCAGGTGACCAATGTAACCGTAGAAAACAGACCGGGAGGCGCCGTATTGAAATATGTATTGCCTATAGATAAAAATTTGCTTTACGTCCGTGCTGAATATGAAATCAAACCCGGGGTAATACGCGAAACAAAATCTTCGTATTTCAAAGATTCCTTAGTGCTGGAAGGATTCGGTACCCCGGATACTTACGACGTCAAACTATATTCCGTAGGGAAAAATGAAAAAGAATCAGCACCTTATATTGTCCAAATTAACCCAACGACGGCTCCGGTACAACTCGCGACAAAAAAGTTCCGGGATACGTTCGGAGGAGTAGCGATCGATTTTGAAAATCCGGAAGAAGCAAATCTGGCAATCGTATTGATGGCGGATACGGCGAATTTGGGGTATATGAGTGAGCTAATCACGTACTATACGGCTACGCCAAAAGGAACGTTTACATATCGCGGTGTTGACGGATTAGATCCCGTAGAACAGGAATTTGCGGTGTACATCCGCGATCGATGGGGTAATTTTTCCGATACCTTGACCGCTACAGTGACACCGTGGTTTGAGGAGTTTATTCCCAAATCTACATGGAACGCTTATACGTTGCCGGGTGATATACCTCCGGTTAATTCAGGTTACCCAACGACAAGAATCTGGGATGAGAATTATGACCAGGATGGATTTCATGGCTTGGAAACCCAGATGCTTCCGCACAACATCACATGGGACCTGGGAAGGACCGTCAAATTAAGTCGTTTGAAATATTGGCCTCGTAAGCATTCAGACGACAGATGGAAGAGAGGACATGCGAAAGTATTTGAAATATGGGGTTCTGTTTCGCCCAACCCTACCGGAGAACTTGACGACAGTTGGATACCGCTCGGACGATTTGAGAGTTTGAAACCATCCGGGCCCGGCTCGCAAATTACCCAGGAAGACATTTCGTTTGCAGACGAAGGCATCGAATTTGAATTTGGCGTGACTGATTTTGCCCCGAATCCATTCACCCCGGTCAGGTATATTAGGTTCAGGACCGTATCTACCTATGCCAATGCGTCATTTTCGACCGTTCACATTTTGGAATTGAGCTTTTGGGGAGAATTAATCAATTAAACTTAGATCATTAAAAATCATTTATGATGAAGAATACACTATTTGTCATCTTTATTGGGGTCATTTTGGGATTCTCTTCATGCGATAGCGAAACGGATATTTACGAGGGCTATGTTGTTCCAAACGGATTGGTATATCCGGGGCCGGCACATACCCCGGTTGCGCATCCCGGCGATAATCGCATCAAAATATCGTGGCTGAGGGGTACCGATCCCAGGGTACAGAAAGCAAGAATATTCTGGAATAATTACACCGACTCGGTTGAACTGCCTGTGGCCGCCGACGTAGATACGGTCAGCTATATTATCGACCCGATTAGCGAAGGCACCTATTCATTTATGATTCACACCTATGACGACGAAGGGAATAAGTCTATTCCCATTGAAATGATGGGTGCCGTGTATGGCGATAGTTACCGGAGCTTGCTGACTAATCGTTTGTTGAAGAGTACCTATTATGATGGACAGGATCTTAAACTGAATTGGGGAACAGCCGAAAGCTCTGAAGTAGGTATCCATCTGAACTGGACGGATATAAACGGTGTCAGCCAGACCATGGATGTCGATACATTGGAGACCGAAACGCTGATTCCAAACTTCAACATCGATAAGCCTTTATCCTACAGTACGACCTATAAACCAGACTCGCTGGCAATAGATGTATTTCAGGCAACAACGGTTGAAACAATGATTGATCCGGTGGTATTGATCCCGCAGGCTACCTGGGTTGAAAAGCCTATGCCGGGTGATGTGGGGATTAATGGTAGTTATCCCTTAACGAATTTGTGGGACGGAAATACAACCAATTTCATGCACTCGGATGATCCTGCAACTTTACCAAGTACAATTACATGGGATTTAGGTCTGAAAACAAAACTGAGTAGGATGAAGCTGTGGCCACGGAATAATAATGACGACCGTTGGAACAGAGGTCATCCGAGGGTATTTGAAATATACGGATCATTAGAACCAAATCCGGATGGCAGTCTGGACGGTAGTTGGACGCTTTTGGGTAAATTTGAATGTGTTCAACCGTCAGGTAATGGAACTGCCGATCCTTGGCAGGCTCCTACAAGTGAAGATATTGCGCTTTCTGATAATGGTTTAGAATTTGAATTTGTGCCGGGCGACTCGGTCAATCCCGATGCAACGGTAAGGTACATCCGGTTCAGAAGCATTGAACATTTCAATCCTACTCAACCCCCTCGTATTTTACTTGCTGAAATCAGTTTTTGGGGAACGTTGGTGAAATAGCACCGATTCTTTCTCAAGCAAGTTAGAAAGTCCAAAAGGAACCTAGTGGCGTGAACGAAGTGAGCGTTACAGTTCCGTTGGGCTTTCTAACTGCCTATTGTAGTTCTAAACTACCTATTATTGCAACATCAACCTCAAATTAAATCCAAAGTTCGCATAAGAGGTCGCAAACGTCTGCGAAGTATATGGTCTTACCGAATTGCTATCGAAGAAAAGGCGGATGTTGAACCGTTGGTTGATGACATAGTCGACAGCCGGGCGGTACGAAATACTTTTGTTGCCCGCTGATACTTCCGATTCGTTGATGTCCGAACGATAAACGAGTGTTTTCAGGTCGTTTAGTGATACATCTAATCGGAAATTGAGGTCGTTACTCATTTTGAAATTGCTGAACCATCCGAAAGGCATCCGGAATCCCGTTGCCCGGTACCCGGCGCCAAAAACAAATGACTGATCGTTAAGAAGCGCCAGCTGACTGTTTTGCAGGCTTAGGTTCAGCGTACGTGCACGACGGTATTCTGCATTGGCAGTCAGGTTATTTTTGAAACGGGCGTCAAAGCCCAGTAGGGGGGCGAACTGCTCGAAAATGGAAATCTGCTGAAACTGGAATTCCGGAAGGAAATTTTGATTGACATCCCGTTCCGAAGGGAATCCGTTGTTCTCCGCATAACGGATCAGCGAATTGTATCCATTGATGGAATAGCGGGTATTGTACCCATGGCGCAGGGTAAGCGATGTGATAAATTCGCTGAACAATGGAATCCTGTTTAACCCATTATAGGTCACATTCCAGTTTGGGATCGGGATATTCGGGAAACTGCCGAGCTTCATGCGTTCGGCATCTTTGCCCCGATAGGCGGCAAGAAACGAGTTTACGACCACATCCTGGGCCGTTTTTCCATACCCGTCTGCAAAGCCGTCCGTCTGTCCGGACGAGTTGGGATTCAACCGGCCGAAACGCTGGGAAACTACTTGTCGGTTTCGTTCAAACGTACGGAACAGGGCCTCGTGGTCTTTGAAGGATGTTCCGATGGTCAGGTAGGAAATGCTGTAATTACCCGTCGTAACGGGCGTCAGGCTTTCAAAAGCACGCGTCTGTCCGGAATATTGAAACGATGTCGTATAATTTTGGTTGTTCAGCTTCACCGCTGTTAGCTCAATACTCAAATCACGCAAGGGTTCCAATATGGCACGCATGGACAGGTCTTCCGTCAGCGATGTCATGTAAAGCTGGGTTTGCAGCGTATCCGTAGTAATCCACCCATTGTTGGCTGCACGTTCGCGGATATCACGCTGACTTCCGAAGAGGAAGCCCCATCCCGGCGCATGCCGGTCAAAGTCGTAACCCAGGATGTTTGTTTGGGGTGTATACCCGGGCAGGAAAGTGTTTTGCACCCTTGTATAAGCAGCATTAACATTTTTGATGCTGGTCAGCAATCCGGTAAAAAACGCTGCGGTGCCACTGGCATCTAAGCCGGTGTTATTGCGGATAAAGCCGAATTTGTTGTACAGTCCCGCCATGTTAAAGGTCGGGTTCACCTGAATGGTACGCGAATTCTGGATGCTATTGCCCATGCTGATATCCGGGCTAAGCATCGATAGGAGGGGCTCGGTCTGCCAGTTGAACTGCGTGCCGTAACGGGCATCCACGTTTACCCAATCCAGGCCCGGTAGCTTATGGATAGGCAGTGTATACGTGATATTCATCATGTGGCTATAGTCCGTAGTCCGTCCCAACCGCCAGAAATTCTCCCAAAGCGTATCCCGTTTCAGGCCATTCATGCGTCCATCCGGTTCATCCACGATGGCATAATTAGTTGCATTGAAGTCGAGTTTCAACGATTTGGAAAGATTCCAGCTGATGCCGTAGATACGGTTCATCGTGAAATTCTTGTTATACAACGTTCCCATGCTGGGAAGGAAATTGTCTGCCGAATTATTCTCCCTCAGCGTGTTCTCGTTATAAATCCGGTTCACATCGATGCGGAAGTTAAGGAGCGATGGCATGAGGTTGAAGTTGAAATCGCTCAGAATACCCAGGTGTTTGTTTTTGATGAATTTCTTGAGTGGCTCGAACGTCAGGTCATCGCTGCTTGCGAACGTATAATCGAATGCGGCCCGGTAGTTTTTCTGCAAAGCGACTTCCGTCAGGTAATCGCGGTGGTAGTTTTGCGAATATGCATACGTGGCACTGAAGTTTTCGATATCCCAGGGGCGTACCGGCTTTTCGATGTTGGTGCGTATCTTGCGTACATTGGTCAGATTGAAACTCCGGCGTATGGTAAAATCCTGTGTTACGCGGAGCAATGAATCCCGTTGGTTACGGGAAAGATTGGCCAAGGCACTGTTCAATTCGATATCGGGTACCAGCGGGTTGTATTCGGGTGTGCCTACCTGCCGTGTGTAGCTGAAAAATAACGGTATCCGCAATCCATAATTGACGGGGAAAAATTTGCCCAATTCAGCATTGGTCACCAGGTCTAAATACAAATCATCACTACGGCTCCGCTCACCGATGCGCTGTTCGATGGAACCGAAACCCACCGTACTTTTGCTTCCCGAGACAGTTACATTGGCGAAATCCGCCAATTGGGCATTTACACGCGCTGTCACAGCCCATCCTCCCTTATCATCAAAATCGGTGAGCCGCATTTCGTTGAACCAAAACAGCCCCGATTTGTCTAACCCATCGTCGTTGGCGATGCTGGCTTCGCTGCCCCGTAATGGATTCATGACGCCAAGCATGTAAAAGCGAACTTTGCTGATATCCGGTTGACCCACGATGGTTACACGGTTTTCGCCGTCAAAGAAGGTAAACGGCTCATTAATGGGCCATGGCTGGCCATCACGCATTGCACGGTTTCGGGCCTCTTTTGCCTCCTGAAAAATAGCGATGCGGATATTCATCCGGTTTTCCTGTGGCCAGATTAATTCCGCATCCCGGGTACCCGGCTGGGTAATTTTCAGCGGCATATCGTATTGATAGTAATTGTACTGATCGTCTGTACCTATGCGGACAAAAGCCCGGAAGTCGCCGTCTTGCAGGTACAGACCCTCTGCGTGAATAAACATCTGCAGGCGACCATAAGCCCGGAAATCATTGGTTGCCGTACGGTAGGCGGCACGGCCATAGCCATCGCGTAGATCTTTCACATCCAGTGAGAGCGACTGTTCATTAAGCTGTACGTTGTTATTCAGATTACCCCAATCCAGTTGCCGTTCGATACCCGGTGGAACGACATAGGGGATGGGTTGACGGTTGCCGTTCTGCTCGATGTTCACGGCCGCCACCTCCACGGTCGAATTATCCAGTGGTACATTGCCCATGGATGGCTCGGCTATTACTTTCGCATTGTTGTTCTCCGAATTATAGCGGCGCCATTCGCCGCGTACCAGTTGCAGTTGAGCAAGCCTTACTACAGCTGTATCCGCAAAATTTGTCATAAACATCCGCACAAACCGGATGGATTTAAAATCGCGGATGTCGCCCACGCGTTCCTGATATTGCGAGAGCGGGATGCGGAACTGGTACCATTTTACCTGGGTTTTGCGTCCATCGCGCAATTCCACATCGGCCGTGTGCATGTCCGAAATGTAATTCTGTCCTACTTGCATATCCTGGGGCCGCAACGAAATCCGGTATTGGTAGTACTCTTCGGCCTCGTTCATGTTGTTGTCGCGGTTGATGTCTTCCCCATCGGGAAGCAGGGTAGAAGCGGATGTCTCCACCCCAACGGACTGTTCGGGTGTTTTGGAGTTTCCTTCGGGGCCATTAAACCGTTCGTACCGTTTAAGGATACCTGCCTGTTGGTTGTCGAGTTCCGGGCCACGGAAATACTGGAAGTTGTCGCCCGACGGGTCGTTCGCCAACTCCTGTGCGGCGGTGGGGTTCAGCAGCCCCTGCATCCGGCTCAGAAAGTCGCCATGGAACCCCCGTTCGTCGGCATCACTCAGCCCATCCAGACCGATGTCCTGCCGCGCACGTGCAGCCGGGTCGTTGTCAAATGCCTGGATGACGGGCTGGTTCCGTGGCACCCTTCCCCAATTGGTCTCATCAATTTGGGACAAGTCGCCTGAAGGGGACATACCGTTTTCCATCGCTTTCCGCCCGTCTTTCAGAATATCTTCAGAAATGTTGCCCAGGTTAAAATACAGATCTCCTCCTTGAGACTCCGGGTTGGTCAGGAACGGATCCATCATCCATATTTCGACAAACTCAATGTTCTGTGCTTCAAAATCAGGTGCATCGATTTTGCGGAACATGCCCCCCCAACGGCTTCGGGGATTGGCTAGGGTGCCGTCCGGATTGACCCCGCTGGTGGTATAGTTATATGGGCCGCGCACCGTGGGATAGAAGGCCAAATCCAACGTAGACAGGAAGATGGGCAAGCCCGTCGTGGATTCACGGTAAGGGAATACTTCCTGTTCGAGTACCTCACGTACACGGTGGTTGGAAAGCTCTGCGCTGTTGATGTTTTTGGGAGTCAGGTTAATGTTCCGGTAAAATATCGGATCGATGTTATAGAACGCCAGTCGGGCGCGGTTAAATCCATATTCCAGGTTATCCATCAGCTCGGATTCAGGAAATAGCTGGGGGGTGCCGGATAGCTGCCAGTTATAGGCACCTTTTATATCGATGAATGAGCGGCTGTTTTCAAAGTCGTCGATGTAGGTAATGCCGCTGCGCGTACCCGCAAAGTCGAGTGCACGCGGATGGCCGGGAAGCAGTTGTGCAAACTCACCATAAAACGAAATAGAAGAAGGTTCTTTGGTATCCAGAAACGGAATCTTATCCACCATCCGGGTTAGCCAGCGTGAGGGCGAATTGTAGGTGAGGTCTAATCCCCACATCGTATTGGAAATGGGTTCTTCGCCGATGTTTACCTTTTGGGTAAGTGGCCGCTCCGTGAGGTTCATGATGGTACCGCCCAGTTGCAACTTATCATTCACCAGGTAATCGAGCCTTCCTCCTAACATCGTACGCTGCTGCAAACCGAATAATTGGTTATTCTCCATCTTGATGCGGATGGGTTGCCCCGACTGCAGCAATGCCTGATTGAGAATACGCACACGGCCGATGTCGTAGTCGACCATGAAATCCACACCTTCCTGGAGCGGTGCCGGACCCGCAAAGACCTGTACTGATCCGCGGGGAACATTGATGGCACCCAGTTGAAATTCGGTGCCCACTTCCGATTCATAGGAACCTTTGATCAGGTAGCGGTTTTGATTGGGAAAATATTGTTGTGCAATGACTTTGGTTGAGTCATATAGCGCCTGGTACGTATATTTATCGATCAGTGCCTGTTCGGCACCGGGCATGAATTGGCGGGCGAGATCACTGCCAAAAGGTTCTACCAACGGAAACATGATTCGCCCACGTTCGGGGTCAATGGTAATCCCGGGCAGAAAGTCGAAGAAACCGTCAGGCTGCTGGGCATTCTGAGGATTGAGCCGATCCAGTCCGGTCAGCTGTATCCACAGTTTGTTTTGCGTATTCTGCCCCTCGTACATAGCAGGACGTTCCACGCCGCTTTCATCTTCGATACGGAAAATATTGAACCGGAAATTATTCTGTCCCACCCCATATGCACCGATGGAATAGATGTTTTTCATCATCAGATCCCAGATCGGTAAGTTGGTTTTCAGGATTTCATTTTTAAGCAACTTAGCCACGAGCATCCGGGGTTCGGAAGGCGTAACGGGTACATCGGTAGAAAACTCACCCACCTGGTATTCGCGGCCACCGGCGGTGTACCGATAAGCAACCGCCAGAATTTGGTCGTTGTTGAGCGGCATGTTGAGGGAGATGAATCCCAGTCGCCTGTTTACGGTATATTCCGTGCCCTCGCGGAGTTTACGGGCGTAGGTAAGTTTGGCGTAGTTGTCGTTGGCCCCCGGTCCGCTAAACAGTGTCTGGATCGCATTGGATTGCGTAAGACGGGCATCGGGGGGAAGTATTTCCAGCAGGTTGTTGGATATTTGTTGTCCTGTCTGCCCGGGGATCCCTGTAGAAGGATAACGGCTGCCCCGCTGTGCAATGGCCGGGTGGTATGGATTAAATTCCCCCAAATCCATCAGTGCCAGCACATCCCGTGAATCATCCACGGAGTTGCTCCGATTGCTGACCCACACCTCAATCTGTGTGATGTTTACATCCGTTGTTAAAATAGGGGCAAGGGCCATTGCCCGGTTGAAGTTATCCCGGAAATATTGGGCAAGGAAATAATGCTGGTTGTCCTCGTATTCATCGGCTTTCAGTGCAAATTCACTTTCCTGTGCACCGTTTTTGATGGTGATTTCCCGTTGCTGTGAACGCTGCTGGGAAAAAATGCCCGTTACGTTCAACTTGCCGAACTGCAACTGCGTTTTTAGCCCGAACAGCGCCTGCGTGCCGTTGATCAGCGTGGTATTAAGCGGCATGCTTACATTACCCAATTCGATCCGTTTGATGATGTCGTCGTCTTTCCCTGTATAATCGAGCCGGATTTGGTTTTCGAAATCAAATTGGGCTTCCGTGTTGTAGTTGGTGGTTAATTTCAGCCGGTCACCGATTTGCCCGGTCATATTCATCTGGATGCGTTGGTCAAAATCAAAACCCCACTGCCTGCGCTGCCGTTCGTTAAACATCGGATTGGCGTTTTTATTGTGCTGCGCCATGATGCTGATATCTGCACTTCCACGGGGAATGATGTCGATGGTGTTTCCGCCAAAGATTTTTTCAAACGCTTCACTCTCTACATAAATAGTGGGAATCAGCCGGTCCTGCCGGTAATCTGTCAGCTGTTTATCCGAGAGTTCACGCCAATAACTGCGTTTCTGTAACGTACTTTCATACGCCTGATACTCATCGATGGTAAGGTATTGCGGAGGGCGGTACAGACGGCTTCCTAGCTTTTCGCGGATGATGTACTGCCGGGTCAGCGGATCAAAGATTACTTCCCGGTCGATATTCGATGGAATACCGAGATCAAGCGCATTCTTTTTCTGATATAGATTCAGAAAGGGGAGATCTTTAAGCGGATATTTCAGTTTCACACTATCCCGTCGGAGTGAATCGGCCACGGTCTGCGCATGCGCATTGCCCATAACGACCACTGCAAGAAGCAACATAAACAAACAACAGCGTAGCGAGAACGTCTTGTCCAACTGGTAAATGTTTTAGTATAATAAGCCTTATTTTATGCCGCCAATTTAGTCAAAATTCCGAAAAGAACACTCAAAGCTTTTTTAAGGCGTTCTTAATAAGCGCTTCCACACCAAGGCTGGGCTCTTCCCGGATAATGCCAGCCAGCACTTTTTCGGCCTGTGCACGTGCGAATCCGAGCATCACAAGGGCACTGAGGGCCTCTTCGGGCACGCTTTGTGGCGTATGTACCGCAATCAACGCATCAGGCCCTTGTTTTTTGAGTTTGTCCTGCAATTCAAGTACCATGCGCTGGGCTGTTTTGGGCCCAATCCCTTTGATCCGCTGAATCAGTGGAACATTCCCTTGAATGATAGCCGATTGGATTTCTTCCGGCGTAATGGATGAAAGGATCATCCGTCCCGTATTGGGGCCGATTCCCGATACAGAGATTAAATGTTCAAATAGACTGCGTTCGCCTTCATCGGCAAAACCAAACAGGGTATGTGCATCTTCGCGCACCTGAAAACTGATGTACAGTTTGCACTGTTCGGTATCTTTGATTTGCGAGTAGGTATGCAGCGAGATGTGGACGTGATAACCCACTCCGCCCACATCCATGACTACATGTGTGGGGGCTTTATACGCGAGTCTACCCTTCAGATATGCATACATGGCTGGTGTTATTTTTTCTTGCGGACAAGGGGGACCCTGGATTGTACATCTACGACAGCAATCGTGACCATATTGACAATTTCACGTACGGAACTATCCAGCTGAAGTACGTGTACCGGCTTGTTCATTCCCAGTAAAATAGGGCCCACCGCTTCTGCATTGCCGATTTCCTGAAGCAATTTATAGGCGATGTTGCCTGATTCGAGATTAGGAAATACCAACGTGTTGGCCGGACTTCCATTCAGCGAACTGAACGGAAAATTGGCAGCCAATAGGTCACTGTTCATCGCGAAATTGGCTTGCATTTCTCCGTCCACAACCAGTTCCGGATGCCGTTCATGGAGCAGACGCACCGCTTCGCGTACTTTGTTCGGTACATCCCCATCGTTCGAGCCGAAATTCGAGTAGGACAGAAGCGCAATACGCGGCGTAATGTTCATTTTTTTTACGGCTTCGTGCAACAATAAGGTAATGTCGACCAATTCTTCGGCTGTGGGATCGGCATTGACGGTAGTATCTCCGAAAAATACCGGTCCTTTGGATGTGAGCATCATGTACATGCCCGCAACGCGGCTGCCGGGTTGGGAGCCGATTACGTGCAGAGCGGGGCGGACCGTCGTGGCATAGTTTTTTGTCAGTCCTGAAATCAGTGTATCCGCCTCCCCGAATTGTACCATGCTTGCTCCGAAATAATTCCGGTCTAACATTAGCTTTTGCGCATCCAGGTATGAAATACCCCGACGCTGTCTTTTGGTGTAAAGAAAATCGACGTATTTGAGAAAGCGTGGATTTCCTTTTTCTTCCAGGGGGTCGATGATCTCCACATTATCCAATTCCAGCAGATTTTCATCGATGAGTTGTTGGATTTTCTTCCTATTTCCCAACAGGATGGGGATAGCGATGCCCTCCTCCTTTACAATTTGGGCGGCACGGAGTGTTTTATAGTTGTCGGCTTCGGCAAAAACTACCCGCTTGGGATCACGTCTGGCGGCTTCGGTAAGGTTCCGCATAATCCGGTCATCCTGTCCAAGCCGTTGACGCAGCTCTTCCGCATATTTATCCCAGTCGGTAATTTCTTTCCGCGCAACACCCGAATCCATAGCAGCTTTGGCTACGGCCAGTGACACCTCGGTGATCAATCGTGGATCTGTGGGTTTTGGAATGATGTATTCCGGACCGAATTTTAGGTTGTGTGTGTCGTATGCTTGATTAACCGCTTCGGGTACCGGCTTCTTGGCCAATTCGGCAAGTGCCTGGACCGCTGCAATCTTCATTTCTTCGTTAATCATGGTTGCCCGCACATCCAGCGCACCGCGGAAGATATAGGGGAAGCCCAAGACATTATTTACCTGATTGGGATAGTCGGAACGCCCAGTAGCCATGATGACGTCTTTGCGTGTTTTTACCGCCAGTGGATAGGCAATTTCCGGGTTGGGATTTGCCATGGCAAATACAATCGGGTTTTTAGCCATGCTTTTCAGCATTTCCGGGGTAACCACATCCGCAATCGAAAGACCGATGAATACATCTGCGCCCTTTAGCGCTTCATCTAACGAGTCGATGGCCTGTGTGGTGGCAAATTCTGCCTTCGTGCCGTCAAGACCAGCACGGTCCTGGCGGATACAGCCTTTGCTGTCTAACATCACAATATTTTCCTTGCGTGCCCCCAGCGCGATATACATCCGTGTACAGGAAATGGCAGCTGCTCCTGCGCCGTTCACCACAATTTTTACCTTTTCGAGCTTCTTTTTCTGCAAGGCACAGGCATTGATGAGTGCTGCACCCGAAATGATGGCTGTTCCATGTTGGTCATCGTGCATAACGGGTATATTCAACTCTTCCTTAAGTCGCCGTTCAATTTCAAAGCATTCGGGCGCTTTGATATCTTCCAGGTTGACACCGCCGAAGGTAGGTTCCAAGCATTTAACGATACGGACAAACTCATCGACGTTTTTTGTGTTCAGCTCGATGTCAAACACATCGATGTCTGCGAATATTTTAAATAACAATCCCTTGCCTTCCATTACCGGTTTGCCCGCCTCGGGACCAATGTCTCCCAAACCTAATACAGCGGTACCGTTGCTGATAACTGCTACTAGATTGCCTTTTGCAGTATATTTATACACATCTTCTGTATGATCTGCAATCCGAAGGCATGGTTCTGCCACACCGGGCGAATAGGCTAATGATAGATCCCGTTGTGAGTGAGTGGGTTTCGTAGGGATGACAGCAATCTTACCCGGTCTTCCGTTGGCATGGTAGTCCAGTGCATCTTGCTTACGATTGGTTTTATTCATGATTCATTTGGTTTCTGCAGCCGCAATCCGGTGCAAAGGTAGGGTTTTTTTAGGTACTTCTAATCTCTAACCTCGTACCTATTTCAGCGTATCCAGCAACCTGAACATCCGTTGCCGCATGGGTGTTGCTGTACCTTGATAATTATTGACCAGTAAGGCAAAGACAAGCGGAGTACCTTCTTTACTGGTTTGATAACCTACATAACCCAACACACCACCTATGGTGCCACTTTTCATTTTCATGCCATTGTACACGGGAAGACTCTCGAAAAAGCTGGCAAACCAAGGTTCCTTTTTTGCAGCCAGGAGAATATGGGCCAGTACATGGGTTGTTACCCTATTTTCAGGAGAGAGACCGCTGCCATCCAGCATACGCAGTTCTCCCTCGGGGATACCGGTTTTATCGGTCCAGAACTTTTGGAGCAGTTCTGTCGCATCGCGTGTATCGGTTTTTCCGGCGAGCCGGTATGCAATGGCTTTCAGTAAGGCTTCACCATATAAGTTGATACTTTTCTGATTAAACCAATAAATTAACTCGCCGAGTGCAGGGGAATGATGTGTATAAAGGATTTTGCCACCGCTGGGCACCTCACCTCCCGCGAGGAGCAGCAGATGGGCGGTAGTGGGCATATTTGTCTGTTCAATGGCTGCGGAGTCTAACGCATGGTGCAACTGATAGGCAGCGTCGTAGGCGCCGTCTGGCACAGAAAGGTAAACTGTCTTCTTCAGGTCGAGGCCATAGGTGCCACGCAGGTAGATGCGTGATGAGTAAGGAGCACTGAATGCATATACCCGGTCACCCGTACCGCGCTCACCGGTTAATGTTTCGTTCACCAACTGCAGGTAACTTACATCGCTGGTGGTATGGGCAATTTGTGTGGCTGTACCGGCACTACGGCCAGCCTGGAAATTCACACCTACTGAATTTTCACGCCAATTGAGGGCAGACACACCCGCACCGTAATAATTACCCATGTCTTGCCAGGTCCATCCCCCCGGTGCCGTTTGCCCATGATACAGGCGATCATCTGCTAGGATTCTGCCGTCCACTTTACGGATGCCCGCAGCCTGGATGGCTTTCACCCATGCCGATAGAAGGATGGTATCTGCCGTCTGCGGAAAACGGTCGCTACCCAGGGAAGGATCTCCCGTTCCATGGATGACGATATCGCCCTTCAGCGTACCCGAAGCATCAATCTGACCCGTATAGGAAAGTGTGGTTTCGAATGTATAATCGGCCCCCAATACCTGATAAGCCGCCGCAGCGGTAACTGTTTTGAGTGTAGAGGCGGGTGCCATGCCGAGTTTCTCGTTTTTTGCAAAAACTACCTGGCCCGTTCCGGCATTAAGGACAATGAGTGAAGCCATTCCATTGGCAAGGCTCTCATGCGTTTCAAAAGCCCGGAACGCCGTGGCAATCTTTTGTGCTAAGGGTTGGGCAGTTAGGTGATGGGTGAGAAAAAAGAATAGTAAAAAAGATAATGACTTCTGCATCTCGTAACTGTTTTCTGAAGCGAAGGTAACCAAAGTTGCCGAAACACAAAGATATGAGCAATAACCAACAAAAATGTAACTGTACTGTTGTCTTACAATAAGCAGGAAAGACAGCTATGGCCATCATCGGTGAACTCATCAAACGGACAATTGACGTAACAGGATATATCAGCGGCGACCCCTCACCGGTAAAAGCCCAAAAGAAAGTCTTGCGCGATTTGTTGGAAAAAGCTAAGTATACCGCATTTGGAAAGAAATATCACTTTGAAGCTATGCTATCTGAAGCGGATCCGATACCAGCCTTCCAGCAAGCGGTGCCTGTGTATGATTACGATACCTTGTATGCGGAATGGTGGCATTACCTGCATGAGGGCCATCAAAACGTAACCTGGCCGGGAGGGCAGCGTTATTTTGCATTGAGCAGCGGTACCACGACCAACAGTAAGGCAATTCCCGTTACAGATGATATGCTGGACGCCATTAAGCGGTCAGGTATCCAACAGATTATGAGTCTTAGAAATTTCGACCTACCAGGCGATTTTTTTGAAAAACAGATCATGATGCTCGGCAGCAGTACGGCATTGACACCCAACGGCGAGTTTCTGCAGGGAGAGATCAGTGGTATCAGTGCTGCGAATATACCCTTGTGGTTCAGGCGCTTTTATAAGCCTGGCGCTCGGATTGCGGCTACTCCCTCCTGGGAAGAACGGGTACGTAAGATTGCCAAGTACGCGCCGAGATGGGACATCGGCAGCATGACCGGTATTCCTTCCTGGTCTGAGTTGTTGCTCAAAGAAATCATCCGCTACAACAAAGCAGATACCATACACGATATCTGGCCCAACCTGCAGGTGTATACATCGGGTGGTGTGGCATTTGAACCCTATAAAAAGAGCTTTGAAACATTGCTTGCCAAGCCGCTGATCTATATGGATACTTACCTTGCTTCCGAAGGGTATTTGGCCACACAGAAAAGGCCGGACACGCAGTCCATGGCTTTGATCGTAGACAACGGGGTGTTCTTTGAATTTGTTCCCTTTACGGAAGAAAATATGGACGAACACGGATGTGTCAGACAAGATGCCCCGGTATTGACCCTGGAGGATGTGCAACCCAATGTGCAGTATGTACTGCTGATTTCAACCGTGGCAGGGGCGTGGCGCTATATGATAGGTGATACGGTCATGATTACCGACATAGAAAGAGCGGAGATTATTATCACGGGTAGGACAAAGCATTTCCTGAATGTAGTAGGCGAACAACTTTCGGTACACCAAATGAATGCGGCCATGAAGAAACTCGCCGAGCAATTTGACGCAGAGGTGCTGGAATTTACCGTTGCCGCTGTCCGCAGGGGGCAAGATTACATTAACAAATGGTATCTGGGTACCGACAAAGTGCTGGATGCGGCAGCTGCCACCTCATTTTTAGATCGCGAATTGGCTGAACTTAATAAAAACTACAAAGTGGCCCGTAACAAGGCGCTCAAAGATGTAGCTGTGGAAATCGTGCCCGTGGATCATTTTTATCAATGGAGCAAGGCAACCAAAAAAATGGGTGGGCAGACCAAAATACCCCGCGTTATGAAAGAAGAAGATTTCAGGGAATTTGAAAATTTTCTAGCAAAGCTAACGCATCGTTAATGCTTCGATTCCGTTTCGGCTTCGCGTAGCACTTCTTCTTCTTCGGCCAGTATCTTCTCTTTTTCACGATCGTCCTCGTTTTCTAACTCCGACACCAGTTCAACGATGTCATCGGGAGATAAGTATAAGGCTGCAATTTTATCTTTATAGGCCTGCGGTAATTCCGTATGATCCAAAATGAATGATTTCGTGGCGAGTAAGTAGGGGCCCATGCCGTGGTTGACTGCAAAGGAGTCAGCAACGCGTTCGGCTTTGCGGATGTACTTTTTTGATAACCAATAGGAAATCCCAAACCCCATCAGTTCCCAGGTACTCTTACTTTCATAATCCATAATATGCCCCAGTTCGTGACCTATCCAGCCAATCATCACGCTATCGGGCACCTGCCGGATGGCTTCAAAGCTGTGTTCGAGTTTAAAAACGGGATTGATCAAAATCTCATAGACACGTTTTTCCCGCTTTTTAAACAGGGAGCCAACTACGGGGCGTGCCGCCATTACTGAACCTTTTAGTTTTTGCGTGAATGTAAAGCGGATGTTGGTATCTTTCAGTTCGGGGTAATGGGACAGGGCTGTCAACACCTGTTGTTCGATGACTGCCGGAATCGTCTTGTTGCATTTGTACGTGAAAAGTTCTGAAAATAGCGCTAAGCACAGTAAACCCATATTGCTAATATAACACTTGCTTTATACAAATGTTTCAGTCATGACGTAACAATTCCATGGTATCAAATCCGCTACATTTCTTAACTTGCACCCATCAAAGGAAAACGGAGATATGACACATGAAGAAAAGCTGGCCGCTATCCGCGGCCTGATGAAACAGCAACGTATTGACGCATATATCATTCCTTCATCAGACCCACATATCAGTGAGTATTTGCCTGACCGTTACAAATGTGTGGCTTGGGCTTCGGGATTTACCGGATCCGCCGGCACATTAGCCATTACCCAGGATTTTGCAGGGCTATGGACAGATTCACGGTATTTCGTGCAGGCCACCGAGCAATTGGATGGAAGCGGATATGCGCTGGTAAAGCTGCAGGTGCAACACGCACCGGAGTATGCCGACTGGCTCGCCGAAAATCTACCGGAAAATGCAGTGGTCGCTTTTGATGGAGAACTGACATCGGTAGCATTGGCAAACGCGTTGGCCAACAAACTGAGACCATTGGGTATAGAAGTGCGCGGAACTGTGGATTTGCTTACTCAACTGTGGCATAATCGCCCCATATTGCCCACCGCGCCGGCCTATGTGTTGGAAGAAGCAATCACGGGGGAGACCACCGGCCTCAAGCTTCGGCGGCTGCGCGACGAGATGAAACGGAACCGCATAAATGCTCATTTTATTTCTTCATTGGATGACCTGGCGTGGCTATTCAATATTCGGGGAAGTGATGTGGCCTGCAATCCGGTGGTATTGGGATTCGGACTGATTACCGCCACGAAAGCAACCCTGTTTATTGACCGGCAAAAGCTGCAACGGGAAGACGTTGTTCAGTTAAATGAAGCCGGTGTCGATTTAGCCGACTATGCCGACGCGGAAAGCGCATTGAAGCAGCAGAATGGAGTTTCTTCCATGCTTATTGATCCAAAACGTACGTGTTTTGCCCGTTACGATGCCATACCAGACTCAATTTCTATCCTTGAGCAAACCAACCCGACCACCTATTTTAAGGCGGTCAAAAATCGGGTGGAAATAGACCATACGCGGAATACCATGGTAAAAGACGGTGTGGCATTGACCAAATTTTTTAAGTGGTTGGAAGAAACCGTTGGGAAGGAGCCCATTGCCGAAATTTCGTTGGCGGAGCGGCTATTCCAGTTCCGCGCCGAACAAGCGGACTTTGTAGGCGAGAGCTTTGATACCATTGCAGCCTATAAGGTACATGGTGCATTGCCCCATTATAAGGCTACACCGGTTAGCAGCAGCACATTGCAACCCGATGGACTGCTATTGGTGGATTCAGGAGGACAGTATCGTACAGGCACCACAGACATCACACGTGTAATATCGTTGGGGCAAATAACGGATCCACAACGGACGGATTATACCTTGGTGCTCAGGGGAATGATCGAAGGAAGTACCGCTATTTTTCCCAAGGGTACGCGCGGATATCAGGTGGATGCGATTACCCGTAAACCCCTGTGGGATCACCTGCGTAACTACGGGCACGGTACGGGGCACGGGGTCGGCTTCTTTCTGAATGTACACGAAGGGCCGCATGTATTTAATACCGCTGCGGTGGATATACCGATCGCATCGGGTATGATTACTTCAATTGAACCGGGATTGTATCGTGAAGGGAATTATGGTATCCGTATTGAAAACCTTGTCTTAGCCGTCGATAACGAACAGACTGCGTTCGGTCCGTTCTTATCCTTTGAGACGCTAACCTTATGTTATATTGATACGGATTTAGTGGATAAAACATTACTGGATACCAAACACATTGACTGGTTGAATCAATATCATGCAACCGTGTACCAAAGACTGGCACCACATTTGAATAAAGAAGAACAAAACTGGTTGGCAGAAAAGACGAAAGCGATATAAATTTGACTACATAGAAGCGCCGATTGCCGGGGAGGCAACCGGCGTCTTCCTACCTAATTAAAACAAACCAAAATCGTTATCTCGTGGCATGCCATACAATATGGTGCTTTTGCCGCTGAATTTTCAGTAAAAAAACCTCTTGCTAAAGGGTCGAAGTTTGTGCAAACTTACAATTTATAGATGAATTGTGAGCGTTAAAAAATGTTAAAAAAATTATTTAAGGACCACGATCATCCGGCTGGACCGGGCAGTTCCTTTGTGGAATGCTTTAAACCGGTAGATGCCTTTCTCTTTCAAAGGGCCATTGACTACCTTGTCTGTGGGGGTAGGAACCCCACCATCTACCGTATAGCGTACTTCTAACGCTTCAGATTCTGTATTCACATGTATATGGTTATTGTCGATTTTGATGCCCGGAGTGGGAATCCGGTAAAGGATGTCTTTCCAGTACCGATCAAACCGTGGGAGTTCACGCTGCCACAAAACAGTATTGAACCTGTTCCATGCCTCATTGTATTGCTTTTCGAACGTTTCGTTTGGAGCAGTTGCCCAGGCAGGGTGCGGAGCCCACGCCCGCTCAGCGAAGGCGATGAGCTTCGGATACAGCATGTAGTCGAAGTTTTCGTTATGGAGGATGGTCTCTGCCCATAGGGCACATTGCAATCCATTTACGTGTTTTCTTCCTTCTGCGCTCAGCCTTGCTTTGTCGCGCAGGGAAGCGGTGTCAATCGGTTGATCCAGGTCATCGCGCAAAAATGTGCGGTAGTAATTCTCCGGCATGAAGCCAAATATTTTTTCCGGGTTGACATATCCACCCCAATACATGCCCGGTTCATAAAAGCTCCGGGTTGATGCCAGGTCAAGGTACATATGGGTCACATTGGATAGTACGATGTCGAATCCCTGGTTGGCCAACCGATAGGCCAGGTCTTCGGCCCCCGTACCGTATACATTATTCCATACATCCAACAAGTATCCGTTTTTTCGGAGTTCGGGAACGACTTCCATCTTTTTACGACCGTTTACATCCACACGTTTCATTCCGATTTCTTCCCATCCGTGCATGCGGATGTCTTTCTTTGCCAGAATCCCGCCAACCCGGTTGAAGAAATATTCCCAGAGGTCATCTACGGTTTTGAATGAGGGGTTCTCACGCAAGAGACGCTGTACGGCTTCAGATTGCTCCCATACCCCGGCGGGTACTTCGTCGCCCCCCATATGGACGATCTTCAGTTCCGTTCCGGCATCCTGGTACATCAGGGCCAATTCGGTGACTACCTTTTCAACAAAGCGATAGGTCGATTCCATCGCGGGGTTGATGGCATCGTCGGTCCAGCCCTGTACGGTGCTGTATTTCGATTTATCCTGCGGGTCACTGAGTAAGTATTCGGTTGCTTTATCGGCATCCGACTGCACATGGGTATGGTACCGATGTTCCATGGATTTGATGGCGGCCCGTGCGTGCCCGGGTGTTTCAAGTTCGGGGATTACGGTGATAAACCGGTCTTTAGCATACGTCAGTATATCGATAAAGTCTTTTCGGCTGTAGAATCCGCTGCCACGGGTAGCTGCTGAATCGGGTCCGGAGCCGTGCGACGGGGGGAGGTGATGGTTCCGATCTGACGTGTGCCCCCGGTATCCACCGAAGGAGGTCAACTCGGGTAACCCCGGAATGGCAATGCGCCAGCCTTCGTCGTCGTTGAAATGTAAATGCAAGACGTTGATTTTGTAGGCTGCCATCCGATCGAGTACCTGTAATAATTTCTCCTTGGGTAAAAAGTTGCGTGCAACATCCAGCATCAACGATCGATGTTTAAAGCGGGGCCGATCATCCACTTCCATACCCGGCAAGATACATTTGCCATCGCGGTAGTGATCGAGGATCAGGCTCTTCAGGGTTTGTATACCGTAAAACATGCCCGAAGCAGTGCCTGCACTGATCTCAATACCAGTATTTTCGATGCGCAATTGATAGGCTTCTTCTTCGAGGTTCCAAAACTTCAGCTTAATTCCTCCTTTCGTGGGGTCATTGACCGTGCGAACGCCAAGTTGCGTGTATTTTTTAAGCTCGTCCACCAAATAAGCCGCCTGGCCGGCAAACGGATTATCGGCAACGACCAGAAAGCCATCGGTAAGGGCGTATTGCTGCCCATTGGATTTTGCGGACTGCGGACTAGGGATGAGTTGGTGGGCTACGTCAACGGGTAACTCCGGTATCAGCCGTTTGTTGCGTTCGTAGATTTCTTCCGCAAGCGCATTCTCAGGGAGAACCAGTTGGTCGTATTGCGGGTTTTCGTTGGTGAAGGAGTGGTATTGATCCGGCTGATCGTCGTATACCAGGTAGAATCCGGTTGGAAAATCGGAGATGTTCCGCAGCAGTGCCTGCCGGATGGGAATTACCAGCGTGTTGCCATCGATGTGAAAATCAGCGGTGGGCGCGATGTAATTTAGATCTCCATTGACGGGAATAAGGGTAAATTTCCCGCCATCGGAGCCATCAATCTGTGGATTTTTATATGAGTTGAAATAAAGCTTCCAGTTCTTTTGGTTTAAGTTGTGCGACTGCGGGAGCTGCAGGCTTACATAGGAAACCGGTACCGGCTGTCCATTGGCATCGGTATGGATTCCGATCGAGTAAGTAAGATCTTGCGAAGACCGTTTGCCTGTCATACAGGCCGACAGTAAAAAGCCAAAAACCAAAAGGATAACCGGTGTATTCATTTTCATATTGAAAACAAAACTAATCGCCTGCATTGAAATCTTTTTTACCATATTCCTGAAAAATTGGGCTACAGTCCGGCAGCAAATCGGGATGAACGGACAAAAAATAAGGACTATAGGAATTTTAGGTAAGCCCGGGTAGGGTAAATTTGTGATGAACTCCAATGTACAACGTAAATTAATAGGAACACTATGGTAAATTGTAAACCCAAGGTTATCCGACTGACAAGCCTGCTGTTGTTTTTGTGGATGGGGGGAAGTACCCTGTTGGCAAACGCTCAAACCCAAATCAATGTTTCCGGTACGGTCGTCGATGAAAATGGAACGGTGCTCAGCGATGTCAATATCGGTGTCGCGGATGGTGCCACCCTAACCAAGTCAACAGAAATGGGGACATTCACGCTTGTTGTGCCGGCAAACAGTCAGCTCGTATTTTCACGCGTAGGGTATGCCCGTCAAACCCATCAGGCCGGAAGTACATCGGTCACCGGACTAACCATTACACTGGGAGCCGAGCAAAAGACACTCGATGAAGTGGTGGTGGTCGGCTATGGTACGCGCGACCGGAGCTTGTTTGCAGGTTCAGCCGTTTCGCTAAACGCTGAGGACCTCAACAAATCGTCCATCTCGGTGGGAAATATGTTGCAGGGCCGTGCCGCCGGTGTGCAGGTAAGCCAAAATAACGGTACCCCCGGTGCCGGCTTATCGATCCGCATCCGGGGTACCAACTCCATCAATGCGGATAGCGAACCGCTGTACGTGATCGATGGGTTCCCCGCATCCGAGGGAATCGGTATGACCCTCAAACCCGAGGATATCGAAAGCATCACCATCCTGAAAGACGCGGCTTCCACGTCCATCTATGGAGCACGTGGAGCAAACGGTGTGGTGTTGGTCACGACCAAAAAGGGAACCGACAAAAAAAGTAACCTGAATGTCAACAGTTCGGTGGGGTACCAACGCGTTATCGACCGCTACGACCTGTTGGGTCCCTATGATTTCGCGTTGCGGCGCAACCGGATGTCAGAAGCAAATGGGGAGTTGCCTCCATATTCCTCCGGCCGTTTGGATTCACTGCAATCGGGGATATTAGGTACCGATTGGCAAAACGAGGTTTTCCGGGTAGGGCGTGTCAACGACCATTCCCTTAGCTTCATCGGCGGGACCAATAAAACCGGAGTGTACACCAGTTTTGATTACCTGGGACAGGAAGGGGTCGTCGTGCACTCCAAATACCGAAGGATCGGAGCACGTATCAATGTGGACCACCACGTGAGCGACCAGTTTACGCTTTCGGGCCGTGTATTCGGAAACTATGGCATCCAGAACGATCTTCCCCTGGCGCCGTCAACCATCAACGGGTTCCTGAAACAGGTGATGAGTGCGAATCCGGCATCAACATTTGATTCGGGGGTTCCCCCACGGCTGGATGCACAGAATCCATTGCACTTTGTGGAAGCCGAAGATCGCGAAAATACCAGCTATCGTACCAATGGCTATTTTTCCATGAAGTATGAACCGGTCCGCGACCTCTTTTTGCAGGCAGATTTCGGTGCCGACATCAATAAAACGGAGCAATTTTATTTTGCACCGTCCACCGTGCCCAATGCATCGGCAACGAAGGGCAGGGGGTCCATCGTTTCGTTTGATTCAAAAGAGCTCATCTTTAACCCTACCGCCCGCTACAACCGCACTTTTGACAAGCACAATATCGGATTGCTGGCCGGTTACAACTACCAAACGTACCTCTATTTCGAATACGGTACCAATGCGACCAATTTTGCCAGCGACAACCTGGGGTATAACAACCTGAGTACGGCGCAGAACTTTACCAGTTACTCGGCCCGCAGCCGCACCAATCGGGCCAGTTGGTTTGGCCGGGTTGATTACGATTACGATACCCGCTATAGTTTGACGGCAACCTACCGCATTGATGGATCTTCGGTATTTGGCAGGTCGAATAAGTTGGGGTATTTCCCTTCGGTAGCCGCGGCATGGAATGTGAAGAACGAAAGTTTTGCCGAAGACCTGACCTGGTTGTCGCAAGCCAAGCTGCGGGCCAGCTACGGCCTCACGGGTAACGACCGGATCAGTCCGGGTATTTCCCTGGCTACCTATGCCAGCAACAACTCCACCAAATACACGGAAGATGGCCTCACAACGGTCAACGGGATTGCCGTGACCCGGCTTTCAAATCAGAATTTAAAATGGGAAAGCACGAAGGCCCTGGATCTTGGGATTGATATCGGTTTTGCGGACGACCGGATCGTTTTCGTAGCCGACTATTACGACAAGTATACCGACAACCTGTTGTTAGACCGGAACATCGCGCCCTCCACGGGATTCTTGTTCCGGACGGGCAATGCCGGGGCGGTATCCAACAAAGGATGGGAAGTTGCATTGCAGACCGTCAACATACGGAACGACCACGTTGAATGGAATACGTCCATCAATTATTCCCACAACCGCAACCAAGTCCGCTCATTGGGAAGTAACAATGCCGATATCTATGTGGGATCTGTCAAACCCGATGGTGCCGCAAATTTTGAGGACCCTTTCATTATCCGTGTAGGTGAACCCATCGGTTCCATTAACGGGTATGTGTACGACGGTATCCTGAAACCAGGTGATCCCGCATTGACAACTACGCATCCCAATGCTCAGGTGGGCGATCCCAAATATGTGGACACCAACGGGGATGGCATTCTCAACACGGACGACCGTGTGGTACTCGGTACCGGTGTGCCTACTTCCTTCTTCGGAATGACCAATAGCGTGGGTTACAAAGGATTTAACTTAACCGTGGTGCTTCAGGGACAGGCTGGCGGTAAATTGGTGAATGTACAAAGCCTGGATATGATGGATCCGTTATCGACCGGAAATGTGCTGGCGTTCACGGAACCGGAAACATGGACACCGGATAATCCAAACGGTACGTTACCCCAACGGGGTTTTTACGGTACCAGTCACGGCGGGTGGGTCAATTCCCGGTTTGTGGAGAGTTCGGATTACCTGCGCCTGAAAAACGTTACGCTGGCCTATCAACTTCCTTCTTCCCTCCTGTCAAAAATCCGGGTATCCCAGTTGCAGCTCTACGTCAATGCGCAAAACCTCCATACCTGGACACCCTATACGGGCTTGGATCCGGAAATCGGCAACCTGGTTTCGAATGATCAGCAAAATAGAAATGTGGGTAGGGGCCTTGATTTCAATGCCTATCCACTGGCCAAAATGTATATCTTTGGATTGAGGTTGACTTTTTAACTATAAAAACCGAACAGTAATGAAACCTGCCATGTCAGCGGCTGACGCAAAAAAAGACGATGAAAATGCAGGTTCCATTAGGCTATTAAAAATAAATTATTTTCTAATGAACTACCAAGTAAAACCAACCTTATATATGTTCCTGCTCTGCTCATTGTTGCCAATCTCGTGCGAAAACGGCTTGCAGGAAGAATCGTATTCTGTTTTCGATGAAACTACGCTGACCAAGCCCGAAAACGGTTTGCAGGGTGTGCGCGGTGTGTACGCTGCGCTCCGGGATAACGGTGGCAACGGGTATTATGCCGGTTACCTGCACCAGTTAACGGAATATCCGTCTGATATTGTCACCACCAAACCCGACAGTCGGCAAGGAATCCAGCTGGATCAGTTGACCTACGATGCCAGCAATTCCATCGTCAATGACGTATGGGCAAGTATCTTCCGGTTGATTTCGAGAGCCAACGAATCGGAATACCTCATCGGAAAAATCGACTACGTGGGCAACGGCGAGTCGGAGGAAGTTAAAATGCAGCATTTGGCAGAAGTACGTTTCCTGCGTGCCCTGGCCTATTACGATGCGACATCGCTGTGGGGAGATGTGCCGCTGAACCTGAAATCATCGGCTGATTTTACCGAAGCAGACGAGAACCCGCCGTTGGTGCCGCAGGCAACCATTGAAGAGCAGATCGTCGTTGACCTCCAATATGCCGAGGAACATCTTCCTTCCAGTTATCCCGCGGAACAGAACGGCCGGGCTACAAAGGGTGCGGCACAGGGGTTGCTGGCCAGGTTGTATCTGCGGCGTGGAGAATGGCAGAAAGTGGCAGATAAATGTGCCGAGGTGATTTCCGGTGGGGTCTACGATTTGCGTACCGCGGCCGAAGGTGGTGTCGTTGCGTTGTTTGACAACATGAACCGATCCGACAATGAATTCATTTTTGTGATGAAATCTTCCAGTGAACCGGGCTCCTACGGTATTTTGTCCAACAGCTTCGGCATCCAGTCCGTTCCGTGGGACTACAACCGGGGTTGGGGTAATTTTCCGATTCACCGTGAATTTTATGCAAAGTTCAACCCGCAGGATCAACGGCGTCAGCTGTTGCTGGGTACCTATAAGGCACTGTACGGACAGATCATTACCTTACCGAAGGAGTTTGGCGGCGAAGGAGGTAGTTTGCCCGATACCGTACAGGCGCAATATACCTATGGGCTCAAATATCCCCACGTCAATAATTATAACTATGCCGGATACAATAATGTCAGTGTCATCCGGTATTCGGACATCCTGTTGATGCGGGCTGAAGCCCTCAACGAACTAAATGGCCCCAATAACGAATCGGTATCGTTGATCAACGACGTGAGAACACGCAGCAATGCGCCGGTTGTCCAATTATCGGACTTCGGATCCAAGGAAGCGCTGCGGGATTTTATCTTTGACGAGCGCGGATTGGAATTGTTTATGGAGGGACGCCGTCGGGACGACCTGATCCGGTGGGGGCGCAGTGCCACCAACGGTACCGACCCGCTATCGAAGTTTAAGGAGAAGGTCAAACCCCTGCTTCGGGACCAAAACACGTATTCGGATGCGGTCAACTATGCATTATACCCCTATCCGATCCAGGAGATACAGGCAAATACATCGCTGGATGTCAGTATTAACAAAGGCCGGGTAAGGCAATAGCGGATGGTACGGAACCTTGCCCTGTATACGGTGGTTACGGCGCTGATCGTTATCGGCGCCTTTGCCCTTTATCGGGTTTGGCAACCGTTGAATATCGAAGCGATCGAGCTGCATTACCTGCCGGAAAACCGGTTGCGCGTGCGGGTGAACGTTGCCACAAATAAATCGGCTTCCGTACAGGTTAAGTACTGGCTGAAGGGCGGCATGGATACTCTATGGTCGGATGTGTATGCGGACCAATCCAGTCACGCGGTGATTCTCTATAACCTCCTGCCCCAGCGCCAATATGCCTATCAGGTAAAAGCGCGGCGTGGGGCGGATACCGACTGGAGCAACGTATATTCCATTGAAACCAAATCGATCTATCATACCACGCCCTATTTTACCTTAGACAGCATCGCCGGCTCCATCCGGGAGGACATGCAAAACCGGTACTTCCTTACACAGATACTCACTGAACCCGGGGCTGCGGTGATCATCAATGGATTGGGCGATATGGTGTGGTATGAACCCTTTGCGAAGGGCGTGAAAGTTTCTTCCTGGACACCTGATCGTACCGTATTATGCATCATCGGATCGGAAGATATACCCGCTTCGGGCGGAGACGAGATCGTAGAGGTAAACCTCAAGGGTGAGTATGTGAAGCATTTCAAGGTGGGGGAGGGGGATATGGATAAACGGGTGCATCACGAGGTACGTAAGGATGCGGAAGGTAATATTTACGCGATTACCTTTGACCATAAATTGTTTGACCTGAGCACGGTGGGTGGGGGGTCTGCCGATACCGTCAAGGCCGATGGCATCGTGGTCTTCGATCCCGACGGGAAGAAAATCTGGGAATGGTCGGTGCTGGATCACCTGGATGTGCTGCATTACCCAACGATATTGAAAGATAAGAACGATCTCGTGCATGGCAATGCCCTGTACGACGACGGAAACGGATATTTCCTGATGTCGTTCCGCGATTTGAACCAGATTTGGAAAATCCACAAAAAGACCGGGGAGGTATTATGGAAGTTTGGTCAGGGCGGCGATTTTCCCATGCAGGAGGACGACTTGTTTTTCGCCCAGCATTACGTCCATATAAATCGTCGTGGCGAGCTGATGATTTTGGATAACGGGATCAAACGCAAGCAGTCGAGGGCGTTGTCTTTTAAATTGGATGAGCCCAACAGACAGTATCGGCGTACGCTGGAAGTCAAGTACCCGCCCGCTTTTTTTTCGTCCGTAAAAGGCAATTCGGCGCTATTGGGTGAAGGCAATGTGCTGACTTGTTTGACAGACCCCCGGCTGTTTGTGCTTTCCGACGATGCGGGCAACCTGCTCTGGAAAATCAGCATGGGGGGCGATCCCTACCGCATTGAAGAAATTCCGTTAGTAGCCGCAACGCCATGAACAGCCAGCTGATGACCCATAATCCGGCACGTACGGCCATGGATTCACTCCTGCGGCTTTCCTGGGGTATCTTTAAAGTGGGTGCCGTGGCTTTTGGCGGTCACGCTGCCCTGGTGGTCATGGTCGAACGTTTTTTGGTTACCGAGAAAAAACTGTTGAGCAGCGAAGAGGTCCTAAATGCCATGAGTCTGGCCACGCTTCTGCCGGGGCCGTTGGCGGTTAACGTGGTTTGCTATTTGGGGTACCGGCTGCATGGCTGGCTGGGAGCATGTGCATTTTTCATGGCCATCACTGCTCCTCCCACCCTCTTGATGGTGGCGATTGCTGCGTGGTATTACCAGGCAGCAGACCAAGCCGGAGCGGGCGGTTCGAATCGGTTTGTGCTGTTAGCGGTTGCCGCCGTGATCTTATCTACGGGCGCTGCCCTGTACAAAAAGCAGGTTGGTAAGGATGTGACCGGATTGTTTCTGAGTATACTGGCGTTTGCGACGACGCTCTTATACCGCGGTTTTACCGGCTCAGTTGTATTGATTCTGGTGGGTGCGGCGGTGGGCTATATCGCCTACCGAGAGGAACCCGGGCCGACAATCCGGGTACCCCGTACGGCTTCCCGGTCGGTGGCCGGGCCTGTTATCCTTACCTTACTGGCGATAGTTCTCATCGGGTATTTATTGGGGGGATACCGGCTGGTACCGTACGGACCCTGGCAGGTACTGTCGGTTTTCAGTGGCATGAGCCTCACGCTTTTCGGCGGAGGCATGGTCATTATACCGTATATGCAATCCATTTTGGTCGATGAACTGCATTGGCTTCCGGTAAAGGAATATGTGGATGCCATTGCATTCGGACAGGTTACGCCGGGGCCCATTCTCGTCAGCGTCACATTTATCGGGTATAAGATTGCAGGCATCGTGGGCGCCCTATTGGCCACACTGGCAATTTTTGTTCCTTCTGCCAGCTTGATGATTGTACTTGCACAGTATATCAACTATCGGCATGCCGGCATCAAGGCGGTGTTCAAGGGGATCCGTCCGGTCGTGATCGGGATGATCCTGGCGGCGGGTGTTCAGCTGGTCCTGGCCATGCCTCATTTTTCGTGGGCCGCTGTTTTATTTGGGTTGGCCGGATTAGCCGGGTTGTCTTTCGGGCGGCTGAATCCGATTTATCTGATTCTTTTGGGATTTATGATCGACTTTATTTTTTGAAATATGGAGATACAAGGCATACAAATCATCGGTACCCAGCGTTCGGGTTCCAACCTGCTCCGGGTGATACTTAATCAGTCCGAGCAATTGGTTTCACCGCATCCCGCGCATCTGTTGGCTAATTTTGTGCCCTTGATGCCCTATTACGGTACATTAGATGCCATTTCTTACAGGCGCCTGGTGGAAGATGCGGTCGACTATATCCACGTGAATCCCGTCGACTGGGGTGTGCGCCTGGATAAAGATGAAATTTACCGGATGGCCGGTCAATTCAGTCTTTTCGAGCTGAATAAAAATATCTACGAATTCCTTGCGCGCCGATGCGGCGCGGGGTATTGGTGTTGCAAAAGCATGGGCAATATGTACTTTTCCGACGAGCTGGAGAAGGTATCTGCCGGTCTCAAATACATTTACCTCTACCGCGATGGGCGCGATGTCGCCCTGTCGTTTCAGAAGGCCATCGTCGGTGAAAAGCACAGTTACCACATTGCCAAGCAGTGGCATAACGATCAGCAGGCCTGTCTGCAACTGCGGGATCGGGTGCCCGCCGAACGGTTCTTTATGTTGAATTACGAGCGGCTTATCCTGCATCCGGAGCAAACCATCCGGCAACTGTGTGAATTTTTGGGTATCGAATTTCAGGATGCCATGCTGCACTACTACACTTCGGATGAATCCCGGCGGACCGCCGAAGGGGGTGCAATGTGGACAAACCTGACAAAGCCGGTCATGCAGGACAATGCCAATAAATACCTGCGGGAAATGTCGGCAGAGGATATCCATATCTTTGAATCGGTGGCGTTTGATAGTTTGGTGGCATTGGGATACGAACCCATTACCCCGCGTGCGGATCTTCTCAGCTTTACCTGGGAAGACGTAGCGGTTTTCAATGTGAGAAACGATCAGTTAAAGCGTGCGTTCAAGGCATCCGAAGACGATAAAAAAAGGAGGCAGCCGCAGCTTAACTTAATTAGTCGCATCAGGGAAACCGAACTGAGTGTGTATGGATAAAAAACGAGACATCTCAGCTATCGCCGATATCGCGCGGAAGGCTGGAGAGGCGATCCTGGATGTATATCACACGGATACGGACCAATGGGAAATCCAACAGAAGCATGATAATTCGCCCCTTACCCTGGCGGATACCGTATCCCACCGGATCATCGCGGATGGCCTGAAAAGTATTTTCCCGGCAATCCCCATGCTGTCGGAAGAAGGCAAGGACATTCCTTACGAGAAGCGGAAGAAGATGGACCGTTACTGGTGTGTGGATCCTTTGGACGGTACGAAGGAATTTATTTCCCGCAACGGAGAGTTTACGGTGAACATTGCGCTGATTGCGGGAAATGAACCTGTTTTTGGCGTGATTTATGTGCCCGTAACCGGTGTGTTGTATTACGGCCTGAAAGACGAAGGAAGTTTCAAGACCGAAGGTGGGGAAACCCGGCGTATACAGGCGAGCCCGTCCCATAATCCGGTAGCCGTGGGCAGCAAGTCACACAAGACTGCCGAAGAGGAGGCTTTTTTATCGTCCCTGGATATCCGGGACGTGGTCAGCATCGGAAGTTCCCTGAAATTCTGCCTGATTGCCGAGGGGAAAGCGCAGGTATACTACCGGCATGGCCCCACCATGGAGTGGGATACGGCTGCGGGCCATGCCATAGCCGTTGCCAGCGGCGCCCGGATGACACAAGCGGATGGCAGCGCATTTGTATATAACAAACCCAGCTTGGTAAACGGAAGCTTCGTTTGCTACTCGGTCAACTTACACCACAAAATAGCTGCGCTTTCTTCCGGTGTATGATGCCGCGTATCAATGGATAAAACACGTGCATCCGGCAGCTCAAAGGAAGCGGATACGCCGGTAAAATCGGGAATACGACGTTCCCTGGCTTTCCGGTAAAGCCCTTTTACATCCCGGCGCTCACATTCGGATGCGGGACAATCCAGGTAAACCAAAAGCAGTTCTTCCCCTACGATCCCGGATACCAATTGCCGGTGGGCATCCATGGGTGTGATAAAACTGCCGATGCAAACGATGTTCTGTTTCACCAACAGATCAGCGATGTGGCTGGCACGCCGGATATTCTCCGCACGGTCCTCGTTGGAGAACCCCAGATCAGCGTTCAGCCCCGCCCTCAATTCATCCCCATCCAACAGCACAACGCTCCGGCCGAGCTGTTCCAGTTTTTCGGCGAGCAACCGCGATAGGGTCGTTTTGCCGGCTCCTGATAACCCGAAAAGCCATATCACCCGTTTGTTGATCATGTTATTTGGTGTTTTTCTGATACGCTTTGGGCGATACATTCATCTGTTTTGAAAACGACTTCGAGAAGTAAGACACGGAATTGAATCCCACCGAGTAGGCGATCTGGCTGACATTCATTTTGCCTTCGTGCAGCAATTTCTCTGCTTCGGCCAGGCGGATGGACTTGATGTAATCGTGCACTCCCTTGCCCGTAATGGCCTTGAATTTTGCGTAGAGTACAGAGCGGCTCATACCGAATTGACGGCACAGACTCTTGTAGTCAAGGTCGTATTCGGTCATGTGGGTTACCACAAAATTCCGAACATCTTCCATAAACGCTTTGTCGAGTTCGGACAACCCCATATCGGCTGCCACGGGCGTATTTTCGTCTATCAGCTCTTTGGAAGTCGGCTTGGGCCTGTCGAGGAAATTGCCGATGACGGCAAGCAGCAGGTCTGCGTGGAGGGGCTTCGTCAGGTAGATATCCGCCCCCGCTTTATACCCCAAAAGCTGGCTGGCTTCCTGGTCTTCACTGGTTAGCAGCAATACGGGGATGTGTGAGGTCATAATATCGCCTTTTATCGACTTGGTCAGCGATAATCCGTCAACACCCGGCATAATCAAATCCGTAATAATCAGGTCAGGCTGGGTCTTCCGGGCGATATCCAACCCTTCCTGCCCGTTGCAGGCTTCATCCACTTCAAAGTAGTTTTCCAGGATGTGCCTGAGCAGCGACCGGATACTTTGGTTATCATCGACCACCAGGATCCGCACGTTGGCAAATTTATGCAGGGATTTGGCAACCATCGGCGCGGGGCCGACGAGGTCCCGTTGTTGGCTCTCGGGTTTCACCTGTACATTCGGAAGTGAAATGGTGAATACCGATCCTTTACCTTTGGCGCTTTGTATGGATAGCTCGCCGTTATGGGCCTTGATAAATTCCCGGCAGATCTGAAAGCCCAGGCCTGTGCCGGTTTCGCCATTGGTGCCCATGGTTGAACCCGATTGATCCTGAAAGATTTTTTCGATTTGGACATTGTCCATACCCACTCCATTGTCCCGTATCTTGATGTGAACGTATTCGTGATCCTGAATGCATTCAAACACAACCTGTCCGCCTTCGTTGGTGTATTTGATGGAGTTGCTGAGAATATTCCGGATGATCGTACTCACCATTTGATAATCCGCAAACAGCCGGACCCCGGGGTCTACCGAGACGCTGCACGTTATATTTTTTCCCTGTAACTGCAAGTTGAAAAGATAGATGTTCTTTTGGATCAGGTCATACAGATTAAAAGATTTCGGTGAAAAATGCAGTTTGTTGGCTTTGGTTTTCCCCCATTCCAGCAGGTTGATAACCAGGTTGCTCAACGAATTGGATGACAGGCTCAGGTCATCGATGTAGGCCGTAATTTCCTTTTGGGAAAGGTGCGGGAGGTTCTCTTTCAACAAATCGGTAAGTCCGGTGAGTGCCGATAGCGGGTTTTTAAGGTCGTGCACGAGAATGGACAGAAACTTATCCTTCATCTGGTTGTTCGTTTCCAGTTCACTGATGACCGTTTCCAGTTTGTTGTTTTGTTCGATAATTTTTTGCTGTTGCCGGCTGATTTCGTCGTTTTTTAACGCGAGCGTGGAATTTTGATTCCGAATTTCATTATTTGTCGCCACGAGCTCGCTGTTGGCGTTGTGCAGGAGCATGGTCTTCTCCGCGATTTTTTGTTCCAATAAGGTGTTTTGCAGCCGAATGTTCCTCAATCGGTAGTAATAGATGGATACGATAAGGGCGGCTGTCAACACAAAAACCAGGGTTTTAAACCACCAGGTTAACCAAAAAGGCGGGGTAATGGCGATCCGGATACTGGCTACGTTATCTGACCAGTTACCGTTGTTGTCGGTCCCCCTTACCAGTAAGTTGTACATCCCGGGTGGAAGGTTGTTGAAAGAAAGCGTGTTTTTCGTTCCCAGCGGCAACCATTTCGGGTCCAGTCCATCGAGTTTATACGCATAGGCCCTCAACGCCGGATCCACATAATTGAGCGAGGCGAACTCCAGCGAGAATATATTTTGTGTATGATCCAGCGTAATGGTTTCCGTATAGTTGATATCTTGCGCCAATGGGGTAGGCTGTTCCGGTGTGCTGATGGGGACATCGACATTGCCGAGTTGAAAATTCGTAAATACCAGGGAAGGTGCATAATTCCGGGGTTTCACTCCGGATTTGTTGATCACGTTGAGTCCATTGACCCCGCCGAAATACAGGTTGCCTTCGCGGTCCACGAGTTTGGCCCGTCTGAACTCATCCCCCTGCAGTCCATTGGAGGGCATGTAGTTGACCATCGCTTGTGTCCGGTCATCGATTTTTGTGATCCCCTTGTTGGTGGCCGCCCAGATATGACCGAAATTGTCCGTTACAACCGCATTGATGATGTCACTCTGAATGGCAGAATTGGAAGTGAAGTATACGTTGTTCCGTCGGTGTGCGTAATCCAGCTTGTTCAGCCCATAGGATGTTCCGATCCAGATGTTTCCGTGCCGGTCTTCCGCGAAGCTCTTCACCGTGTTGTTGGAAAGCGGGCTGCCGTCCAGATCCGAATCGGTCGTGATTGCGTCGAATGATCCGGTTTCAGCGTTGT